>Ga0070712_100000006_pt1 | contig 161357 bp, 149 predicted proteins | sample LARL81metaG_FD_71396 | JGI IMG/M metagenome (GOLD analysis project Ga0070712, IMG submission 71396) | Corn, switchgrass and miscanthus rhizosphere microbial communities from Kellogg Biological Station, Michigan, USA - LAR L8-1 metaG | ecosystem: Host-associated > Plants > Roots > Rhizosphere...
GCGTCCGTCGGGCAGCCAGCGTGCGATGTCGCCGGTTCGGTAGAGGCGCCCGCCGGGTGTTTGGGAGAACGGGTCGGGCACGAACCGCTCGGCCGTCAAGGCCGCCGCACCCAGATACCCCCGGCCCACGCCGGCGCCCGCCGCGTAAAGCTCGCCGGCGACGCCGGGCGGGACGGGCTCGAGCGCGGGATCGAGCACGTAGATGCGGGTGTTGAGGACCGGTCGTCCGATCGCCGTGCTCTCCGCCAAGGTCGCGACGTCGCGGATCCACTCGTGCGTGACGTCGTCCGAGCACTCGGTCGGCCCGTACGCGTTGACGATCGGGACGGCCGGGTGGCGCTCGAGCCAGCGGCGCGCGAGGCTCGGCGCGAGCGCCTCGCCGGTGAGCAGCAGGCAGCGCAGCGATCCCGGCGACTGCTCCGCCGGTCCGTCGGCGTCGTCGAGGACGGCCTGCAGCATGGACGGGACGAGCTCGAGGATCGACACCCCCGCGGCGGCGACGCGCTCCAGGAGCCGGGGGGCGTCGTGCACGTCGTCGTCCCCCATCACGTGCACGCGTCCCCCAATGAGCAGCGGCGCGAGCAGCTGCCAGACGGAGATGTCGAAGCACTGCGACGCGGTCTGCGCCACCGTGTCGCCGGCCGTCAGCGCGAGATCGCGGACCTTCGCGAACAGATGGTTGACCATCCCGCGCTGCTCGATGACGACGCCCTTCGGCGCGCCGGTCGAACCGGAGGTGAACATGACGTAGGCGGCGTCGCGCGGCGTCGCGGCGCTGTCGAGGTCGCCCGCTGCCTGCTTGAGGCGATCGATCTCCTCCGTCTCGACGATCGTCGCGAGCGCGTCGCCGCGCTCCCCCGCGCCGGCGCGCAGCTCGTCGGCGAGCGCACGCGTGGCGACCAGGTGCGCGGCGCCGCTGCGCTCGAGCAGCTGGAGCCGGCGCCGGACGGGATGGTCGGGGTCGAGTGGGACGTACGCGGCGCCGGCCTCGAAGACCGCGAGGATCGACGTGAGGAGGTCGATGCCGCGCGGCATCAGCAGCGCGACCGGCGTCTCCTGCCGGACGCCGGCGTCACGCAAGCGAAGGGCCAGCGCGCGCGCGCGGGCGTCGAGCGCCGCGTAGGACAGCTCCCGGTCGCCGGCGACGATCGCGACCGCGTGCGGGGTGCGCGCGACCTGCCGCCGGAACAGCTGCGCGAACGGCACGTCGTGCGGGACCGCGCTCGCGGTCGCGTTCCAGTCGTGCACGACGCGCCGGCGCTCGCCGCCTGCAAGCAACGGCAGCGTCGTCACCGGGCGCGCGCCGGCCCGCGCCAGCGTCGCCGGGAAGGAGGCGATCCGCCCCGCCAGCGCCTGCGCGGTCTCGGTGTCGAAGCGGTCGGCGTCGTACTCCAGCGCACACGAGAAGCGGTCCGCGTGCTGCTCGACGGCGAGCGACAGGCCGAACTTCGCGGTTCCCTCGACCGCCCCGTCGGGAGCCCACGCGATCGCCTCCCAGCTCGTGCCCGCGGCCGAGAATCCGGGCGGCGCGGCGCGCTCGAAGAAGAAGCTGACGTCGAACAGCGGGTGCGCGCCCGGAACGCGCTCGGTGCTCCCGAGGCGGACGACCTCCGCGAACGGGAGCGACGCGTGGCGCAGCGCGTCCGACACGGTCGCGCGCATGCGGCGCAGCAGCTCGCGGATCGCCAGGCCGCCCGAGAGGTCGACCCGGAGCGCGACCGTGTTGGCGAGGAAGCCGACGACGTCGCGGAGCTGGGCGCGGTCGCGGTTGGCGACGACCGTCCCGATCGCGAAGTCCTCCTGGCCCGCGAGCCGGCCCAGCAGCGCCGCGTACGCCGCGACCAGCGTCACGAACGGCGTGCAGCCCTCCGACCGGCCGATCTCCAGCAGCTCGCCGACCTCCGCGCGCCGCAGCTCGAACGGGATCCGGCCGCCGCGGTGCGAGCGCACCCCCGCGGCCGGCCGGTCGGCCGGGAGCGCAAGCTCCGGTACGCCGGCGAGCTGCCGCGCCCAGTACCGGCAACTCTCCTCGTCGCGTGCGGCGACCGAGCGCTCCCAGCGGCAGAAGTCGGCGAACGTGGACCGCGGCGGCGGGGGCGGCGGCGCCGTTCGCACACGCGACTCGTAGAGCCCGATCAGCTCCCGCGCCAGCAGCGCGGCCGACAGGCCGTCGGTGACCGCGTGGTGCTGGGTGACGAGCAGCACGTGCTCCTCGGCGCCGAGGGTCGCCAGGTCGAAGCGCACGAGCGGATCCGACGCGAGGTCGAAGGGCTCGCTCGCGATCGCCGTCGCGACCGCGCGCAGCTCGGCGTCCGCCCGCATGCCGGGCACGCGCGTCAGCTCGATCTGCCCGAGCACGACGTCGCCCGCGGGCCGGACGATCTGGCGCAGCTCGTCGTCGCACTCGCGCAGCTGCGTGCGCAGCACGGCGTGCCGGGCGACGAGCGCGGCGAGGCTCGCATGGAGCGCGTCAACGTCGAGCGGCCCGTGGATCCGCAGGCCGAAGTGGACGTTGTACGCGGGCGTGCCGGGCGACAGCCGGTCGAGGAACCAGAGCCGCTGCTGCCCGGACGAGGCGGGAAGCTCCGTCGTCTCGGCGGGGGTCGTGCACGGCTCGCCGAGCGCGTCGGGCTGCTCGCCGGACTCCGCTCCCGTCGCCAGCACGGCCGCCACCAGCGACGCGAGCGTCGGGTGCTGCCACACGTACCCGCTCGGCAGCGCGCGCTCGAGCGCGACCTCGAGCTGCGCTTGCAGCTCGACCGCCATCAACGAGTCGAGCCCGACCGCGGCGGGTGCGGCCGCCAGGTCGACGTCGGCCGGCTCGAGGCCGAGCAGGCGCGCGGTCGCGTCCCGCACGACGCGCTCGACCGCCGTGCCCCGCGCCGGCCCTTCGAGCGGGAGGGGCCCGCGGCGGAGGCCCGCAACGTCCGGCGCGGGCTCCGGGCCCTGATCCGCCGGGACGTCGAGCGCCGAGATGACGACGGTCGCGAGCGATCCCTGGAGCAGCCGCTCGCGGCACGCGCGGCGCTGGAGCTTGCCGCTCGACGTCTTCGGGATCGTGCGCGGTGGCAGCAGCGCCACCGTGTCGACGCGCACGTCGTGCTCCTCGGCGATCCGGCGCCGGATGGCGCGGACGATCTCCGCGTCGTCGCGCTCCGCGTCGCCGCCGGCGATCTCCGCGACGACGGTGACGCGCTCGTCGCCGTCGGCCTCGACGCCGAACGCCGCGCAGCATCCGGGGCGGATCGCCGGATGGGCCGCTTCCACGGCCAGCTCGAGGTCGTGCGGGTACAGGTTGCGCCCGCGCACGATGATGAGGTCCTTCAGCCGGCCGGTCACGAACAGCTCGCCGCCGGCGAGGAAGCCGAGGTCGCCGGTGCGCAGGAACGGCGTGTCGTCGCCGTCGGCGAGCAGCGCCCCGAACGTCTCTGCGGTCTCGGCCGGCAGCCGCCAGTAGCCGCGCGCGACGCTCGGGCCGCCGATCCAGATCTCGCCGACCGTGCGTGGCGGGCACGGCGTGCGTGTCTCAGGCTCGACGACGAGCACGCGATGCCCGCTGGCCGGCCGCCCGCACGAGACGATCGTTCGTGCGCCCGCTTCGCCCGCGTCGACGGCCTCCACGACGCGATGCTCGGCGAGCGGCTCGGCCGCGACGGGCTTCCAGCTCGGCTGCGCGCGTCGCTCGATCCCGGTGACGAGCAGCGTCGCCTCCGCGAGCCCGTACGTGGGATAGAGCGCTTCGGGCCTGAGCCCGCACGGCTCGAACGCGGTGCGGAAGCGCGCGAGCGTGTCGGCCCGCACCGGCTCGGCGCCGTTGAACGCCACGGCCCATGAGCTGAGGTCGAGCCCGGCGCGCTCGCCGGGCCCCACCTTGCGTACGCACAGCTCGTACGCGAAGTTCGGCGCGCCGCTGACCGTGCCGCGGAAGCGGGAGATCGCCTCGAGCCAGCGGACAGGGCGCTGCAAGAACGTCAACGGCCCCATCAGCGTGCACGAGCCGCCGAGATAGAGCGGCTGCAGCAGCGATCCGATCAGCCCCATATCGTGGTAGACGGGCAGCCAGCTGACCATGTGCGTCGCGCGGTCGTTGCCGAACGCCTCCATGATCGCCCGCTCGTTGTGGAGCAGGTTCGCGTGGCTGACCATCACCCCGCGGGGCTGCGCCGTCGACCCGGAGGTGTACTGCAGCAGCGCGAGGTGCTCGGGCGGGAGGGCCGGCGCCTCCCACCCGGAGGAGCTGGCGACGTCCAGCTCGTCGGTCGCGAGCCACTCGACCTGCGCCAGCTCCGTCGCCGACTGGACGAACGCGTCCCGGCCGGCGCGCATGCCGGCCGTCGTGAGCACGATCCGGGGCGCCGCGTCGCGGGCGATGGTGGCGACGCGGCTCGATCCGGGGATCGGGTACGTCGGCACCGCGACGATCCCGGCGAGCAGGCAGGCGCAGAAGGCGGCGACGAACTCGAGGCCGGGCGGGTAGAGCAGCATCGCCCGCTCCCCGGCCCCCGCGCGCGCCTGCAGCTCCGCGCCGATCGCCCTGGTCATCGCCCCGAGCTCGCCGTACGTCCACTCGGTGATCGACCCGTCGTCGGCGATGTAGCGGTAGGCGAGTCGTTCCGACTGCTGCCCGCAGCGCAGCTGGATGAGCTTCCCGAACGTCATGCGCGCGTGTCCGCGGGGCGCAGTCGAAGCAAACGCAGCGCCCACAGCCGGTCGATCTCCTCCAGCAGCGCGGCACGGCCGTCGCCGGGCCGCTCCTCGGGCCCGAGCAGATCGGCGAGCGACCGCTCTCCGTCGAGCGCGATCAGCCGGTCGGCGAGCTTGAGCGAGATCGGCTCGCCGCTCCCCGAGCCGTGCGTGAGCTTGAGCGCCGCGGACACCGCGGTCCGCTCCGGCGAGACGAAGGAGCGCGTCTTGGCGACCGAGACGTATGGCGGCAGCGACGCCTGCAGCGCGAGTCTGCCGACCGGCTCGCGGGGCCGGCGCGAGACGACGAAGTCGCCGACGACGAGCAGGTCGAGCGTGGTCGTGAGGAACGACACGACGGCGTCCTCGGCCGAGTCGACGATCGGCTCGACGTTGTTGTTGAACGAGGTGTTGAGCAGCGCCGGGACGCCGGTCAGCTCGCCGAAGGCGTGGATCAGCTTCCAGTAGCGGGGATTCTCGGCGCGCGAGACGGTCTGCACGCGCGCGGTCCCGTCGACGTGCGTGATCGCCGGAAGCAGCGGGCGCATCTCCTCGCGCACCTCGACCACGAACAGCATGAACTCGTACTCGTCCGTGCCCGCGGGCAGGTCGAACAGGTCATGGGCGGCCTCCTCGAGCACGGACGGCGCGAACGGCCGGTAGGACTCGCGCTTCTTGACCATCGCGTTGATCCGCTCGCGGTTGGCGGCGTCGCGCGGGTCGGCGAGGATGCTGCGGTTGCCGAGCGCGCGCGGGCCGAACTCTGATCGGCCCTGCGCCCAGCCGAGCACCTGACCGTCGGCGAGGCGCGCGGCGGCCTCCCCTTCGACGTCGTCGTGGCGCTCGAACGCGACGAGGTCGCGCCAGCGCTCCAGGACCGCCTCGATCTCGTCCTGCCCGCCGACGTGGGTGCCCCAGTAGACGTTCCTGAGTCGCCCGTTGCCCGCGGGGCGGCCGGCCTCGTGCGACGCGAGCAGCGCGGCGCCCAGCGCGCAGCCGGCGTCATGCGCCGCCGGCTGGACGAACACGCCGTCGAAGCAGCCGGAGGCCGCGATCCTGCCGTTCATCGTGCAGTTGAGCGCGACGCCGCCCGCGAGGCACAGCTCACGCAGCCCGGTCGCCTGGCGGTGATGGGCGAGGACGTGCAGCACGATCCGCTCGAGCGCCTCCTGCAGCGCCGCCGCCAGGTCGTAGTGGCGCTGCTCGAGCGGGTCGCCGGGCTTGCGCAGCTCCACGCGGCCGGTCAGGTGGTCCGCGAGCTGGCCGACGTCGAGCTCGTAGTCCCCGTCCGGGCGCAGCTCGTACAGGCCGGCGAGCAGCGACCGGTACGTCGCGGGATCGCCGTACGGCGCCAGCGCCATCACCTTGTACTCGTCGAAGCGCCCGTAGCCGAGGAACTCGATCACCCCGAGGTACAGCAGCCCCAGGGACTTGCGCTGCGGAAACGTCGCCAGCGCGGTGAGGGCGGATCCCTCGCCGCGCGCGACCATGCCGGAGAGGCCGTCGCCGTAGCCGTCGATCGCCAGCACGAGGCTGCGCTCGAAGCCCGACACGGCCGAGGCGCTGGCCGCGTGAGCCATGTGGTGGCGCACGAACGCGATCCGCTGCGGATCGACGTCCGTGTCGAGCGCCTCGCCGAGCAGCTGGCGCAGGCGCGTCCGCGCGTCGGCGAACGCCGGCATGTGCGGTCGCGTGCGATGCAGGTACGTCAACAGGGCGTTGCAGTAATCCTCGGTCGCGTAAAAGGCGAACGTGTCGACGTCGTCGGCGGTCGCCCCGTGCTGCCGGAGGCAGTACCGGATCGCCTCCTCGGGGAACTTGTTCGAGTGCTTGATCCGGTTCAGGCGCTCCTCCTCGATCGCCGTGACGATCGCGCCGTCCTCGACGAGCGCGGCGGCACCGTCGTGCGTGAACGCCGTCGGGAGCGCATACGGGTTCTCGTGCACCCGGTCGAGGCCGCCGCTGAAGCCGAGGGACAGCATCACCACCACTGCTCCAGGAACGGGTCTTCTCGCAGCGCGCGCCGTCCGTGACGCCGCTCGATCACCGAGCTGACCTCGGGGCCGAGCGGCCCGAACATCGCCTCCTGCGAGAGTCGCTCCAGCAGCTGGCCTCCGGTGAACGACCGCGGGCCGACGATGCGTCGCGCCGCGCCGACGACCGCCTCGGCGCAGCGGGTCCCGACGTACTTCGCGACGCCGGCGTCGTCGACGGCGTGCTCGAGCGCGCCGAGGTCGTCGGGGAAGCGCCGCACGGCCGCCAGGCGGTCGCCCGCCCGCAGGACGGTCGCGCAGGCGCTGCGGTACTCGATCGCCATCCGGCCGACGTCGGCGACCATGCCGTCGACCTCGGCCAGCGGCTGGTCGTCCCGCGCGCGCGTCGCGCGGGCGAAGCGGCGGACCTCTTCGATCGCCCCGGCGGCCGCCCCCAGGTACAGGGCCGGGATCAGCAGCTGGTGCCACGCCATCTCGAAGGCGATGAACGCGCGGGCGTGCGCGTCGCGCGGACCGACGAGCAGCGCGTCCGCCCGCAGGTCCAGGTCGTGAAAGGTGACGCGGTGCGTGTCCGAGTCGAGCATCGCCTCGGGGAACAGGTAGGGCCCGATCTCGATCGACGGGTTGTCATGCAACGGCTCGATCGCGAAGATCGCCGGCCCCTCGTCCGCGATCTGCGTGATGAAGACCAGCACGTCGGCCTCGGTCGCGAGCGACATGTAGGCGGCGGTGCCGTTGACGCGGAAGCCGTCGCCGCGGCGTCGTGCGGACGTCCCGATCGCCCCGAGCCTGCTCGCATGCACCTTCGAGCTCGTGTTGGCGACGAGCACGCGCCGCTCCTCGATCACGGACAGCAGCCTGCGCCGGGCGTCCCGCGCGTCGCCGTCCGCCAGCGGCGCCGTCGCGATCGCGGACGTCACGTAGTAGTGGTTCTCGATCGCCAGCGCCGTCGCCGGGGAGATCGCGCCGAGGCGATGGAGGATCTCGAAGCAGAGCCGCAGCAACGGCCCCGGCTGGCGCGCGTGCGCCGCCGCGACGAACGGCAGCTCGGTGGAGCGGAAGACGTCGTAGAAGGCGGACAGGTCGCCGTCCGCCAGCGCGCTCGGCAGCGTCTCGGCGAGCAGCGCGATCTGCTCGCGGTAGGCTGCGGCGCCGGCGTGCTCGTCGCGAGGGAGCGACGTGCCGACGGTCACGCCACGCCCCTGGCAGCCGGCGCGACGGCTCCCAGCACCAGCAGCCGCCGCGTCCACAGGTCGGCGATCTCCGACAGCAGCGCGTCCTCGTCGAGGCCCGGCTCCCTGCCCACCAGCTCGCCGACGGCGGCCTCGCCTTCAAGCCCGCCGAGCAGGCCGGCCAGCGCGGGGGAGATCTCGCGCCGGACGGACGGCTCGAACGTGGTGCGCAGCTCGGCGCGGCCGTCGCGCCGCAGCCGCGCATAGGGCGGCAGCGAGACGCGCAGCTCGAGCCAGGCCTCGCGGTCCGGCGCGACCTTCGTGGCGACGAGCTCCCCGATCGCGAGCCGGTCGAGGCCGGTCGTCAGGAACGAGACGATCGCGTTTCGCGCGGAGTCGACGGTCGGCTCGTGGTCGCTGTTGAACGACGTGCTCGCGAGCGCCGGCACGCCCGTGAGCTGCTTGAAGGCCGCGATCAGCTGCCAGAAGCGGGGGTTCGCGGCGCGCGAGACGGCTTGGATGCGAGCCGTGCGGTCGACCTGCGTGGTCGCCGGGAGCGCCGACTCGACGCCGTCCCGCACCGGGACGGAGAAGGTGAGGAACGCGAACGCGTCCGCCGGTCCCGTCAGCTCGAACAGGTCCGCGACCTCTTCCTCGAGCACGGCGGCGGCCAGCGGCCGCTGCGCCTCGTCGCGCTCGAGCGCCCTGTTGACGCGCTCGACCGCGTCCGCGGCGCGAGGGTCGGCGAGCACGGTGCGGTTGCCGAGCGCGTGCGACCCGAACTCTGCGCGCCCCTGGACCCAGCCGACGATCTCGCCGCCGGCGATCCGAGCGGCGACCTCGCTCGCCACGTCGGCCGCCCGCTCGAACGTCAGGAAGCCGTGCCAGCGCGCAAGCTCGGCGCGGACCTCCTCCGCGGGATCGAGCTGCGTGCCCCAGTACAGGTGATCCAGTCGTGTGCACGCGCGCCCCCCGCGGGCGCTCGCCGCGAGCAGCGCCGCGCCGATCGCGCAGCCGGCGTCGTAGGCGGCGGGGTGCACGAAGACCTCGTCGAACAGGCGCGAGCCGAGGATGCGGCCGCTGAGCGCGCTGTTCTCGATCATCCCGCCGGCCAGGCACAGCCGCGTCTCGCCGGTGGCCCGGCGATGGTGCCCGAGCACGTGGAGCGCGATCCGCTCCATGCAGCGCTGCAGCGCCGCGGCGAGGTCCGCCTGCGCGGCGGTCGGCGGCTCGTGCGGCGCTCGCGGCGGCGGTACCTGCTCGCCGAGCGTCGCGAGCTGCTCGAGCTGCAGGGCGTAGGTGCCGTCCGGCCGCAGCTCGCACAGCCGCGCGAACAGCGGCTCGCAGCGCTCCGGGCTCCCGTGCGCCGCCATCGCCATCGCCTTGCGCTCGTCGAACAGCCCGAGCCCCATCAACGGCAGGACGCGCTCGCACAGCGTGTTGAGCGAGTCGGCCGGATCGATCGCCGCGATCTCCTCGAGCGCGACCCGGCCTCCGGCGTTCTCGCCGACCAGGACGCCGCCGGCGCTGTCGACGACGTAGACGAGGCAGCGGTCGAAGCCGGACTGCCCGACAGCGCTCGCGGCATGGGCCAGCCGATGCCGGCAGAAGTGCAGGCGCTCCGGGTCCACCTCCGTCCCGAGCGCGGCGCTCACCGTCCGCGCGAGCAGCCGCCGGGCGTCCAGGCCGTCGAGCAGGCCGGGGCGCGAGGCGCGGAAGCGTGCGAGCAGCGCGTCGGCGGCGCCCTCCTCGACGTAGTAGCCGATGCCGTCGATCTCCGCCGCGGAGATCCCCCGCTCCTCGAGGCAGAAGCGAATCGCCTCGAACGGGAACTTGTCCGAGTGCTTGATGCGGTTGAGCCGGGCCTCCTCCGCGCCGGCCACCACCACGCCGTCCTCGACGAGGACGGCGGCGCCGTCGTACGCGTAGTTGGCGGGCGAGTTGAAGACGTGCTCGCCCACCGCGTCGAGGCCGCCGGCGAGGCCGAGCGTCAACATGGCCGGCGCCCGCGGCTCATCGCTCGAGCGCCGGATCGAGCCCCAGCGTCACCTTGCCGATGTACTCCAGCGCCTCGTAGGGCGAGAACGGCTGCATGAACGGGCCGGCGCGGGCGTCCCGGTACAGCTGCGAGAGCGGATGCCTGTTCATGTACGCCCCACCGCCGCAGACCGTCATCGCGCGATCGACGATCTCGCAGGCCTTGCGGTTGACGACGTACTTCATGCACTGCGACTCCTTCATCAGCGCGGTCGCCTCGCTCGTCGGCGGATCGGTCGTCACGTAGCGCTCCAGGAACGCGTCCGCGAGCCGGCCCATGCGCTCGACCGTCGCCTTGCACACGGCGAGGTCGATCTCGATCGCCCCCATCAGCTCCTGGATCGGGATCCGGTCGGCGAGGCGCTTGCCGCTCGTGCCCTTGCGCCGCGTCGTCGCCGCGACGGCGTGGGCGCGCGCGGCCTCGGCGACGCCGACGTACGTCGCGGCGAGCGGCAGGTTCCCCGTCAGCGCGAACCCCGGGAACCAGCGCCCCGATCGCCCGTAGTTGTCGCGTATGGCGAACAGGCGATCCTGCGGCACGAAGCAGGTCGTGAACGTGACGGAGTTGCTCCCCGAGGCGCGCATGCCGAGCGCGTCCCAGTCGTCCTCGATCGTCAGGCCTGGCGTGTCGCGCGTGACCATCGCCGTCGCGGTCAGGTAGCCGCCGCGCCCGTTCGGGACGCGGACGGTCGGGAAGAACAGGTCGGCGATCGGCGAGATCGTCCCGAACAGCTTGCGCCCGGTGACCGTGTAGCCGCCGTCGACCGGCGTCGCCTCGCAGAACGGGCTGGAGAGGTCCGTGCCAGCCTCCGTCATCGGGAAGCACAGCACGACCCGTCCCGCTCCGACGTCCGTCAGCAGGCGCTCGAGCACGGCGACCGATGAGCCGTCGTCCTCCGCACGCCGGCGCTGCAGCAGCCGGACGATGACGGCGCCGCCGGCGAGGTGCATGTTGGCGGCGATGGCGGTGGAGGCGTCGGCCCGCGCGAGGCGGCTGATCGCCACCATCACGTCGTGGACCGAGTCGACGCCGAGGCCGCCGTGGGACTCCGGCACCGGTCCCGCGAAGAAGCCGCTCTCGCGGAGCGCCGCGATCGACTCGACCGCGAAGCTCCCCTCGCGGTCGTGGATCGCCGCCGTCTCAGCGCAGAGCGCGGCGTTCGCCTCGGCAAGCTCGACGAGCCGCCTGCCGGGGTCGGTGATCGCGGTCAGCTCGTATGTCGGGAGCAGCTCGGCGCTCGTGTCCGCTGACGCCATGAGTCTTCACGCGTCCTGCATGACGCGGTAGACGTACCCGCATCTGGGGCACGCGAGCTGGTCGTCGTCGTGGCCCTCGGCGTCGCCGAGGGCCAGTCGGGGCTGAGTGCCGGCCGCTCCCTCGAGCCCGTCTCTCTGCTGCGCCGCCCGGTCGCGCCGGAGCTCCAGCCGGAGGTCTCTCACCGTCAGCGCATCCCGCCCGATGCGGTCGAGCCAACGATCCTGCGTCTCCGGGGACAGTGCGGCGAGTTCAGCATGATGGCTCCACGACACATTCTCCCGACGTCGGGAGATCTCGAAGCGCGCCGCGACGTATGCCATGTTCATCAACGTCTGTACGTCATGTTTAGTGATGCGAGCGGCACGGCTGTACTTCTCCCCGTACACGGCGTTGCCATAGTTGATCCAATCGCCGATCCACCATCCGCACGCACGACCCAGCAAGCCGAAGCGCGTCCCATAGCGAATCCACTCCGCCAGCGGCAACGACAGCTTGGGGACCCACGCCACCGGACTTACGTCGACGGGAGAAGGGCCCTGTTGAACGGCCTCGCGGGCGACGGAGCTGTGGACGCTGATGGCGTTCACGACGCGCCGGTCCCGCGCGCCGACCGTTCGCACGACCGATGCGCGCGAAGCCTGTGCAACAACCGAGTGCCCCCTCAGCCACGATGTTAACGCAGATCGCAGACTATAAGTCGACCCTGAGCGCACGTCAAGCGGTTGCGAAACCTGGCGCACTGCGGCACGTCGCCCAAGTATAATTTGACAGGGCGCCGCGTTGGCTACGGCTTCACACAGCCTCAATTAGCCATGCCGATCTCAAGGAACGCGAACATTCAAACGCCGACGCTCGGCGGGCTCGCGGCAGGGCTCGCTGCTCGCGCGACGGATCTGCGAGACGTGGCGCTCGAGGAGGTCCATCTCGAGCTCGGAGCCGAATGGCGTCACGCGGACGAGGAGGTGCGCAGGTGGTTGGAGCGCGCCGTCGGCGTATGGGTCGAGGAGGCGCTTGCGGTGCTCGCCGGGAACGCCGCCGGCGATCCGGGCGCAGACGACGGGGGCGAGCCGGTCTGCACCTGGATGCGGCGGGCTCGCTCCCTTCCGCAGGTGCTGCGGAGCGGGTTCGTCACGCAGCGCGTGCTGATCGGAGCGTTCCGCCGAGAGCTCGCCGGACAGGCCGTCGACGCCGTCGCCGCGATCGCGCTGCTGGAGCAGGCCGAGCTGCGCCTGGGCGGCTACTTCGACGATCGCTGCCTGCGGATCGTCGCGCAGTGCGCTCGTGCGACGCGGCCGGCTGGCGACGCCGCAGCACGCCGGCTCGAGCTCGTCGGGCGTCTGCTCGCCGGCGGCATGGCGGACTCCGCATCGCTCGGCTATGAGCTGCTGCTGCATCATGTGGGCGTGGTGGCATGGGGCGCCGCGCCGGCGGACGCCGTCCTCAGCCTGGCCGACGCCACGGGACGGCGCGGGTTCGTCGTCCCGCTCGGCGCGGACCGCGCCTGGGGGTGGCTCGGCGGCGTGACCGGGCTCACGCCCGAGGAGGAGCGCACCATCGAGCGGTTCGCGCCGGGCGACGGGAGCGCTGTCGCCCTCGGCGACTGCCTGCCGGGCTCGAGCGGCTTCCGCACCTCGCATCGCCAGGCCTGCGAGGCCGAGCGCATCGCGCGCCGGCGCTTGCTGCCCGTCTGTCGCTACCACGAGGTCGCGCTCGAGGCCCTCGCGCTGCGCGACGAGGACGCCGCTCGCACGTTCGTCGATCGAGAGCTTGGCGTGCTCTCCGCGGACACGGGTGGGGCGTCCGGCGCCGCCGGGCTCTCTCGCCTCGATCGCGAGACGCTTGCCGCGTACTTCGGCGCGGGGCTGCGCTACTCCGGCGCCGCGGCGCTTCTGGGCGTGACGGACGAGACGGTCTCGAACCGCCTGCGCCGTATCGAGGACCGCCTCGGCGTCTCGGTGGTTCAGCGCCACGCTGAGCTTCAGGCCGCGCTGCGGCTGTACGAGATCCTGCACGGAGCGCGCTGACGCGCCCGTTCCGGGATCTCCGGGGGCGCGCTTCGGGGAAGTCGGGACGAGGCAGTGGCACCGATCGTTCTAGTGTGTGTCTTTCGGCTCGTACCGGCAACGGGGGCACCGGGGACTGAACGAGGGCGCATGGCCGTCGGGGTGGATCGCGCGGGAGAGCTTGCGACGCGGCTCGAACGAGGGCAGGAGGGAACCGACTGCCTGCTGATCGGGTTCAACGATCTCTCCTTTCAGTCGTACGTCGACATGGTCAAGTCGATGGGCGTCAGATCGGGTGCGTTTCAGGATCTGCGCTTGGCCTACGTCGACATCGACGGCCGGGCGCACCGCGCGCTCGACGTGCTCAGCCGCTTCCACGGCGACGGCAGTCACCATTTTCACAACGCTGACTTCCTCTGGCCCGTCATCACGTATCTGGGGACGTTCCTTCACCGTGCCGGCCTGACGTTTGACTATGTGAATCTCTTCCACCTCGAGCAGGAGAGGCTGGCGGACAAGCTGCGGGCCGGAGGCATCCGCAGCGTTGCCGTCACCACGACGCTCTACGTCTCGCCCGAACCGATCCTGGAGGTCGTCGACTTCGTGCGCGCGCACGACGAGGCGGTCCAGATCATCGTCGGCGGTCCCTACGTCGGGAACCAGGCGAAGAGCTGCAGCCCGGAGGACTTCGCGGCACTGCTCGATTTCCTCGGCGCCGACATCTACGTCGTCGGGCGCGAGGGGGAGCTGACGCTCAGTCGCGTCGTGGCCGCCCTGCGGGACGGCACCCCGCTCGACCGCGTGCCGAACCTCGCCTACCGCGACGGCACGGGGCGCCTCGTGCGCACGGACGAGGCGCTCGAGTCCAACCCGTTGGCCGCGCACCTCGTCGACTACAGCCTGTTCGCTCATGACGTCAACGATTTCGTCACCACCCGGACCGCGAAGTCGTGCCCGTTCTCGTGCGCGTTCTGCGGCTTCCCGCAGCGCGCCGGGAGATACACCTACCTGTCGGTCGCGGACGTGGAGCGCGAGCTGGATGCGATCGCGGCGATGCCGCAAGTCTCCACGATCACGTTCATCGACGACACGTTCAACGTGCCCAAGCGCCGGTTCCGCGACGTGCTGCAGCTGATGATCGACAAGGACTACGGCTTCAGATGGAACTCCTTCTACCGGAGCGACCACGGCGATCGGGAGACGATCGAGGCGATGGCGGCGGCAGGCTGCGAGGGCGTGTTCCTCGGCATCGAGTCGGGCAGCGACCGGATGCTCGAGCGCATGAGCAAGACGGCTCGGCGGCACGACTATCTCCAGGCGCTCCCCGACTTCCGCGCCGCCGGGATCTCGACGTACGCGTCGCTCATCGTGGGCTTCCCGGGCGAGACGGAGGAGACCATCGCCGAGACCGTGTCGCTGCTCGAGCAGGCACCGCCCGACTTCTTCCGCGCGCAGCTCTGGTACTGCGACCCGGTCACCCCGATCTACGATCGTCGCGACGAGCTGGGCATACGAGGCGACGCCTTCGGCTGGGCCCACGCCACGATGGATTCCGCAGAGGCGTGCGCGCACATCGATCGGATGTTCACGGACACCCGCGGCCCGATCTGGATGCCGCAATTCGGCTTCGAGCAGTGGAGCACGTTCTACCTCCAGCGGCGCGGCATGTCGATGGAGCGGATCAAGCAGTTCCTGACGGCCTTCAACGCACTCGTCGCCGAGCAGGCGATCCGGCACGAGGGATCGGAGACCGAGGAGCGCCTCCTCGACGAGCTGCGCCAGGTCTGCGACTTCCCATTGCACGTCCCGACAGCGACCGGGATCCCGAATGGCTCCCGCTGAGCGCGCCACCGCAGACCGCGTCGTCTCACCGACCGAGGCGGCGCTCGCCGAGATCTGGAGCCAGGTGCTCAGGCGGCCCTCGATCGGGCCGGACGAGGACTTCTTCCGGCTCGGCGGCACATCGCTGAAGGCGACGCTCATCGCAGCACAGGTGCGCCAGCGCCTCGGCGCAGCGCTGCCGCTGTCCACGATCTTCGAGTGCCGCACGATCGCTGCGTGCGCGACGGCGCTCGACGCCGATCCTGGAGCGGCGACCGGATGAGCGCCGCGTCGCTCGCGGCCGACGACTGGGTCGCGCGCCTCCGGCAAATTCCCGACGCCCACCGCGACTTCGTCGTCGACCTCGAGCGGGCGGAGTTGGAGTTCGGGCTCGACGAGGTCGCCGTGCGCGAGCTGGTCGCCCGCGGGCTTCCATGCATGCAGACCGCCGAGGGGCTGTTGCTGGCCGCCGGCGACCTTCACTACCTCGGGCTGCGCCTCGGCTGCGCGACCGTCTACCTCAACATCATGCGCGGCTGGGAGCGAGCGCTGACCCGCGCCGCGGAGCGCGACGAGACGCCCATGGCGGTCCGCTGCATCGCCTATGCGGAGGAGGGGACGGCGGTGAGCGTGATCGTCGGGCCGGGCGAGCGGCAGGACGGTCACATCGATGCCGATCAGGTGGCGGCCGGCTTCGCGGTCCGCATGAGCAGCGCGTGGCCGCCGGTCGATCCCGCGCTGGGCGAGCTGTGGCGGGACGTGGCGGGGTTGGACTTCTGCTGGCTCCCGCAGGCGCTTCAGGAAGACGTCGGCTTCGTCCGCCGCACGGGGCTGTCGGACTGCGCCAGCGCCGCGCGCCTGCTCGCCGACGAGTGCACGCGACGCGGCTGCGAGGCGCGCACCGGGTTCGGCCTGCTGCTGGCGCCGCCGATCGCGACGCAGCACAATTGGGTCGAGTTGCGCGAACGCGAGGGACGCTGGGTGCCGTCCGACCCGATGCTGCTCGCGCTGCTCACGCGCTACGCCGGGCTCGATCCGGCTGCCTGGCCGCCGACGCGGTCGCCCGGCGCCGTCCTGCTGCGCCTCGCCGATCGCGCGACGCCGCTCGTCTACGCGGGCGACGAGCCGATCGAGGCGTCGTTCCACACCTGGCGGCTCGATCCGGCGAGCGCGAGATAGGCCGTGATGCCTGGAGGCAACGCGAGACCGGCGCGGGTCAGTCGAACGGCCAGGCGGCGTCTAGCCTCGCGCTCTAAAGACTGCCTTCCGGTGGATCGTGTTCGCGCCGCAGCGCAGCGCTACCCTCGCACCGTGACGCCCGAGGAGCTCGCCAACCTCGCGGACCTGCGCCGCGCCCGTGACCTGATGGACCGCGAATACGCGCGCCCGCTCGACGTCGCCGCGCTCGCGCGCGCCGCGCTGATGTCGACCGCGCACTTCTCGCGGCAGTTTCGCGCGGCCTACGGCGAGTCGCCTTACGCCTACCTGATGACCAGGCGCGTCGAGCGTGCGAAGGCGCTGCTGCGCCGCGGCGACCTGTCCGTCACCGAGGTCTGCCTGGCGGTCGGCTGCTCGTCGCTCGGCTCGTTCAGCGCGCGCTTCACCCAGCTCGTCGGCGAGACGCCGACCGCCTACCGTGCGCGCGACCACGGCGCGCTCGCGAGCGTGCCGGGCTGCATCGCCAAGGACCTCACCCGCCCGAGCCCCAATCCGAGCAGGATCGGAGAAGCGCGCGCGGCGGCGACTTTCTAGCCTTGGAGGCATGAACCTCACACTCTCCACCTGCTTCGTGCTCGTCCACGACCCGGACCGCGCGCTGGGCTTCTACCGCGACGTGCTCGGCCTCGAGCTGCGCAACGACGTCGCCCGCGAGGAGTACCGCTGGATCACCGTCGGCGCCGACGCTCAGCCCGGCGTCGGGATTGTCCTCACGAACTACCTGAACGGCAGCCCGGCCGACTCCGACGCGGTCGCCGGCCTCGTCGCCAAGGGTGCGCTCAACGGCGTCCACTTCCACACCGACGACCTCGACGCCACGTTCGAGAAGGTGCGCGCCGCGGGCGCCGAGATCGTGCAGGAGCCGACCGACCAGCCGTGGGGCACGCGCGACTTCGCCGTGCGCGACCCGTCCGGCAACCTCGTGCGGATCGACCAGCCGCCGGCCGGGTAGCCGTCAGCGGGCGGGCGCTCGCGGTCAAGCCCGCAGGGGCTTGCCCGGGACGCGACGGAGCCCCGCCATCTGCGGCGGGGCTCCCTCGCATGCGGCGACGCGACGCGGCCCGGCGCCTACTTCGGCGCTCCCTTCGTGCCCAGCGTGTTGCCGGCGCTGCGCACGACCTTGCGCACGAACTCGTACTGCGTGCGGACGAGGCTGTCGGCCATCTCCATCGCCGCGCCGACGATCTCCCCGCGTCGCGTGGACTCGTGGTCGTGGGGCGGCAGCGCCTTGTCGACGGTGTCGAGGAAGCCGCGCACGGCCTTGATCGCGTCGCGCTGGCCCTGCTCGACCTCGGCCAGCACGTCGTCGGAGAGGACCGCGGTGCGGTCGACCCTGGCCCGGCGCGCGTGACCGTTGCGCCGCGTGTGCCGCCGGACCTCCGGGGCGGTCGTCGCCTCCGCTTTGGGGGCGGGCATTTGCGCTCAGCTCCTTTCGAATCTCTGGTGATCGGTGACGTTCATCTGGATTGGCACGTTACGCCGAGCCCGCGGCGGCGCCATCCGTGGGAACTGCGATGCGCCACTCGCAGTGATCCGCAGCTATGCTCGCCGCGTGGCGAAGCTCCGGGTTCTGGTCCTCGGCGCCGGGTTCGGCGGGCTCGAGCTGAGCACGATGCTGTCCGAGGCGCTCGGCGACGACGTCGAGGTGACGCTGATCGACGAGGGCGACGCGTTCGTCTTCGGCTACTCGAAGCTCGACGTGATGTTCGGGCGCGCGACGCTCGGCGAGGTCCGGCTGCCGTACTCCGCGGTCGCCAAGCCGGGCGTGCGCCTACTGCGCGAGACGATCACGGCGATCGACCCACGCGCGCGGCGCGTGACGACCGACGCCGGCGAGCACGAGGGCGACGTGCTCGTGATCGCGCTCGGCGCCGACTACGATCTCGATGCGACGCCGGGCCTGCGCGAGGCGAACGAGTTCTACTCGGTCGCGGGCGCCGCGCGGCTCGGCGAGCTGCTGCCCGGCTTCACGCGTGGGCGGGCGCTGATCGGCGTCTGCGGCGCGCCCTTCAAGTGCCCGCCGGCGCCGAGCGAGTGCGCGCTGCTGCTCGACGAGCTGCTGCGCGAGCGCGGCGTGCGCGACGACTGCGAGATCGCGTTCACGGTCCCGCTGCCGTCGCCGGTCCCGCCCTCGCCCGACACCTCGCGCGCGCTGCTCGCCGCGTTCGAGCAGCGCGGGATCGCGTTCCTGCCCGGGAAGCGCATCGCCTCGCTCGACCCGGCGCGCCGCGTCGCCGTCTACGAGGACGGCGACGAGCTGCCCTACGACCTGTTCCTCGGCGTCCCGAGGCACCGCGCGCCGGACGTCGTGATCGAGACCGGCATCTGCGTCGACGGCTATATCCCGGTCGACTCCGCGACGCTGCAGACCGAGCTTCCCGGCGTCTACGCCATCGGCGACGTCGCGACGCCCGGCGTGCCGAAGGCGGGTGTGTTTGCCGAAGGCGGCGCGCGGGTCGTGGCGAAGGCGCTGATCGCGCGCGTGCGCGGCGGCGACGGGCCGGCGCCCTACGACGGGCGCGGCTCCTGCTACATCGAGTTCGGCGGCGAGGGCGTCGCGCGCGTCGACGTCGACTTCCTCTCGGGCCCGCAGCCGACCGGCACCTTCCAGGCGCCGTCCGAAGCCCTCGCCGCCGAGAAGGCGCAGTTCGGCGCGACGCGCCGCGCGCGCTGGTTCGGGCTCGACTGAGCCGGCGCGCCGCCGTCGCGTCTGGCACAGTTCGCCCGGCCGCAGGCCGGGGTCGCCGGCGCGGCTCTTATCCCCATGCTCGCGATCAGGCGGGCGCACGAAGGAGACACGCCACATGAAGCCAGTCCGGATCGCTGCGGCGACGAGCGCCGCGGCGCTCGCCCTCGGCCTCGTCGCCTGCGGCGGCAGCAGCAGCTCGGGCGGCGGCTCGTCGAGCACGAGCGCCTCCACCACGCCGGCGTCGACGCCCGCGACGACGCCGGCGCAGACGACCTCGCAGGCGTCGAGCGCCGCCGGCGGCCTGACCGCCCCCGGCACCCAGCTCGCCTTCGGCCAGCAGGCGACCGTCACCTGGGTCTCGCCGGCCGACTTCGACGTCAACGGCGGCCAGCAGGGCACGAAGATGCAGGTCACGGTCGAGTCGATCACGAAGGGCTCGCTCGCCGACTTCAAGAACTTCTCGCTCGACGGGAACACGAAGGGCTCGACGCCCTTCTACGTGAAGGTCAAGCTCAAGGCGATCGAGGACGCCGGGCCGGCCGCCGCCAAGGACGACCCCGGGATCACGTTCGAGGGGATCGACGACCGCGGACAGAGGCAGTCGGCGGCCATCATCGGCGGGACCTTCAAGCCGTGCGACCGGATCGACGCGCCGAAGCCGTTCAGCGCCGGCAAGTCGTACGAGCCCTGCTACGTGTACTTCATCCCGGGCGGCGGCTCGATCCAGAAGGTGCAGTGGAACAGCGGCCCGTCGCCGAAGGGCAGGGTCACGCCGTACTTCGACAAGCCGATCGTGTGGGCGGCCGGCTGAGCGGCCGCGCCTAGTAGGGCTTGGCGAAGCCCCCGCGGCGTCTGGCGGCGTGCGACGCTGCGCGGATGCTGCGTCCTCGGTCGGCGCAAGAGCGCTGCTCTTGCTGCCTCCCTGCGTTCTTGCCCCGCTTGGTCGCACATCCGCCAGCCACTCACGCGGGTTTCGCCAATCCCTCCTAGCGCTCCGGCGGCCCGCCCGGCGTCCACGCGACGACGGGCGGGCCGCCGGGCCGCGCGAAGCCGTGGGGGAGCGCGAGCATCGTGCAGGCGGCGCCGACCGCGCCCGCGTCGTCGACGAGGATCAGCCCGCCGCGGCCGCCGAACTCCTCCAGCACGCGCCCGACCGCCTGCTCGGCGGCCGCCTGCGGCCCGCCGCTCGTCGGCGCGGCCGTCTCCGTGCTCGCGTGCAGCGCCGCGCTCGCGCGCGCGAACGCCTCGCCGTCGCCGGTGCACGAGCAGGCCGCGTACGCGTCGGCGTAGGTGCCCGCGCCGACGATCGGCACGTCGCCGACGCGGCCGGGCAGCAGGCCGGTGTGGCCGCCGGTGCTCGTCGCGGCGGCGAGCCGGCCGGCGGCGTCGAGCGCGACCGCGCCGACCGTCTCGCCGGCCTGCGCACCGCTCCCCAGCTTCGCGAGCTGCTCGCGGCGCCGGGCGGTGATCATCGACTCCGGGTCGGCGCGCTCGAAGCCCGCCCGCTCGGCGAACGCGGCCGCGCCCTCGCCCGCGAGCAGGTGGCAGTCGGTCCGCTCCATCACCGCGCGCGCGACGTCGATCGGGTGGCGGAACGGCGGCAGCACGGCGACCGCGCCGGAGCGGCGCGTCGCGCCGTCCATGATGCAGGCGTCCAGCTCGAGCGTGCCTGCCCTCGTGAGGGTGCCGCCGGTGCCGGCGTTGCAGGCGGGCGCGTCCTCCAGCACGCGGACCGCGGCGCCGACCGCGTCGAGCGCGTGGCCGCCCCCGGCCAGCACCGCAACGCCGGCGTCCAGCGCCGCTCGGCAGGCGCCGAGCAGCAGCTCGCGGTCGGTCTGCTCGTCGGCCGCACCGGCGTGGACGGCGATCACGGGGCCGGTGCGGTCGGTCTGCTCGTCGGCCGCACCGGCGTGGACGGCGATCACGGGGCCGGCGGCGGTCATCGCGCGACCGCTCCGGCGTGCACGGCCATGACCGGGCCGGCGCTCACGTCGCGACCCGGCGCTCGAGCGCGTGCGCCGCGCGCAGCACGAGCTCGTCGGCGAGCTGCGGGCCGGCGAGCTGCACGCCGACGGGCAGGCCGTCCGCGTCCTGCGAGCACGGGATCACGACGCCCGGCAGCCCGGCCAGCGCGACCGGGACCGAGTAGACGTCGGAGAGGTACATCTGGACCGGGTCGTCGACCTTCTCGCCGAGCCGCCAGGCGGTCGTCGGCGAGACGGGGGAGAGCAGCACGTCGACGTCCTCGAACGTGCGCGCGAACTCGTCGCACAGCAGGCGGCGCACGCGGCACGCCTGGCCGTAGTACTCGTCGTAGTAGCCGGCCGAGGCGGCGTAGGTTCCGAGCAGGATCCGCCGCTGCGCCTCGGTGCCGAAGCCCTCCGAGCGCGTGCGCGTGATCAGCTCGTCGAGCGTCGTGGCCTGCGGCGTGCGGTAGCCGTAGACGACGCCGTCGTAGCGCTCGAGGTTGCCGGCCGCCTCGACGGAGGCGATCACGTAGTAGGCGGGCAGCGCGTAGTCGGTCAGCTTCAGGCTGACGCGCTCGACGCTCCAGCCGAGCGCGCGCGCCGCCTCGCTCGCCTGCTCGACCGCGTGCAGGACCGCGGCGTCGCACGACGCGCTCAGGTACTCCTCCGGCACGCCGACGCGCAGCTTCGGCAGGCCGTCGTCGCCCACGAGGCGCGGCGGCTCGCTCTCGACCGAGGTCGAGTCGCACGGGTCGCGGCCGTTCATCAGCGCGAGCAACGTCGTCGCGTCCTCGACGGTCGTCGTGAGCGGGCCGATCTGGTCCATCGACGAGGCGTAGGCGACGAGGCCGTAGCGCGAGATCCGCCCGTACGAGGGCCGCACGCCGACGGCGCCGCACAGCGCGGCCGGCTGGCGCACCGAGCCGCCGGTGTCGGTGCCGAGCGCCCACGGCACCATCCCGGCCGCGACGGCGGCGGCCGACCCGCCGCTGGAGCCGCCCGGCACACGTTCGCGGTCGTGCGGGTTGCGGGTGGGAAAGAAGGCGCTGTTCTCGGTCGAGGAGCCGAACCCGAACTCGTCGAGGTTCGTCTTGCCGATCACGAGCAGGCCGGCGTCGCGCAGCCGCTCGACGGCGGTCGCGGTGTAGGGCGGGACGAACCGCTCGAGGATCTTCGACCCGCACGTGAGCCGCTGGCCGGCGACGGAGATATTGTCCTTGACCGCGATCGGGATGCCGGCGTAGGGGCGCTGCTCGTCGCCGCGGGCGCGCGCGTCGTCGATCTCGCGCGCCTGCGCGAGCAGCTCGTCGCGCTCGACGGTCGAGATGAACGCGCCGATGTCGGGGTCCTGGTCGGCGATGCGGTCGAACGCGTCGCCGACCAGCTCGGCGCTCGACAGGCGCCGCGACGCGAGTGCTTCGCTCAGCTCGGTGGCGGACGCCTGCATCGGCGGCGAAAGTTAGCCGATCCGGGATGCGCCGAAGCGGTCGGCGCGGCGCGTGCCGCTGCGAGAATCGAGCGCATGGCCGATCCGCCCGAGGAGGTCCGCCTCGACCGCTGGCTGTGGGCCGCGCGGCTCGTCAAGACGCGGCCGCTGGCGGCGGAGGCGGTACGCGGCGGGCACGTCGAGGTCAACGGGCGCCGCGTACTGCCGGGGCGGCGGGTGAAGGCCGGCGACCGCGTCGAGCTGACCGTCCACGACGTGCGCCGCGAGGTCGTCGTCCGCCGCGTCGCCGAGCGTCGCGGCCCCGCGAGCGTCGCGGCCGGGCTCTACGAGGAGACGCCGGAGAGCGTCGCCGCCCGCGAGCAGGCCGCCGCGCAGCGCCGCGTCGCCGCCGACCTCCCCCGCGGCGGCCCCCGCCCGACCAAGCGCGACCGCCGCCGCCTCGACGCGTCCGGCGGCGGGCGGCGCGGGCGGTAGCGCGCTTAGCTCGGGCGGCCTGCGGGCCGGCTACGCACCCTGCGGCTCGGACCCGGCGCCGTCTCCGAGCGAGCCCAGCTCGGCGGGCGTGCGCAGCTGCTCGGCGCCGTCGGGGCGGGTGCCGTAGCCCCAGGCGGCGTGCAGGAACCGCATCCCGGCGGCGCGTGCCGCGCGGCAGTCGACGTCCATGTCGCCGACGAAGACCGTGTCGCGCACGTCGGCGCCCGCCTCGCTGACCGCGACGAGCAGGGGGAACGGCGCGGGCTTGCCCGGCTCGCCGTCCTCGGGCGTCTGCACGCTCGCGAACGGGACGTCGAACTGGGCGAGCGTCCAGTCGGTCTGCGCGCGCGCCTTCGACGTCACGACGCCGAGCTTCACGCCGCGCGCGACGAGCCGCCGCAGTGCGTCCTCGACGCCGGGGAACGCCGGCACGTACGACGCCTCGCGCAGCGCCGTCGCGCGGTAGACGCGCTCGATCTCCGTGCGCCGCGCCGACAGCCCGAGCCGCTCGACGATCTCGCCGAACGGCCGGCCGATCTCGCGAAAGTACGCGGTGAACGGCGTCGCGATCCCGAGGTCGTGCTGGACCGCGCCCCACGCCTCCTCCATTGCGTCCCGCGAGTCGACCAGGACGCCGTCGAGGTCCAGTAGAACGAGCGCGCAGCCGCCCATCTAGAGGACCGACAGCTCCCGCATCGCGGCCAGTACCTCGTCTCTGCGGATCGGGTCGAGCGGCGTCAGCGGCAGGCGCGTCGTCGGCGAGGCGATCACGCCCTTGGCCGCGAGGATCTCCTTGTAGCACCGTATGTACGCGTTCTTGGCCGTGATGCAGACCGCGACCGCCGGCACGACCCGGCGCAGCAGCAGCGCCCGCGCTGCGTCCAGCTCCCCCGCCTCGAAATGGCGATGGATCTGCGCGATCGCCTCCGGGTCGACGTTGCTCCAACCCACCGTCGAGCCGATCGCACCGTGGCGCAGCCCCATCAGCAGCATGTTCTCGTCGCCCGCGAGCGCCCCCACCTCCGGCGCCCCGGCCCGCATCGCGCCGACCTTCGCCGGATCCGGCACCGACATCTTCACGTAACGGATGTTCGCGGCCCGCTGGTGCAGCGAGTGGACCCGCTCGACGCTCAGCTCGATCCCGGCCGCGCCGTCGTAGACCATCACCGGGATGTCGATCGCGTTGGCGACCGCCAGGACGTGCGCGTCGATCGCGTCGGACGCGTGCGCGAAGTAGTAGGGCGGCTGGAGCATCGCGCAGTCCGCGCCCAGCTCCTGCGCGAGCCGCGCGAGCGCGATCGAGACGCTCGTCGAGGTCGAGCCGATCCCGAACGTCAGCGGCACGCGCCCGCGCACCTGCTCGGCGATCAGGCCCATCAGCCGCTGCTGCTCCTCCAGCGACAGCGTGAAGAACTCGCCCGTCGTGCCGCAGCCGACGATCCCGTCTATGCCGTTGGCGAGCACGTACTCGATCAGCGCGCCGAGCGAGCGCTCGTCGATCGCGCCGTTCTCGTCGAACGGCGTGAGCAGGAGCACCTGCGCGCCGAGCGGCGGCTTGACCTCGCGGCGGCCGGTCGCCGCCGGCTGGACCTCCGTCGCGCTCATCCGAAGCGCACCATCGCCTTGCCGGTCGTCGGCGTGCGGAACAGCTCCTGCGGATCGGCGAGCGCGTCGAACGCGTGCACGTCGGTGACCGCGTCCGCCAGCGGCACCGGCGTCGTCGCGACGAGCCCGATCGCCGGGCCGAAGTCGTCGTAGGAGGTCTCGCCGCTGCCGATCACCCGCAGGTCGCGCAGGCAGATGTCGCTCGGCTTGACCTCGACCGCGCCGAGGTCGGCGAAGTTGCCCAGCTCGACGAGCGTCCCGCTCCACCCCAGCAGCCCGAGCCCGCTCGCGAACGCCTTCGGCGTGCCGGCCGCGTCGACCACCGCGCCGGCCTGCGCGGGCACCTCCGCCGCCGACGCGACCGCGACGAAGCCCAGCCGCCCCGCCAGCGAGCGCCGCGCCGGATCCGGCTCGACGATCGTCACCGCCCCGCCGCCGGCGGTCAGCGCGACCGCCGCGCACACGCCGAGCGCGCCGAAGCCGAGCACGACGCCGTCCATCCCGCGCGGCACGTAGCGCGGCCCGAACGCCTTGCGCAGCGCGCTCAGCACGCAGGCCATCGGCTCGGCGAACACGACCCGCGCGGCCGGCGCCCGCTCCGGCACCCGGTACACGCGCGTGCCCGGCAGCAGCTCCATCAGCGGCGAGAAGCCGCCGGTCAGGCCGTCGCCGGTCATCGTCATCCCGTAGCAGGGGCGGTCGAGGCAGCGCTCCTCGCGCACGCAGCCCGCGCAGTCGCCGCACGGGACCCCCGGCGCGATCAACACGCGGTCGCCGAGCGACGGCTCGCCCGTTTCGACGAGGCCGTGGCCGTCCGGCAGGCGCTCGAGGCGGCCTATCACCTCGTGGCCGAGCAGGCAGGGGAGCGGGACCGGGATGCGCCCGGCGAAGAAGTGGTGGTCGGTCCCGCACACGCCCGTCGTCTCGACGCGCAGCAGCACGCCGTCGTCCGGCACCGCGCGCGAGCCAGCGCGCACCGTCCCGGGGCCGTGCAGCTCGAACACGCGCACCGCCGCCGGAGGCGGATCGGTCAGCAGCCCGGCGTCCGAAGCGTTAAGTGATGACACGGGTTAATTGCCCCTCGGACGAGGTCGCGCGCGGCGACGGCATGCAGTTGATCTGCGGATCGCCCGGACCTCCCCCAATGCAGCGACCCGGGTGGTCAGACTACACCGCCCGCAGGGGCTACGCAACGTTGACCGGAGCCTGCGTCGCAGCCTATAATCGACGTATCGAGCCGGCCCGGGGGTGGTGCGGCTCGAGGCAGTTGCGAGCGTCCGTAGCTCAACTGGTCAACGGCGAATGGAATAGGTGCATGTGCGAAGGCGAGCGCTAGCCTTCGAGCCGGCCGGGTTCGAGGTCCAGACTTCTTCCCGTGTCCGGCGGCTGATGCCGCTCTGCGGTCCTCGCTCGGAGCACCGCACCGAAAAGATCGCTTAAGAGCAGCGGGTTTAGGGCCCGCAGGTTGCGGGTTCGAGTCCCGTCGGGCGCATTCATCGAGACAATCGGCTTGAGGGGGAGCATGGCCTCGCAACGCGTGACGCCGGACTACGTGCCGGGGACGATCGAGGAGCGCTGGCAGCAGGCATGGCGGGAGGCGGACGCGTTCGCGACGCCGACCGACGGCCCGCGCGAGCGCGCCGCCTACATTTTCGCCGCGTGCCCGTTCACGTCCGGCAGCGCCCACATGGGTCACATCCGCAGCTACTCGATAAGCGACGCCTACGCGCGCTTCCTGCGCATGAGCGGCCACGACGTGCTGTTCTCGATCGGCTTCGACGCGTTCGGGCTGCCGTCGGAGATCGGCGCGATCAAGAGCCAGCTCACGCCGCAGGAGTGGGTCGAGCAGTGCCGCACGCGGATGCACGCCCAGTTCGACCGCCTCGGCTACTCGTTCGACTGGCAGCGCGAGTGGGTCACGAGCCATCCCGAGCTGTACAAGTGGACGCAGTGGCTGTTCCTGCAGCTGCTCGACGCCGGCCTCGTCTACCACGCCGAGGGCCGCGTCGACTGGTGCGACAGCTGCAAGACGGTGCTCGCGAGCCTGCAGGTCGAGGACGGCACCTGCTGGCGCTGCCATGAGCCGGTCCGACTCGTCGAGCGCTCGCAGTGGTATCTGGGCGTGGAGCGGTATCTCGCCGAGAACGAGAGAGGCATCGAGCTGCTGTCCGGCTGGAACCCGGCCGCGGTCGCCGCCCAGCGCACGATGCTCGGCCGCATCGACGGCGTCGAGCTCGACGCGGCGACGCTCGAAGGCGTCGCGCTGACCGTCTTCACGCCGTACAGGGACCAGATAGAGAAGGCGACCTTCGTCGCGCTGTCGCCCAGCCACCCGGACATCGACGCGTGGGTGACCGACGACGCCGTGCGCGCGAAGCTCGAGCAGGTCCGTCGCGCCGGCGTGCAGCGCGACGAGCGCGCCGCCGAGGCCGCGCAGGTCGTCGAGACGGGCCGCGCGCTCGGGATTCCCGGCTTCAGCGCGCCGCTGCCGGTCGTCATCACGCCCGCGGTCGACGACCGCTTCGGTCACACGGCCGTGCTCGGGATCCCGGACGCCGACAGAACCGACGCGCTGCTGGCGCAGCAGATCAGACCGGCCTCCGCGTTCGCGTGGAAACTGCCGTCCGGCAGACCGGCGCTGCGCGAGGCGGCCCGCTACCGCGCGCGCGACTTCCCGATCTCGCGCCAGCGCGCGTGGGGCGCGCCGATCCCGCTCGTGCACTGCGAGCGGTGCGGGACCGTGCCGGTCCCCGAGGACCAGCTGCCCGTCCGCCTGCCCGACGACCTGCGCCCGACCGGCGAGGGCAACGTGCTCGCCGAGCGCGAGGACTTCAAGGCGTGCACGTGCCCGAAATGCGGCGGCGCCGCCCAGCGCGAGACCGACACGCTCGACTGCCACGTCGACGGGCTGTGGCAGTGGCTGCCGTTCAGCGTGCCCGCCGCCGAGCGCGAGTCGGCGATGTTCACGAGCGAGGAACTGAGACGCTGGCTGCCGGTCCACATCGTCATCTGGGGCGCAGACGGCGGCGGCTCGATGTTCGACCAGCGCATGACGGCGAAGTTCCTGCGCGACCGCGGCGTGCTGCCGCACCTCGTCTACGGCGAGCCGCACCAGCGCGTGCTGATGCATGAGATGGTCCACCTCGACGGGCGCAAGATGTCCAAGCACCTCGGCAACGTCGTCGACCCCGACGCGCTGCTGGAGCGGGTCGGGGCGGACACGGTGCGCCTGGCGGTGCTGTACGCCGCCGCGCCGACGAACGTGCTGACCTGGACCGAGCAGGCGCTGCAGTACTGCCACCGCTGGCTGCACAGCTTCTGGCAGTACGCGCTGCCGCGGCTGGAGGGCGTCGGCGAGCCCGGCGTGCCCGACCCGGAGGAGGGCGCCGTGAAGCTGCGCGGGCGGCTGGAGAACTGGCGCGGCGTGGCGGTGCGGCGCGTGACGGAGAACATGGAAGGGCTCGAGACCCACCGCGCCGCGCGCAACGTGATGACGCTCGTCGAGCGGATCCGCGACTTCGAGCGGCGGGTGCTGAGATCGGCCGACGCGCTGACGCCGTCCGACCTGGCCGCGCTGCAGCGGGCGTTGCTCGACGCGGTGGTGATGCTGTCGCCGCTGGCGCCGCACGTCGCGGAGGAGCTGTGGTCCGCGGCGGGGCAGGAGGGGCTGGTGTGCGCCGCTGCGTGGCCTGAGACGTCGTAGGGTCAGGCGCTCGCGCGGGCGGGTCCTGTCGCGGGGGAGGGGTCTCCGCGGACTCCGTTGCATTCGCCGGCGAAGCCCGCGGAGACCCCTCCCCCGCGCCACCCGCCCGATCGCCGGATCTGCGATTCTCCTCGCGTGCGCGCGAGCGTCTGGTCGCTGACGGTTCTCGGGGTGCTGTGCGGGTTCGCCGCGTGTGGCGAATCGCGTGGGCGGGCGGAATCGGCGCCGGCCGCGGCGGCGAAAAGCGGCTATGGCCTGCACCGCGTCGGCACGTTCGTCTCGCCCGTCTACGTGACGCAGCCGCCCGGCGATCCGCACCGCCTGTTCGTCGTCGAGCAGGCGGGCCGGGTCCGGGTGCTCAAGGACGGCCGCGTCGAGCGCGCGCCGTTCCTCGACATCCGGTCGCTCGTCAGGAGCGGCGGCGAGCAGGGGCTGCTGTCGATGGCGTTCGCGCCCGACTACGCGACGAGCGGGCGCTTCTACGTCGACTACACCGACCTCGGCGGCGACTCGCACGTCGTCGAGTACCGCCGCGCGAGCGCCGACCGCGCGAACCCGCGCAGCGCGCGCCAGCTGCTGTTCCAGCGCCAGCCGGAGCCCAACCACAACGGCGGGCTGCTGCTGTTCGGACCCGACGACCTGCTCTACGTCGGCTTCGGCGACGGCGGCGGGGGCGACGACCAGCACGGGCCGATCGGCAACGCGCAGAACCCCGGCACCTGGCTGGGGAAGATCCTGCGGATCGATCCGCACCCGTCGCACGGGCGCCCGTACACGGTCCCGCAGGACAACCCGTTCGTGCGGGTCCGTGGCGTGCGACCGGAGATCTATGCGTGGGGCCTGCGCAACCCGTGGCGCTTCTCGTTCGACCGCCAGACGGGCGACATCGCGATCGGCGACGTCGGGCAGGACCACGTCGAGGAGGTCGACTACCGCAAGCGCGGCGGCGCGCGCGGCGTGAACTTCGGCTGGCGCGAGTGGGAGGGGACGCGGCGCGAGAACGCGACCCCGGTGGTCCATCACGACGTCAAGCCGGTGCTGGAGTACACGCACGCCGGCGGGAACTGCTCGATCACCGGCGGTTACGTCGTGCGCGACCCGCGCCTGCCGGCGCTCGCGGGCCGCTACCTGTACGGCGACTTCTGCGTCGGCAGGATCTTCGGCGCGCGTCTGCGGCTCGGCCATGCGACCGCCGTCCACGCGCTCGGGCTCACCGTCCCGTCGCTGTCGTCGTTCGGGCAGGACGACGCCGGGCGCGTCTATCTCGTCTCGCTCGCCGGGCCGCTCTACCGGCTCGACCCGCGCTGAGCGGGCGTCGACCTGCGAGGCTGCGCCGAGTGGATCCCCTCGCCGCCCACGACGTCGGGCTCGTGCGCGCCGACAACCCCGGCCCGTTCTCGCTGACCGGCACGAACAGCTGGATCGTCGGGCGCGACCCGGCGTGGGTCGTCGACCCCGGTCCGGCGCTGCCGGCGCACCTCGACGCGGTGACCGCCGAGGTGCAGGCGCGCGGCGGGCTCGGCGGGATCGCGCTCACGCACGACCATCCCGACCACGCCGAGGGGATCCCGGCGCTGCGCGAGCGCTTCGGTGGCGCCGGCGCGCCCGTCGCCGCCGAGCGCGGCGCGGTCGAGCTGCCGCTGCGCGACGGCGACCGCGCCGGCCCGCTGCGGGCGCTCGCGACGCCCGGCCACGCGCCCGACCACCTCGCCTACGTGCTCGACGACGCCGTCGCGTTCACCGGCGACGCGGTGCTCGGCTTCGGGAGCGTCTTCCTGTCGCCGGACCCGCACGCGCTCGCCGACTACCTCGCCGGGCTCGAGCGACTGCGCGCGCTCCCGCTCCAGCTGATCTGCCCCGGCCACGGGCCGCTCGTGACCGACCCGGCCGCCAAGCTCGACGAGTACGTCGCCCACCGGCGCGAGCGCGAGCGGCTCGTCGTCGCCGCGCTCGACGACGGCAGGCGCTCGACCGACGAGCTGCTCGACGCCGCCTGGCCCGAGATCCCCGACGTCCTGCGCCCGGCGGCGCAGGTCACGCTCGCGGCGCACCTCGACAAGCTCGCCGACGAGGGGCGGCTGCCGTACGGCGTGCAGCGCCCGCGGTGGCCCGTCTCGCCGCGCGGCTGAGCGACCCGGCGGGGGCCCTGCCGGCGGGGACCCGCGCGGTCGTGCGGCGGCGGCGGACGCGCCGCTCAGGCGGTAGCCGGCGGCGCCGCCACGGGGGCCGGCGCCTGCGGCAGCTCGTCGCCCGCGGCGCGCGGCGACAGCGGCGAGCGCGACGCCGCGCCGATCTCCGCCTGCGTGACGTGCAGCGGGTGGTGGCAGGCGGCGAGGTGGCCGTCGGCGTACGCGGTCAGCGGCGGCTCGACGCGCGCGCACAGCTCGGTCGCGTGCGGGCAGCGGGTGCGGAAGCGGCAGCCGCTCGGCGGGTCGATCGGGTTCGGCGGCTCGCCGCCGACGACCGCGCGCCTGCGCCGCCGGTTCTCCTCCGGGTCCGGGATCGGGATCGCGTCGAGCAGCGCGGTCGTGTACGGGTGGATCGGCTTGACGTACAGCTCCTCGGCCGGCGAGGACTCGACGACCTTGCCGAGGTACATCACCGCGATCCGGTCCGAGACGTGGCGCACGACCGACAGGTCGTGGGCGACGAACACGTAGGAGAGCCCGAAGTCGTCCTGCAGGTCGTCGAGCAGGTTGACGACCTGCGCCTGGATCGAGACGTCGAGCGCCGAGACCGGCTCGTCGAGCATCACGAGCCGCGGCTCGACCGCGAGCGCGCGCGCGATCCCGATCCGCTGGCGCTGGCCGCCGGAGAACTCGTGCGGGAAGCGGTTGACGTGCTCCGGGTTGAGGCCGACGCGCTCGAGCAGCGTGCGCACCCGCTCGCCCAGCTCCGCGCCGCGCATGCCCTGGCGCCGCAGCGGCGCCTCGACGATCTGCCCGACGCGCCGGCGCGGGTTCAGCGACGACTGCGGGTCCTGGAAGACCATCTGCACCTCGCGCCGCACCGGCGCCAGCTCGCGCCGGCCCGCGTGCGTGATGTCGCGCCCGCGGAAGCGGATCGCGCCGCCGGTCGGCTCGACGAGGCGCACGATCGTGCGCGACAGCGTCGTCTTGCCGCAGCCGGACTCGCCGACGATCCCGAGCGTCTCGCCCTCGCCGACGCGCAGCGAGACGTCGTCGACGGCGTGGACGTGCCCGATCGTGCGGTCGACCAGGACCCCGCGCCTGATCGGGAAGTGGACCTCCAGGTGCTCGACCTCGAGCAGCGGGACGCCCGCGCTCGTGGGCGCGGCGGCCTGCTCGGCGGTCGCGGCGGGCGCCGGCTCGCTCATCTGACCGCCGCCTCCGCTTCCGCCCGCAGCCCGATCGCGCCGTCGACCTGGCGCAGCCGTCGCTTGTCGTCGACCGACAAGAAGCAGCGGTCCTGGCGCCCCGGCTGGCCGCTGCGCGGCTCCAGCGCCGGCGTCTCGGCCGTGCAGCGCGCGAACGCGTGCGGGCAGCGCGGCGCGAAGTGGCAGCCCGGTGGCGGGGTCAGCAGCGACGGCGGCATCCCCGCGATCGTCGGCAGGCGCGGCGGCTTGGCCCGGTCGATCCGCGCGATCGAGCCGAGCAGGCCCCATGTGTAGGGGTGCTGGGGATCGTTGAAGACCTCGTCGAGCGTGCCTTCCTCGACGATCCGCCCGGCGTACATGACGGCGACGCGGTCGGCGATGTCGGCGACGACGCCGAGGTCGTGCGTGATGAGGATCATCGCCGCGCCGGCCTGCTCGCGCAGCTCCGCCAGCTCGCGCAGGATCTGCGCCTGGATCGTCACGTCGAGCGCGGTCGTCGGCTCGTCGGCGATCAGCAGGCTCGGCGAGCACGACAGCGCCATCGCGATCATCACGCGCTGGCGCATGCCGCCGGAGAACTCGTGCGGGTACGAGCGCAGCCGCTCGGCCGCGCGCGGCACGCCGATGCGCTCCATCTGCCGCGCGGCGCGCGCGAGCGCGTCGCGCTTGGAGATCTTCGCGTCGTGCGCGCGGATCTGCTCGGCGATCTGGTCGCCGATCCGCTGGACGGGGTTGAGCGCCGTCATCGGGTCCTGGAAGACCATCGCGATCTCGGCGCCGCGGATCTTGCGCAGCTCGGCGTCGGGCGCGGTCAGCAGGTCCCTTCCCCGGAAGCGCGCGCTGCCGGAGAAGCGCGCGTTCGGCGAGCGCGTCAGCCCCATCATCGTCAGCGCCGTCACCGACTTGCCGGAGCCCGACTCGCCGACGATCGCGAGCACCTCGCCGGCGTCGACGTGGAAGGAGACGTCGTCGACGGCGTTGACGACGCCGTCCTCGGTGCGGAACGAGACGCGCAGGCCCGCAACCTCCAGCAGGTGGTCGCTCATGCGCTGCGCAGCCGGATCCGGGGGTCGAGCAGGGCGAAGGCGATGTCCGACAGCGCGCTCAGCAGCACGACCACGAACGCGCCGAACATCACGATCACGAGCACCGGCGGGACGTCGAAGCGCGCGATCGACTGGGCCGCGTACTGGCCGACGCCCTGCAGGTTGAAGACCGACTCGGTGAGGATCGCCCCGCCGCCGATGACGGCGGCGAAGTCGAGGCTCCACAGCGCGACGATCGGGATCAGCGACGTGCGCAGGACGTGGCGCAGCAGCACCTGGCGCTCGCCGATCCCCTTCGCGCGCGCGGTGCGGACGTAGTCCTCGTTCATCACGTCGAGCAGGTTCGAGCGCAGCACGCGCGAGTAGATGCCGATGAACAGCACCGACAGCGTGATCCACGGCAGGACCATGTGCGACAGCCACTGGAGCGGGTCGTCCTGGATCGGCACGTAGCCGCCGTTCGGGAAGATCCCCGCCTTGTAGGCGAAGAAGTACAGCGCGACCGCCCCGAGCAGGAAGACCGGCGAGGAGACGCCGACCATCGCCAGCACGGTCAGCGCGCGGTCGGCGAGCTTGCCCGCGAAGATCGCGCTCAGCAGGCCGAACAGGATCCCGAAGCCGAGCCAGATGACGCCCGCGCCGATCGCCAGCGAGATCGTCGCCGGCAGGTCGCGCTTGATCTCGTCGAGCACGTTGATCTGCTGGGCGTAGGAGATCACCGTGCCGCCGAAGACCTTCTTCATCGTGATCAGGTACTGCGCGTAGATCGGCTTGTCGAAGCCCCAGGTGTGGCGGATCGCGGCGATCGTCTCGGGCGTCGCGGTGCGCCCGGCGAGCCGCTGCGCGGGATCCCCGTTCGGGATCGCCTGGAAGATCAGGAACGTCAGGATCGAGATCGCGAGCAGCACGAGCGCCATCGAAAACGTGCGCCGCACGACGAAGCGGCCCATCAGGCGGCCTCCTCGGAGGTCAGCTGCAGCGCCTCCTCGGCGCGCTCCTCGATGCGCAGCTTCGCGCGCGGGTCGAACGCGTCGCGCACGCCGTCGCCGAAGACGTTGATCCCGAGCATCGCGAGCACGAGCATCACGCCCGGGACGAAGGTGAGGTGGATCGACGCCGGGATCTGCCCGATGCCCTCGCCGATCATCGTGCCCCACGACGGGTTGGGCGGCTGGACGCCCGCGCCGAGGAACGACAGGCCGGCCTCGAGCAGCACCGAGTTGGCGACCATCAGCGGGACGAAGACGATGATCGTCGAGGCGAGGTTCGGCAGGATCTCGCTCGCCATGATCCGCAGCGAGCCGGCGCCCTGCACGCGCGCGGCGTCGACGAACTCCTGCTCGCGCAGCGCGAGCACCTGGCCGCGGATCGGCTTGGCGACGTACGGGACGTAGACGATCCCGATCACGAACGCGGGCACCAGCAGCGAGTTGCCCTTGATCGTGAAGGGGCCGAGCGTGACGCCGCCGAGCGCCAGCGAGGTGCCCAGCGCGATCCCGAGCAGGATCGCCGGATAGGCCCAGATGATGTCGAGGATGCGCGACAGCACGCTGTCGGCGAGGCCGCGGTAGAAGCCCGCCGCGACGCCGATCACGGTCGCCAGCGCCATCGTGAGCAACGTCGCGAGGAAGCCGACGATCAGCGAGTTGCGCCCGCCGTACAGCAGCCGCACGGCCACGTCGCGGCCGTTGCCGTCGGCGCCGAGCAGGAACCGGCTGTGCCAGGTCGGGCCGATCGGCACGCCCTGCAGCGAGACGACGTTCGTCAGCGTGCCCCCGACGCGGACCTTCTCCGTGACGTGGTTGGCGTTCGGGCCGGTGTGGGCGACGTCGTGCGCGTAGATCGGTGCCGCGAGGCACAGCACGACGATCACGCCGAACAGCGCCCCGAACGCGAGCGCGACGCGGTTGCGGCGCAGGCGCCGCAGCGCGAGGCGGTACGGGCCGATGCCGGCGCTCGCCTGCGCGCCGGCCCGCCTCGCCGGACCTGACCGGCCGGCGCGGGCCGTGAGGCCCGCGCCGACGTCGGATGCTTCGGTGCCGGGTGCGACGGACACAGGACGCTCCGCTACTTCAGCTGCAGCGTCGAGTAGTCCGTCCCGAACAGGACGTGGAAGACGGCCGAGTTGTAGTCGACCCGGTTGGAGTAGAACTTCGGGCTCTTCTGCTCGCCGAGCGCGACGATGTACGCCTGCTTGGCGAGGTACTGGTCGAGCGCCTGCCACTTCGCGCCCGCGCTCTGCAGCTGGGTCGTCGGCACCTTGTCCAGCGCGATCAACTGCTGCTGGATGAACGGATCGTTGACCTTGCTGAAGTTCTGGTTGTTGGTCGGCTGGATCGTGCGCCCGTCCTGCAACAGGTAGAAGTCGACCGGGTTCGGGAAGTCCTGGAACCAGTCGGCGAACCCGGTCTGCGGGTCGTTCTTGGCGTCGCCGATCGTCGGGAAGTACGTCTCCCGCGCGATGATCTTCTCGGTCGCCTTGAAGCCGAGCTTGTTGAGCAGGTCGGTGTAGTAGTCGATGTACGCGCGCCGCGGCTGCTGGTCCTCGCCCCACACCGTGATCGGCGTGCCGCTCAGCCCGGCCGACTTCACGAGCGCCTGCGCCTTCGCCAGGTTCGGCGTGTCCCCGTACGGGCACGGCGCGGTCGGGTGACCGACGAGGCCCTCCGGGATGAAGTAGCAGTTGGGCTCGACGAAGCCGCTCGCGAGGCGCGCGATCGCATCGCGGTCGATCGCCATGTTGACGGCCTGACGGGCCTTGAGGTTGTTGAACGGCGCCTTCTTGACGTTCAGGAAGAAGTAGTACGTCGAGGGCGTGCCGATCGCCGAGTAGCGGTCCTTGGCCTGGCTGGTGACCTGCTGCAGCAGCGCCGGCGGCAGCGTGTCGCCCCAGTCGAACACGTCGGACTGGTTGTTGAGGACCTGCTGGGCCTCGGTCGTCGGGTTGCTGTCGTACTTGACGCTGATCGTGTCGGCGTGCCCGACCGGGATGTCCGGGAGGTTGAGGCTCGCGAACGCGGGGTTCTTCTTCAGCGTGTAGCCCCGGTTGGGGGTGACGGTGCCGAACATGTACGAGCCGACGCCGGGGGGCGGGTCGTTGGGCAGCGCCTTCATCGGCGTGCCGGACGGCACGAGGCCGGCGGCCGGGAACGCGATCACGTTCGCGAACGCGCCGTAGGCGTTCGTCAGCTTGATCGTGATCTTGCCGGTGGCGTCGTCGGTCGTGATGCCCGAGATCGTCTTCGCCTTGCCGGTGTCGTAGGCGGACGCGCCGACGATGTTGTTCGTGAAGAACGCCTTGCCGCCCCAGTTGACCTTGATCGCGCGCATGACCGTGTAGGCGAAGTCGCTCGCCTTCACGGGCTGGCCGTTGGAGTACTTCAGCCCCTGGCGCAGCGTCAGCGTGTACGTCTTGCCGTCCGGCGAGATCGTCGGCAGCGCGGTCGCGAGGCCCGGCTGCAGCGTGCCGCCGTCGACGCCGTTGACGTGCTTGTAGGTGAGCAGCGGCGTGTAGACGATCCAGTCGGCCGAGGCGCCCTGCGTCGTGTAGCTCACCCCCGGATCGAGCGAGTCGGCGGCCGTGCCGGAGACGATGCTGACCGTCCCGCCCTCCTTGCCCGAGCCGGATCCGCCTCCGGACGCGCTGCTCGATGAGCCACTGCTGGATGAGCTGCTGCTGCCGCAGGCGGCGACGACCGCAGCGAGCGTGAGCGCGAGCACCGCCGCGACCACGACACGGGCGCAGGTACGCATGGATGATCTCCTCCTCGTCGACCCCCGGGACCCCCGGGCGCGCGACGACTGTAACCCCATCAGACGTCAGACGCACTGGCCTTTTGTATAGGCGGCGTCAGTGCGCGGACCGGCGGCGCCCGGCGCGGCCTCCGTCCCGTCACGGCTCGCGGAGCGCCGGAGTGGCCGGTCGCGCTGGGACGCTTTTCTTTCCGGTAGGTCGTGCGGGCGAGCGTCGCGGTGCCACGCCGTTGTCCGCTCGGGCCAAGCGCAGGCGCCGACTTGCTACGCACCGCCGCGCGGCGGGGTGCCTGCTCCGCCGACGAGAGCGGCGCCGGTCGCCGAACCGGCCGGCGCTGCGTCGGGCCTCTGATGCACGCGGCCGCTACGGCGCTGCGGTGCCTGGGCCGGTCGCCGAGCGGCCCGCGTCGGGCCTGCAGGGCGGCGGCCGCTACGGTGCCGCGGTGCTTGCGCCCGCGGGCGCGGGGGTCGCCGGCGCCGACGCGGCATCGGCCTGCTGCCCGCCGCCGCCGCCGCTCGCCGGCGTCGCGTCGCCGGCCGGCTGCGAGCCGTCCGGCGCGGGATCCGGCTTCGCGCCGGCGCCCGCGTCGCCGCCGGGATCCGGCGTGGTCGTCGCGTCCGGTGGGCTGGCCAGCTCCGGCGGCAGTGTCGCGCCGCCGTTGTCGGGGCCGGTGTCCTGCGCCGGCGGCGCCGTCGCCGGGTCCACCGCCGGCGGCGAGGCGACGAGCCCCTCGTTCGCGGGGGGCTTGGGCTGCGCGTGCGGCTTGACGGTCGTGCCCGGGCGGGGGCCGGCGATCGTCGTGCCGCTTGCGCCCGCCGCGGCGGCCGCCGGCGCGGAGCGCACGATCGCGGCCGGCCGGTGGGCGCGATGGTGGTGCGCGGCGCCCGCGAGCGACTGCTGGACCTCGACGGCGCCGCCCGCGCCGACGACGGCGACCGCGACGACGGCGACGACGTGGCTGACGCCGACCGCGCTGAGCGCGCTGACGCCCCCGGCCGCGCTACCGGCCGCGGCGGCCCCGCCGCCCGCGGCGCTCGCCCCGCCGGCCGCGCCGCCGCCACCGATGCCGCCGCCGATGCCGAGCAGCTTCGCGAGCAGCGCGCCCGGGCCGAGCGTCGGCACGAGCGCGGCGAAGCGCGCGGGCGCCGCGCGCAGCTCGCCGCGGTAGGCGCGGCAGTCGGCGCAGTCGTGCAGGTGCCGGCGCGCGAGCCCGCTCGCGCGCACGCCGCGCTCCTGCGCGGTCGCCAGCTGCTCGCGGATCTGCACGCAGGCGGTGTCGCGCGCCTCGGCGGCCTGCGCGAGGCCGATCCGCGCGCGCACGAGCAGCGACTTGACGGCCGGCACGGTGACGTCCAGCGCGGCGGCGAGGTCCTGGTAGGGCAGCCCGACCATCTCGCGCATCAGCAGGGCGGAGCGCTGCTGCTCCGGCAGCCGGCGCACGTCGGCGACGAGCCGGCGCAGCGACTCGCGCTGCTCGGTCGTCGCGATCGGGTCGGCCGACGGCGGGCGCATCAGCTCGAGCTCCTCGGACGCCGGCGGCGCCGGGCGGCGCAGCTCGTCGATGCAGCGGTTGTGCGCGACGCGGTAGAGCCAGGCGCGCAGCGAGATCGCGCGGTCGTCGGCGCGCAGCGCCGCGTACGCGCGCACGAACACCTCCTGCAGCGCGTCTTCGGCGTCGAGCCGCGAGCCGGCGAGCATCTGGCGCGCGTACGCGAGCAGCCGCGAGCGGTAGCGGTCGTGGATGACGCGGAAGGCTTCGTCGTTGCCGTCGCGGAACAGCCGCACGAGCTGCTCGTCGGACCGCAGCCGCAGCAGCGGCCCCGCGGAGACCACCCTCCGCTGGGGCGCCAGAACGGCCGTGGCTGGGATCGTCGACGCCTCCACTCTCGCGCTCCTACCCGTTCAACGGCGGCGTGCCACCGAAGTTGCTCGAAATGCGCTCGAGCACCGTACCGCGCCCGCCGGCACGGTTGTGTCGGCTAGCCGATGCTCGCCATGACGTGCTTGACCTGCGTGTAGTCCTCGAAGCCGTACTTCGACAGGTCCTTGCCGTAGCCGGACTGCTTGAAGCCGCCGTGCGGCATCTCGGAGACGAGCGGCAGGTGGTCGTTGATCCACACGCAGCCGAACTTGAGCGCCTTCGCCATCCGCAGCGCGCGGCCGACGTCGCGCGTCCACACCGACGACGCGAGCCCGTACGGCGTGCCGTTGGCCCACGCGAGCGCGTCCGCCTCGTCGCCGAAGCGCTGCACGGTGATGACGGGGCCGAAGATCTCGCGCTGGATCAGCTCGTCGTCCTGCTGCAGGCCGGCGATCACGGTCGGCTCGTAGAAGAAGCCGGCGCGGTCGGGCTGCTTTCCGCCGGTGACGACCTCGGCGCGGTCGGGACGGCGCTCGACGAAGCCGGCGACGCGCTCGCGCTGGCGCTGGGAGTTGAGCGGGCCGAGCGTCGTCTCGGCCGCCAGCGTGTCGCCGAGCACGAGCCCCTTGGCGGTCTCGGCGAGCCCGGCGACGACGTCGTCGTGGACGCCGCCGCCGGCGAGTACGCGCGTCGCGGCGGTGCAGTCCTGGCCGGCGTTGTAGTAGCCCATCGCCGCGATCGTCTCGGCCGCCGCCTCGACGTCGGCGTCGTCGAAGACGACGACGGGAGCCTTGCCGCCGAGCTCGAGGTGCACGCGCTTGAGCGTCGCGGCGGCGGCGCCCGCGATCCACTTGCCGGTCTCGACCGAGCCGGTCAGGCAGATCATGTTCACGTCGTCGTGCATGACGAGCGCCTGGCCGGTCGGGTCGCCGTGGCCGCAGACGACGTTCAGCACGCCGGCCGGGACGTGCTCGGCGACGAGCTCGGCGAGCCGCAGCGTCGACAGCGGCGTCGTCTCCGACGGCTTGAGCACGACCGTGTTGCCGGCCGCGAGCGCGGGCGCGATCTTCCAGATCGCCATCATCAGCGGGTAGTTCCACGGCGCGATCTGGCCGACGACGCCGATCGGCTCGCGGCGGACGATCGACGTGTAGCCCTCCATGTACTCGCCGGCCGCGATCCCGTCGAGCATCCGCGCGGCGCCCGCCATGTAGCGCACGTTGTCGGCGCACACCGGCAGCTCGTCGTCGCGCACGGCGGCGAGCGGCTTGCCGGCGTCGAGCGCCTCCAGCTCCGCCAGCTCGCCGGCGTGCTCGTCGATCGCGTCGGCGAGCTTGAGCAGCGCCAGCGAGCGCTCGCCCGGCGTCTTGAGCGACCAGCCGTCGTACGCGCGGCGCGCGGCCCTCACGGCGCGGTCGACGTCGGCCGGGCCCGACAGCGGCGCCTGGGCGATCTCCTCGCCCGTCGCCGGGTTGAAGATCGGCTCGGTGCGGCCGTCGAGCGGTTCCACCTGCTCCCCGTCGACGAAGTTGCGCAGCGTGCGGGTTGCGGTGGCCATGGGACATCTCTCCTTGTCGGGGCTGTCCCGAACGTAGCACCGCATTTGCGGCGCGGACGGCGCATTCGCGGCCTGGCGCTGCGCCGCTGCGGACAGCCGCCCGGCGGTACCCTTGGGGGCGTCATGGACCCCGCCTCCGGCGTCGGCATCCCGCTCGCGGTCGCGGCCGGCTTGATCTCGTTCCTGTCGCCGTGCGTGCTGCCGCTCGTGCCCGGCTACCTGTCGACGGTCGCGGGCGTCGCGCCCGACCAGGCGCGCGGCCTGCGCGGCGCGCGCCGGGTGCTCGGGCCGAGCCTGCTGTTCGTCGCCAGCTTCTCGGCGATCTTCATCCTGCTCGGGCTCGGCGCGACCGCGATCGGCTCGACGCTCAACCAGCACCGCGCGCTGCTGGAGAAGCTGTCGGCGGCGCTGATCGTCGCGCTCGGGCTGTTCTTCCTCGCGGCGCCGTTCGTGCGGCGCCTGAACCGTGAGCTGCACGTCCCCGGCCTGCTCGCGCGCGCCGGGCGCGGCGGGCCGGTGATCGCCGGCGCCGCGTTCGCGATCGCCTGGACGCCGTGCATCGGCCCGACGCTCGGCGCGATCCTGAGCGCGGCGGCGCTGTCGGGCTCGGCCGCGCACGGCGCGCTGCTGCTGGCGTTCTACTCGGCCGGGCTGGCGATCCCGTTCCTGGCGACGGCGCTCGCGTTCGGCTCGATGACGAGCGCGTTCGCGGTCGTCAAGCGCCACTACGGGCTCGTGATCGGGCTCGGCGGTGCGATCCTCGTGGCGATGGGCGTGCTGATCTGGACGGGGGAGTTCTTCCGCCTCAACATCGAGGCGCAGAACCTGCTGACGAACCTCCATCTGGACGTCTGGAACCAGGTCTAGCGTTCGAACCCGGTGGCCCGCACGGTACCGACACCGCGACGCACCCGCCCGCGCGCGAACCCGCGCGGTCACCGGCGCCAGCCGGCCAGCTCGCCGTTCCCGCCGATCGCCGACTACGCGTTCCTGTCGGACTGCCACACCGGCGCGCTGCTCGCGCCCGACGGCACGATCGAGTGGCTGTGCGCGCCGCGCTTCGACGCCCCGAGCGTGTTCGGGGCGCTGCTCGACCGCGGCGCCGGCGGCTTCCGGCTCGGTCCCTACGGCACGCTCGTGCCGGGCGCGCGCCGCTACGAGCCGGGCACGAACATCGTCGAGACGACGTGGATGACGCAGTCGGGCTGGGTCGTCGTGCGCGACGCGCTGGCGATCGGGCCGTGGTCGCACAGCAGCGACCCGCGCTCGCACACGCGCCCGCCGACCGACCACGACGCCGAGCGCGTGCTCGTGCGCACCGTGCGCTGCATCCAGGGCAGCGTGCAGGTCGAGATGGTCTGCGAGCCGATGCTGGACTACGCGCGCACGCCGCCGCGCTGGGAGCCCGTCGGCGACGACTACCACGGCGCCGACGCGACCGACGGCACGACGACGCTGCGCCTGACGAGCGACATGCTGATCGGGATCGAGGGCAACCGCACGCGCGCGCGCCACACGCTGCAGGAGGGCGAGACGCGCTTCTGCTCGCTGTCGTGGGCGGGCGACCTGCACGGCCCGGCGACGGCCGAGGAGGCGACCGCGATGATCGACGCGACCTCGCACTTCTGGCGCGACTGGCTCGACGACGGCCACTTCCCGGACCACCGCTGGCGCTGGCACCTGCAGCGCTCGGCGCTCGTGCTCAAGGGGCTCACGTACACGCCGACCGGCGCGATGGTCGCGGCGCTGACGACCTCGCTGCCGGAGACGCCGGGCGGCGAGCGCAACTGGGACTACCGCTACACCTGGATGCGCGACGCGACCTTCACGCTGTGGGGCCTGCACGCGCTCGGGCTCGACTGGGAGGCCGACGACTTCATGCAGTTCGTCGCCGACGTGCCGCGCAACGGCGACGGCACGCTGCAGATCATGTACGGGATCGACGGCGAGCACGAGCTGACCGAGACCACGCTCGACCACCTCACCGGCTACGACGACTCGCGCCCGGTGCGGATCGGCAACGGCGCCTTCTGCCAGCGTCAGAACGACGTCTACGGCGCCGTGCTCGACTCGGTCTACCTGCACACGAAGCAGGGCGGCCGGCTGCCGCAGCGGCTGTGGCCCGTGCTCCAGGACCAGGTCAACGGCGCGATCGCCTGCTGGCAGGAGCCCGACCAGGGCATCTGGGAGGCGCGCGGCGAGCCCAGGCACTACGTCTCCTCGAAGCTGATGTGCTGGGTCGCGCTCGATCGCGGCGCGCGCCTCGCCGAGATCCACGGCGAGCCGGAGCTGGGTAAGCAGTGGCAGCGGATCGCCGACGAGATCCGCGACGACATCCTCTCGCGGGGCGTGCGCGACGGGGTCTTCCGCCAGCACTACGAGACCGACGCGCTCGACGCCTCGACGCTGCTGATCCCGCTCGTGCGCTTCCTGGCGCCCGGCGACGAGCGCGTCGTCGCGACCGTCCGCGCGATCGCGAAGGACCTCACCGACCACGGCTTCGTGCTGCGCTACCGCACCGAGGAGACCGACGACGGCCTGTCCGGTGAGGAGGGGACGTTCCTGATCTGCTCGTTCTGGCTCGTCTCGGCGCTCGAGGAGATCGGCGACCACCGCCGCGCGTGCATCCTGCTGGAGAAGCTGCTCAGCCACGCCTCCCAGCTGCTGCTGTTCGCCGAGGAGCTCGACCCGCTCAGCGGCCGCCACCTCGGCAACTACCCCCAGGCGTTCACCCACCTCGCGCTCATCAACGCGGTCATGCACGTCATCGAGGGGGAGGAGGCGGCGAGCTGAGGCCGGCCGCGCGCGGCCGGCGCGGCGCCCCCGCGGCTACGCGTGCGCCTGCGCGAGGTCGCGCGCGGGGTCGATCGACCAGCGCGCGGCGAGGCCGGCCAGCGCGGGCTCGAGCGGCCAGCGGTCCGGCAGCGGCGGGCCGTCGTAGCCCGGTGCGGCGCCCTTGAGCGCCATGCAGCCGGTGTTGTCGCCGATCGCGCGCAGCTCGGCGACCTCGGCGTCGCTCAGCAGCACCTGCGCCGGCAGCGCCGCCAGCTCGGCGCGCTTGTCCTCGACCGGGCGCGCGTCCGGCCCGGCCTCCTGCACGAGCGTCGGCACGACGCACGCGACCGGCTCGTGCGCGAGGTTCCACTGGCACGCGAGCTGCAGCGGCGTGAGGCCGTGGCGCGCGGCGATCGGCCGCATGCGCTCGATCCGCTCCCGCCCGGCCTCGATCCAGCCGGCGGGGCGGAAGGCGCGGTGGTCGCCCGGGCCGAGCGCCGCGGCGTCGAGCAGGTCGTCCGCGAACAGCCCGCCGTAGTCGACGACGCGCGTGATCACGCGCACGCCATGCGCGGCGGCCGCCGGCAGCGCCAGCTCGCCCGGCCACGGCTCGAGCGGGTTGAGGATCACCATCGCCCAGTCGATCCGCTCGCCGAAGCGCTCGAAGCAGTCGATCAGGTCGAGCGTGAAGCCGTTCGCGGGTCCCGGCGCGACGCCGATCAGGTCGCACAGCCGCTCGTCGCGCAATGCCGCCATCGCGTCCCACACCGCCTCGCTCGTGTAGCCGACGCGGTCGGGATTGTGCAGCAGCAGCAGGTCGAAGCGCTCGACGCCGCAGCGCTCCAGCGACGCCTCGGTCGCGCGTCGCAGGTAGTCGCCGTAGGCGTCGGGGCCGCGCAGCCGCGGGTCGGTGAAGCGGGGGAAGCCCTTCGCGCCGTCGCGCTCGCCCTCGTAGAAGTCGTGGCCGACCGCGCCGACGAGCACGTAGTCGTCGCGCGGCAGGCCGTGCAGCGCCCGGCCGAGCAGCCGGTCGGCCTCGCCGGCGCCGTAGACGTCGGCCGTCAGCACGGTTCGGATCGCGTCGTCGGGCGCCAGCAGCGCGATCAGGCGCTCGTCGTCGAGCGCGGCTCCGAAGTGCATGAAGCGCCCGCCGCTCCAGGTCCCGATCGCCGTCTGCGTGGGGTGCGCCATCGTGCGCACACGATACGACGGGCTATCGGATCCCGCCGCCCGCCCCCGCGCCTGCGCTCGCGGGCGCCGCCGCGGGCGGGCAGGGCACACGCGTCGCGGCGATCGCGTGGCGGCCGTCCCCGAAGTCGAGCCGCACGCGGAACGGGAACGCATCGCGCGGGCAGCGGTCGGGCAGCCCGACCCCCTCGGGGTGGAAGTCGCGCGCGCCGCGGCTCGTGCGCGCGACGTACGTGATCGCGCGCGAGCCGATCGACAGCTTCATCTCGAGCAGCGACAGCGTCGCGAACCCGACGAGCGACGGGATCTCCGGCATCCGCACGTCGAGCGCGCCGCCGAACGGCGGCGCCCCGCTCGCGAGCGTGCCCGCGTAGACGAGCCGCGCGCCGAACGGGTGCTGGCCCTCGACGTAGGCGACGAGCGCGACCCTCCCGTTCGCGACCGGGCCGGCCAGCACCGTCACGCCCGCGTACTCGGGGATCAGCTCGCCGTCGGCGAGCCGTACGTCGGCGAGCGCCGTCCCGTAGCCGAGCACCGCGTTGCGCGGGCAGCGCAGCGGGTCGTCGAGGATGATCGCGGCGAACGCGCCGGCGGGCGGCCGGCACGACGCGAGCCCGAGCCCGCTCGTGAGGATGCCGAGGCTGTCCGGGTACAGGAGCCGCACGGCGAGGAGCGGGGCGCTCAGCCGGCGCGGGTCGATCCGCAGCTCGGCGCTCAGCGCGGTCGGCGCGCCGAGCTGCGCGCCGCGGTCGAACGCGACGCGCAGCTGCACCGCGTGCGAGCGCGCGAGCGCCGGCCCCGGCGCGGCGAGCGCGCTCAGGACGACGAGGGCAACGGCGATGGCTGCCCGCCGGGGCACGGTCTCGCGCTCGGTCTCGTCGTCAGTAGGACAGGTTCGCCCGCGCGTGGACGCTGATCGCCCACGTGCGGCGGTTGACCGTGCCGGTGAAGCTGCCGCCGCCGAACGCGTGCGCGTAGCGGCCGGTGCCGCGCCGGACCGCGAGCGAGCCCTTGACGCGCGCGACGGTCGCGAGCGACTGCGGGTAGCCGACGACCGTCACCGTGAGCGTGCCGCCGCGGGGGTGGAACGTCACGGTCCCGGTCACCTTCGCCGCGTTGGACGTGTTGAAGCGCGCCGAGACCGCGCCGGGCAGCGTGCCCGTCGCGCTCCCGCGCTCGCTGATGATCGGACCGGACTTGTGCACGAGGTGCAGGCGCACCGACTCGTTCAGGTGCAGCGTGCGGGCCGCGTGCGCGCCGGGCGACGCCGCTCCGGCGCCGGCGCACGCGCACAGGGCCAGGATCGTGGCGCCCGCGACGACCAGGGGCCGGCGGCGCCGTTGCATTCGCTTCGTCATGACATCCATCCTCCCGCGCTCTCCTTCACCGGCGCATGGCCCGAGCGCTCGGGCCATGCCTAGCGTTAGGGTATACGTCGCAAGCGCTTGAGTAAACGGCGACGTCTCAGCGACTAACCATCTTCTAGCGCAACATCTCGCCGGCGCGGGCGGCGGCGATCGTCGCGCGCAGCGTCTCGCGTGCGCCGTAGCGCGGGCGCCAGCGCAGCTCCCGCCGCGCCTTCGCCGTGTCCATCAGCATCGGCACGCGCAGCGCGTTGATCCACTGCGCCTTCGCCGGCACGAACGGCAGCCGGCCGGCGACCTCGGCCGCCGCGTCGACGGCCAGCTCCGGCACGGGGATCGCGTACCAGCCGAGGTCCTCGGCGAGGTCGCGCATCGTCAGCTCGCCCGGCCCGGCGAGGTTGTAGATCCCCGGCTTGCCGCGGCCGAGCGCGGCTGCGCGCAGCGCGCTCGCGACGTCGTCGTGGTGCACGAGCTGGAAGCGGACGCCGTTGTCGGGGATCACCGGCTTGAGCACCGGCACGCTGTCGAGCAGGCGGCGCACCGCGCCCGGCATCCGCTCGCCCAGCTGCACGTAGGGGATCGACTCGATCAGCATCAGCGCGTCCGGGCCCGCGACGATGCAGGGCCGGAAGACGTACAGCTCGACGCCCGAGCCGGCCGTCATCTGGCCCAGCAGCCGCTCGACCGACGCCTTCTCGGCCGAGTAGGCGTGCGCGTCGGGGTCGGTACCGCGCGGCGGAAGGCTCTCGGTCAGCAGATCCGGGTTGTCGTCGTGGAAGCCGTAGGCGGCGACCGACGAGGTGTAGACGAGCCGCTTCGCGCCGGCCGCGAGCGCCGCCTCGAACACGTTGCGCGAGCCCTCGACGTTGACGCGATGGCCCTCGCGCCCGCCCGCGCCCATGATCGCGAACGCGAGGTGGACCACCGCGTCGGCGCCGGCGACGAGCTCGTCGACCGTCGCGCGGTCGAGCACGTCGCCCTGCAGGTAGGTCGTCTTCTGCCAGCCCTCGGCGGCCGGGTCAAGCTCGCGGCGGCCGAGCGCGCGCACGGAGGCGACCTCACGGCTGCGCTCGAGCGCGCGCATCAGCGCACGGCCGACGTCCCCGCTCGGGCCGGTGACGGCGATCCGGATGCCCTCGGCGGCGGCCATCGGGTCAGGCTCCCCGCGCGGGCACGCCCGCCGCCTCGTAACCCGGCTCGCCGGGCAGCAGCACGCGCGCGACCTCGCCCTCGACGAGCACGCGCGGCTGGACCGGCTGCACGGTCTGTCCGCGCGCGTGCTCGACGACGGCAGCCGCGCTCGCGAAGCCGGCGAGCTGCTCGAGGTGCTTGATCGTCGGGAAGACGAGCAGCAGCTCGCCCGCGCGCTGCGCCTCCAGCGCCCCGGCCGGCGTGCTCCAGCGCCAGTCGACGCACTCGGCGCCGTCGACGCGCGGCGCGGCGTCCGCGGGCGCGTGCGTGACGAAGAACCAGGTGTCGAAGCGGATCGTGACCTCGGCCGGCGTGATCCAGCGCGAGTAGGGGACGAGCGCGCCGGGGCCTTCGAGCGCGATCCCGGCCTCCTCGGCCGCCTCGCGCACGGCGGCCGCGCGCAGGCCGCCGTCGCCGTCGCCGTCGCCGTGGTCGACCGCGCCGCCGGGGAAGACCCACGCCCCGCCCATGAAGCGCGCCGCGGGGTTGCGCTGTACGAGCAGCACCTCGAGCGCGCCGTCGCCGCCGCGCAGCACCATCACGCTTGCGGCCAGTCGCGGCTTCGTGACCGTACCGCGGTTGAGCTCCTCGCCGGGGCCGGGCTGGGCAGGCTCCATCGCCCGAACAACCCTAGTACAGGGGTCGCCTCGCTCGGTGCGGTTGCACGCGCCGGCACGCTACCTTTCCGGCATGAGCGCGACGAGGACCTCCCAGAAGTGGATCTGCGAGTCGTGCGGGTTCATCTACGACCCGCTCGAGGGCGACCCCGACGGCGGCATCCCGCCCGGCACCGCGTTCGAGGACATCCCGGAGACGTGGTTCTGCCCGGTCTGCGGCGCGCGCAAGCGCGACTTCGTCCCGCACGAGGACTGACCCCTCCGGCGCGCTCACCCGGCGCGCCGCCGCCGCACGACCAACGCCGCCGCGGCGCCGAGCACCGCCGCGAGCCCGAGCGCGCTGAGCGCGAGGCCGGCGCCGAGGCCGGGCACCGCGTAGCTCCAGACGATCTCGTGGCGCCCGGCGGGCACCACCACCCCGCGCATCACGTCGTCGGCGTGCAGCGCCCGCGCCGCGTGGCCGTCCACGCGCACGCTCCAGCCGGGCGTCAGCTCGTCGTCGAGCACGACGAGCCCGCGGCGGTCGAGCGTCGCCGTCAGCGTCACCCGCGCGTTGGACTCATGCGCGATCGCGACGCGGCCGTGCGCGCCGCCGGCGCCGGCGAGCGCGGCGGCGCCGGGCTGGTCGCGCTCGGCGAGGACGCTGCGGCGCGGGTCGAAGCCTTCTTCGACGATCGCCTCGCGCGCCGCGTCCGCGTCGGCGACGAGCCGGACGGCCGGCGCCACCAGCGCCCGCGGCAGCGCGCGCGGGTCCTCGAAGATCGTCGCGTCGCGCCCGTTGTAGACGCGGCGCAGCTCGCGCACGAACGGGTCGCGGCCGTCCGGTCTCGTCGTGCCCGGTTCGGCGACGACGTAGCGCGCGCCGAGCACGCTCGTGACGTGCAGGGCGACGGGCGCAATCCCGTCGAACGTGAGCGGGCGCCAGCCGGTCTGTTCGGGCGACGCCTCGCGCCACAGGTCGAAGTAGCGCTCGGTCGGATACGGCGGGTCGTAGCCGCGCACGTCGGCGAGCCCGAAGCGGACGGCGGTGTCGGGCGGCAGCGTCAGTTCGACGCCGGCGAAGCGCCCGTCGGCGGCATGGCGCCGGAGGTAGGCGATCGCCGGCGTGCGCGGCGGGATGACCTTCGCGGCCGGACCCATCGGCTCGTAGCCGTGCGCGAAGTGCAGCAGGTCGAGCGCGGCCAGCAGCACGAGCCCCGCTACGATCGCGTCGCGCCGGCCCGGCCAGCGGCGCAGCGCGACCAGCCCGGCGCCGGTGCCGAGCGCGAGCAGGGCGAGCCAGCCGGCGCTCGTCAGCTCGACGACGCCGGTGCTCGGCGTGTCCCTACCGGTCAGGAAATGCTCGAAGGCGTGGCCGACGTCGGCACCGTGAACGTGCGCGCCGGCGGCTGCGACGAGCGCGATCCCCAGCGCGACCCCGGCGACCGCGAGCCGGCGGCCGCGCTGCGCGCGCGGGCGCTCGATCAGCTCCTGCAGCCCGAACGCCGCCAGCACCGCCACGCACAGCTCGAAGACGAAGTGCAGCCGTTGGTTCTCGATCAGCTCGAAGACCGGCAGGTGCTCGACGAGCTGGAACAGGCCGGGGGTGTGCAGCGTGATCGCCAGCGCGAGCGCGCCGAGCGCCGCGAACGGGGCGGTGCGCCGCCAGCTCGCGCGCCGGCCGGCGGCCGTCAGCGCGATCGCCGCCAGCAGCAGCGGCACGACGCCCGCGTAGAAGGTCCGCTCCTCGTAGTTGAGCTGCAGGGCCGTCTTGACCGGCGAGTCGTCCGTCTCGAAGCCGCTCGGCCGCCCCCACCAGTCGGGCAGCAGCAGCGTGCGGATCGTCGTGAACGGCATGTGCTGGGCGCCCGGCAGCGAGCTGGCTCCGCCCTTGCGCGCGATCGTCCCGACCGTGCCGTGGCTGGAGAGCGCCTCCGGCACGAGCATGACGCCCATCGCGAGCGCCCCGAGCGCGAGGCCGCCGCCGCACAGCGCGAGCGGGCGCAGGCGCTCGCTCCTCGGCACGTCCTGCAAGAGCGCCGCCCGCGCGAGCGCGTACAGCGCCGCGAGCGTCATCACGTGCACCTGCGTGCCCGGGTGGCCGCCGCCGAGCGCGACCGCCGTCGCGAGCGCGAGCCCGAGCGCGCTTCCGAGGCGCCGGTCGGGGCGTGCGAAGGTGCGCTCGACGAGCCACAGCATCCACGGCGCCATCACCGCGACGCCCGGCAGCGCGCCGGTCGTCAGCCACGTCACGTTCAGCGAGCAGAGCGCGAACGCGATCCCGGCGACGAGGCCCGGCAGGAACCCGAGCCGCAGCTCGCGCGCGAGCAGGTAGGTCCCGAAGCCGGCTGCCCACAGCATCAGGGCGGCGGTCAGGCCGAGCCCGTAGTCCAGCGGCAGGATCCACCCCGGCAGGCTGAAGGGGGTGAAGATCCCCGTCTGCGGGTTGGAGAGGAACGGCACGCCCGTCAGCACGTGAGGGTTCCAGGCCGGCAACGTCCCGGCGTGCAGCAGCTGGCGCGCCAGCTCGTGCCACGGGACGGTCACGAGCGGGACGTCGGCGAGCAGGTAGTTTTCGAAGCTCGCCACGTCGTGCGGGCGGTAGGGCTGCCAGGGCGCGAGCTTGTAGAGGACCGCGGCGGGCGACAGGACCTTGCCGCCGAGCAGCGCCGGCCACAGCAGCGCGAGCACGAGCAGCGCGAGCAGGCCGGCGGCCGTCAGGTGCGGGTGGGCGGCGAGCGCCCGCGGCGACTGCCGGCGCGGCGGCGCTCTCGCGTGCTGTGCCGCGCGCGCCCGCTCGCCTCTCGCCGTCGTGCGCGACCGGCTGCGACTCGCCATCGCTACCGCACCGCCCCCGCTCGCCTGCGTGGCCGCGTCCGGCGCATGACTGCGACCGCTCCCGCCGCCAGCAGCGCCAGCCCGAGCGCGCTGAGCGCGGCGCCGCCCGCCAGCCCCGGCACCGTGTAGCTCCAGAGGATCTCGTGGCGCCCGGCGCCGACGACGACGCCGCGCATCACGTCGTCGACGCGCAGCGGCGTCGCCGGGCGGCCGTCGACGCGCACGCGCCAGCCGGGCGTCAGCGCGTCGTCGAGCACGACGAGCCCGCGCCGGTCAAGCGACGCCGTCAGCGTCACGCCCGCGTTGCGCTCGCGCGCGACCCGGACCGTCCCGTGGACCCGCGGCGCGCCCGCGAGCGCGGCCGCGCCCGGCTGCTCGCGTTCGACCACGGCCGTCCGGCGCGGGTCGAAGCCGCGTTCGATGAGCACGGCGCGGCTCCCGTCCGCGCCGTCGGCGAGCCGCACGGCCGGCGCCACCAGCGCGCGCCCGACCGCGCGCGGGTTGGACAGGATCGTCGCGTCGGGGCCGTCGTAGACGCGCCGCATCGCCGCCAGCGCTGGATCGGCCGAGCGCGGGGCGGGCGTGCCCGGTTCGGTGACGACGTAGCGCCCCCCGAGCGCGCTCAGCACGCGCACGGCCGCCGGCGTCAGCGCCGGCAGCACGATCGGCTGCCAGTCGACCTGCGCCGGGTTCGCCTCGCGCCACAGCGCGAACCAGCGGCGCGTCGGGTAGGGCGGGTCGAAGCCGCGCACGTCGCGCAGGCCGTAGCGCAGCGACCAGTCGCCCGGCATCGCGTACCGCAGCCCGGCTATGCGCGCGCCGCCGGCGTGCGCCTGCAGGTAGGCGATCGCCGGCATCCGCGGCGGGATCGCCTTCGCGGCCGGGGCGATCGGCTGGTAGCCGTGCGCGAAGTGCAGCATGTCGAACGCTGCCAGCAGCACGACCGCGCCCGCGATCGCCGTGCGGCGCTCGGGTCGCAGGCGGATCCCCAGCAGCGCGAGCGCCAGGCCGGCCGCCAGCAGCGCGAACCACGCGACGCTCGTGAGCGCGAGCACGTTCGCGCTCTGGAAGTCGGTGCCCGACGCGAAGTGGCGCGCGAGGTGGCCGAGCTCGGTCGCGCTCGGCCCGATCGCGACGAGCGCGACCGCCGCGCCCGCGAGCGCCGCGAGCAGCACGCCGAGGCGGCCGCGATCCCCCGCCGGCCGGTCGAGCACCGCCTGCAGCCCGAACGCCGCCAGCACGGCGGTGGCTTGCTCGAACACGAAGTGCATGCGCTGGTTCTGCACCAGCTCCAGCCCCGGCAGGTGCTCGGCGAGCTGGTAGAGGCCCGGCGCGTGCAGCGGGATCGCGAGCGCGACGAACCCGATCAGCGCGAACGGCGCCTTGCGCCGCCAGCCCTCGCGCGCGGCGAGCGCGACCGCCGCCAGCAGCAGCGCGACGACGCCGGCGTAGAACGTGCGGTCGTTGAAGTCGATCTCCGCGCCGCTCTTGGTGAGCACGCCCTGCCCGGTTTCCACGCTGTTCGGCCGGCCCCACCAGTCCGGGAACAGCACCGTCTTGATCGCCTTGAACGGCAGCTGCGTGCCGGGCAGCGTGCTCGTCGTGCCGTGGCGCGCGAGCGTGCCGACCGTGTCGCGGCTCCACAGGATCTCGGGGATCACGAGCACCGCCATCAGCAGCAGGCCGAGCGCGAGCCCGCCGGCGGTGAACGCGAGCGGGCGCAGGCGCTCGCGCGCGGTGACGTCGTGCAGCAGCGCCGCGCGCGCCAGCGCGTAGGCGACGGTCGCGCCGAGCGCGTGCAGCGCGGTGCCCGGATGGCCGCCGCCGAGCGCGACCGCGGCGGCGACGGCGAGCCCGAGCACGCTCGTGGGGCGCCGCTCGGGTTGCGCGAAGGTGCGCTCGACGAGCCACAGCAGCCACGGCGTCATCACCGCGACGCCCGGCAGCGATTCGTGCGTCAGCCAGAGGATGTTCAGCGCCGAGAAGGCGAACGCGACCCCGGCCAGCAGCCCGGGCAGCAGGCCGAGGCGCAGCTCGCGCACGAGCAGGTAGGTGCCGAAGCCGGCCGCCCACAGCTTCAGCGCGGCGCTCGCGCCGATCCCGTAGTTCAGCGGCAGGATCCACAGCGGCAGGCTGAAGACGGAGAACAGGCCTGCCTGCGGGTTGGCGAGCAGCGGCACGCCCGCGAACGCGTACGGGTTCCAGGCCGGCAGCGTCCCGGCGTGCAGCAGGCCGCGCGCCAGCTCGCGCCACGGGTAGATCGCGAGCGGCACGTCTATCAGCTGCGGGTTGAGGTAGCCGTGCACGTCAGGCGGCGCGGCCGGCGCCCAGGGCGTGAACTCGTACAGCGCCGCGAGCGGTGAGAGGATCCGGAGCCCGAGCAGCGCGGGCCACAGGTAGGCGAGCACGAGCAGCGCGAACAGGAGCGCTGCGGTCGCGTTCGGATGCGCGAGCAGGGCATGCACGGCCCCCCTCCGTCGGCTCCCCCGGGCCATGCGTCCGATCCTCGCACAAGCGGGGCGTTCTTAGCCCCCCTTCAGGTTCCGGAGCGATCGTGGCCCGATGCGGATCCTCGTCGTCGACGACGAGCCGGCGGTGCGGGCGTCGCTCGCGCGGGCGCTGCGGCTCGACGGCTACGACGTCGCGCTCGCGTCCGACGGGCGCGCCGCGCTGGACGCCGTCAACGGCGGGGCGCCCGACGCGGTCGTGCTCGACGTGCTGATGCCCGAGCTGGACGGGCTCGAGGTCTGCCGCCGGCTGCGCGCCGCCGGCGACCGCACGCCCGTGCTGATGCTGACCGCGCGCGACCAGGTGCGCGATCGCGTCGGCGGGCTCGACGCCGGTGCCGACGACTACCTCGTCAAGCCGTTCGCGCTGGAGGAGCTGAGCGCGCGCCTGCGCGCGCTCCTGCGGCGCAGCGACGCCGGCGGCGACGGCAACGGCCCGGCGCGCGAGCTGCTGACGTACGCCGACCTCGCGCTCGACGTCGGCGCGCACGAGGCGCGCCGCGGCGGGCGGCGGATCGAGCTGACGCGCACCGAGTTCCTGCTGCTCGAGCTGCTGCTGCGCCATCCGCGCCAGGTGCTGACGCGCTCGGTCATCTTCGAGCGCGTGTGGGGCTACGACTTCGGCGCGACCTCGAACTCGCTCGAGGTCTACGTCGGCTACCTGCGCCGCAAGACCGAGGCCGGCGGCGAGCCGCGCCTGATCCACACGGTGCGCGGCGTCGGCTACGTGCTGCGCGAGGACGGCGCGTGACGCTGCGGCGGCGCTTCGCGCTCGTGGCGGCCGCCGCCGTCGCGGTCACGATCGTGCTCGCCTCCGGGATCGTCTACGTCGTCGTGCGCCACGAGCTGCGCGGGCGGGTCGACGCGGAGCTGCGCCAGACGGCCGGCCGGCGCGTGCCGTTCGGGGCGATCGTGCGCGAGGGCGTCGACGGCGGCGGCCCGCTCGGCGGCCTGGTCCTGCGCCGGCCGGGCGGCGCGGGCGGGCTGCCCGTCGCGCCCGGCGGCGATACGACGCGTGCGCTGCCGCCGCCGCGCGACGCGCTCGGCCTGCCGACCGCCTACCTCGCCGTCGTCGATCGCACCGGCGCCGTCGTGCTGCCAGCGGATGGCGCCCCGCGGCTGCCGGTCACCGCCGCGACGCGTGCGGTCGCGGCGGGCTCGCGGACCGCGTTCCTGTCGGACGCGCGCGTCGCCGGCCAGCCGGTGCGCGTGCTCACGCGCCCGCTGCCGCAGCTCCCCGGCTTCGCGTTGCAGATCGCGCGCCCGCTGGGCGAGGTGAACCGCACGCTCGACCGCCTCGCGCTCGTGCTCGCGCTCGTCAGCGCCGGCGGGATCGCGCTCGCGGCCGCGCTCGGGCGCTTCGCCGCGCGCACCGCGATGACGCCCGTCGCGCAGCTGACCGGGACGGTCGAGCACGTCGCGCAGACAAGCGACCTGTCGCAGCGGATCGCGCTTGGCGCCGCCCACGAGGACGACGAGCTCGCGCGGCTCGCGCGCTCGTTCAACACGATGCTCGCCGCCCTGGAGTCGTCGGTGGGCCGCCAGCGCCAGCTCGTCGCCGACGCCTCGCACGAGCTGCGCACGCCGCTGACGAGCCTGCGCACGAACGTCGAGGTGCTCGCGCGCGCCGAGGCCGTGCACGGGGGCGGCAGCGACGCGAACGGCGACGGCGCGGGCGCCGCCAGCCCGAGCCGCGCCGGCCCGAATCGCGACGGCGCGGGCGCCGCCAGCCGGAGCCGCGCCGGCGCGGCCGGCAACGGCGCGGCCGGCAACGGCGCCGGCCCCGCCGGCGCGATCCAGCCCGCGCGGCCCGTCGCCCTGTCCCCGGCCGAGCGCCGCCGCGTGCTCGACGACGTCGTCGGCCAGCTCGACGAGCTCGGCGGCCTCGTCGGCGACCTCGTCGAGCTCGCGCGCGACGAGGCGCCGGTCGCCGAGACCGAGGACGTGCGCTTCGACGAGCTGGTCGCCGCGGCGCTCGCCCGCGCCCGCCGGCGGCCGGGCGCCCCCGCGTTCGAGGCGGCGCTGGAGCCGTGCCTCGTGCGCGGCGTTCCGGCGCGGCTCGACCGCGCGGTCGCGAACCTGCTCGACAACGCGGCGAAATGGAGCCCGCCGGGCGGCGTCGTCGAGATCGCGCTGCGCGGCGGGGCGCTGACGGTGCACGATCACGGCCCGGGGATCGCCGGGAGCGACCGGCAGCGCGTGTTCGAGCGCTTCTACCGCGCGCCGTCTGCGCGGGGGATGCCAGGCTCGGGCCTTGGGCTCGCGATCGTGCGCCAGGTCGCCGAGCTGCACGGCGGGCACGTCGAGGCGCAGGCCGCCGGCGGCGGCGGCGCGCTGCTGCGGCTGTCGCTGCCGTTCGAGCGCGTCCCGACTGTTCCTGACAGCGATCGGCCGCCCGTCGCGCCGGTTGACACATAGCGGTAGATGTGTCAACCTCGCGTACGTCAGCTGCAATGACGACGCGCGAGGAGACATCGGGATGTCATCTGTATCTGCGGCCGAGCCGGCCGAGCCCGCCGACCTGACGCCGGCCACCTGGCGCGACCCCAAGCGCTACGCCTGGCTGCTCGGCTTGATCGTGCCGCTGCTGCCGTTCATCGCATGGGGCCTCGTGCAGCTCACCGGCCTCGGCGTCTTCTGGTTCTACGGGCCGGTGCTCGTGTTCGGGATCTTCCCGCTGCTCGACGTCGTCGTCGGCGCCGACGCGGAGAACCCGCCCGACTCCGTCATCAAGTGGCTCGAGCAGGACCGCTACTACCGCTGGTGCACCTACCTCTACATCCCGCTGCAGTACGCCGGCCTGGGCTTCGCCTGCTGGCAGTGGGCGCACGGCGGGCTCTCGCTCGTCGAGCAGCTCGGGCTCGCGTTGACGATGTCGATGGTCAGCGGGATCGCGATCAACACCGCGCACGAGCTGGGCCACAAGCGCGCGTCGCTGGAGAAGTGGCTGTCGAAGGTCGCGCTCGCGCAGAGCGGCTACGGGCACTTCTTCATCGAGCACAACCGCGGCCACCACGTCCGCGTCGCGACGCCGGAGGATCCCGCCAGCGCGCGGCTCGGCGAGAGCTTCTGGGCGTTCCTGCCGCGGACTGCGCTCGGCTCGCTGCGCTCGGCCTGGGAGCTGGAGCGGGTCCGCCTCGGCCGCGCCGGGCACGGCGCCTGGACGTGGCGCAACGACATCCTGCAGGCGTGGTCGATGACGGTCGTGCTGTACGCGGCGCTGGCGATCGCGTTCGGGCCGCTCGTGCTGCCGTGGCTCGTGCTGCAGTCGGTCGTCGGCGCCTCGCTGCTGGAGGTCGTCAACTACCTCGAGCACTACGGCCTGCTGCGCGGCAAGCGCGACGACGGACGCTACGAGCTGACGCGCCCCGAGCACAGCTGGAACTCGAACAACGTCGCCTCCAACGTGCTGCTCTACCACCTGCAGCGCCACAGCGACCACCACGCGAATCCGACGCGCCGCTACCAGGCGCTGCGCCACGTCGACGAGGCGCCGCAGCTGCCGACCGGCTACGCCGGGATGATCCTGCTCGCGCTCGTGCCGCCGCTGTGGCGGCGCACGATGGACCGCCGGCTGCTGGAGCACTACGGCGGCGAGGTGCAGCGCGCCAATATCCACCCGCGCGCGCAACGGCGCGTGCTCGCGCGCTACGGAGCGGCGGCGTGAGCCGCTGGCGCTGCCCGTCCTGCGGGTACACGTACGACGAGGAGGCGGGGCACCCGCGCGAGGGCTTCCCGGCGGGGACGCCGTGGTCGGAGGTGCCGGACGACTGGGTCTGTCCGGACTGCGGCGTGCGCGACAAGCTCGACTTCGAGCCCGGCGACTGACCCGACGCCCGACTGCGCGCGCTGGCACCATGCAGACGATGGCTCCACGTCCCGCGCCCGGTCGCAGCGCCCGGACCCGCACGTCGCCGGCTCCGGGGCCGGCAGGCGTGAGCGCGACGCGCGCGTCTCCGGCTCGCACGCCCTATCGCGTCGCCGCCCGCCAGCTGCTGCGCGAGACGCTGTTCGGCGCCGCGCGCGAGCTGCTGCGCGAGCGGCCATGGGCGGAGATCACGATGGCGGAGGTCGCCAGCGCGGCGGGCGTGAGCCGCCAGACGCTCTACAAGGAGTTCGGCTCGCGCGACGAGTTCGCGCAGGCGTTCACGATCGACCAGGGGACGCGCTTCCTCGACGCGGTCGAGCAGGCGGTGCGCGAGCACTTCGACGACCCGCGCGAGGCGCTGGCGGCCGCCCTCGAGGTGTTCCTGCGGACGGCCGCCGACGACCCGCTCGTGCGGTTGATGCTCAGCGACGACGGCACCGGCGGCATGCTTCCGCTGGTGACGACCCGCAGCGCCCCGGTCGTCGAGTGGGCCTCCGACCGGCTCGCGTCCGTCATCCACGACGGCTGGCCGGCGGCGTCCGAAGCGAACGCCCGCATGCTCGCGGAGACGCTCGTGCGCCTCGCGATCAGCTACGTCACCGTCCCCAGCGGCTCCCCCACCAGAACGGCAGCCTCCGTCGCCGGCCTGCTCGGGCCGTCGATCGAGGCGATGCTGGACTGACTGCGCCCGCGCGCCGATCAGGTCCGTCGCCGCGGGTCTCGGCGTCTGCGGTACGCCGGGGGCGTGGGGCCTTGCCGAATGAGGCCTCTCGTGGAATGTGGCTGGTGGGCTGTGGTGGAGCGGGGGCCGTAGGGGGCCTCTTCGGCAAGGCCCCACGCCCCCGGCTGTGTCGGCCGCGCCGGTGGCCCGGGCTACTGGGGCTTGTCGGCGGCCAATGCCTCAGCCGCTGCGTCGATGAAGGCATGATCGCTCGGGATCCCGGCGATCGCGGCGTTGATCGCTTCCGTGGTTCCGGTCGGCAGAGGGGGCGGGTTCACCATCTTCTGGCGAAGCTGTGCTGAACGGATGCCGTCGCGAGTCGCGGGATCCAGTTCGACGACGAGGACTCTCACATCCCACGCAGCGAGCGCAGCTGATACCCAGGTCCCCGTATTCGCATAGGCGGCTGCCTGTTCGTCGGCGAATGCAAGGATCAACTGCGCCTCCGGGCGGTTTCGTCGCAGCGTGATCAGCTTCAGGGCGTCTTGCGAGACCTTCTTCTTCTGCCCGCCCTTCAATGGGCCCTGATGGGCAAAGATCTCCACCAGGACGGACTCGTTCGCATCGGCGCCGTCGACCTGGACCCGCGCCCCGTTCTCCAGGCACAGCGTTCGCGGAGCGAGGTCCTTGCCGACAATGGTGGAAACCTCGGCCAGGATCAGCGGCTCGGCCTCACGTTGGATCGCAGAGTCGCTCAGGTGCTCAGGCATGACATAGCCGCAACGCTAGTGCTACCGAGCCCCGGCTGCACGCAGCAGGCGCACCGCGTGCTCGTACTGCGCTGGTGTCAGTGGAAGAAACGACTGGTGCGCAAATGCATCGCTCAGGTCCAACTCGGAAGTCGATGGTCCCTGGGACACGCGGCCCACCTTGAGGACGACGCTCACGTCGAGAACCAGCGGCCAGGCGCGCTCCCACTCGACGCTGGTGTCGTAGCGTGCCTCATCCGAGCAGACCTCAACCACGCCGATCAGTCGCCGATCGACGACGGCGTGGTAAACGAGGTGATCGCCCCGACGGATCGGCGTGGGCGGATGGCGCTCACCAAAGCGGATCTCGCGCAAGAGATCCGAGCGCTCCATGACCCAGTACTCCCCGACCGGCCAGTCCGCCGCTCCCACGAGCTTCAACCAATGCCCCACACGGCGACCCTACCCATGATTTGGTGCAATGCGACACGGACCGGTCCTGCAGTTGCAGGTGCGATGCGGCCTTACTGCAGAGCGAGCCAGCGGTCGAGCGGGAGGGTGGCGCCGGCCTGGGCGAGCAGGGTGGGGTCGGCGCGGGGGAGCTGGGGGAGCGTGGCGACGTCGGCGTCGCCGAGGCGGGCGATCGTGGCGCGGTTGTCGTGCGCCAGCGCCGTCGGCTCGGCCGGCCACGGGGTCATGACGACGCCGGCGACGCGGAGGCCGGCAGTGCGGGCCGCTTCCAGCGTGAGCAGCGTGTGGCTGATCGTGCCCAGGCCGGGGCGGGCGGCGATCACGAGCGGCAGGCCGAGCTCGCGCGCGAGGTCGCGCACGAGGTAGCCGTCCGCGAGCGGGACGAGCAGGCCGCCGACGCCCTCGGCGACGACCGCGTCGGTGCCGGCGGCGCGCTCGGCGAACGCCGTGCGCAGGGCGGCGGGATCGAGCCGGCGGCCAGCGAGCGCGGCCGCGAGGTGGGGGGAGACGGGCGGCCCGAAGCGCTCGGCCGCGACGCTCGCCGGGTCGGCGCCCGCGGCGAGCGCGAGCAGCTCGTCGTCGGGCGGCCAGTCGGGGTCGCGCGGCTCATCCGTCCCCGTCAGCACCGGCTTGAAGACGGCGACCCGCTCGCCGCGCGCCCGCAGCGCGGCGGCGACGGCCGCGGCCACGACGGTCTTGCCGACGCCGGTGTCGGTGCCGGTCACGAACAGCCCTCGCCTGGCGGCGCGTGCCTCGCGTGAGCGAGCGCGCTCGTCGGAGGCGCTGGCGGCATGCAGGCGCGACGGGGCCTCGTTCCGCGTCCGCTCGCCGGTCACGCCAGCTGCCAGCTGCCGGCTGCGCGGCTCCACTGGCGTGTCCTACGCCGCGCGTTCGAGTGCGTCCGGCGCCTCGATGTCGAACACGCCGCCCGACGCGGCGTCCTCGTGCTCGGCGTCGAACGGGCGCGCCGGAGCAGCGGACGCCGGCTCCGGCGTCCCGGCGAAGCGCGGCTCGTCCCAGCGCGCCGACGGCTCGGCGAGCTCGGGCTCGGCCGCCTCGGCCAGCTCGGCCCGCCGGGCGAGCGCCTCGGGCGCGCGCGTCTCCTCCGGCCGCATCCCCGCGGCGCGCACCGCCTGCGCCAGCGCGCGCGCGGCGTCGCGCAGCTCGGCCTTCGTGTGCGTCGCCATCACGCTCAGCCGCAGCCGCGAGCTGCCGGCCGGCACCGTCGGCGGCCGGATCCCCTGGGCGAACACGCCGCGCTCCAGCGCCTGCTCGCACGCCCGCATCGCCGTCGCCGCCTCGCCCAGCACGAGCGGGACGATCTGCGTCCGGGCCTCACCGACGTCGAAGCCCTCGCGCACCAGCTCGTCGCGCAGCAGCCGGGCGTTGCACTGCAGCTTCTCGACCCGCCGCGGCTCCTCCTCCAGCAGCGTCAGCGCCGCGAGCGCGCCCGCGATCGCCGGCGGCGGTGGCGCCGTCGAGAAGACGACCGGGCGGGCCGCGCCGAGCAGGTACTTCGCCATCCGCTGGTCGCACGCGACGTAGGCGCCGTAGGCGCCGAGCGCCTTGCCGAGCGTGCCGACGATCGCGTCGACGCCGTCCTCGACGCCCGCCTCGGCGACCGCGCCGCGACCGCCCGGGCCCAGCGCGCCGGTCCCGTGCGCCTCGTCGACCACGAGCCGCACGTCGTAGCGCGCGGCCAGCTCGGCCAGCCCGACCAGCGGCGCCACGTCGCCGTCCATCGAGAAGACGCCGTCGGTCACGATCAGCGCGCCGCGGCCGTCGGCCTCGCGCAGTCCCCACTCCAGGTGCTCGAGGTCCCCGTGGTCGTAAACGAACACGTCGGCGCGCGACAGGCGGCAGCCGTCGACGATCGAGGCGTGGTTGAGCTCGTCGGAGAAGATGACGTCGCCGCGGCGCGCCAGCGCCGAGACCACGCCGAGGTTCGCGTGGTAGCCGGAGCCGAACAGCAGCGCCGCCTGGCGGCGCTCGAACGACGCCAGCCGCTCCTCCAGCCGGCGGTGGATCGTCATCGTGCCCGACACGAGCCGCGACGCGCCCGCGCCGACGCCCCAGCGCATCGCCGCGTCGGCCGCCGCCTCGCGCACCGCGATGTGGTCGGCGAGGCCGAGGTAGTTGTTCGAGCACAGCAGCAGGACGGGCTTGCCGTCCAGCAGCACCCGCGGCCCTTGCGGCCCGCTGACGAGGCGCGTGCGGCGCGTGAGGCCCAGCTCCTCCAGCTCGGCCAGCCGCGCCTCGATCTCGATCATGCCGTGCTCACCTCCCTTGCCTCCCGGGCTTGCCGTGCCTCGCGCGTCTCGCGGCCCTTGCCGCGGTTGCGCGCGCCGTCCGGGCGCGGCGGGATCGCCCGCTTGGACTCGAACCGCAGCTGCGTGGAGGGGTCCCACAGCCGCACCTCCAGCGCGGCGGGCGCCACGTCGTCGAGGTGCATCTCGACGACGTCGGGCGTCTCGCCCTCCAGCCAGCCGGAGCGGTTGTCCGGCCGCGGGTTGGCGCCGTTGTCGGGCTGGCGCGCGACGTTGAGGCCGTGGCGCTCGAACATCGCGCGGTCCTGCTCGGGCGTCGCGCCGAGCGTCGTGAGGAAGTTGCCCATCATCACGCCGTTGAGCCCCGCGCGCACCGCCAGCTCCTGCAGCTCGCCGATGTTCTCGACGCGCCCGCCGCAGAGGCGGAACAGGGCGTCGGGGAGGATCAGGCGGAAGATCGCGATCCACTTGACGGCCTCGATCGGGTCCATGTAGTCGCGGTCGCCGAACTTCGTGCCGGGGCGCGGGTTGAGCAGGTTGACCGGGACGCTCGTCGGGTCGATCTCGGCGAGCTGGAACGCCATCTCGACGCGCTGCTCGCGCGTCTCGCCGAGGTTGAGGATCCCGCCGACGCACGTCTCGAGGCCGGCCTGCTTGACGGCGTCGATCGTGCGCAGCCGGCCCTCGTAGCGGACGGTCGTGGAGACCTCGGGGTAGTAGGACTCGGCCGTCTCGACGTTGTGGTGCACCCGCTGGATGCCCGCGTCCTTGAGCGCTTGCGCGCGCGCCACCGACATGTGCCCGATCGAGGCGCAGCGCTTGAGGTTCGTGTGCTGCGCGACGAGCCGCGCGCCCGCGACGATCTTCTCGAAGTCGCGCTTGGAGAGGCCCTGGCCCTGCGTGACCATGCAGAAGCGGTGCGCGCCGGCCGCCTCGGCGGCGCGCGCGTGCTCGAGGATCTGCTCGGGCTCCATCATCGCGTGCAGCGGCGTGTCGGCCTCCGCGTAGCGCGACTGCGCGCAGAAGCCGCAGTCCTCCGCGCAGCCGCCGGACTTCGCGTTGACGAGCGAGCACATGTCCGTCGCGTCGCCGAAGCGCTCGACGCGCGCCTGCCACGCGCGCTCGATCAGCGCCTCGATCTCGGCACGGTCTTCGAGCTCGCCGAGGCGCAGCGCTTCCTCGCGATCGATCAACGGCGGCACGGCGGCGGCAACCTCCGGTCGTTGGACGGCCAGCACGATACGGCGTCCGGCGGACGCGTGCGATGCCGCATTGTGCGGGAAACCGTCGTGGCGCTCAGCGCCCGCGCCACACCGGCGGGCGCTTCTCGCCGAACGCGCGCAGGCCCTCGCGCAGGTCCTCGGACGCGAACGCGGCGCGGCGGTCGGATTCGAGCGCGGCGGCGGTACCGGCGTCGAGCGCGCCGGCGCGGGCGACCAAAGCCCGGATCGCCGCCTTGTTGCCGCGCAGCGACAGCGGCGCGCACGCCGCGATCTCACCCGCGAGCGCGAGCGCCGCGTCGGGCAGTGCGTCGGCGGGGGAGACGACCTCGTTGACGAGCCCCCAGCGCTCGGCCGTCGCGGCGTCGATCCGGCGTCCGGTCAGGAACAGCTCGCGCGTGCGGGCCGCGCCGACGACCGACACGAACCGGTTGAGGCCGGCGTGCGCGTAGACGACGCCGAGCTTCGCCGGCGGCATCCCGAGCTGCACGCCCTCCGCCGCGATCCGCAGGTCGCACGCGATCGCCAGCTCCAGTCCGCCGCCGATCGCGTAGCCGTTCAACGCGGCGAGCACCGGATACGGGTAGGCCTCGATCGCGTGCAGCGCGGCCGGGAACGGGTGCGCCTCCGGATCGCCGCCGCCGTCGTCGTAGGGCTCCGCCAGCAGCTCCTCGATGTCGTAGCCGGCGCAGAACGCGCGGCCCTCGCCGGTCAGCACGACGCAGCGCGCGTCGAGCGACGCGAGCGTCTCGCGCAGCGCACCGAGCAGCGGGCGGTCGAGCGCGCCGCGCTTGCCGGGATTGGAGATCGTGAGCAGCGCGACGCCGGGCGCCGGCTCGGCGACGCGCAGCTCGCCGGCCATCAGCGCGCCGCCCACGCGCCGGGCCGGCAGATCGCGCGCGCCGCTCCCCGCCACGCGGGGCGACGGCCACCGCAGGAAGCCGCGCCGGCCACTACTCGAGCACGACGAGCGTGTCGCCCTCGGAGACCGCCTGGCCCTCCGCGCAGCGGATCTCCTTGACCACGCCCGGATCCTCGGCCTCGACGGGCATCTCCATCTTCATCGACTCGAGGATCACGACCGTATCGCCCTCCTCGACGCTGTCGCCGACTGCGACCTCGATCTTCCAGACCGTCCCGGTGATGTGCGCCTCGACGTCGATCATCCGGCGCCAGGATAGCCTCCGCTCCCGATGGCAGAGCAGCCTGCGCCACCGCTCGTGATCGTCACCGCCCGCGACGAGGCCGATCGCCTGCCCGCGACGCTCGCCGCGCTGCGCGCCGCCTTCCCGGGCGCGCGGATCCTCGTCGCCGACGACTGCTCGCGCGACGCGACCGCGCAGGTCGCGGCCGATCGCGGCGCCGAGGTCGTGCGCGCGCCGCGCCCGCTCGGCAAAGGGGGGACCGCGACGCTCGCGGCGCAGCGCGTGCTCCCGCCGGCGGACGGCGCGCCGCCGGTCCTGCTGTGCGACGGCGACCTCGGCGACAGCGCGGCCGCGCTCGCCGCGCTCGTCCAGGAGGTCGAAGCCGGTCGCGCCGACCTCGCGATCGCCGCCTTCCAGCGCCGCGTCGGCGGCGGCTTCGGGGTCGCGCTCGGCTTCGCGCGCTGGGCGATCCGCCGCCGCTGCGGACTCGAGACGAACGCCCCGATCTCCGGGCAAAGGGCGCTCAGCGCCGAGGCCCTGCAAGCCGTCGTCCCCTTCTCGCCGCGCTTCGGGATGGAGGTCGGGATGACGATCGACGCCGTGCGCGCCGGCCTGCGCGTGCGGGAGGTCGAGCTGCCGCTGGCGCACCGCGCGACCGGCAAATCGCTGCGCGGATTCCTGCACCGCGCCCGCCAGCTGAAGGACTTCGTCGCGGTGTACGTGAGGAAACGCTCATCCGGCGGCGCGTCCGCCCGCCGCGCGAGTCGTTAGCCTTCCGCGCGCCCAAATGTCCGTCGGGGAACTTGACATCCACCGCTTCGCGATCGGCTTCGACGAGCGCGATCGCGCCCGCCTGCACGAGCTGTGGGACGAGGTGATCGACTCCAACCAGTGGTCGCACGGCGAGATGAACCGCCGCTTCGAGGCCGCCTGGGAGGCGTGGAACGAGCTGCCGGCGGTCGCGCTCGGCTCGTGGGCCGGCGGCGCGGTCGCCGCGCTCGAATACGCGGGCGTGCGCGGGCGCGCGGTCATCTGCCCGTCCAACACGTTCATGGCGACACCGCTGGCGATCATGGCGGCCGGCGGCAAGCCGGTGTTCGTCGACTGCAACCGCGACGACCTGTGCGCCTCCGCCGACGCGATCGAACGCGCGATCGCCCGGCACGACCCGCGCGCATGCGTGCTCGTGCACATCGGCGGCCACATCGCGTTCGAGTCCGAGCGGATCGCGCAGACCTGCCGCGAGGCGGGCGTGTTCCTGTTGGAGGACTGCGCGCACGCGCACGGCGCCTCGTGGAACGGCAGCAAGCCGGGCTCGTACGGCGACGCCGGCGTCTACTCGTTCTACGCGACGAAGACCGTCTCGACCGGCGAGGGCGGCGTGCTCGTCTCGCGCGACCCGGACCTGATCGCCTACGCGCGCAAGTTCCGCGACTACGGCAAGCCCGACTACGACGTCGGCGGCCTGAACTTCCGCATGAGCGAGTTCACCGCCGCGCTCGGCCTGCTGCAGACCGAGCGGATGCCCGAGATCGTCGCGTGGAAGAACGAGATCGCGCGCGACGTGCTGGACGCCCAGCACCCCGGAAAGCTCCAACTTCCGGATGGAATGGTGTCCGGTCTGTATAAATACATCGTCTTCGATCCGATCGAACGCTCCAGCGGCAAGGTCTACGACCAGCCGTGCCACCGCATCATAGGCACGGGCGACGATCTGCCGAACACCGACTGGGTGGCTGGAAGCCACTGGTGCGTCCCGCTCTACTACCGACCGGAGGTCGTCCCCGCATGAGTCGTGTCCTCGTCACCGGCGGCGCCGGATTCATCGGCTCCCACGTCGTGGATCGTCTGATCGAGGCAGGCCACGAGCCGCGCATCCTGGATTTGCGCCCCTCGCCCTACCGCGACGACGTCGAGACGGTGATCGGCGACATGTGCGTGCTCGAGGATGTCCTGCGGGCCGCGGAGGGCTGCGACGCGATCGCCCACCTGGCGGCCGCGGCCGACGTCGGCGAGGTGCAGAAGGACCCGATCCTGTCCGAGCAGCTCAACGCGCGCGGGACCGTGAACGTGCTCGAGGCGGCGCGCGAGCTGGGCGTCGAGCGCGTCGTCTACGCCTCCACGATCTGGGTCTACTCCGACGTCGAGGCCGAACGCGTCGACGAGGAGACGCCGCTGATCCCGCCCGCGCACCTCTACACCGCCACGAAGCTCGCGGGCGAGCTGTACTGCCGCTCCTACCGCGAGCTGTACGGCGTCGAGTCGACGATCCTGCGCTTCGGGATCCCGTACGGTCCGCGCGCGCGGCCGGCGGCGGTGATCCCGATCTTCGTCAACAAGGCGTTGGCCGGGGAGCCGCTGACGCTCGCCGGCGGCGGGCTGCAGTCGCGGCGCTTCGTCTACGTCGAGGACCTCGCCGACGGCGTCGTGAAGGGCCTCGCGCCCGAGGCGGCCAACCGCACCTACAACCTCGTCAGCGACGAGGACGTCACGATCAAGCAGATCGCCGAGCACGTCCGCGACGCGATCGGGAACGTCGAGCTGGTCGAGACGGAGGGCCGCGCGGGCGACTTCAAGGGAGCGGAAGTGTGCGGCGCGCGCGCCGCCGCCGAGCTCGGCTGGACGCCGCAGACGCCGTTCGCCGACGGCCTGCGCCGCTACGTCGCGTGGCACCGCGCGAACGCGGAGGCGCCGGCGCCGGTCGCGGCCGTCGCGCCTGCCGCCGCTGCGCCTGCCGTGGCCGCGCCTGCCCTGGCTGTCGCCGCTGCGCCCGCCGCGGCTGCGCTTGCCGCGGCCGCGGCGCCGGCCGAGGCCGCGGAGTCCCCCGAGCCTCTCGCGCCGGTCGCCGCGCTCGCCGAGGTCGCCCCGGCGCCTGCGCGCCGCGTGCCCGCGCTGCGCCTCACGCTGCTCGCGATCGTCGGCCTCGTCGCCGGCGTGCTCGCCGCCACGCTCGCGCACACGGTCGTCTTCAGCGACCCGGCCGCCGTCGTCGGCACGCTGGTGCTGCTGGCGGTCCCGGCGACGCTGATCGCGCGCGTCGACTGGTTCCACGACCGCGCCGACGCGGTCGCGATCTTCGGCACGATGGTCGTCGGCTCGCTGCTGACGAGCAACCTCGTCGACCTGATGCGCGACTGGGCGATGGGCGTCTCGCACTTCGCCCGCGGCCACCACGTCCTCGCGATCGTGATCGGCTGCTCGCTGCTCGCGCTCGTCGGCGGCGCGCGCCGGCTGGTCGCCGCGCGCGCCTGAGTGCGGCGCGCCGCGGTGGGCCGCGTCGCGCCCTACAGCGCGACGCTGCGCAGGCCGCGGCGCTCGATCTCCGCGAGCACGAGCGGCAACGCGGCAACCGTGCGCTCCCACGAGCCGGGCGCGCTGTAATGGTCTGCGTCGTGGAGCAACAGGACGTCTCCCGGCGCCAGCCCCTCGGTGACCTTCGCCGCGATCCGCCGCGGCGTGATCCAGCGCCGCCAGTCGCGGCCCCAGCGCGACCACAGCAGCGGTCGCCAGCCGCGCCGGCGAGCGAGCGCGAGCCCGGCCGGGCTGAAGATCCCGTATGGCGGGCGGTAGAGCGCCGGCGCCACGCCCGCGGCCTCGGCGATCGTCGCGTGGGCGCGGTCGAGGTCGTGCGCGAGCGCCCGCGGGGGAACGCGCAGCAGGCAGCGGTGGCGGTCGCCGTGCAGCGCGACCGTGTGACCCGCGGCGACGATCTGCGCCACGATCTGCGGATGGCGGCGCACCTGCTCGCCGATCAGGAAGAACGTCGCGCCCGCGCCGGCGGCCGCGAGCGCCTCGAGCGTGCGCGGGGTGCCCTGCGGGTGCGGGCCGTCGTCGAACGTGAGCGCGACGACCGGCGCGTCGCCGGGCAGCACGCGCTCGACGTCGAGCGCGCGGCACAGCGGGGGCACGAGCGGGGCGAGCGCCGGCAGCGACCAGGCCGCCGCGCCGGTCGCGACCGCCGCGGCGGCGGCAGGGGAGCGCACGGACGGGATCCTGCCACAGCGGCCTGGGCGCCGCGTGCGGTCCGCGCGCAGCCGCGTCGCGCGAGCAGCGCCGGTTCGCGCCGCGAGCGTGCGCGCCGTGCCGCGGCCGGCTGCCCTACGCGCTGGCGGCGTGCGCGCCGTGCCAGAGTCGCCGTGCGGCGGCGGGGGCTGCGCCCGTGATCGCCGGCGGCGTCGCCGTCGCGGTCGGCGCCGCGGCCGCGTACGAGAGCGCCTACGTGCTGCAGGCACTCGAGGCGCGCCGCACCGACGGCGGCGGCCGCCTGCATGCCGGCCTGCTCGGGCGGCTGGTGCGCCGGCCAATCTGGGTCGCCGGCACGGCCCTGTCCGGCGCGGGCGCGCTGCTGCAGGTGCTCGCGCTCACGCTCGCGCCGCTCACCGTCGTCCAGCCGACGCTCGCGCTTGGGCTCGTGCTGCTGCTCGTGCTGTCGGCGCTCGTGCTGCACGAGCGGGTCGGGCGCCGCGAGCTGGCCGGCGTCGGCGCGGTCGTGTGCGGCGTCACGGCGGTCGCGCTGCTCGCCGCGCCGGGCCTTGGCAGCTCGGGCGACCCGCTCGGCGTCGCGCTGCTCGCGCTCGTGCTCGGCAGCACCGTCGCGATCCCGTTCGTGTGGCGCGCGCGCCTGCGCGACGCGCGCCTGCGCGTGCTGGCCGCCGCCGCCGGCGACGCGTGGGCCGCGATCGGGCTCAAGCTCGTCGCCGACGCGCTCGACCGCGGTGCGATCGTCGTCGCGGTCGTCTGGGTGGCGAGCGCCGCTGCCGCCGGCTTCCTCGCGCTCACGGCCGAGATGAGCGCGCTGCAGCGGATCGCCGCGACGCGCGTCGCGCCGGTCGTCGTCTCCGCCCAGGTGCTCGTGCCCGTGATCGCCGGCCCGCTCGTGTTCGACGAGCCGTGGGCGGACACGGTGCCGGAGCGGATCGCGCTCGGGCTCGCGATCGCGGTGGTCGCGGGCGGCGCCGCGCTGCTGGGGACCTCACCGGCGGTCGCCGACGTGCTCGTCGCCGAGGGCGAGAGCGGCGCCGCCGCCGCCCCCGGCGCGATCGGACCCGCTCCGGTCGCTCCCGTCCCCGATCAGCTCCAGCACGACGTCGGCGGCGACCGGCAGCCGCGCGAACCCGGCGTCGGGTGAGCGGCGCTGCGCGAGCGCGCGGCGCAGCGCGCCCGCCAGCTCGCCGCGGTCGCGCGCGACGTCCGCGATCCCGAAGCGCACGTAGGCGCGGTTGTTCGCGCGGATGTGGCCGCGCCCCCAGCCGTAGGAGATCGTCGGGCAGCCGAGCACCCACGCCTCCAGCACGGTGAGCCCGGCGGTCGAGTGCACGAGCGCGTCGGCGGCGGCGAACAGCTCCGGCACCTGCGTCGTGAAGCCGAGCAGCACGACGCGCTCGTGGCGCTCGCCGAAGTCCCGCTCCAGGCGCGCGCGCAGCCCCTCGTTGCGCCCGCACATCACGACGACGCGGGCGACCTCCTCGTGCGCGAGCGCCGCCGCGATCGCGCCCTCGAGGTCGCCGATCCCCCAGCCGCCGCCGGAGACGACGACGACCTTGCCGTCGGCCGGCAGCCCGAGCGCCGCGCGGCCCTGCTCGCGCGTCGGCGGCGCCGCGAAGCGCGGGTCGTTGAGGCCGCGCACGGCGACGACGCGCGTGCGCTCCCCGGCGACGGCGCGCACCTCCTCGGCCGACTCGGGGTGCGTGATCAGGTGCACGTCGACGCCCGGATGCGCCCAGTAGCGCAGCGCCGCGAGGTCGGTGATCGCCGAGACGACCGGCACCTTCAGCTCCCCGCGCGCGCGCAGGCGGCCGAGCACCTCGGTCGCGCCCGGGTAGGTGGAGACGATCACGTCGGGACGCCGCTCGGCGATCTCCCGGCGCATCCCGCGGCCTCCGAGCGCCTCGCCGAGCCAGCTGGCGAAGCGCCGCACCGGCGCGACGTGCGTGATCAGCGCGTACTCGACGTCGAACAGGCGGTTGCCCCAGCGCGACTCGAACGCCGAGCCGCCCATCACGAGCTTCTCGACGAGCGGCCCGGCGACCTTCAGCGCGTCGACGATCCGCGCCTCCGCGTCCGGCCGCCGCGCGAGCAGGTCGTCGACCAGCACCCGCGCCGGCAGGTCGTGCCCCTCCCCGATCGACGCGCTCAGCACGAGGACGCGCGGAGCGCGGGCGGCGGCGTCGGCGGACATCGACGGGACTTATACCGACGCGACGGCTGACCCGCGCGCCGCGCCGACGCCGTCAGACGCCCGCGACCTGGATCACGCGCTCGAGCCGCAGCACGCGCGCCGTGCCGTCCGCCGATACGAGCACGACCGCCTTGTCTTCGTCGGTCGCGCGGACGATCATCTCACTCAGGTGTGAGCCCTCGACGTTGACGAAGAACGCTCGATTGGGATACGGCGAGCGTCCCTGGATGCTCAGCGCGATCGCCTCGTCCATCGCGCGGCTCGCGGGGGTGTCGTGTCCGCCGTTCGTGCTCATCCTCGGTGCCATCCTTCGGTCATCTCTTCGTAGCCTCGCTTGATCTCCGCGATCGCGGTACGCATCCCTTCGCCGAGCGCACCGCGATGGAAGACCTCCGCCGGTCGCTTGCCCATTCGCCCCCATCACTTCCGGCCGCGCGGCGATAAGCTCCCGGCGATGGCGGAGCAGCTCGCGAGCATGAAGGAGCAGGTCTACAAGGACCCGCGCCCCGCGTCCTACTTCGACCGGTTCCACGAGCGCGCGCGCACGCAGGAGCCGAACTGGGTTTACGAGCTCGTGCGGGTCGTGACCGTCCTCTACGGGCTGATCTTCTTCCGCATGACGTGCATCGCGTCGGACAACGTGCCGGCGAGCGGGAAGGCGATCCTGGCGCCCAACCACTTCTCGTTCATGGACCACTTCTTCACCGGCGCGTTCATCCGCCGCCGCGTGCGCTTCATGGCCAAGTCGCAGCTGTTCGCCAAGCCGATGGAGTGGATCTACTCGCCCGGCGGCGTGTTCCCCGTGCGGCGCGGCTACGCCGACGAGGACGCGTTCATCACGGCGAACACGATCCTCGCCCGCGGCGCCACCGTCGTCATGTACTGCGAGGGCGGGCGCTCGCGCAGCGGCCGCGTCGGGGACCGCGCGCGGCCCGGGATCGGCCGGCTCGCGCTGCAGTCCGGCGCACCGGTCGTGCCGATCGCGATCTACGGCTCCCAGCGCGTGCGCAACTGGAAGCGGCTGCAGTTCCCGAAGGTGACCGTCCAGTACGGCGAGCCGATCCGGTTCCCGCAGGTCGACAACCCGACGCGCGAGCAGCAACAGGCGGTCGCCGACGAGATCCTGGCCGCGATCAGGGCGCTCTACGCCGACCTCGAACGGCACGGCGTCAAGCGCGTCGCCCGGCGCGTGCGCAGCGAGCGCCGTGCGGCGGCGGCCGCCACGGCCGCGCCCGGTCAGTCGTAGACGGGCGCCAGCTGCGCCCACGCCTCGGCGTCGTGGCCGGGGATCGCGAGCACGTCGGGATGCGCGTCGAGGAAGCCGCGCAGCTCGCCGAGCGAGCGGCGGAACGCCTGCGCGTCGGCGATCAGCAACGGCTCCGGCCCGCCCTGGAGCGTGCGGCGCGTGTAGGCGGCATCGCCGACGAGCAGCACGCTGCCCCCGCCGGCGAGCCGCAGCAGCACCGACTGGTGCCGAGCGTGTGGCCCGGCGTCGACAGCAGCCGGACCGAGCCGTCGCCGAACAGGTCGACGCTGCGCCCGAACGTCTCGAACGGCGTGGCGCCCGGCGCGTCGTAGTCGATCACGCGCCAGTCGAACGGGTGGTCGAAGTGGGCCGGCACGTAGCCCTTCAGCGCGCCGCGGGGCGCGCCGGCGGCCGCCCACTCGCGCCGGTCGACGACGTATGTCGCGTCCGGCAGCTCGGAGATTCCGCTGGCGTGGTCGATGTGCAGGTGCGTCATGACGACGGTCGTGACGTCGGCGGGGGAGAGGCCGCGCGCGGCGAGTTGGGCGGCGGCCGTCTGCTCGCGGTCCATCCGGACGCGGTAGAGCAGCCGCGCGCCCGGCCCCAGCTGCGGGCTGACGTCCCGCACGACGCTGGGATGGAAGCCCGTGTCGACCATGATCGGCCCGGCCGTCGGGTGCTCGACGAGGAACATCGCTGCTCACTGCGCGGGTGCGTCGCGCGCTCGCCCGGTCGGCGGCTCGCGGGCTGCGCTGCGCCGCGCGCCCGTCGGCGCCCGGCCGCCCCGGCGCCACTAGGCTCCGCTCCCGATGGATCCCGCCGCGCTGCTTCGCCCCGGCCTGCTCGCCGACCGCACGATCGCGCTCGGCGGCGGCAGCGCCGTCGGGCCGGCGCTCGCCGCGCTCGGCGCGACGACCGCGGCGCTGCCGGCGACGCTCGACGAGGACGACGCGGCCGAGCACGTCGAGGGCGCGCTCGTCGCGCACGGCAAGCTCGACGCGCTCGTGCACGACCTGCGCCCGGCGTTCGCCGGCGGCGGCGCCGGCGACCTGCGCGCGACGCTCGAGCTCGCGTGGGTGACGATCCGCGCGGTCGCGAACGCGGCGTTCATCCCCGGCGCGCGCGGCGGGCGCGCGATCCTGCTCGCGCCGCCGCCCGGCCCGCACGGCGACGCCGACGCGCCGGCCGAGGGCGTCCGCGCCGCCGCCGAGAACCTCGCCCGCACGCTCTCGATCGAGTGGGCGCGCCACGCGATCACGACCGTCGCCGTCGCGCCCGGCCCGCGCACGACCGACGACCAGCTCGCCGCGCTGACCGCCTACCTCGCCTCGCCCGCCGGCGACTACTTCTCCGGCACGCGGCTCGCGCTCGGCGAGTTGCGCTGATCGCCCGCCACCTCGATCCGCAGCGGCGGCTGCGGGGCGGCCTCGTGGTCGACCTGCAGCGTCGTGTGGCGCAGGCCGAAGCGCTCGCGCAGCTCGCCCTGCAGCGCGCGCCGCAGCTCGTGGCAGTCGCGTCCCGCTTTCACGATCACGTGCGCCGACAAGGCCGGGAAGCCCGAGGTGACCTCCCACACGTGCAGGTCGTGGACCTCGACGACGCCCGCGTGCGCCGCCAGCGCGCGGCCGATCTCGCCGGGGTCGATTCCCTGCGGCGCCGCCTCCAGGAACACGCGCGCCGACGCCGTCACGAGCCCGACCCCGGCGACGAGCATCAGCCATGCGACCAGCAGCGACGCGATCGCGTCGGCGCGCGCGAAGCCGGTCGCGAGGATCACGGCGCCGGCGACCGCGGTCGCGATGAATGCGAACAGGTCCGTGAGGATGTGGCGGTAGCTGCCCTCGACGTTGAGGCTGCCGCGCCGCGCGCCCGACAGCGCCATCGTCGCCGCCAGGTTCACGACGATCCCCACGAGCGCGACGACGAGCACGAGCGCGCCGTGCACGTCCGGCGGCGCGATCAGCCGCCGGACCGCCTCGTAGACGATCCACGCCGCCAGCAGCACGAGCGTGATCCCGTTCGCCTGCGCGCTGAGGATCTCGACGCGGCCGAACCCGTACGTCATCGCGCCGCGCGCGGGGCGCTGCGCGATCCGCAGCGCGACGAGCGAGAGCGCGAGCGCGGCCGCGTCGGTCAGCATGTGGCCGGCGTCGGACAGCAGCGCGAGCGAGTGGGCGACGATCCCGCAGACGACCTCGGCCGCCATGAACGCGAGGATCAGCCCGAGCGCGCGCCGCAGGCCGCGCGCGCCGTGCTCGCTCGCCGCCGCGGCGGCGCCCGCGTGCGCGTGAACGCCGTGACCGTGCCGGTGATGCCCGTGCGCATGGACGTGCGCCATCGCCCCATCGTACGCCGCGCGGCGTCCGCTCCCGCGCCCGCCGCGGCTCCCGTATCGTGCGCTGCGATGAGCGATCCGGCGTCCCATACCCCGCCCGCGCCCGTCGCGAGCGCGTCGGGCGGCCTCGCCGAGCTGCGCGCCCGCTTCCCCGTCCTCGCCCGCCTCGCCTACCTCAACGCCGGCACGAACGGCCCGCTGCCGGCCGCGGCGGTCGCGGCCGCGCGGGAGCAGCTCGAGCGCGAGGAGCGCGACGGCCGCGCGGGCATGCCGCACTTCGAGCGCCGCCTGGCGCTCGCGCAGCAACTGCGCGAGGGCTACGCCGCGCGGCTCGGCTGCGCGCCCGCGGACGTCGCGCTGACGACCTCGACGACCGACGGGATCGGGCGCGTGCTGCTCGCGCTCGACCTGCGGCCAGGGGAGGAGATCGTCACGAGCGACGAGGAGCACCCGGGCCTGCTCGGCCCGCTCGCGGCGCAGCGGGCGCGCGGCGTGGATGTGCGGGTCGCGCCGTTCGCGCAGCTCGCCGAGGCGGTCGGCCCGCGCACGCGGCTCGTCGCCTGCTCGCACGTCAGCTGGGTCAGCGGCCGGGTCGCGCCCGCCGCGCTCGCGCAGCTCGACGTGCCGGTGCTGCTCGACGGCGCGCAGGGGGTGGGGGCGGTCCCGCTCGACGTGCACGCGCTCGGCGTCGCGGCCTACGCCGGCTCGGGACAGAAGTGGCTGTGCGGGCCGGAGGGGACCGGGATGCTGTACGTCGCGCCGAAGCTGCGCGAGTGGCTGCGCCCGCCGGCGCCCGGCTACGTCTCGCTCGCCGATCCGCTCGCGGGCCTCGACGCCGTGCCGCACGCCGACGCGCGCGCGTACGACACGCCGACGCTGTCGGGCCCGGCGCTCGCGCAGGCGGCCGCCGCGCTCGACGTGCTCGCGGCTGCCGGCTGGGAGGCGATCCACGCGCACGCGGCGGCGCTCGCCGCCGCGGCCGCGGACGTGCTGCGCAAGCGCGGCCGCGACGTGTTGGCGCGCGATCGCACGACGCTCGTGACCTGGCGCGAGCGCGACGCCGCGGCGGCCGTCGCGCGGCTCGCCGAAGCGGGCGTCGTCGTGCGCCCGCTCCCGCACCCCGAGCACCCGGACCTCGTGCGCGCCTCGTTCGGCGGCTGGAGCACGCCCGCCGACCTCGACCGCCTCCTCATGGCCCTGCCGGACTGAACGGCAGGCGCGGGCCGCCGCGTTTGCCCACGTCCAGCCTTCCCGCTAGCCTCTAGTCCGCAAGCGGCAGTGCGATGGCAAGCATCATGAGGCTTGCACCCGCCATCTTGATGCTCCAGGCGGGCGTCGGGGCCGACTCCCGCCTGGAGCGATGGTGGACCGCTACCGCGTCAGCCGGTCAATGACCTGCAGCGCGGTGAGCAGTGCGATGGCAAGCACCACAAGGGATGTCGACATCGGCCTCCTTTCGCGTCGGGGAGCCGCCGGTCGGCCCCGTGCCGACAGCTCGCGAAGGGAAGGCGCCACCACGCCGACCATCCTGCCAATCGAGCTGCGGAAGCGGGCACGCGGACTGTGGCAATTAAGCGCAGAAGCCGCGCCGCCCGAACTCACCCGGGAGGCGCGGCTTCGCGACGCGAGCGTGGGCTGAGGCTCAGGTCGTCATCCCGGTGAACTGGCCGCCGGTGATGTTGAGCGTCTGGCCGTGGACGTAGTTGCTCCACGGCGAGCAGAGGAAGAAGACGCCGCCGGCGGCCTCCTCGGGCGTGCCCGGGCGGCCGAGCGGGATCAGCATCGCGGCCATCCCGCGCAGCTGGTCCGGGATCCCGAGCTGGACCTTCTCGCCGGCGATCTCGGCGACGTTCGCCTCGTCCTTCGAGGCCGTCAGGCGCGTCTCGATGTAGCCGAACGCGACCGCGTTGACGTTGACCTTGAACTGGCCCCACTCCTTCGCCAGCGTCTTCGTCAGGCCGACGACGCCTGCCTTGCCGGACGAGTAGTTCGCCTGGCCGGCGTTGCCCATCGTGCCCGAGATCGAGGAGACGTTGACGATCTTGCGGAAGACCTCCTCGCCGCGCTCGCGCTCGGCCTTCGCCGGCTCGCGCAGGTGCGGGGCGGCTGCGCGGATCACGCGGAACGGGACGATCAGGTGGATGTCCAGCATCTTCTGGAACCACTCGTCGCTCATCTTGTGGATCGGCGCGTCGAGCGTGTAGCCGGCGTTGTTGACGATGATGTCGATCTTGCCCCAGGCGTCGATCGCCGTCTGGATCAGCTTGTCGGGCGCGTCGCCCGCCGTCAGGTCTCCGGCGAAGACGGTCGTCTCGCCGTCGATCTCCGATGCCGTCTGCTGCGCGACGTCGCCGTCGAGGTCGTTGATGAGGACCTTCGCGCCCTGCGACGCGAGCAGCTCGGCGGTGGCGCGGCCGATGCCGCGCGCGCTGCCGGTGACGATGGCGACCTTGTCGTCGAGAACTCCCATGCACGTCTCCTTGGATCTGTGGCGGTGTGCGGTTGACTGGCGAGTCAACCGGACTCTATGGAACGCGGGCGCCGGCCGGCGTCACAGCCCGAGCGTCTTGCCGAGGATCTCGCGCATGATCTCGTCGGTGCCGCCGCCGATCGGCCCGAGGCGCAGGTCGCGCGCGGCGCGCGCGATGCCGTTCTCCTCCAGGTAGCCGGCGCCGCCGTGGATCTGGAGGCAGGCGTCGGCGGCGTCGAACGCGGCGCGCTGGGTCGCGAGCTTCGCCATCGTCACCTCCTGCACGGCGTTCGCGCCCGCGAGGTGCAGGCGCAGTGCGTTGTACGTGATCGCCCGGCCGGTCTCCAGCGCGACCGCGACCTCGGCGAGCTTGTGGCGAATCGCCTGGAAGCGGCCGATCGGCCTGCCGAACTGCTCGCGCTCGAGCGCGAAGGCGATCGTGCGCTCGAGCAGCGCCTCCATCGCGCCGACCGCGCCGAGCGCCATCATCACCCGCTCCCACTGGAAGTTGGCCATGATCAGCTTGAAGCCCTCGTGCTCGGCGCCGAGCAGGTTCTCCTCCGGCACGAACACGTCGTCGAACGCGATCAGCGCCGTGTCGGAGGCATGCCAGCCCATCTTCTCGATCGGCGAGGACTCGACGCCCGGCCCGCGCTCGACGATCAGGAACGAGATCCCGTGGTGGCCGCCCTCCTCGGTCGTCTTGACCGCGGTGACGACGAAGTCCGCGCGCACGCCGTTCGTGATGAACATCTTCGAGCCGTTGACGACGAAGCCGCCGTCGACCCGCCGCGCCCGCGTGCGGATCCCGGCGACGTCCGACCCCGCATCCGGCTCGGTGATCCCCAGCGCCGCAATCTTCTCGCCCCGGATCCCGGGCACCAGATACCGCGCGTGCTGCTCCGGCGTGCCGAACTTCCACACCGGCGGCAGCGCGATCCCCGTATGCGCCCCGATCCCCGCACCGAGCCCACCGGACCCGCACCGAGCCAGCTCCTGCGCCCACACGGCGGCGGCCAAGGGATCATCCCCACCGCCCAAAGACCGCGGGAACTTCAGCCCGATATAGCCCCGCTCCGCGACGAGCCGAAAGACCGAGTCCGGAAACGACCGCGCCTCCTCCCACTCAACGGCGTGGGGCGCCAGCTCCTCGACCACGAACTCCCGCATCTCCAACCGCAACCGCTCGTGCGACTCAGTGAACGGCGGAAGCGGCCGCGCAGGGGCGCCGCCGACGCCGACATGAGCCGCGAGACGGTCGGCATCGAGAGCGGGACGCCCGTCGGGCGGGTGGCGCTCCGCCGCGAGCGCGCGACGCCGATCGGGCGGGTGGCGCGGGGACGGGGTCACCGCGGGTCCGCCCGGCGAAGCGAGGCGGAGCCCGCGGGGCCCCTCCCCGCGCCAGGACCCGCCCGCCGCACGGCTCGACCCTCGCGCGCCCGCAGCCCCGCCACGAGCCCGGCCGCCGAGCCGCTCACGCAGCCCCCGGAGCGCCACGAGACGTCGACCCGTCCGCCGCACGCCCGTCGCGCCCCACATAGCCACCCTTCCCGCCGGCGATCACGTACACCGCATCGCCCTCGCCGACGTTCTTCACAGAGCGAACGGTCGCGGCGTCGACCCGAGCCAGGCCTCCGGCGGGCAGCGTGTGCACAGACCCGTCGCCGAACGTCATCGCGATCGTCCCGCGGTGCACGAAGTACAGCTCCTCCTGCTCGTCGTGGTAGTGCCCGTTCGTCTCGTAGCCCGGCGGCATCACGATCGCGTTGACGCCGAAGGCCGTGACGCCGAGCCCCTGGCGGATCTTGCGGAAGCCGTAGCCCTCGCCGAGCGCGTCGAGGTCTCCGACCGCGTAGCCGTCGCCGGTGACGATGTCGCTCATGACCGCCTCCTCACAGCCCGTACGAGCGGCCGATGACGTCGAGCATGATCTCGTCGGTGCCCGCCCCGATCCGGTTCAGGCGCATGTCGCGCCACACCCGCTCGACGCCGTACTCCTTCATGTAGCCGGCGCCGCCGTGGATCTGGATGCACTCGTCGGCGACCTCGACCGCGATCCGCGACGCGTGCAGCTTCGCCATCGAGATCTCGCGCACCGGGTACTCGCCGTTGTTGAAGCGCCACGCGGTCACGTAGACCATCTGCCGCGCCGACTCGATCTTCGTCGCCATCTCGGCGAACTTGTGGCGGATCACCTGGAACTTGCCGATCTGGCGGCCGAATGCGGTGCGCTCCTGCGCGTACTGGAGCGTCTTGTCGAAGCAGCGCTGCGCGCCGGAGACGCAGCCGGCGGCGCCGATCAGCCGCTCGCCCTGCAGCTCCCACATGATGTTGTAGAAGCCCTTGCCGAGCTGGCCGAGCACGGCCGAGTCCGGCACGCGCACGTCCTGGAACGCGAGCAGCGCGGTGTCGGACGCGTGCATGCCGAGCTTCTCGAGCTTCTTCTCGCGGATCACGCCGGGCGCGTCCATCGGCACGAGGAACAGCGTGAAGCCGTCGTAGCCGGCGTCAGGGTCGGTCTTCGTGACGAGCACGATCACGTCGGCGCGGTGGCCGTTGGTGATGTAGGTCTTCGAGCCGTTGATGACCCACTCGTCGCCGTCGCGCACGGCGCGCGTCTTGATGCCGGCGACGTCGGAGCCGGCGTCGGGCTCGGTGATCCCGAGGCACAGGATCTTCTCGCCCTTGACGGCCGGCACGACCCACTCCTGCTTCTGCTCCTCGGTGCCGAACTTGAGGATCGGCGGCATCGCCATCTGCGTGTGGACGGCGACGCCCATCGACAGGCCGCCGGAGTTCGAGCCGCCCATCTCCTCGGCGAGCACGAGCGCGGAGTAGTAGTCGCCGCCCTGGCCGCCGTACTCCTCGGGCACGTCGAGGCCGAGGAAGCCGAGCTCGCCCATGCGTTCGAAGACCCAGTTCGGGAACGTGGTCTCCTCCCACTCCTCGGCGTGGGGGGCGAGCTCCTTGGCGACGAAGCGCGCGATCGACTCGCGCAGCTGGTCGTGGTGCTCGCTGAAGATGAAGTGCTTGCGCTGGCCGGCGAAGTCCGGCTTCAGCACGTCTGCGGTTGCGGCCATGCGGGCGTCTCCTCGTCGTCGGGCGGACGAGGAGACGCTACCTCAGGCGCTCCGCAAAGTAAACAGTAGGACTTCCTACTTTCATTCGCCGGGCGACAGCGGCACGACCTTGAACGCGTGGATCCCGCTCAGCCGGTGGCAGCCCTTGAAGTGGCAGTCGATGTAGTAGGTCTGCCACCAGTACGTCCCCGGCTTCTGCATGAACCAGGTCGGGAACGTGTACGCCGGCGGCTTGTACGTGAACTTGCCATGCCCGGCGTTGTGCATCCGCGCGAACGTGCCGATCGAGGACTGCTTGAGCTGTCCGTTGCGATCGACCTTGCGGGCGTTGGCGATCGTGATGTACATGCCGAAGCGCTTGGCGGCGGCGGCGTTCGTGCGCGCCGTGAAGACGGGTTGCGAGCCGACGGGGAACGACGGCGTCGCGGCGGCCGAGGCGACGACCGGGAGCGCGAGCGCGAGCGCGACGAGCGCCGGCACGAGCGCGCGGGCGGCGACCAGCTTGCGGAGCTGCACTTGTGTACCTTCCTTCTCGGGAGCGACCAGAGGCGCCCCGATTCTAGCCGCGCTTGACCCGCGATGAGCGGGCATGGCAGAGTGGAAAGTGAAACGTCCCACTTTTCACTGCCACTTTCCACCGGAGCCTGCGTGCCCTACGACACCCTGCGCTACGACGTCGCCGACGGCGTCGCCACGATCGCGCTCGACCAGCCCGACACCCGCAACGCGCTCTCGGACACGCTGCTGGGCGACCTGCACGCCGCGCTGCTCGCCGCGCGCGACGACGCCGGCGTGCGCTGCGTCGTGCTGACCTCCACGCACGAGAAGGTCTTCTCCTCGGGTGGCAACCTCACGGGGTTCGCGGCCGAGATGCCGCTCGTGCACAAGCACTTCGGGACCGAGCGCTTCCCGGCGCTCTTCACGCTGATCGGCGAGCTCGGCAAGCCGACGATCTGTGCGGCGAACGGTCATGTGCTGGCGGGCGCGCTGGGGCTCGCGCTCGCGTGCGACCTGGTGATCGCGAAGGACGGCGCGCGCTTCGGCACGCCGGAGATCAACGTCGGCCTGTTCCCGTTCATGATCATGGCGCTGATCTACCGCAACGTGCCGCGCAAGGCGGCCAACGAGCTGCTGCTGCTCGGCGAGCAGATCAGCGCCGAGGAGGCGATGCGGATCGGGATCGTCAACCGCGTCGTGCCGGCCGCCGACTACGACGCGTTCGTCGCCGACTGGGCGGCGCGGCTGGCGCGCAAGTCGCCGGTGCTGATGAAGCTCGGCAAGGACGCGGTGCACCGCCAGCAGGACATGGCGCTCGCCGAGGCGCTCGACTTCCTGCGCGCGCAGCTGACGATCGCGTTCTCGACCGAGGACATCCAGGAGGGCGTCAAGGCCTTCTTCGAGAAACGGGAGCCAGTATGGACGGGACGGTGAGCGAGGCGCCGCAGTCGATCCTGCGGCCGCTCGTGGAGGAGCTGGCCGAGCGGCGGGCGCGCGCGCTGCTCGGCGGCGGCGAGGAGAAGATCGCCAAGCAGCACGAGGCCGGCAAGCTGACCGCGCGCGAGCGCCTCGCGCTGCTGATCGACGAGGGCACGTTCACCGAGCTGGGGATCCACGCCGGCATCCACTTCAGCGTGCGCGGCCTTGAGGGCAAGGAGGCGCCGGCGGACGGCGTCATCACCGGCTACGGGAAGGTCGACGGGCGCATGGTCGCCGTCTGCGCCTATGACTTCACGGTGATGGCCGGCTCGATGGGGATGAGCGGGGAGCAGAAGGTGGGGCGCCTGCGCGAGCTGGCGTTGAGCAAGCGGATCCCGTTCATCTGGCTGCTGGACTCGGCCGGCGCGCGCATCCAGGAGGCGGTCGGCTCGCTGTTCGCCGGCTCGGGCCACCTGTTCCGCGAGGAGGTCGTGATGAGCGGCGTGATCCCGCAGATCGCGGCGCTGATGGGGCCGTGCGCGGCCGGGACCGCCTACATCCCGGGCCTGGCGGACTTCGTGCCGATGGTCAAGGGCCGCGGCTCGATGGCCTTGGCCGGCCCGCACCTCGTGCGCGCCGCGGTCGGCGAGGACGTGACGCAGGAGGAGCTCGGCGGCTCGCGCGTGCACTGCCGCAAGTCGGGCGTGGGGGACCTCGAGGTCGCCTCCGACGAGGAGTGCGTCGAGCGCATCAAGCAGTACCTCTCGTTCATGCCCCAGCACTGCGAGCAGCCGCCGCCGGTCGTCGCGTGCAGCGACCCGATCGACCGCCGCGACGAGCAGCTGCTCGACGTGCTGCCCGAGTCCAACCGCAAGCCGTACGACATGTACGAGGTGATCCGGCGGATCGTCGACGACGGCGTCTACTTCGACATGAAGCCGCAGTGGGCGAAGACGATCATCACCTGCTTCGCACGCTTCGGCGGCCGGCCGGCGGGGATCGTCGCCAACCAGCCCAAGCAGCTCGGCGGGATCCTCGACAACGACTCGGCCGACAAGGCCGCGCGCTTCGTGAACCTCTGCAACGCGTACGGGATCCCGCTCGTGTTCCTGCAGGACGTCCCCGGCTTCATGGTCGGCACGAAGGTCGAGGCCGCGGGGATCATCCGCCACGGCGCGAAGATGCTCTACGCGGTCGCGAACGCGACCGTGCCGAAGGTCACGGTGGTGATCCGCAAGGCCTACGGCGCCGGCTACTACGTGATGAACGGCAAGGCGTACGAGCCGGACCTGATCGTCGCCTGGCCGAGCGCCGAGATCAGCGTGATGGGCGCCGAGGGCGCGGTCGAGATCGTGATGCGCCGCCAGGTCGAGGAGGCCGAGGACCCGGCCGCGATGAAGGCGTCGCTGATCGAGGCCTACCGCAAGCTGATCGACGTCTACGTCCCCGCCAGGAACGCGCTGATCGACGACGTGATCGACCCGCGCGACACGCGCCCGACGATCTGCCGCGCGCTCGAGATGGCGCAGGGCAAGCGCGTCGAGCGGCCCTGGAAGCGACATGGAGTGGTGCCCGTATGAGCGCTGCGAGCGGCAACCCGCTGGACGACTCCGTCATCATCACCTGCTCGATCTCGGGCGTGGTCGCCAACCGCGACCAGTGCCCGGCGATCCCCTACACCCCCGAGGAGTACGGGGCCGAGGCGCGCCGCGCGGTCGACGAGGGCGCGTCGATGATCCACATCCACGCGCGCAAGCCCGACGGCTCGCCGTCGTTCGAGGTCGACGACTTCCGCGCGATCACCGAGGCGATCCTGAGCGAGGTCGACGACGTCATCGTCAACTACTCGACCGGCGCGATCGGCGTGCCGCTGGAGCAGCGGATCGCGTACCTCGCGGCGCTGAAGCCCGACATCGCGGCGCTGAACATGGGCTCGATGAACTACGCGAAGTACAGCGCGCGCCGCAAGGACTTCGTCTTCTCCACCGTGTTCGAGAACAGCTTCGAGACGATCACGACGCTGCTGGAGGCGATGAACGAGCACGGCATCAAGCCCGAGCACGAGTGCTTCGACACGGGCCACGTCGCCAACCTCGACCCGCTGCTCGACAAGGGGCTGCTGCACGAGCCGCTGCAGATCTCGTGCGTGATGGGCGTCGTCGGCGGGATCCGCCCGACCGCGCGCAACCTCGCGCACATGGCCGAGAACGTCCCCGGCGGGCCGGACGGGCCGAGCGAGTGGGGCGTGATCGGGATCTCCCGCGACCAGTGGATGCTGATCGCCGCCGCGCTGACGCTCGGCGGCAACGTGCGCGCCGGCCTGGAGGACAACTTCTACCTGCCCGACGGCACCATGGCCCGCTCCAACGGCGACCTGATCGCGAAGGCCCGCCAGCTGGCCGAGGACGTCGGCCGCCGCCCGGCGACGGTCGCCGAGGCGCGGGAGATGCTCGGCGTTCCGCGGCGCGCGGTCGCCGGCGTCGAGCCGCGCGGCGCGGCGTCAGCCGGAGCCGGCGCATGAGCGCCCGGCGCGCTCGCGTCCGCGGCCCGCGCGGTCTCGGCGCTCGGGTGGCCCGGGTCCGCGCCGCGCTCGCGGAGGCCCGCTCGTGAGCGGCGCGCCGGCCGCCGGACCGCTCGCCGGCCTGCGCGTGCTGGACCTCTCCCGCCTGCTCCCCGGCGGCTTCTGCTCGCTGCTGCTCGCCGACCTCGGCGCCGACGTGCTCAAGCTCGAGGACACGGGCATGGGCGACTACGTGCGCTGGGCGCCGCCGTACGTCGAGGGCGCAGCGAAGAGCGCCGACTCCGCGCTGTTCCTGTCGCTGAACCGCGGCAAGCGCTCGATCCGGCTCGACCTCAAGTCCGAGGGCGGGCGCGACGTGCTGCTGCGGCTCGCGCGCGACCACGACGTGCTGCTCGAGTCGTTCCGGCCGGGCGTGCTCGACCGGCTCGGCGTCGGCTACGAGCGCCTGCGGCAGGAGAACCCCGGGCTCGTCTACTGCGCGATCACCGGCTACGGTCAGGACGGACCCAAGCGCGACGCGGCCGGCCACGACATGAACTACCTCGCGCTCGCCGGCCTGCTCGGGCTGACGGGCGAGGCCGGCGGCCCGCCGATCCAGGCGGCCGGCCAGATCGCCGACGTCGGCGGCGGCGCGCTGATGGCGGCGGTCGGGATCCTCGCCGCGCTGCGCGAGCGCGAGCGCTCGGGCGAGGGGCAGCTGGTCGACGTCTCGATGTTCGACGGCGCGCTGTCGTGGCTGGGGATGCTGGCCGCGCAGACGTTCGCCGAGGGCCGCGCGCCGCGCCGCGGGCAGCTGTCGCTCGCAGGTCACTACCTCTGCTACCGGCCGTACCGCTGCGCCGACGGCTGGGTCGCGCTCGGCGCGCTGGAGCCGAAGTTCTGGCAGGCGTGGTGCCGCGGGGCCGGGCGCGAGGACCTGATCGAGCGGCAGTTCGAGCCGCCGGGCTCGGGCGCGCACCGCGAGGTCGAGGCGGTCTTCGCGTCGCGCACGCGCGCCGAGTGGGAGGCGTTCGCCGCGCAGCACGACTGCTGCCTGGAGCCGGTGCTCGACCTCGACGAGGCGCTCGAGTCGGAGCTTGTGCGCGCACGGGAGATGGTCGTCGAGCTGGACCAGCCGGGTGCGAGCGCGCCGGTGAAGCTGCTCGGCCTGCCGATCAAGCTCGGCCGCACGCCCGGCGACGCGGCGCGCGCGCCCGGTCCGGTGCTCGGCGAGCACACCGACGCGGTGCTCGCGGCGGCTGGCTACGCGCCCGAGGAGATCGCGCGGCTGAAGGAGTCCGGCGCGGTCGCGGGCCCGGCGAGCGAGCCGGCGGGGTCGTTCCTTGGCGGCTGATCCGGCGTCGCGTCCGCGCCCGGCGACCGCCCGTGCGGCGAATCGCGCCCGCAGCCCTGCGCGCGCCGCCGACGCGCCGGCCGGCGACGCTCGCGCGAGCCGCGCGGCCGCCGGCGACGCCGACCCGCGCGCGGGCGGCCTGCTCAAGATGAGCGAGCTGGCCGAGCGCTCCGGCGTCAGCGCCGGCACGATCAAGCACTACCTGCGCGAGGGGCTGCTCGGCGACGAGGACCGGATCACGCGCACGAGCCGCAACATGGCCTGGTACCCGCCCGAGTTCGTCGAGCGCGTGCGGCTGATCAAGCGCCTGCAGGAGGAGCGCTTCATGCCGCTGCGCGTGATCCGCGACGTGCTGCGCGAGGACCCGCAGCGGCTGGAGGCGCTGATCGCGCTCGAGGACCGGATCGTTGAGCGGGCGGTCGCCGCGCGCGAGGGCGGACGCACGTCGCGGACCGCGGTGCAGCAGGCCTACGACGTGCCGCGCAACGTGCTCGAGCGGCTCGAGCAGCTCGGCGTGCTGACGCCCACCGCACGCGGCTACGACGCCGACGACGTGCAGATCATCGAGGCGATCTCGCGCTTCCGCGCCGGCGGCTACGACGAGGCGATCGGCTTCACCGTCTACGACACGCTGCGCTACCGCGAGGCGCTCGCGCCGCTCGTCGAGGAGGAGGTGCGCGTGCTGCTCGGCCGCCTCGCCGGCACCGTCGACGAGGACCGCGCGGTCGAGATCATCGCCTCCGGCGCCGAGCCGCTGCGCGAGCTGATCGGCGCGATCCACTCCAAGCTCCTGCTCGCCGCCCTGCGCGAGCAGCCGCACGCGCGCTGACTCGTCAGCTCTCCACCCGCTCGCGGGCTGGGGCTCAGACCGCGCTGACCTGCTCCTCGTCCGCCACGCGGAACGAGGAGCCGCAGCCGCATGCGGCGACGACGTTCGGGTTGTCGACCTTGAAGCCGGCGCCCTGGAGGTCGTCGACGTAGTCGATCGTCGAGCCCTGCACGTAGGGCAGGCTCGGCGTGTCGACGAGCAGGCGGATGCCCTTGTCCTCGAAGACCTCGTCGCCGTCGCGCTGCTGGTCGAACGCGAGCGCGTACTGGAAGCCGGAGCAGCCGCCGCCGCGCACGCCGACGCGCAGGCCGGCGGTCGCGAGCTCGGTGCTCTGCGAGGCGAGGAACTCGCGGACCTTCTCTGCGCCCTTGTCGGTCAAGGTGATCATCGCTTCAGGAAGTATAGCCACGCCCCGGGGCCGCTATCCTCGGCGTCAGGATGGCGACGACCGACGAGCTCAAGCAGCGCATCGAGGCCGGGATCCCCGGCGCGCGCGCCGACGTGTCCGGCGATGGGCACCACTTCCAGGCGGTCGTCGCCGCGCCGCAGTTCGCGGGCCTGTCCCGCCTCGCCCAGCACCGGCTCGTCTATGACGTCTTCGACGGCGAGCTGGGCGGCCGCATCCACGCGCTGTCCCTGCAGACCAAGACTTCCGAGTGAGGACCGAGACCGTGAGCGATCAGCCGACCAACCCCCTGCGCGACGAGATCGCCAAGGCGATCGACGAGAACCCTGTGATCCTCTTCATGAAGGGGACGCCGGAGCAGCCGATGTGCGGCTTCTCGGCGCGCACCGTCGGGGCGCTTCAGGCGCTCGAGGCGCCGTTCGCGGCCGTCGACGTGCTGCCCGACCCGCGCATCCGCCAGGAGCTGTCCACCCTCTCGAGCTGGCCGACGATCCCGCAGCTGTTCGTCGGCGGCGAGTTCGTCGGCGGCTGCGACATCGTGATGGAGATGTACGAGTCGGGCGAGCTCGCCGAGACGCTCGGCGTCGAGCAGGCCGACGCGCCGCAGCAGGCGCCGGCGCACGAGGCGCCCGCCGCGCCGCTCAGCATCGAGAACCGCCTCGGCTGACCGCGCCCCCGGGCGCGTTCTCAGCGCACCACGCGCACGAGCAGCACGCCGTCGCCGTCGATCCGCATGCGCGGGTCGCGGTAGACCGGGAAGCGGTCGTCGCCGATGCGGGCGTTGACGCCGTCGAAGCCGGCGAGCTCGGCGATCGTGCCGGCGACGTCGTCGACCGACTGCGCCCGGCCCGAGGAGTCGCCGATCCCCAGCAGCGCGAGCAGCGCGCCCAGCGGTCCGGAGCCGCCGTCACCGCCGGCACCGAGGCCGGTGCCGGCGAGCAGCAGCGCGTGCGGGCCCTTGTGCACGTCGTCCGGGATCCCGACGCGGAAGCGGATCGTGCGCAGCGGCCCGTCGACGACGCGGACGACGAGCGCGACCGGGATCGTGTGACCGGCCCGCGCGCGGCGCGGGCCGCGCACGTCGACGATCGTCGCGAGCTGCAGCCCGCGCGCGATCGACACGTTCGCCGTCACCGCCGTGACGTGCAGGCGCGCGAAGCGAGTGCCGTCGATCGTGCTCGTGGCCGACGTGACGTCGTTCGCCATCGCGAGCGCGAGCGGCGGGGGATCTTCGGCGTCGATCGTCCCGTGCAGCACGTAGCGCTTGCAGAAGTGGAACGGCGCGTGCGCCTCGCGCACCTTGACGGTCAGGCACAGCCCGCCCGTCTCGTCGGCCGGGTTGCCGTCGTAGGCGCTCACGACCGCCTGCGCGACGGCGATCGGCGCGACCTGCGTCAGCGCGCTCGACCCGTCGGGGTTGCCGACGTCGGTCTCGTCGGCGACCTGGGTGCGCTGCACGAGCGTGCGATGGCGGTCACGGTCGCGCACCGCGACCGTGACGGGAATCGTCCGCGGCGGCGCCCCGACGCTGCCGACGATCCCGTCCAGCGCGTCGTCGGACAGCGTCCCGAGCACATGGCCCGGCGCCGCGAGCTTGTACGAGGTCGAGTCCGGCGTGTCGAGCGGATTGCCGATCACCGTGAAGACATAGCCGTCGCCGAGCAGCAGCGCGCGGCGGCCGGCGCCGTCGAGCGGGTGGCCGAACGCGTAGACCTTCGACCCGTCGCGGTAGGTGACGGTGCCGATCGCGCCCGCCGCCACGGCGCCGGTCGACATCATCGTGCTCACGCTCGCGCCGGGCACCAGCGACTGCGGCGCGAACGTGCCGAGCGGCCCGGCGGGCGCGGCGATCAGCGTCCGCCCGTGCCGCCGCGCCTGGCCGCTCAGCGCGTGCGCGAGCGACGGGGCGAGCCCGGCGACGGTCAAGGGCGCCGCGAGCGGGTGGACGGCGCGCAGCAGCTTCGGCGCGATCCGCACGCCGCTCGGCGGCTTGAGCGGCAGCCCGAGCAGCTCCTGGATCGGCGTGACGAGCGCGACGTCCTCGCCGAACTGGCCGACCGTCGCCGAGATCGCCCCGGCGTTGCCGATCCGCCCCTGCGCGTCGGGGCAGTAGACGGGCGAGCCGGACATCCCCTCGGCGACGCCGGTGCCGGCGACCGCCGGCCCGGAGACGTGCACGAGGATCTTCGGACCGGTCCCGTCGGTGTCGGCGACGACGTCGAGCACGTCGACGTCGAAGCTGGAGATCGTCGTGCCCTGCACGACCGTCGAAGCCGTGCAGTGCGCGCCCCGGTGCACGTCGGACAGCGGCGTGATCGGGTCGGCCGCCCGCGCTGCCGGAGCGACGAACGCGAGCGCGAGCGGCGCGAGCAGGAGGCCGGAAGCGCGAGCGAGCACGGGAGCACTGTAATAGGGTGGCCGGCGATGGGTCGCGTCGCGATCGTCACCGACACCTGTCACTACCTCCCCCGCCAGCTCGTCGCCGCCCGCGGCATCCGCGAGGTGAGCCTGTACGTGCATTGGGGGGACCCCGCCCACCCCGGACGTGAGGATCGCGAGTCGAATCTGCCCGACTACGACGCCTACTACGCGCACCTGCGGACGGCCGAGCAACTGCCGACGACGTCGCAGCCGTCGATCGGCGACTTCCTCGCCGCCTACGAGCCGCTGCTGGCAGCGGATCGCGACATCGTCTCCGTCCACCTGTCCGGGAACCTGTCGGGCACCGTCGCATCCGCCGAGCAGGCGGTCGAGCAGCTCGCCGGGCGCGGCGGCGAGCGCGTCCACGTCGTCGACTCGGCGAGCGGCTGCGGCGGCCAGGGACTCGTCGTGCTGGCCGCGCACGCGGCGGCGGCGCGCGGGCTGAGCGCCGCCGGGGTCGCCGAGCACACGCGCGCGGCGCGGCGCGACATGACGATGTGGTTCGCGGTCGACACGCTCGAGTACCTGCGCCGCGGCGGGCGCATCGGCGCCGCGCAGGCGTGGCTCGGGTCGGCGCTCAAGATCAAGCCGATCCTGACCGTGCAGGAGGAGATCACGCCGGTCGAGCGCGTGCGCACCGCGGGCCGCGCGTTCGAGCGGATGGTCGACTACCTGCGCAAGCTGCGCGACGACGGCGCCGACGCGTGGGTCGTGCAGCACATCCAGGCGCCGGATGAAGCGGAGCGGCTCGTCGAGCGCGGCCGCGAGCTGTTCGGCACCGACCCCAGCTTCGTGTCCGAGATCGGGCCGGTGATCGGCACGCACGTCGGGCCGGGGCTGCTCGGCGTTGGCGGGCTGCCGAGCAGCTACCTGGCGTAGTCAGCGGCGCTTGCGGCGGCGCCCGAACAGCGCGGTGCCCAGCGCCGCGATCCCGCCGCCGATCACGAACCCGGCGACGGCCGCGCCGATCAGCGCCTCGCGCTGGTGCACGACGAGCTGCCTGCGCCAGTCCGTCAGCTCGGCGACCTCGCTGCGCAGTCGCTCGAGCGAGACGCCCAGCTCGACGCGGTTGGCCTCGATCGAGGCGCGGATCTGCTCGGGCGTGCGCGTCCCGCTCGCCATCAGGACGCGCTCCCGTCGGAGGCGGTGACGGTCTCGCGGATCTTCCTCGCTTCGTCGATCGCCATGTCGGGCGTCGGCGGCGTCCCGCCGCGCACGGCGCGGTAGGCGAGCGCGCCCGCCAGCCCGCCGAGCGCGAACAGCCCGACGGCGACGATCAGGAAGCCGATCCAGTAGTCGCTGCCGCCGAACGCGCGCCAGATGCCCCAGGCGGCCGCGTCGAGCAGGTAGATCAGGCCGAGCGCCGCGAACAGCCCGGCGGCGATCCCGACGACGGCGCCCTTGACGAGCTTGGTCAGCTTCTGCGTGACCTCCGCCTTGGCCAGCTCGATCTCCTCGCGCACGAGCGTCGTGGCGCGTTCGGAGACCTCGGTGATCGCCTGCGCGATCGACTGCTGCTGGTGCTGCTGCTGTGCGGGTTCAGCGGCCAAGGCGCTTGAGCAGGCGTGCGAGGACGAGGCCGCCGAGGAAGGCGGCCGCTACGGGCAGCTCGGGGCGGTCGTTCATTCGGGCGGCTCCTCTCCGAACGCGCGCATCCAGATCATCGCGGCGAGGCGCTGCGTGGCGATGCTCGCCAGCGCCCCCAGGCCGGCCAGCAGGCCGGACCACACCAGCCGCTTGACCAGGTCGCTCTCCGCCATCAGCTCGCGCATTCAATCAGAGCTCCCGGCGGCGGGCGGGGCGTCGACGCGCTCCAGTCCGCCGCACATCGTCTCGACGATCAACGTCTTGGCCTGCTCGTATTCCCGTTCGCCGGTCGGCAGCAACGCGAAGATCCAGCCGGTGAGCACCTGCTCGACGGCGCCGTAGAACGCCATCGCCGCGAAATCCGGCGTCACGTCGGTGCGGAAGAGGCCGTCCTTCTGGGCGCGCTCGACGATCGCGGCGATCCCGACGTACGCCTCGCGGATGGGGGCGAGGTGCGTGCGCCCGAACGTGTTGGCCGCGCGCGTGACCTCGACGATGATGACCTTCATCAGGTCCGGGTCGTGGCGGTAGGAGTCGACGATGAACGACGCGATCGCGTAGAGCTTCTCGCGCGGCGGCAGCGCCTGGGCGTCGACGTCTCCGATCGCGCGCAGCAGGATGTCCCAGCGCTCGAGGAAGAGCGTGTCGAGGATCTCGTCCTTGGACTTGAAGTAGTGGTAGACGAGGCCGTAGGCGACGCCCGCCTCGTCGGCGATGTCCGACACGCGGCAGGTGTGGAAGCCCTGGCTGGCGAACACGCGGACGGCCGCGTCGAGGATCAGCCGCCGCTTGTCGACCGCCGGCTCGCTGCGGATCGCGCGGGCCATCAGGCTGCCGCCTCCAGCTCGGTCGCGGGCCAGGCGTAGGCGCGCGGGCGGCGGTGGGCGAGCGCCGGCAGCGTGCGGCGGATCCCGTCCTGGCGGTCGAAGTCCAGCTCGGCCGCGACGTGGGTCTCCGCGTCGGGCGCGGTCGCGAGCACGGTGCCCCACGGGTCGGCGATCAGCGAGCGGCCGCCCGAGCGCTTGCCGGGCGCGTGCTCGCCGATCTGGTTGGGCGCGATCACGAAGCACTGGTTCTCGATCGCGCGGGCGCGGATCAGCACCTCCCAGTGGTCGCGCGTGGTCGCGAGCGTGAAGGCCGACGGCAGCGTGAGGACCCGCGCGCCCCTGAGCGTGAGGATCCGGAACAGCTCCGGGAAGCGCAGGTCGTAGCAGACGGCCATGCCGGCGACGGTGCCGTCCTGGAGCGTCGTCGTCACGATCTCCTCGCCGGGATCCTCGCCGTCGGACTCGCGGTAGGCGACGCCGTCGACCTCGACGTCGAACAGGTGCAGCTTTCGGTAGACCGCCTTGATCTCGCCGTCGGGGCCGACGTGGACGCTCGTGTTGGCGTGCTTGGGCCGCGCCGGCGGGTCGGCCGCCTCGACGATCGAGCCGGCGATCAGGTCGATCCGCAGCTCGCGCGCGGTCGCGCGCGCCCACGAGACCGCCGGGCCGTCGAGCGGCTCGGCGCCGGCCGCGAGCTGCTCGGCGGTGCCGAGCACGCTCCACTTCTCCGGCAGCACCACGAGCCGCGCGCCGTCGGCCGCCGCGGCGCGCACGAGCCGGTCGGCCGCCGCGAGGTTGCGCTCGCGATCCGCTGTAGAGTTCATCTGGATCGCCGCGGCGCGCATCCGGTCGCTTTCGGTCTCGATGTGGCGTGTCCGATTGACTGGTCAGTCAATCCGTGCCGGCAAGCATAGCGCGCCGCCGGCCGGGCGGGCGACGGCGCTGTGAGCGGCGACCGGCGAAGCGGGAGTCAAGCCGGCTCGTTGTCCAGCGACCGCCAGAGGTAGCGGCACGCCAGCGTCCGGTGCGGGCGCCAGGGCTCGGCGATGCGGGTCAGCTCGGCCGCGTCGGGCAGCTCGGCGAGCCCGTATGCGCGCTCGACTGCGCGGCGGATGCCGAGGTCGCCGACCGGCAGCACGTCCGGGCGGTTGAGGTGGAACATCAGGAACATGTCCGCCGTCCATTGGCCGAGCCCCTTGACCGCGACCAGCTCGGCGCTGACCTCCTCGTCGGGCAGGTCGTCGAGCCGCTCCAGCTCCAGCTCGCCCGACAGCACGTGCTCGGCGAGCGAGCGCAGGTACGCCACCTTCGCGCGCGACAGCCCGGCGGCGGCGCGCAGCGCCTCCGGGTCGTCGTCGAGCAGCTCGCGCGGCGTCGGCGTGCGCCCGCCGAAGCGCTCGGTCAGGCGCCCGAAGATCGAGCGCGCCGCCTTCGTCGACAGCTGCTGGCCGACGATCGCGCGCAGGAGCGCGCCGTAGTGGTCAGACGGCCGACCGTCGCGCCCTCGCGACGGGTCGTCGGGCCCGAGCTGCGCGATCAGCGCGCCCAGCACCGGATCCGCCTTCGCCAGCCGGGCTTCCGCCGCCATCGCCGCGATGATACGGAAGCGTGAAGCGGTGCCGGATTCCCCGGTCGACGCTGGATTGCCCGCTAGGATGCGGTCGATGCGCGTAGCTCTCGTCTCGCCCTATTCCTGGACCTATCCGGGGGGGGTCACGCGACACATCGAGGCGCTCGCCGAGCGCTTCATCGCCGACGGCCACGAGGTGCGGGTGCTCGCGCCGTTCGACCCCGACGACCGCCTGTCGGAGCTCCTGCACCGCGGCGCCGCGCCGCAGCGCCGCGTCGTGCCCGACTACCTGATCCCGCTCGGGCGGACGGTCGGCTTCAAAGCCAACGGGGCCGTCTCGAACCTGTCGGTGCGCGCGGCCGGGCTGTCGCAGATGCGGCGCGAGCTGCGCGCCGGCGGCTTCGACGTCGTGCACCTCCACGAGCCGATCGCGCCCCTGCTGTCGTGGGACGCGTGCGTCTCGACGCGCCTGCCGCTCGTCGGCACGTTCCACGCCTACTCGACGAACCGCCTCACCAACGGCGCCGCGACGCTGCTCGGCGCGCGGCGGCTGTTCAACCACCTGCACGTCCGCATCGCCGTCTCCGAAGCGGCCGCCTGGACGAATCGGCGCTTCTTCGGCGGCCGCTACCGGATCGTCCCCAACGGCGTCGCCCTGCCCGCCGCGCGCACGCCGCGCGCGCCGGCCGACCACCTGCGGATCGCGTTCGTCGGCCAGGCGGTCGAGCGCAAGGGCCTGCCGGTGCTGCTGCGCGCCTTCGAAGCGCTGCGCGAGCACATCCCGGTGACGCTGACGGTCGTCGGCGCCAACGACGAGGAAGTCACGCCGCTGCTGCTCGACGACCGCGGGATCGAGGTGCTCGGCCGCGTCGACGACGCGCGCAAGCACGAGGTGCTCGCCGGCGCCGACGTGCTGTGCGCGCCGTCGCTCGGGGGGGAGAGCTTCGGGATGGTGCTGACGGAGGCGTTCGCCGCCGGCACTCCCGTCGTTGCGTCGGACATCGCCGGCTACAACGACGTCGTGCGCGACGGGACCGACGGCGTGCTCGTGCCGCGCGGCGACGCGACCGCGCTGGCGGAGGCGCTGCGCGACCTGTGGCTCGCGCCCGGCCGGCTGCCTGCGATGGGCGAGGCGGCCGCGCAGCGCGCCGAGCGCTACGCCTGGCCGCACGTCGCCGCCGAGGTGATGGGCGCCTACGAGGACGCGGCCGCGACGCCGGCGCCGCAGGGCGCGGTGCAGCGCGCCGCCGTGCGGATCGGGACGCGGCCCGCCGACCTGCGGCCGCGCGTGCGCGCGCGGCGCCTGGCGAGCCTCGAGCCGCCGCTGCCGGCCGGCGCGCGGCGCCCCGCGGTCGCGTTCGCGCGCCGCGCCGCGCTCGTGCTGTTCGCGCTGCTGGCGCTCGCCGGTACGGTGCTGGCGTTCCAGCGCATCGGCGTGCACGAGATCGTCGGCGCGCTGCTGAACTCGAGCCCGTCGTGGGTGCTGACCGGCCTCGGGATCATGTGCGCCGCGATGGCCGCGCGCGCCGTCTCCTGGCACGCGATCCTGAAGGCGGCGATCCCGAGCGGGAGAGTCCGCATGCGCGACGCGATGCAGGGGACGTTCATCGGCGTGCTGATGTCGGCGACGCTGCCGGCGCGCCTCGGCGAGCCGTCGCGCGCGCTGATCGTCGCGCGACGCACCGGCCGCCCGCGCGAGAACCTGCCGGTCGTGCTGGGGACGATCGTCTCCCAGACGCTCTTCAACATCGTCGCGCTGGCGGTGCTCGGCGTCGTGACGTTCGCGTCGGTCGGGCTGCTGCGCCGCAACCACGACGCGCTGCTGGTGGCCGCGATCGCGCCGCTGGTGCTGCTCGTGGCGGTGCTCGTCGCCCCGCCGCTGCTGAGCGCCGCGCGCCACTCGCGCTTCGCGAGACTGCGCGAGCTGACGGGGCAGGCGCGCCGCGCGCTCGCGCGCGTGCGCTCGGGGCTGGAGGTCTTCCGCCACCCGAAGCTGGGGGCGACCGCGCTGCTGGCGCAGCTGGGCGCATGGGGGCTGCAGTGGCTGTCCTGCTACGTGCTGCTCGTCGCGTTCGGGCTCGACCACCAGGCGGGCGCAGGCGCGGCCGCCGCGGTGCTGTTCGCCGTCAACGTGACAGCGGTGCTGCCGGCGACGCCGTCGAACCTCGGCGTCTTCCAGGCGGCGTGCGTCGTCGTGCTGAGCGGCGGCTACGGGATCGGCCAGGCCGACGCGCTCGGCTACGGGATCATCCTGCAGGCGGTCGAGGTCGCGACGGCGGTCATCATGGGCATGCCCGCGCTCGTCGGCGAGGGGCTGTCATGGCGCGACGTGCGGCTGCGCGCGCTGCAGACCGCACCGGTCAAGCTGCGCGCGCACCCGCAGCACGAAGCGCCGCGCTCCGGCGCCGCTGCGACCGAAGCCGCGTAGGCGGCGCTCAGCTGAGCGCCGCCGCCGCGTCGCGGAAGCGGCCCATCTGCTGGGCGAGCGCCTCGCCGCCGTAGGCGTCGATCACGCCGAGCTCCTCGACGACCATCCCGGCGCGCGCGACGACGCGCCCGAAGTCGTCGCTGGCGCGCAGCTCGTCGAGCTTGCCGCGGTCGCCCGTCACGAGCATGAAGCCCGCCAGCCCGCCGCCGTGCGGCTGCAGCAGGAACGGCTGGAAGCTCTCGATCCGCCCGCTCTGCTGGGCCGCGGCCCAGAACTGGATCGTCTCGCCGAACACGTCGAGCGCCTTCAGCTCCCGACCCCGCACCACCGAGCCCCACCCGATCACCAGCGCGTCGTCCGCCATGTCGTCTCCTTCGGTCGCGGTTGCCCGACCGACCGTAAAGGAGCGCGACAGCGCCGGGGCGCCGAACCGGCGGTCAGTCGACGCCGGCGGCGTCGGGCGCGCGCTCGACCGCCTCCTCCTCGACGACGCCGTCGCCCGGCTCGTCGTCGAACAGGCTCGGGTCGCGCGACGAGCCGGCGATCAGGTCGTCGGGCGCCTTGTCCTTCGGCAGGAAGCCCGACTTCATGCCGAAGTAGACCGCCTGCGGGTGGTGGGCGACGATCGCGACGGTCGACTGCTCGGGCTCGACCGCGTAGCCGCCGCTCAGCCGCAGCCCGATCGAGCCCGCGCCGAGCAGCGCGAAGACCTTCTCGTGCTCGGACTGGTCCGGGCAGGCCGGGTAGCCCCACGAGTAGCGCCGGCCCTGGTCGAGCGGGATCCCGAGCTGCGTGCGCGCCTGCGCGTGCAGCCACTCGGCCATCCCCTCGGCCGTCTGGACGCCGAGGCCGTGGGTGAACAGCTGCTCGGCGAACTCGCCTTCGCGCTCCAGGCGCGCCATCAGCTCGGTCACCTCGTCGCCGACCGTCACCGCCTGCAGCGCGACGACGTCGCGCTCGCCGCTCTCCAAGGGCCGGTAGAAGTCCGCGAGGCAGATGCGGTCGTGGCGCGGCTGGCGGGGGAACACGAGCCGGTCGATCTCCCGCTCCGGATCGTCCGGGTCGAACACGACGACCTCGTTGCCCTCGCTCGCGGCCGGGAAGTAGCCGAGCAGCGCGCGCGGGTGCAGGTACGTCTGCTCGCGCCACATCCGCTCCAGGCGCGGCTGGAAGTCGCCTTCGACCAGCTCCCGCCACGCCTCGCCCTTCACGCCGCGCCCGCCCCAGTGCAGCTTGAACAGCACGTGCGTGTCGAGGTGGCGGTAGACCTGGTCCATGTCGACGTCGACCTCGCGCACGCCCCACCACGGCGGCGTGGGGACGGGCACGTCGGTGCGCGCCGCGCTGCGCACGGAGGCGTCGGTCGTCGGGGGCGCGTCGTCGACGACGACCGGCTTCTCGCGCAGCGTGCGCGCCGCCTCGCGCGTCTTCGACACCAGCGCCGCGCGCGCCTCGTCGTCGATCAGCTGGTCCATCTTCGCGAGCCCCTCGAACGCGTCCTTGCAGTAGAAGACGCCCGGCTCGTAGACCGCGTCGTCCGCGGTCCCGTGGGGGTAGAGGATCCGCAGCCCGAAGTCGCGGTTGATCGCCGCGCCGCCGACGAGGACGGGGTACTGCAACCCGCGCTCGTGCAGCTCGGCGACGCACGCCGGCATCTGCTTCGAGGTCGAGACGAGCAGGGCGGAGAGGCCGATCGCGGTCGCGTCGTGCTCGACGGCGGCGTCGATGATCGTCGAGATCGGGACCTGCTTGCCGAGGTCGACGACCGTGTAGCCGTTGTTCGTCAGGATCGTGTTGACGAGCGACTTGCCGATGTCGTGCACGTCGCCGAACACGGTCGCGATCACGACCGTGCCCTTCGTATAGCCCTCGATGCGGTCCAGGTACTGCTCCAATTGCGCGACCGCGCGCTTCATCACCTCGGCCGACTGCAGGACGAACGGCAGGATCAGCTCGCCGGCGCCGAACTTGTCGCCGACCTCCTTCATCGCCGGCAGCAGCACGTCGTTGAGCGTCGGGACCGCGCCGATCTTCTGCACCGAGCGGTCGATCCAGTCCTCGACGCCGTCCTTGCGGCGGCGCAGGATGTGGAAGTGCAGCGCCTCCTCGGGCTCCATCCCCTCGGTCGGGTCGGCGGCCTCGTCCTCGGCGCTCTCGCCCTTCTCCTCGAAGTGCTCGATGAAGCGCTGCGTCGCGTCGTCGCGGCGGTTGAAGACGAGGTCGTCGGCCAGCTCGCGCTCTGCCTCCAGGATCTCCGCGTAGGGCGTGATGTCGGCCGGGTGGACCATCGCGAGGTCCAGCCCGGCCTCCACGCAGTGGTGCAGGAAGACCGAGTTCAGCACCTCGCGCGCGGCCTTGCCGAAGCCGAACGAGACATTGCTGACCCCGAGCGACGTCAGCACGCCCGGCAGCTCGGACTTGATCAGCTTGATCCCCTCGATCGTCTCGATCGCGGACGTCTTGAACTCGTCCGAGCCGGTCGCGAGCGTGAACGTGAGCGCGTCGAAGATCAGCAGCCGCGGGTCCATCCCGTGTTCGTCGCAGACGTAGCCGTGGATGCGCCTGGCGACGTCGAGCTTGCGCTGCGCCGTCTTCGCCATCGACTCCTCGTCGATCGTCAGCGCGATCAGAGCGGCGCCGTGCTGGAGGCACAGCGGCACGACCGTGTCGAGCTTCGCCCGGCCCGCCTCCAGGTTGACCGAGTTGACGATCGCCCGGCCGGGGATCTGCTCCAGCGCGGTCTGCATCACGTCGGGCTCGGTCGAGTCGACCTGGATCGGCGCCGGCAGCGACAGCGACACCTTCTTGACGAGCTGTCGCATCTGCTCGGCCTCGTCGGAGCGCTCGGTCAGCGCGACGCAGAGGTCGAGCACATGGGCGCCCCCCTCGACCTGGTTCTCGGCGATCTGCAGCAGGCCGTCGTAGTCGTCGGCCAGCAGCAGCTCCTTCGCGCGGCGCGAGCCCTGCGAGTTGACGCGCTCGCCGACGATCGTCGGTCGCGGCTCCTGCGCCAGCGGCGTGGCGGCGATCATCGAGGAGACGTGCGGCGCGCGGGCCGCGGGCCGCGGTTTCACCTCGCGGCCGCCGACGCGCTCGGCGATCGCGGCGATGTGGGCGGGCGTCGTGCCGCAGCAGCCGCCGACGATGCCGACGCCGTAGCGCTCGACGTACTCCTGCAAGGTCGCGGCGAGCGGCTCGGGCTGCTCGGGGAAGATCGTCTCGCCGTCGGGCCCCTGCAACGGCAGGCCGGCGTTCGGGATGCAGTGCACCGGCACGGGACTCAGCTCACCGAGGAAGCGGATCGCGTCGCGCATGTCCTCGGGGCCGGTCGAGCAGTTGAGGCCGATCACGTCGACGTTCAGCGCCGTGAGCGTGGTGAGCACGGCGCTGATGTCGGTCCCCAGCAGCATCTTGCCGCCGTTGGGCAGGAGGGAGACGCTGCACTGGATCGGCAGTGCCTTGCCGGTCGCCTTGAACGCCTCGCGCGCCCCGAAGATCGCCGCCTTGACCTCGAGGATGTCCTGCGCGGTCTCGATGATGAGGAGGTCCGCGCCGCCCTCGACGAGCCCGCGCGCCTGCTCCTCGAAGACCGTCACCAGCTCGCGGAACGAGATCTGCCCGAGCGTCGGGTCGTCGGACGCGGGCAGGTAGCCGGTCGGCCCGATCGAGCCGGCGACGAAGCGCTGCTCCCCGGCGGCCTTGCGCGCGATCTGCGCGGCCTTGACGTTGACCTCGAGCGTGTGCTCGCCCAGCCCCCACTCGTCGAGCTTGAGGCGCGAGGCCTGGAACGTGTCGGTCTCGACGACCTCCGCGCCGGCGTCGAGCATGGCGGTGTGGACGCCCTCGATCACGTCGGGGCGGTGCAGCACGAGCGCCTCGTGGCACTTGCCGGCGAGCCCGCCGTAGTCGGCGGGCGTCAGCTCGAACTGCTCCAGCGTCGCGCCCATCCCGCCGTCGAACACGACGACCCGGCGACGCACCACGTCCAGGTAGTCGCGCATCTCGGTCGATCCTACCAACGGCGCGCGGAACCTTGACACGGTCGTGCCAAGGTTGGGGCGGCGGCTCCTCGGGCGGCTCAGGCCGGCGCCGGCTGCGGATCGGCCCGCGGGTCGTCCTTGCAGACGGTGCGGTGGACCTCCGCCGTCAGCGCGCTGAGCTGCTCGGCGAGCGTGTGGATCTGCTCGGTCAGGTCGGTGTTGCGCTGCAGCAGGTCGCTCTGGAACCGGGCCAGCTCGTCGCGGTGCCTGGCGGCAGCCTCCTCGTTGGCCTTGTCGGTCCGCGTCTGTGCCTTCTGGGCGATGATGACGAGCGCGCCGGTGTAGAACGCGACGGCCGAGAAGACGAGGTTGAGCAGGATGAACGGCGCGGGGTCGAAGCCGTTCCCGTTGAGCAGGCCGTGATACGAGTGGCTGAGGAAGTGCACGACGTGGTTCGTGACGACCCACGCGAGGATCACGCTCGTCGAGACGACCAGGAACCCGACGGTCCCCATCCCGCTCGCGACCGCCTCGGCGACGCGCTCCATGAAGCTCGATCCGCCCGCGTACGGCGACGGGCCGTGCTTGCTGTCCGTGTAGTGCCTGTGGTGGCGCATCGGGTCCGGCTGCGTGGCCGCCATCTCGTGTCCTCTCCTCGAATCGCTCCCGGCGACCTGCGCCGGCGGCGGCATCTTCGCCGATCCGAGCGGACGCCTTGGTTAGGGAACGGCGAGCGCCCCGCGGCGAGGAGAGGGCCGCGGGGCGCTCGGTTCGGCGTCTGCCGCTCAGCGCAGCTGCAGTACCGGCGTGTGCTCGATGCGCACCGCCTGCAGCGCGTCCGGGTCGAGCCCGAGCAGCGCCAGGATCGTGGGAGCGATCTGCGTCGTCTCGACGCGGTGCCCGTCGACCTCGTGGTGGCCGATCGGCTCGCCCGAGACGACGAGCGGCACGTCGCGGTCCTGCGGGTTCGCGCCGCCGTGCTCGGCGATCTTGCCGTGCCCGCCGGTGTACACGACGCCGTACTGCGAGATCCCGAACACGTCGGGCACGCGCGGGTCGCCCTTCGGAACCCCGAAGTAGCGCGCTGCCGCCCGGCCGGCGAACACCTCGCGCAGGCCCGAGGCCGTGTACGACTTCGGGTTGCCGTCGATGTCGTTGCCGGTCCCGTCGTGCGAGAGCAGGAACGCCTTCGCGAAGCGCGTCGCCGTGCGCGAGCGGTCGTTGAGCCAGATCAGCATCCCGTCGTCGTTCACCGAGAACGCGACGAGCGGGTCGACCGCGCTCGGGTGCGCGGCGTGCCAGGCGGCGTTCAGCGCGTCGAGGATCGGCCCGTCGGGGATGCGCGTCAGCGCCGACGGCGTGTCGGGCGACTGGCCGTGCTTGGCGGACAGGATCACCGCGGTGCTGTCCTGCAGGCCCTGCGCCTTGATCGCCGCGAGCATCGTGCCGACCTGCGCGTCGACGTAGTCGAGCGCGCCCGACAGCACCGGCCCGGGCGTGACGCCGTCGGCGAGGTAGCCGCCCGGCTGGCCACCGGAGGTCGGCAGCTTCTGCGCCGTCGAGACGGTCTGGAAGTTCATCCCGAAGATGGCAGGCACGCCGACGTGCGTCGTCCCGCCGTGGTCGAAGCCGTCGATCTCGTTGACGACCGCTCCGACCTTGTAGCCGTCGTACTGCTGCGTGAGCGCGTTGTCCTTCGTCCAGTCGATCGGCGAGCCGAGCGTCGGCGCGTCGCTGTTGATCTCCGGCGTGAAGAGATCCTGCACGCCGGTCCCCGACGGGCCGTCGAGGATCTCGTACGCCGGGTGCTTGTCCGACCAGGCGGTGCGCAGGCCGGCGGCGCGCGCGACCTCGAAGATCGTGTTGACCTTCAGGTACGAGTGCGGCCAGACCGGCTGGCACGTCGTCGGGTCGACCGGCAACTGCGTCGGGTCGATCACGGTGTCCGGATTGCCGGTCATGCCGAGGATGCCGCCCGGCAGGCCCGCGAGGCCCTGGCCGGCGTCGAGCGCGTGCTGGTCGAGGTCGAGCTGCTCGAAGTAGGTCACCTCGGCGCCGGGCTTGACGCCGGCGCAGCTCGTCGTGCCGGCCGGCAGCAGCGCGTGGTTCCAGGTGTCGTCGTAGTAGACGCCGGTGCTCGACGGATTGCCGCCGGTCGCCTGGGCGACCATGCCCGGGAACGAGTCGGACGGGACCGGCGTCTGCGCGCCGGTGAACTCGACGCCGTCGCCGACGAGCGACGCGAGCGCCGAGGATGGACGGTGCGCGACGTACCAGGCGAGGTCGGACTGGTGCAGGCCGTCGACCGACAGCAGCAGCACATGCCGGACGGCTGGCGGGTGGCCGTGCTCGTGCCGATCGGCCGAGGCGGTGGGAGCCGTCGCGATCGCGGCGAGCAACCCGGCGGTGCCGGCCGCGCCGAGCAGGCGCTTCCAGCGGCGAGATGGAGACATCGTGTCCCTCCTGGTCGGATGGCGTTCGCCGGCGCCGAGGGCGCTCTGCGGCCCGGCTCGCGCACTATCGCGCCGGCTTCAGGTGCGATTCGTGATCGAGTCGTGACCGCGAGGTGAAGATGCTGGTCTCAAGCTCCGCCGCCGCGTGCCGACGACCCGGGGGAAGCGATGAGCCTCGTCGACGCGCTCGCGCGCATCCACCAGATCCAGGCCGAGCTGGCGCCGCTCGACGGCGGCGCGGTGACCGCGCCCGCGCCCGCGGCGGCGCCGGTCGCGAGCGCGGCGTCGGTGCCCGGCGCGCCCGCGACGGGCGCGAGCTTCGCGAGCGCGCTCGCGCAGGCGCAGGCGCCCGGCGTGGCGGCCGCTCCCGGCCAGCCGGTCGCGCTGCCGGCGCGCGCCGCGCAGGAGATGACGCCCGGCCAGCGCACGTTCGCGCTGCAGCTCGCCGCGCAGACGGGCCTCGATCCGGGCGTCGTGAGCGCCTGGATGCTCGCCGAGGAGTCGGGCGGCGCGGCGCAGGCGCGCGAGCGCCAGGGGGACTTCAACTGGCTCAACATCGGCTGGACCGACGCCGGCCGCTACGGCACGAGCGGCGCGGTCTGGTCCGATCCCGTCTCGGCTGCGAACGCGACGGCCGGCTGGCTCAAGGGGCAGGACACGGTCGCCGGCTACGGCCGCGCGAGCGCCGGCGTCCAGGCGATCCTGCAGACCGCGGGCCAGCCCGCCGCGGCTCAGATCGCCGCCCTCCAGCGCTCCGGCTGGGCGTCGAGCGGCTACCCGGACCTGCCGGGGCTCTACCGGCAGGTCGCGGGCTGAGCAGCCCTCGCGCTCAGCTTCCTGCCGGGATCGTGACCGTGACCGTCGCGCGCTTCTGCGCCGCGGTCGCGCCGGTACGCTGGGCCCAGGCGGCGGGCGAGCGCATCCAGGGCGGCAGGCCGGCGGGCAGGTCCATCTCCGGGATCTCCGCCAGGTCGCCGTCGGCGAACGCGTCGCCGTAGAGCGTCAGCGGCCGCTGGGCGTCGGGATGCGCGATGCGGGGGTGCAGCTGGCCGAGCGCCGCGTTCCAGTTCACGAGCATCGCCTTCGTCGCGTCGGCGAGCTTGGCGGGGTCGCCGCCCGAGCTGCTCTCCGGCTGCGTCGGGTGCGTGATGTGCGCGTACGGGAGCGACGACACCCCGCCGCCGGCGTGCGTCTTGTACTGCGTCCAGGCATGGTCGGCGAGCGCGCCGAGCGCGACGACCGCCTCGATCCCGCCCGCTCCGAGGATCGCGTCGAGCCAGCGGCGCCGGTAGCCGGCGATCCCGAGGTCGTCCTTATGGCGCTCGCCGCCCTGCTGGCCGTAGACGGAGTAGAGGAACGTGTTGACCATCGCGTAGCTGGTGTCGATCCCGAGCTTCGCGAGGAAGCCCTGGATGCGGTGGCCGGCGGCGCCGACGAGGATGCGCCGCGTGATGTCCTCCGAGGCGGCCGGGTCCTGCCCGACCACGAGCACGCGCGCGCTGCCGTCGAGCCGTCCGCGGTGGAAGATCGGCCCCCACTCGACGCGGAACGCGTCGGCCGGGTAGGCCTCCGCGCCCGGGTACTCGCGCACGAGCGTCGCGAACGGCTCGGCGACCGGCCCCGGATCGAACGCATGCGCCATCGGCCCACCCTATGCGGACCGATGAACGAAAATCAAGGACTACTCAAGCTTCTTTGAAGTGGATAGGGTCGCGGCATGCCCACAGCTCCGAAGCCGAAGGACCCGCTGCTGCCGCACCCGCTCGTCGTCACCGGGCACCTCGTCACGTTCGACCCGCATCAGCCCGACATCGCCGACGGCGCTCTGTACGTCGACCGCGACGGGATCATCCAGGCCGTGCAGCCGCGCACCGACCCGCCGCCGAGCGGGTTCGACGGCGCGACGCGCGTCGACACCGGGGGCGTCGTCTACCCGGGCCTGATCGACCTCCACAACCACATCGCGTACAACTGCCTGCCGCTGTGGATCGCGGCCGACCGCGCGACGCCGTGGACCTCGCGCGACCAGTGGCCGCAGGACAAGCACTACAAGCCGGATATCAGCCTGCCGGCCAACGCGCTCTGTCACGCCGACGGCAAGGCCGTCCTCAAGTACGTCGAGACGAAGGCGGTCGTGGGCGGCGTCACCGCGATCCAGGGCAGCGCGAAGGTCGCGCACCCGTTCGAGGGCTGGATGGTGCGCAACGTCGAGTTCGAGACGTTCGAGACCGGCAAGAAGAGCGTCAACCAGTCGGTGCGCGCGTTCACCGCCGCCGACCAGTACGCCGCGGCCAAGCGCGACCTCGCCGAGGGCCACGCGTTCGTCTACCACCTCGCCGAGGGCACGTCGGAGAAGCTGATCGCCGACTTCGAGGGCCTGCGCTCCCACGACGTGCTGGCGCCGAAGTTCCTCGGCATCCACGCGACCGCGCTGCACGCGCAGCAGTTCGCCGAGTGGCACGAGAAGGGCGGCAGCGTCGTGTGGTCGCCGTTCTCGAACATCTGGCTCTACGGCGCGACGACCGACGTCGTCGCGGCGCGCGCCGCGGGCATGCGGATCTGCCTCGGCGCCGACTGGTCGCCGTCGGGCTCCAAGAGCCTGCTGGGGGAGCTGAAGGTCGCCGACCTGCACAACCGCACGGCGCTCAAGCGGGCGTTCTCCGACATGGAGCTGTGCGCGATGGCGACGTGCAACCCGGCCGACGCGCTCGGCTGGGACGACCGGCTCGGCCGGCTGCGGGCCGGCCTGCACGCCGACTTCGTCGCGCTGCGCGCGCGGCGCGGCGACGACGTCTACCGCACGCTGATCGAGAGCACCGAGCCCGACGTCCTGCTCGTCGCGATCAACGGCTACCCGATGTACGGCACCGACGCGCTGATGCGCGGCGCCAACGCCGTCAACCCCGAGCCGATCCAGGTCAGCCCCGCGCTCGCGCGCACCGTCAACCTGCGCGACGACCGGATCCAGGACGCCGACATGACCTGGACGCAGATCGTCGACGCGCTGGAGGCGGCGCGCGAGGATCCGGCCGCGACGCATGCGGCCTCGGCGGCGCGCGAGGGCGGCGAGCACCGGCTGGTCGCGCTGCACCCGGACAAGTCCTGGGACGACCCGACGCTGCACCCGGAGCTGGCGCAGCAGGCGGCGACCGGGGCGGTCGCGATTCCCGAGCTCGACACGCTCACCCACGACGCGGCCTACTTCGACCGCGTCAAGCAGGCCGTGATCCCGGGCGGCCGGCTCGACGGGCTGCGGGCGTACTACGACGGCGTCTGAGCCCAGAGCGGTGCACCGCTCTGGTAACGTGCCGAGGCACCGTGAAGTGGTGCATTGCTTGTGGGGCGGCGCTGGCGCTGCTGGTCGGCGTCGCCGGCGCCCGTGACGCGCGAGCCGATCCGGCGCCCTTCGTCGTGCAGCAGGCAGCCGGCTACCGCGGCGATCCGCCCGGATCGATGCGGCCCGAGACCGTGCCGGATGCGATCGAGCCGGGCCGTTGGCCGGTCGACGTCGAGATCCGGGCGCCGCTGTGCGCCACCGACGGGCTGTACTCCTGGTCGCAGGCCGGCACGACGGTGCCCAGCGTGCAGACCGGCCGCTGCCGTTATCGGCTCTTCTTTTCCCAGCGCGGCGACCATCTCGTCACGCTGAGGGCGGAGATCGGCGGCGCGACGAGGAGCGCGTCCGCGCACGTCGCGGCCCGCGGCTGGCTGATCGCGGTGATCGGCGACTCGGTGGCCTCCGGGGAGGGCGTGCCCGACGTCCCCGGGGTGCTCCACGCGCGCTGGCAGAGCCCGCGTTGCCACCGCAGCGCCCGCGCTGCCCCGTCGCTCGCGGCGCTGGCGCTTCAGCGGGCAGACCCCGGCACGCCGGTGACGTTCGTCAGCCTGGCCTGCTCCGGCGCATCGATCGGCAAAGGCCTGCTGGAGCCCTACAGAGGGCTCGTCAGGCGACGCGGCAGCCCGCTGGACGCGCAGGTCGACGCGCTTCGCCTGCTCGCCCAACGGCGCCCGATCGACGCGCTCGTCATCAGCGCCGGCGCGAACGACCTGCACTTCGGGGACATCGTCAAGGCCTGCACCCCGCTGCTGCATCCCCTGCGCTTCCGCGCGTGCTTCGACCGGTCCGCGCCGTGGGGCGGGAACCTGACGGTCAGAGTCGCGGTCGCGGACGCGGTCGCGCAGCTTCCCGAGCGTTACGCGCAGCTGGCGAAGCAGCTCGAGACGATGCGGATCAAGCACGTCCTCCTGCTGCAGTACTTCGACCCGCTCACCGGCCCGGGCGGTGCGCCCTGCCGCTCGATCATCGGCATCACGGGCGCGATGCTGGCGGACGCTCGGCGCGACGTGCTCGCACCGCTCAACCAGGTTGGGAAAGAAGCCGCGTGGGACCACGGATGGGGCTACGTGGACGGTGTCGAGCAGCAGTTCGCCGGACATGGCTACTGCGCCGCGCCCGCCGACCGGTGGGTCGTCACGCTCTCCGAGACGCTGCACGACCAGAGCGGGCTCGCGGGGCGCATCGCGGGGGTGCTGCATCCCAACGCCGCGGGTCATCGCGCGATCGCGGCGCTGATCGCGAGCAAGCTCGAGACGGCGCTGATCGGGCGGACGACGAAGCCCAACGAGGTCTCGGACGCGATCGCCGGCGGTCTTGCGGGCGCGGGGCTCCTGGCGCTTGCCGGACTCGTCGGCGTGGGCGTGCGGCGGTCCGTGCTCGGCCACCGTGCGCGCCGTGCGCGCACCACGTCCTGAGCGTTCCGGCCCAGCGGCTACAGCACCTCGAACGCGAGCGCGTTCGATCCGCGGGGCCCGCTCGCGGGCACGCCGTCGGCCCGCACGGCGGTGATCGGCGCCGAGCCGGGTGGCGCGTGGTCGTCGATCTTCACCGTCAGGCAGTCGTTGCCGAGCACCAGCGCGTGCGCGGTCACGGTCGCCTCCAGATGTCCCGCGAAGACGCTTGCGACGAGATCCGTCCCGCCGTCGGACACGCTGGCGGGCACCGTCAGGTTGGTCCCGAAGACCTTCACGGTGGCGCCGGGGAGCGCTGTCGTCGGCAGCACCGACGTCAGCGTCGGCGCGGCCTGCGCGAGCAGCTTCTTGGCCGCGTAGCCGCCGGCCGAGGTGAGCAGCAAGCCGGTCAGCAGCGCCGGCAGCGCGGGGAACCCCCGCGACAGGTGGCCGATGAAGTCGCCGAAGAAGAACAACAGCCCGATCACGTTGAACAGCACGTACTGGAAGTCGCCCAGCTCGGTGGAGCCCGTGTCGTTGTTGACGAGCTGCGAAGGCCCGGCTTCGCCGACGGGCGCGGCCGTCTTCGCGGCGCTCTGGCCGGCGGCCGAGTACTTGGCGAGGACCGCGGCGGCGTATGGGCCGCCGAGCAGCAGCAGGTACTCCTGCTGAAGGCCCCGGTGGATCTGCAGGTTCCACGGCGCGGGATCGCCCAGGAACTTTGCGACGATCAGCGACAGCAGCCCGAACGCGATCGCCAGCGTCCACGCGAACGCGACGGTCTTGGACGTCGAGGTGCGATGGTCTGCGCCGACGACGATCGCGCCCAGCCAGCTGCGCTTGACCGGCCGCATGTTGTGCGGCCTGGCCTGCGCCACCCGCTCAGCGGGAATCACGCTGCCCTTGGCGACGTTCCGCGGGGTCCCGTCGGAAGCGGGATAGGTCACGTCCTCCTGCGCGACCTGATCGGTGCGCCCGGCGATGGCAAGGATCAGCGTCAGCAGGACGATCGCGAGCCCAGCGATCAGCTGTGCGACATCTGCCTTGGACATGGCGGCCCTTTCGGATCGTCGTCAAACAGTCAGGAAAATGGTACACCAGGCAATGGTGCCTCGTATCGTGAGCCGGAAGCTCGCCGGGAGCTGTGCTCCGTTGCGCTCCCGGGCTGACGGCCCAGCGCGTCGGCCAGGAGACGGCGTGAGCGGATGCCGAGCTTTCGTAGTAGGCGGCGCTCAGATGCGTCTCGATCGTGTTCACCGTGAGGAAGAGCGCCTGTGCGATCTCGCGGTTGGTGAGCCCGTCGGCGGCCATCTCGGCGATCGAGCTGATCCGCCCCGGCGACCGCGTCGTGTTCGAGCCCGGCGGAAGCACTGACACGGCGCCGCCCCGGGCCGCTTCATGACCCACCGTGGTTCGGCTGGCGCTCCGAGCGCTTCGGCGGCTCCTGGCCGCTCAGCCTGCTGGCCGGCGAAGCACCCGGTTGGCTGGCCCACGACCTACGCTAAAGTAGCTGCGCCCCGGTCACGCTCGGGGTCGATCTCCCTGCATTGATGCGCCAGGCCCCACGCAGCTCGACGGTCCTCTTGCGCGCGATCGTCGCGGCAGCGCTGGCGATCGTGGGCATCCTCGCGATTGCCGCCGTGGCGTGGGCTGCGCCGTCGTTGTCGATCGACTTCGGCCCTTCCGGGCCGACCAGCGACGCCATGCCGCTGTTCGGGTTCACGACTGACGCAGGCGCGACGGTCGAGTGCTCCATCGATCAGGGGACGCCTGCGTTCGGCCCCTGCTCCGGCGCGGCGACGCATGCGCCGGACGCGCCGCTGCCCGACGGCGACTACGTCTTCCGGGTCCAGGCCACTGACGCCGCCGAAGAACAGACCGTCGAGTCACGCGCGTTCTCGGTCGACACCGTGCCGCCGTCGCTGTCGATCGACTCGGGTCCGGCGGGGCCGACGAACGACACGCTGCCGTCGTTCGGGTTCACGGCCGAGGCTGGCGCGTCGGTCGAGTGCTCGGTCGATCAGGGGACCCCGGCGTACGGGCCGTGCACGACGGCGAGCTCTCACACGGTGGCGGCGTCGTTGGCGGACGGGTCGTACGTCTTCCGCGTGCGGGCGACCGACGAAGCCGGGAACCAGGCGAGCGCCTCCCAGGCGTTCTCGGTCGACACCGCGGCGCCGTCGCTGTCGATCGACTCGGGTCCGGCGGGGCCGACGAACGACACGACGCCGTCGTTCGCGTTTACGGCCGAGGCTGGCGCGTCGGTCGAGTGCTCGGTCGATCAGGGGACCCCGGCGTACGGGCCGTGCACCAGCACGACTACGCACGTCGTCAGCACCCCGCTTTCCCAGGGAACGCACGTCTTCCGCGTGCGCGCGACCAAGGTCGGCAATCACGCGATCGTGTCGCGCACGTTCATGGTCGACACCACGCCGCCGTCGCTGTCGATCAGCTTCGGTCCGTCCGGGACGACGAGCGACAGCACGCCGCTGTTCGGCTTCTCGGTGGAGGCGGGAGCGACCGTCGAATGCTCGATCGATCAGGGCGTGCCGGCGTACGGTCCCTGCGCGAGTGCGACGACGTACGCCGCGGACGCGCCGCTGGCCGACGGCGCGTACGTCTTCCGCGTGCGGGCGACGGATGCGGCGGGCAACCGGGCGAGCGCGACTCGCGGGTTCACGGTCGACACCATCCCGCAGGCGCCCGCTCCCGTGACTCCGACACCGGATCCCACGCCGCCTGTCACGACGCCGGTGACGTCCACGGCGCCGGTGACGTCCACGGCGCCGGTGACGTCCACGCCCTCCAAGCCGCAGCTCCTGAGCCCGTTCCCGCTGGTGCGGATCTCGGGCACGCTGACCTCGACCGGAGCGCACATCAAGCTGCTCTCGGTGCGTGCCCCGCGCGGCGCGCTCGTGCGGGTCACCGTCACCCCGTCCTGCCGCAGGCTGCGACACGCGTCTCGGCGATGCCGCGTCCTGCACGCTGCCGCGACGGTGGGCAGGAGCGACGCGATCGACTTCAGAGGTCTCGCGCGCGCATATCGCAACGGCACCGTGATCGTGGTGCGAGTCTGGCGCGCCGATCTGATCGGCAAGTACACGCGCTTCACGATCCTGCGGGGCAGGGCGCCTCGGCGTGTCGACCAGTGCCTCGTGCCGAGCGCGACCCACGGCAGCCGATGCCCGACCGTCTGAGCTTCGCGACCGTCGCGACGTGTGCCGTGCTCGCCGGCGCCGTGTTCGGCGGTGCCTATGCGCTCGCCCATGACGGTCCGCCGGCGCCGGCACCCGCGCCACCGACGGCGATCCGGCTCGCGCACGATCCGATCGGGGAGCTCCACCGCGTCAGCCCGCTGCCGGCGCTGATCGTGCCGCGAGGGCGGCCCCGGCCGGTCCAGTCCAGGCCGGTCGTCGTCACCACCCCGGCGCCCCAGGTGCCGGCCCAGGCAGCCGTCCCGCAGGTGTCGGCCCCGACGGCCGCCCCGCAGCCCGCACCCGCTCCGGCGCCCCGGCCGCGGCCCCGGCCCCGGCCCGCCCCGGCGAAGCCGCCTCAGACCTTCGACGACTCCGGCTGACGGTGCTGGAACGCGCGAACACGGTGCTGCCCGGAAGCGCGCACAGCGCGACCGGCCATCGCTTCGGCACGCGCCGGCTGCGCGAGCTGCTGGCCGTGCGCGGCGATGCGGGCCTGTGGCTCGCGGACGACGACGACGGCGACGAGACGCTCCTGCGGCTCTACCCGAGCCTGCCGACGGTCGAAGGCTGGCGCACGCTCGAGCTGGCGGCCTCCCTGCTGGTCTACGTCCGCGACTCGCGGCTGGTCCCGATCGAGGACATCGCACTCGACGTCTGGCCGCGCTTGACCTTCGCCTGCTCGGGCGCCGAGCCGCTGCCGCGACGGATCGCCCAGGGGCCGATGACGCCCGCGGCGGCGGTCGCGATGTGCGCGGATGTCGCGGCCGCGCTCGCCGCGCTCGACCACGCCGGCGTGCCGCCCGTCGACATCAGTCCCGCGGACATCGTGCTCGTCGGGGAGCAGGCACGGGTGCTCGCCGACGTCGGGCTGCCGGGCGGACAGGCCGCACACACGTGCGTCGACCTCGACCACGTCGCGCCCGAGCGTGCGGCTGCGCTCGCCGACCGCGCGCGAGGGGTCGGCGTCGCGGGCCCGGCCGGCGCCGCCTATCCGAGCGCGGACAGCATGACCTACGCGCTGGCGTCGATCGTCTCCTCCGCGCTCCGCGGGCCGCGGCTGGTCGGGGTCGGTCCCGAGGACGAGCCAGGCGGCGCGAGCCCCGCCCCGGCGGCGCTGCCCGTGCCGCTCGAGCGGGTGCTGCGCCGCGGCCTCGCCGAGCGCCCGTCCGAGCGGTACGGGACCCCGGCGGTGCTCGTCGAGGCGCTCTGCGACGCGATCGGGGCGCCCGTGCGGCGCAGCGGCGCGAGCGCGCCGCGGGCGCGGGGCGCCTTCGCGGCGCGGCGGGCGAGCGTGGGGCGGGCGAGCGTGGGGCGGCGGACGACGGCGGGACGGCGCCGCATTCCGGTCGCGATCCCGGCCGTTCTGCTCGTCGCGGCGGCGCTCGGCGCCGTCGCCGGGTCGGCCACCACGGCGCCCCGCCGGCCGGCGGCGGTGACGCTCGCCGGCGCCGGCCTCAGCGTCGAGGCGCCGCGCGGGTGGGTGCGCGCCGGGGCCGGCGAGGGCTTCCCGGCGATCGGCGCCCCGGCGCTCGGCGCCCGCCCGCCCGGGCGGCCGGGGGCGACGGCGCTCGTGGTGGCGCGCGCGGCCTCGCCGCTGCTCGCGCGGCTGGCGGGCACCGTGCCCGTGGGCGTGCGGTTGGGCGACCACGACGCGTGGCGCTACCGGGACGTCGCGCTGGACGCCGGGCGCGTCGCCGACGTCTACGTGCTCGAGGACGGCGACGCCCCGATCGCCGCGGCTTGCCTCGGACCATCCCCTTCGGCGCGCGCGGGGTGCGCCGCCGCCCTCACGACGCTGCGCCTCGACGCAGGTCGCGCCGCTCCGCTCGGCGGCGACACCGCGGCACGGAGTCAGCTCCAGCGTGTGATGGGGAAGCTCGATCGGGCGCGCGAGCGAGAGCGCCGTGCGCTGGCGGCCGCGTCGAGCGGGCGGCGGCAGGGCGCGGCAGCGGCCCGGCTGGCCACCGCGTACGCGCGCGCCGCCGCGGGCGCCCGGAGGGTTCCGACGGTCGGCGCGCCCGGCGACCTGCTGCGCCTCGTCGACCGGCTGCAGGCGACCGGCCGGGCGTACGCCGCGCTCTCGACCGCGGCGCGCGCGACGCGCCGCGCGGCCTACGCCCGGGCGCGCGAGCGCGTCGTCGCGCACGAGCGCGCGCTCCGGCAGGACCTCGCCGCGCTCGCCCGGGCGCGGTCGGGCCCCTGAGCGCGGCGGCGAGCCGGTTCTCGTCAGACCTGCCGGGCGCGGCGCTCTCGGATCTCCTCGACGATGCCGTCCCACAGCACGGAGCGGGCGAGCACGGCCTGGATTCCGACGCGCTCGGCCTGCTGCTCGAGCTCGGGGTCGCCGGCCGTCAGCGCCGTGAGCAGGCGCAGCGCGAGCGGCCCGTGCTCGTCGTGGTCGAGCTCGATGTGGCGGTCGATGTAGTGGCGGAAGACCGGCGTGTCGCCGAGCAGGCCGTCGATCCCGCTGCGCAGCGCGCCGAGGACGTCGGGCAACAGGTTCTCGCGGCCGTGGCAGAAGGACGCCGCCACCGCCCACGGGGCGCCGCTCAGGGCCACGTCGAGCGTATGCGTCACGAACGTCTTGACGGTCTCGGGGATCGCGTCGTCCTGGAGCGCCCGGACCGGTTCGATCCCTTCGGCGACGCGCGCGACGAACGCGTCGATCGGGCGCGCGTCGGCGCCGCACTCGTCCATCGCGCGGCGGTAGAGCTCGAAGTGGCTCGTGTAGCCGCCGCCGAGATCCTCGTCGGACTCCTCGGACAGCACGATCTCCATCACGAAGCGACCGTGCTCTGCGTACGGGCGCGGCAGCCAGGGGGTCGTCACGCACGTGACCTCGCGCTGGAGGCGCTTGAGCAGCGAGAAGAAGTCCCACACCGCGAAGACGTGGTGCTTCATGAAGATGCGGACGTCGTCGGCGGTCTCGATGTCGCGGTAGATCCGGTGACCGATCAGATCCTCGCGGGCGTCCGGCAGTGTCGTCTGTGTCGTGTCCATGGCGCCTCCCTCGCTTGATGTCGACAACAGCACGAGGGAGGCGGGCCAGGCATCGGACCTACGAGCCCTCGCGCAGTAAGGTCTCCTGCCGGTCGTGCGCTGCGACCTCGACCGGCTTACTCAGGCGCCCCAGCTCCTTCGCCGCGGCCCGCCACGAGGCGGCGTCGAGCCGTGGCGCCAATTGGTGGCCCAACAGGCCAGCGAGGCTCATGCGCGCATCGGGATCAGTGGAATGCGCCATCGCGCCCAGTCTACGCCGACGCGCACGCCGTGGATCGATGCGTCGGCCCCGGGCGCGCCACCTGGCGTGACGTCGCTCGTCGAAGGTGCTCGGCGCGCAGCTCTGGTGTGGGCTGGCGACGCCCGGCTCCCGCTCGCGCTGCCGAAACGCTGCCGACAACCGCCAACCTGCCAGCCAAAAAAGCCGGAAGCCCCGCACAATCACGGGGCTTCCGGGTACTTCGCGGGTTGCGGGAGGTGCTACTTGATGAGTCGTCTACCGCTGTCGCATCCTGCGGCGTTGTGTAGCAACCACGGGGGTTTCGGTTTCGTCGGCGCCTGGCCGATGCCATCCTGTGGGGTCCGATCGCATCCTGAGGCTGCCAAAAATGCTGCCAATTCCGTGGGCTGGTCGGAGGCAGCTCGCGTCGCCCACCCGGACCGCACGCGGAGCCTTGCGGGTCCCGCGGCGCGATTGCGGCCGCGCACCGCGCGGACCCGGCGCGAGACGCGATTGAGGCCCGTAGGCTCCGTCGCGGATCTTCCGGGAGGCTCCCATGCACGTCGCCAATGTCGATGAGGCGATCGCGCTCGCGACCGAGTTCAAGCAGGCTGGCCGCTACGACTGGTTTCGCGGGCAGACGCGGAACTTCCCGGTCGTCGCGTCCTTCTACCGACGGGACGAGGCCGAGCGCGAGCGTACGCTCGAAGCGCTAGCGCGCTTCGAGGCGTGGGTCAAAGCGACGCCGGGGCTCGAGGGCCTGGCGTCGCAGGGAGTCGATGCGATGATCGCGGTCGCGCAGCACCACGGGCTGCCGACCTCGTTCGTGGACTTCACGACTGAGCCGGCGACGGCGGGCTTCTTCGCGAGCGACGCGCCGCAGCTCGATCCCAGGGAGCTGAGCTGCATCGTCTGCCTCGACACGGCGGACCTCGTCGAGTTCTGGAAGGTGATGCCGAGCAGATACCCACCGCCTGAGTGCGTGCGGGTCGACGTCTCAAATCTGTGGCGGCTGCAGGCACAGGACGGCGTCTTCCTGTTCAACCCCTATCCGAGCATCGAGCAGATCTACAGCTTCGACCGCATTCTCTTCCCAGCGGGCAAGCGCGCCGACGCCACTGCGCGCGAGCAGATCTACCCGCCGCGCAAGAGTCAGCTCGAGATCCTGCTCGACCAGTACTTCATGAACGAGCGCCTGGTCGAGGGCGACCGCGCCCTCGCCAGGGCCCGCTCGATGATGCACGTGATCGAGTGGCAGGCGCCAGCAGACGGGATGAACCCTGAGCTGACGGCCTCCGTCGGCGTGCCCGTGCTGGCGTCCTGGAGCCAGCGCGAGCTGACGGCGTGGCGCACGACGCACGACGAGCGGCTCATCGACGCCAGGACGGACGTGTCCGTGCCGGTCCGCGTTGCCGCTGAGGACGGCGCCGACGTGGCGAGACGCGTGGCTGGACAGGTCCTCACGGCGATGGCACGCGAGCCCGCGCTGCGCCTGCAACTCGTGACGTGGGCGCTCGAGCCGCCGCACACGACGCTGCAGCCCGCGCTCGACTGGCTCTGGGACGGCCTGCGCACGCTCCCCTACGACGACAAGGACGTCGCCGCGGCGATCGGCAACTGCGTCGCGCTGTCGATTGCGTACGACGCGGTGCGCAGCACTTCGGGCGACCCTTGGGCACGTGCGGCGGAGGCGCTGTTCGGCAGCGCCGTCGAGGTCGAGCTTGCGGGCCCCGACGGCAGTTATGCGCGTGCATACGTCGGCGCCGACGACCTCCTGCGCTGTGTGCGAGACGACATTGCGAGCCACCTCGCCCCTGCATTCCGAGACCAGATCGTCGGCAACGCGCACGGCATGCTGCAGGCCGTCCAAGCACCTGAGCGCCTCTATGAGTTCGACCGGATCGTCCGCTTGTTCGCCAGGCAGGTCAGGCCGATGCAGGTGCTGATGCGCTCCGGTGAGGCGGTCTACTTCTCCCCGGCGCGGGTCGCGCGGATCGGGCTTCCATGATGGCGCCGCGCGAGCCGACATGCCAGATGGGGATCACGTTCAAGGGGGTTGGAGTGCACCGCGTCCGAGTCGGCGTCAGCAGTGCACGAGGCGTGCGCGGCAGCGCCGCTACACGCCGAGCCCGCGGCCTGCCGCCTCACGGGCGAGGCGCTCGTCGAACGTGAGCACGGAGCATGGGCGGCTTCGGCGGCGAGCCGCACGCAGCAGTCAGGCAGCTTCGCCCGCTCCACCGTCTCCGGCGCCGTCTCGATCTCCACGACGACCTCGACGAGCGGCATCACTGGCGCCGGCGAGAGAAGCGCAGGCCGAGCGAGCGCTCCGGTCGGCGCGTCCACGAGGCAAGTTGCGGGATCGGGATCGACGACGTGTTCGACGCCCCCGGTGCGATCGCCGGACTCGGCATGCGCGTCGAGGCCGGCCCGGCACCGCCATGGTCCGCCTCGAGGGACCGCGGCGTCGTCGAGCGTGGCAGCAGCGGCTCCGGCGAGCTGGCGGCGCGGGTGGAGGAAGTCGGCTACCAGGGCGTCCGCTACGGCTCGTGTACCGCCAATTTCGTGTCGGTCGGGACCTGAGGCCTCAGGGCTTGAATGTAAGTCCGAGGAACTGCATGAAGTCTGCCACCCGCTCCGTGGTGATGTTGATCTCCTCGCCGGATGATGCCCACTTATGCGGCGACAAGACGCTTCCGGCCAACTCGGCTGCGGCGCTGACCGAGGTCTTTGATCCGGTCAGGCGGCGCTGTTGTAGGTGACGTTCTCGCGGATGCGGGTGTGGAGGGCGTCGGCGATGTCTTGGAGGCGTTCGAGGCCGACGCCGGCGTAGGCGGTGGCCTCCCAGCGTTGGACCTGCTGCTCGGCGACGCCGAGGCGTTCGGCGAGCGCGCGTTGCGTGACGTTGGCCGCGATGCGTGCCTCGATCAGCGCGGTGGGCAGGTCGCGCAGCGAGTCGAGCTGGCGACCCGTGATCGCGCCGTCGCGGAGCTGCTCGTAGCGCTTGAGCTGGGCGCGCAGCTCGTCGGCCTCGCTGACGAGCGCGTCGCGCATCGCCCGGTGCAGCCGCGGGTCGACCTCGGCGCCCGGCGCTCGGGCATCGTGGGCTGCGAGGTCGTCGTCGAAGCGCTTGAGCTGCGCCTTCGAGATGCGGTACTGGCGCTCGTTGGTGATCACGGGAGGGCTCCCAGGTCGATCGCGATGACGCCCTTGGGCTGACCGGTGTCGCGGTCGCGCTGGAAGTAGTCGAGGAAGGTCGTGCCTGACGGTTCGGCGGCGGTCTCGATGGGGAACAGCTCGCCGCCGTAGCGGGCCTTCTGTGCAGCGCGGCGGCCGCTGAAGTCGAGCAGCTCGCCATCGAGGCGGCTGGGATCGACGCCGGCGATCTCCCAGCAGGCGTCAAAGTCACCGGGCAGCTCCTTTGCGGTCACGAAGCTGCCGTCGAGGTAGGCGGCTCGACAGCCGGCGTGCTTGAGCGACCGCAGAGCGTCGAGCAGGCCGTTGAGAAGTTCGCGGCGGCGGGCGTTGGTGGCGTAGCGGGTCATGACCTCGTCCCAGCTCGCGGGGTGGATTCCCGGCGGGAGGTTGCCCCCGGCATCAAACGCCGGGATCACGACCCAATCCTAGCGTTGTGTTGGTCCTCCGGCAACAGCCGGGGCCTGTGATGCTTCGGCATGCGACCAGCGTGGCGCTTCGGCGGGTCGGGCTCAACAGCGCATGACGTGTATTCAGCTAAGCGCTGGTGCTGCCAAAAATGCTGCCAAGAAATGCCCCTAAGAACGACGAAAGCCCTGCGGTTGCAGGGCTTTCGCAAACCTCCGAAGTGCCGCGGCCCTACTTGATGAACAGAATCTCGCTGTACTTCGGCAGCGGCCAGAGGTCGTCGGCGACGATCTTCTCGAGCTGGTCGGCGACCCCGCGGACGGCGTTCATCGCGGGGATGACCGTGTCGCGCATGTAGCCGGCCCACTCGGCCGCCTCGTCGTCGGGCTGGTTGTCGGCGAGGTTCGCCGTCTCCAGCGCCTTGATCTTCGTGGCGAACTCGTCGATCAGCGTCTCGGTCTCGCCGATCAGCATGCGCGCCTCCGCCTCGCGCAGCAGCGCGAGGTGGCGCAGCGCGGCCGGCAGCAGCATCGTCTGCGCGATCGAGGCGGCCGTCTCGGACTCGATGTTGAGCTTGACCGCGTACTGCTCGGTGAAGACCTCGTAGCGCGCCTCGAGCTCGCGCTCGTTGAGCACCTCGTACTTGGAGAAGACGGCCCGCGTCTCCGGGCGCACGAAGTACGGCAGCGCGTCCGGCGTCGTGCGCAGGTTCAGCAGCCCGCGCTGCTGCTCGGCCTCCTCGTGCCACTCCTCCGAGTAGTTGTCGCCGTCGAAGACGATCCGCTTGTGCGCGCCCCAGCTCCTCTGCAGGATCGGCCGCAGCGCCTCCTCCAGCGACGCGCCGCCCTTCAGCGCGCCCTCCAGCTCGTCGGACAGCTGGTCGACGGCCTCGGCCACGATCGTGTTGAGGATCGTGTTCGGCAGCGCGCACGTCGCCGTCGAGCCGACCGCGCGGAACTCGAACTTGTTGCCGGTGAAGGCGAACGGGCTCGTGCGGTTGCGGTCGCCGCCGTGCAGCGGCAGCGGCGGCAGCACCGGCGACCCGAGCCCGAGCAGGGAGCCCTCCTTCGCCTCGCCGGGCTTGCCGTGCTCGATCGCCTCGTAGACGTCGGCCAGCTCCTTGCCGAGGAAGATCGAGATGATCGCCGGCGGCGCCTCGTTCGCGCCGAGGCGGTGGTCCTGCCCCGGCCCGGCGACCGAAGCGCGCAGCAGCCCCTGGTGCGTGTCGACCGCCTGGATCACGGCCGTGCAGAAGAACAGGAACTGCAGGTTGTCGTGCGGGGTGTCGCCCGGCTCGAGCAGGTTGACGCCGGTGTCGGTCCCCATCGACCAGTTGTTGTGCTTGCCCGAGCCGTTGACCCCGGCGAACGGCTTCTCGTGCAGCAGGCACACGAGCCCGTATCTGCGCGCGACGTTCTGCAGCACCTGCATCGTCAGCAGCTGGTGGTCGGAGCCGACGTTCGAGTTCTCGAACACCGGCGCGATCTCGTACTGTGCCGGCGCGACCTCGTTGTGGCGCGTCTTGACCGGCACGCCGAGCTTCTGCAGCTCGCGCTCGACCTCGAGCATGCACGCCAGGATCCGCTCGGGGATCGAGCCGAAGTAGTGGTCGTCGAGCTCGTGGCCCTTCGGCGGCTTGGCGCCGAACAGCGTGCGCCCGGTCGTCACGAGGTCGGGGCGGGCGAAGTAGTACTGCTCGTCGATCAGGAAGTACTCCTGCTCGGGCCCGACGGTCGTGAATATGCGCTGTACGGCGTCGTCGCCGAGCAGCCGCAGCGCCCGCACCGCCGCCTTCGAGAGCGCCTCCATCGAGCGCAGCAGCGGGATCTTGTGGTCGAGCGCCTCGCCCGTCCACGACGCGAACGCCGTCGGGATGCACAGCAGCGCGCCGTTCGGGTTCTCGAGGATGAACGCCGGGCTGGTCGGATCCCACGCCGTGTAGCCGCGCGCCTCGAACGTCGCGCGGATGCCGCCGGTCGGGAACGACGACGCGTCCGGCTCGCCCTGGATCAGCTCCTTGCCGGAGAACTCGGCGATCGCGGTGCCCTCGCCGGTCGGCCCGTAGAACGAGTCGTGCTTCTCGGCCGTCGAGCCCGTCAGCGGCTGGAACCAGTGCGCGTAGTGGGTGGCGCCCCGCTCGAGCGCCCACTCCTTCATCGCGAGCGCGACCGCGTCGGCGAGCGAGCTGTCGAGCGCCTCGCCGCGCTCGAGCGTCAGCTGCAGCTGGCGGTAGACCGTCTTGGGCAGCCGCTGGCGCTGCTCGGCCGGGCTGAACACGTTGGCGCCGAAGACCTGGTTGTCGGCAAGGGTGAGATCGCGCGCCCCGAGCGTCGCGCCGTTGGGCGACCACTGGGCGGCGGTGACGTTCTCCTGGCGAATCTTTGGCATAGACGGGCTTGTCCTTTCGAGTTCCGTGCGCGCCCAGCGTACGCAGCCGGCGATCCTGCGGCACTATCCGCATGTCCAAAGCGACGCCCGGCCCCTTGCTCCCGGCGGCGGGAGCAGTGGGGACAGCGTCACCTCGCGCGGGACTATAAGCGGCTCGGCCGGTCCGGGCGACCGCAGGCGGCGCGCGGCGCCGTGGCGAAAGGGGCTGGGGGATCTTTCGCCACCGGGCCAATGCCCGCCGGCGTCCGGCGGCGCACACTCCGACGCGGCCGGCAATCGGCCACGGCGTCGTAATGACGGGCGGCGCCGGTCCGTGCACGGGGGCCTGCGGCGACGGACCGCCGCGGGCCCCCGCGGCCCGGGGTCAGGTCCCCGGAACGGTCACGATCGTCCCGTCCGGACGCACCTGCGTCTGCACGGGGCGGCCGCTGACGGAGACCGTGAACGAGCCATGCGGGACGGCGCCGGCTGCGCTGCGCTGCGCGCCGCGGTCGCTCAGCCGCAGCCGCGAGCGGCCGGTGAGGCTGCCGCTGAGGCGGTAGGTCACCTGGAAGCGGCCCGCCCGCACGGCCGCCACGCGCCACACGAACGTCTTCGTCGCGCCCGGGCGCAGCGACCCGAGCGCCCAGGTGTTGGCGCCGGCGGTCTCGCCGTTGACGGGTCCGTCCTCGATCACCCACACCGGCCGGGAGCTCGACTGCACGTTCGCCGCCTCAGCGGGGCCGGCGAACGCCTCGACCGTCGTGCCGCGACGGGCGGCCTCGATCGTCGCGGCGACGTTCGGGATCGTGCGCGTGCCGGCGTTGCGCACCGCGATCCGCAGCTCGCTGCGCTGCGCAAGGCTCTGGCGCGCCGGGAACGTGGCGAGCGGCACCGCGACGGGATAGGACGCGCGCGCCTCGCCGGCGTCCTGGCGCGTGCCGCCGCCGCAGCCCGCGCCGAGCGCCAGCGCGACAGCCGCGCTGGCCACGGTCGCTGCTCGGAGGATCGCTGCTCGCCTCGGCACGGCGGCGCGAACATAGCACGCGGCTCCGCGCGCTCCGCCGCTTGGGCCCGATCCCGGGAGAGCCCCTCGGCCGGCGACCGCTGAGGCCGACCCAGCGGTTGGGAAACCGGCGCGTTCGCCCGCGAGCGCGGGCCGGTGAGCCCCGACGGTTGCCGTTTGGCACCCGTCGTAGCCGTGCCATACGCTGTGAGGTCAGCGGGCGCCATCCAGACGCCGGCTGGATGTCCACAGGAGGACAGGAGAGATGGTCAGAGCAGTCGCCGACCGAGCGTTCTTGCCGACGAGGAACGCCCTCGAGGAGGTCGGCGACATGATGATCCTGACGGGCAAGACGATCGTCTCCGCCCTGCGCCCGCCGTACCCGTACGGCGGCGAGTTCGTCTCGCAGTTCCTGTTCGCGCTGAAGCTGTGCTGGTTCCCGCTGCTCGTCTCGACGGTCGCCTTCGGCTACGGCGCGCCGGGCCTGCAGGCGGCGAACTTCCTCGTCCTGTTCGGCGCGCTCGACCGCCTCGGCGGCTTCTTCGTGCTCGCCTCGATCCGCGAGTTCGCGCCGTTCGTGACGGCGATCGTGCTCGCGGGCGTCGCCGGCACGGCGATCACGGCCGACCTGGGGGCGCGCAAGATCCGCGAGGAGCTCGACGCGCTGCAGGTGCTGGGCGTCGACCCGGTGAAGAACCTCGTCGTCCCGCGCTTCCTCGCGCTGATGCTCGTGACCGGCCTGTTCGACGTCTACGCGCTGCTGTTCGGGATCTTCGGCGGCGTCGTCGCGACGCTCGTCAACGGCGCGCCGCTGGGGCCGTTCTGGGCGACCTTCTTCACGAACGCGTCGACGACCGACCTGTGGGGATCGATCCTGAAGACGACGCTGTTCGGGGCGATCATCGCGATCGTGTGCTGCTACAAGGGGATGACCGCCTCCGGGGGGGCCGAGGGCGTGGGACGTGCCGTCAACCAGGCGGTGGTGATCGCCTTCATGGGCGTGTTCGCCTTCAACTACGTCTTCACGCAGACGCTGCTGGCCACCCACCCGGAAATCAACATCATCCGCTGATGCGCGCGCGGGCCGACAGGAGATGGCAATGAGCGGGCCGGACCCGGACCTGGACCCCGTCGAGGGCGAGGAGCCGCTCGGCGAGATCCCTGAAGCTCAGGTCGAGCCTGAGAGAGAGTCGCGCGTGACGGTCGTCTCCGACGGCGAGCAGCAGCACGTGGGCGACGACGAGTTCCGCTGGCACGCCGAGGCGAGCCACGGCGTCGACGGCGTGGACGCCGCGATCCAGTTCATAGACGTCCACAAGGCGTTCGGGCGCAACAAGGTCCTCAGCGGGCTCTACCTCGACATCCCCGAGGGCAAGATCTCGATGATCCTCGGGCCCTCGGGCACCGGCAAGTCGGTCTGCATCAAGCACATGGTGGGGCTGCTGTATCCCGACGAGGGCGAGATCCTCGTGGAGGGCGAGTCGGTCCCGAGCATGGCCGACGAGGCGCTCTTCGAGATGCGCAAGAAGTTCGGCGTGCTGTTCCAGGACGGCGCGCTGTTCGGCTCGATGAACCTCTACGACAACGTCGCCTTCCCGCTGCGCCAGCACACCGACAAGGGGGAGGACGAGATCGCCGAGATCGTCAGCCGGCGTCTCAACGAGGTCGGGCTCGGCGACTCCGGCGAGAAGATGCCCAACGAGCTGTCGGGCGGGATGCGCAAGCGCGCCGGGTTCGCGCGTGCGCTCGTCCTCGACCCGCGCATCGTGCTGTTCGACGAGCCCGACTCCGGCCTCGACCCGGTCCGCACGGCGCTGCTGTGCGAGCTGATCAAAGAGGTGCACGCGGAGAACGGGGGGACCTACGTCGTCATCACGCACGACATCATGAGCGCCCGCCGGGTGGCGGAGTTCATCGCCGTGCTGTGGCGGGGTCGGATCGTGGAGTCCGGCCCGGCGAAGGACCTGTTCGAGTCGAGCAACGCGTTCGTGCGGCAGTTCCTCACCGGGGAGTCCGACGGGCCGCTCGGGATGGAGTGACGCGGATGACGATCGCTCGCGGCGCCGGCATCGGGGCGCTGCTCGCCGTGGTCGCGACGGTTGCGATCTTGCTGCTCTCGAACGGCGGCGGCGAGCAGTACACGCTGATCTTCCAGAACGCCGGCCAGCTCGTGAAGGGCGACGACGTCCAGATCGGCGGCCAGCGCGTCGGCAGCGTCAACGACATCTCGCTCACGAACGACAACCAGGCGCAGATCAAGATCAGCGTCGACTCGCCCTACGCGCCGCTGCATGAGGGCACGACCGCGACGATCCGCCTCACCTCGCTGTCGGGCGTCGCGAACCGCTACATCGCGCTCTCGCCCGGCCCGAACAACGCGCGCGCGCTGCCGGGCGGGGCGCGGCTCAACGTCGAGCAGACGACCTCCGTCGTCGACCTCGACCAGATCTTCAACACGCTCGACCCGCGCACGCGCAAGGGCCTGCAGGACTTCATCCAGGGCCAGGCGACGCAGTACGCCGGCAAGGGGCCGCAGGTGAGCCAGTCGGCCAAGTACTTCGGCCCGGCGCTGTCGACGACCGACCAGCTCGTGCGCGAGCTGAACGCAGACTCGGCGACGCTCACGCGCGCGATCGTCGCCGGCGCGAGCGTGACGAACGCAATCGGGCAGCGGGCGCCGCAGCTGGCGAGCCTGATCCACAACCTCAACGGGATGATGACGGCGATCGCGAGCCAGAACGCGTCGCTGTCGCAGGCGCTCGGCGTGCTGCCCGACACGCTGCGCCAGGGCAACTCGACGTTCGTCGACCTGCGCTCGACGCTCAACGACCTCACGCCGCTGGTCAACGCGTCGAAGCCGGCGACGAAGCAGCTGCCGCGCTTCTTCCGCGAGCTGCGCCCGCTCATCAACCGCGCGACGCCGACGTTCACGAGCTTCTCGAAATTCGTGCACCTGCCGGGCGCGAGCAACGACGTGACCGACATCGTGCAGGAGCTGCCGGAGCTGCAGCGGATCGGCAGCCCGACGTTCGCGCGCGCGATCCAGGCGATGAAGGCCGGCCAGCCGGTGATCGACTTCCTGCGGCCCTACTCGCCCGACCTCGTCGGGTGGTTCCGCGACTTCGGCGGGGCGGCCGCCAACTACGACGCCAACGGCCACTACGCGCGCATCATGCCGGTCTTCGGCGCCTTCCAATACCAGAAGAACGGCGACGGCAGCACGGTCCTGAACCCCGTCCCGCCGTCGCAGCGGCTCGCCGGCCTCGACACCGGCCACCTGCGCCGCTGCCCCGGCTCCGCCAGCCAGCCGCGCCCCGACGGCTCGAACCCGTTCGCGCCCGCCGGCTTTGACTGCAACCCCGCGGACGTGCCGCCCGGCCCATGAGACGCGCGCGCGACATGTCCGGCTCCGCCAAGCGGCTGCTCGCCGTCGGCCTGCTCGGGCTCGTCGTCGCCGTGCTGGCCGTGACCGGCGTCGGCGCGTCGGGCGGCGACGGCGCCTACCGCGTGCGGGCGATCTTCGACACGGCGAGCTTCATCGTGCCCGGCGAGGACGTGAAGGTCGCAGGGGTCAAGGTCGGCGCGGTCGACTCGCTCGACGTCACGCCGCAGCACAAGGCCGTGATTGTGCTGCGGATCGACGACCCCGCCTTCCGCGACTTCCGCCAGGACGCGTCGTGCACGATCCGCCTGCAGTCGCTGATCGGCGAGAAGTTCGTCGCCTGCCAGCCGACGCAGGCGCGCGACGCGAACACGCAGCCGCCCCCACCGCTGCACAAGCTCACCGGCGGGCCGGGCAAGGGGCAGTACTACCTGCCGCTCGCGAACACCTCGTCGCCGGTCGACATCGACCTGCTCAACGACATCATGCGCGTGCCCGAGCGCCAGCGCTTCTCGATCATCCTCAACGAGCTGGGGGTCGGGCTGGCCGGCAACGGGAAGGAGCTGCGCGCGGTGATCCGCCGCGCCGACCCCGGCCTGCAGCAGTTCGACCGCGTGCTCGCGATCCTCGCGAGCCAGAACAAGGTGCTCGCGAACCTCGCGGTCGAGGGCGACCAGGCGCTCGCGCCGATCGCGCGCCAGGCCGGGCGCCTGAGCGACTTCATCCGCGCGTCGGGCGAGACGTCGCAGGCGACGGCCGAGCGCGGCGACGCGCTCGAGCAGAACTTCGCGAAGTTCCCGGCCTTCCTGACGCAGCTGACGCCGACGTCGAAGCGGCTCGGCGAGTTCGCGGCCGCCGGCGAGCCGGTGTTCGCGAACCTGCGCCGGGCGGCGCCGTCGGTCAACAAGATCTTCGAGCAGCTCGGGCCGTTCGCGACCGCGTCGCTGCCGACGTTCCGCACGCTGAGCCACCTGAGCGACATCGGCACCGAAGCGCTGAAGCGCTCGCAGCCGGTGATCGACGACCTCAACCAGTTCGGCAAGCAGGGCCGGCCGCTGGCGGCGAACCTCGCGAACGCGCTCGGGAGCCTGAAGGCGCAGAACGGGATCCAGCGGCTGCTGGACGTGATCCTGTTCACGGCGGGGGCGACGAACGGGTTCGACTCGATCGGGCACTTCCTGCGGGCGTATCTGGTGCTGCCGATCAGCTGCATCACGTACGCGGTGTCGCCCGTGAGCGGATGCGAGGCGACGTTCCACCCGGTCAAGGCCAGCGCGTCGGCATCTGCGCAGGCCGCATCGGCCGGTGCCTCGCCGGCCGGCGGCTCGCTGACGGACGTCTCGGCTCCGTCGAACGCCGGCTCCGGTATGGCCGCGCCGCTCCCACCACAGCAGGCCCAGCCGCCCGCCGGCCTGCTCAGCTACCTGCTCGGCGACGGAGGCGGCAAGTGAGCCGGCGCGGATCCTCGGTCGCGGCGAACCCGGTGCTGATCGGCGCGGCGACCGTGCTCGTCGTGATCGTCGCTGTGTTCCTCGCGTACAACGCGAACAACGGCCTGCCGTTCGTGCCGACGTACAACCTGTGGATGCAGGTGCCCGACGCCGCGAATCTCGTGACCGGCAACGAGGTGCGGATCGGCGGCGACCGCGTCGGGATCATCGACCAGATCTCGCCGGTCGTGCACAAGAACGGCTCGGTCACGGCGAAGCTGCACGTCAAGCTCGAGACGACCGCCAAGCCGCTGCCGGTCGACTCGACGATCATCGTGCGCCCGCGCTCCGCGCTCGGGCTCAAGTACGTCGAGGTCACGCGCGGGCACTCGTCGAAGGGCTTCGCCGAGGGCGCGACGGTTCCGCTGAAGAACGCGACGCCGCAGCCGGTCGAGATCGACACGTTCTTCAACATGTTCGACAAGCCGACGCGCGACGCGAACCAGGTCAACCTCAACGAGTTCGGCGACGCGCTCGCCGGCCGCGGCACGTCGATCAACGAGGCGATCGTCTCGCTCGACCCGCTCACGCAGCACCTGATCCCGGTCGCGCGCAACCTCGCCGATCCCGCGACGCAGTTCGGGCGCTTCTGGCAGGCGCTCGAGCGCACCGCCGGCGCTGTCGCGCCCGTCGCCGAGCAAAATGGCGCGCTGTTCGCGAACCTCGCGACGACGTTCGACGCCTTCTCGGCGATCGCGCGGCCGTTCCTGCAGGACACGATCAGCGGCGGGCCGCACGCGCTCGACGTCGCGACGCGCTCGTTCCCGATCCAGCGGCCGTTCCTCGCGAACACGGCCGGCTTCTTCCGCGAACTCCAGCCGGGCGCGCGCGCGCTCGTGACCGCGGCGCCGCCGCTCGCGAGCGCGTTCACGATCGGCACGACGCAGGTCCGGCGCGCCGCCGCGCTCAACGATCGCGCCGCCGCGACGCTGCAGGCGATCCAGGCGTTCGCGACCGACCCGCAGGTGCCGCTCGGGATCCACGGCCTGCTCGGGACCGTGCAAGCGCTGTCGCCGACGGTCGCGGACCTCGCGGGCGTGCAGGCGAAGTGCAACTACCTGTCGCTGCTGCTCTACAACGTCGCGAGCGCCGAGTCCGACGGGGCGGCCGGGATGGGCAACTGGCTGCGCACGATCGCGATCGGCCCGCCGATCGGGCCCAACAGCGAGATCGGCCCGGCGTCGGCGCCGGCGAACGGTCCCGACTTGGTCGGCAACGGCGCCAACCACCTGCACTCGAACCCGTACCCGCTCGTCGGCGCGCCCGGCCAGCATGGCATCTGCCTGGCGGCGAACGAGAGCTACCAGAAGGGCAAGGTCGTGATCGGCAATCCGCCCGGCCAGGCTCCGAAGAAGACCGACAGGCCTCCGCTGAAGCTCAACCCCAAGGCCTGATGGCGCCTCCGCTCAACACCCCCCGCCAGCAACCCGGGCACCGCCCGCCGTGGAGCCGCCTGCGGATCGGCCTGATCGCGCTCGTGCTCGTCTCGATCGCGGTCTACCTCGCGTTCACGAAGCACATCCCGTTCACGCACGGCTACCGCGTCCACGCCGTCTTCCAGTCGTCGAACAACCTGCGACCCGGCTCGCCGGTGCGCATCGCCGGCGTCAACGTCGGCAAGGTCACCGACATCACGCGCTACCGCCACACGAACTACGCCGACGTGACGATGGAGATCGACGACTCAGGGCTGCCGATCCACCAGGACGCGACGCTCAAGATCCGTCCGCGCATCTTCCTCGAGGGCAACTTCTTCGTCGACCTCAAGCCCGGCTCGCCGTCGGCGCCGACGGTCCCGGAGGGCGGCACGATCGGCGTGACGCAGACCGCGACGCCGGTCCAGCTCGACGAGCTGTTCACCGCCCTGCAGGCCGACACGCGCGCCGACCTCCAGCACGTGCTCGACGAGTACGGCAAGGCGCTCAACGCCAAGCCGACGGCGGCGCAGGACGCGACGCAGGACCCCGACGTCCAGGGCCTCACGGGCGGCGCGGCGTTCAACAAGGCGTACACGTACGCGCCGCAGGCGCTGAAGGGCACAGCGATCGTCAACACCGGGTTGCTCGGCGCCGAGCCGCACGGCCTGTCGCGCACGATCGCCGCGATCGCCCGCCTCTCGACCGAGCTGCGCGGGCACGAGCCGGGCCTGCAGAGCCTGATCACGAACTTCAACACGACGGCCGGCGCGTTCGCCGCCCAGAGCGGCGCGCTGCGGCAGGCCGTCGGGCTGCTCGGGCCGACCGTCACGAACGCGCGCGACGCGTTCGTCGCGCTCGACAAGTCGTTCCCGCCGACGCGTGTCTTCGCGCGCGAGATCCTGCCCGGGGTGCGCGAGACGCCCGCCACGCTCGACGCCGCGTTCCCGTGGATCGCGCAGACGACCGCGCTGCTGGCGCCGAGCGAGCTGCGGGGGCTGCTCGCGCAGCTGCAGCCGGCGACCGTCGACCTCGCGCAGCTCACGACCGCCACGGTCCGGTTCCTGCCGAAGCTCGACCAGGCCGACCGCTGCTTCACGAACACGATCATCCCGGCCGGCAACATCGGCGTGAGGGACGGCGCGCTCACCACGCGCCGGTCGGACGGCAGCATCTACCCGAACTACAAGGAGTTCTGGTCGACGATGGCCGGGCTCGCGGGCGAGGGCTCGAACTTCGACGGCAACGGCAGCTACATCCGCGGCCTGCTCGGCGGCGGGCAGTACCTGACGCGGTTCGGCACGTCGAAGGTGCGTCCGGATCTCGGCTCCGTGGTCGGCAACGCGACCTCCAAGGTGCTCGGCACGAGCCCGCGCTACCCGACGACGCCGCCGCCGGACGACCAGTTCACGGCGCCCTGCTACCGCCAGCCGCTGCCGAACGTCAACGGGCCGCAGGCCGGGCCCGGCCCTGCGCCCACGAGCACCGTCGTGCCGACGCCGCCGCCGCTGACCCAGACCACGGCCGCCACGCCGACCGGAGCGACGCCGTGAGGAGCGCGATCCGCAAGCACCTGCGCGACTTCATCGCGATCGTCGCCCTCGTGCTGATCGCGGCGTTCGTCGGCGGCTACGTGCTCGCCCACCAGCGCCTGAACCTGCCCGGCTGGGTGCCGATCTTCGGCCGCGACTTCTTCACGCTCAAGGGCGAGTTCCAGACGGCGCAGGCGGTCACGCCGGGCCAGGGCCAGACGGTCGACATCGCCGGCGTGCAGGTCGGCCAGATCTCGAACGTCGACCTCGTCGGCGGGCGCGCGATCGTGACGATGCAGCTGAAGAAGCAGTACGACCGCGTCTATCCGAATGCGCACATGCTGCTGCGCCCGAAGACGGGCCTGAAGGACATGATCGTCGAGCTCGACCCCGGCAGTTCCGTGAAGGGCTCGGAGCCGGTCAGGAACGGCTTCACGGTTCCGGTCGCCAACACGCAGCCGGACGTGAACCTCGACGAGATCCTCGCGGTGCTCGACACCGACACGCGCACGTACCTGCAGTTGCTCCTGCACGGCGCCGCCCAGGGGCTCACCGGACAGGGCGGCACGCTCGGCCAGGTGATCCGCCGCTTCGAGCCGACCGCGCGCGACACCGCCAAGCTGACGAGTTTGCTCCAGCAGCGTCAGGCGAACATCAAGCGCTCGATCACGAACTTCGGCAAGTTCGCGCAGGCGCTCGCCGCGAGCGACCAGCAGCTCGGCACGTTCGTCGACAGCGGCAACGCGGCCCTCCAGCACTTCGCCAACCAGGACGCGAGCCTGCAGCAGACGATCCGGCTGCTGCCGGCGGCGCTGTCGGCCACGAACAAGGCGCTCGCGCAGACAAAGGCGTTCGCCGACCAGGCCGGCCCGGCGCTCGCCGCGCTCGAGCCGACCGCGCGCAACCTCGCTCCGGCCCAGCGGGCGTCGCGGCCGTTCTTCCGCGAGACGACGCCGATCATCCAGAACCACATCCGCCCGTTCACGCGCGCGGTGACGCCGGTCGTGAGGGACTCGCTGCGGCCGGCGGCCGCGAACCTCGCCGCCGCGACGCCGGACTTCGAGAAGGCGTTCGGCGTGCTCGACGCGTTCCTCAACGGGCTGGCGTACAACCCGCCCGGCAAGCAGGAGGGCTACCTCTTCTACCTCGCCTGGCTGAACCACATCACGAACTCGGTGCTCTCCTCCCAGGATGCGCAGGGCGCGATCCGGAGGACGGTGCTCGTCAACCCATGCGGCCAGATCGAGTCCGTCACGGCCATCGCTCGCGGGAGCGTGAAGCAACAGATCGGCTTCTCGCTGCTCGCGCAGCTCGTGAACGCTCCCAATGCGACCAAGCAGAACCCCGGGCTGTGTCGCGTGACGCCGATCGGTCTCCGCTGACATGCAGAAGCAAGCACCCACCCTCGGTCGCATCCTCGTCATGGCGGGCTTCGCCCTGTCGTGCTTCGGCCTGCTGCTCTACCTGTGGGTCGCGTTCGGCGGGGGGATCCCGCTCAAGCCGAAGGGCTACCGCATCCACGTCGACTTCGCCGAGGCGACGCAGCTCGCCCAGCAGGCCGACGTGCGCATCTCCGGCGTGCCCGTCGGCAAGGTCGTCAAGCTCGAGCTCGGCCCCGGCGACACGACCGACGCGACGCTCCAGATCGACCCGCGCTACGCGCCGCTGCCGCGCGACGCGCACGCGATCCTGCGCCAGAAGACGCTGCTCGGCGAGACGTACGTCGAGCTGACGCCGGGCAACAAGAGCGGCGGCACGCTGCCCGAGGGCGGCACGTTGTCGGTCAAGCAGGTCTCGCCGACGGTCGAGCTCGACGAGATCCTGCGCGCGCTCGACCCGCTCACGGTCCGCTCGTTCCAGGTCTGGCAGCAGGACCTCGCGCAGGGCATCGACGGCCGCGGCCAGGCGCTCAACGACGCCTTCGGCGACCTCGGCCCGTTCGCGAGCGACACGAACGACCTGCTCGCGGTGCTGGACCGCCAAGGCCGGTCGGTCCAGCAGGTGATCCGCGAGACGGGCGTCGTGTTCGGCGCGCTGAGCCAGAACCAGAGCGACCTCACGAACCTGATCCGCAACTCGAACACGGTTTTCGGAACGATCGCGAGCCGCAACCGGCAGCTCGAGGACACGTTCCGCGCGTTCCCGACGTTCGAGCGCGAGTCGTCCGCCACGCTGCTCGCACTCAACAAGTTCGCGCGCAACACGAACCCGCTCATCACCCAGCTGCGCCCGTTCGCGCGCGAGCTGAGCCCGACGCTGCAAGCGGCGCAGCGCTTCGCGCCGCCGTTCCAGCAGTTCTTCGTCCACCTCGGGCCGCTCATCACCGCCTCGCAGGCCGGCCTGCCGGCGTTCGACCGCTTCATCACGGACATCCGGCCCGCGCTCGGACAGCTCGACCCGTTCACGCGCAGCCTCAACCCGTTCCTGGGTTTCATCGCGCAGTACCTGCCGGAGCTGAACGGGTTCGTCGGCAACATCGTGTCCGCGACGCAGGCAACTGTCGGGGAGGGCGCCTCGCAACGCCTCGTCCACTACCTGCGCACCGCCTCGCCGTTCAGCCCCGAAGGCCTCGCGCTCTACCCCAACCGGATCGCGAGCAACCGCGCGAACCCCTACCGGGTGCGCGGCGGCGAGAACGCGCTCGGGCGCGGCGGGCTCGCGTCCTTCGAGACGCGCCAGTGCGCGAGCGGCCCGCGACCGGTGCCGAACCTGCCGCCGGACCTGCCGACGATCGTCGGTAACCTCACGCCGCAGGCGGCCAGCCTGATCCTCCAGCTCGCGTTCAACAACGACCCCGCCAATGTCCCCGCGCCGCCCTGCCGGCTGCAGGGCAAGATCCCCGGCTTCGGGACCGACTACCCGCACGTCGTCGCCGAGCCGCCCGGCGCGAACGCGTCGCCGTAACCGATCATGCGCCTGGCGGACGGCCTCGAACGGGTCGCGCGGGCCGCCGCGGCCCGGCCGCTGCCCGTGCTGCTGGCCGTTGGCGCGCTGGCGCTCGGCGGCGGGGCGCTCGCGCTCGGGCTCGAGCCCGACACCGGCTCCGGCACGCTCGCGAGCGGCTCCTCGCCGGCCGGCCGCGCGACCGCCGAACTGCACCGCCGCTTCGGCGACGACGCCGTGGTCGTGCTGATCCGCGAGCCGGTTACGAAGCTCGTGCTGACCGAGGACCTCAAGCGCGAGATCCAGCTGGAGGGCTGCCTTGGCGGCAACGTGCCGAACGGCGCCCAGCCGTACGGCGGCGCGCGCAGCCCGTGCGCCGGGCTCGCCAAGCTGCGCGCCGCGCACGTCGTCTACGGCCCCGGCACGTTCCTCAACGAGTCCGTCAACACCGTGCAGGCGGCGGTCGAGGGGGAGATGGCGACCGCGCGCCGCGGCGTCGACCAGGCCGCCGCGGCGGCGGCGCGCGACGCCAAGCGCCAGGGCCTCGACGCCGCCGGTCAGAAGCAGGCCGCCGACCGCGCGCGCGCCGCCGCGCAGGCGCAGGCGACCGTCGAGCTCGAGCAGCTCGCGCTCAACTCGGGCATCCAGGGGATCCCGCAGCTCGACTCCAAGCCGTTCATCTCGCAGATCGTGTTCGACCCGACGCGCGGCGCCGACGTGCCGAAGGCGCGCTTCGCCTACCTGTTCCCCAGCCGCGACGCCGCGCTCGTGCAGGTGCGCCTCAAGCCGCAGCTGAGCAGCGCGCAGCGCGCGCGGGCGATCGCGCTGATCCGCGCGGCCGTGCGGATGCCGATGTTCGCCTCCCGCAACGGCGGCAGCTACGTCGTCAGCGGCGTTCCGGTCGTCACGAACGACCTCGCCGATTCGATCACGAGCGGGATCGCGGGGCTGCTCGCCGGCGCGGTCGTGGCGATGGCGCTCGTGCTCGTGCTCGTCTTTCGCGTGCGGCGGCGGCTGCTGCCGCTGCTCGTCGCGCTCGCCGCCGCCGGCCTCACATTCGGCGCGATGGCGCTTGTCGGCGCGGGCCTGACGATGGCGTCGATCGCCGTGCTGCCGGTGCTGATCGGCCTCGCGGTCGACTACGCGATCCAGTTCCAGTCGCGCGTCGAGGAGCAACGCGCGGCCGGCCGCGACGCCGCCGACGCGGTCGCGCTCGCGGCCCGCGCCGGCGCCCCCGCGATCGCCACAGCCGCGCTCGCGACCGCGACCGGCTTCCTCGTGCTGCTGCTGTCGCCGGTGCCGATGGTGCGCGGCTTCGGGCTGCTGCTCGTGGTCGGGATCGGGCTCGCGTTCGCGTGCGCGCTGACCGCCGGCTCGGCCGCGCTCGGCCTCGGCGCGCGGAGCGGCCCGGGCGGCGCAGCGGGCGGTTGGCGCCGCCTGCGCCCGGCGGGCCCCGCCGTCCCGCTCGCCGCCGCCTGGCGGGCGCTCGCGGGGGCGCTCGGCGCCGCCGCGCTCGGCGCAGGCCAGCTGCTCGCCGCCGCCGGCCGCGGGCTGCGCCGGCTGCTGCCGCGCCCCGCGAGCGCGGTGGTCAGCGGTCGCGCTGCGAGCCCGGCCGCGACGACCCGGGGCGCTGCCGGCGCCGCGCGCCGCGTCCCCGCCACCCTCCTCGCGCTCTCCCTCCGGCGCCCCGGCCGCGTGCTCGCCGTCGCGGTCGTGCTCGCGGCGGCCGGCTGGGCGGCCGACACGCAGACGCGCGTCGTCTCCGACGTGCAGCGGCTCGTGCCGGCGGGCCTGCCGGCGCTGCGCGACCTGCGCACGCTGCAGGACGCGACCAGCTCCTCGGGCGAGATCGACGTGCTCGTACGCGGCCGCGACCTCGCGCGCCCGCAGGTCGTGCGCTGGATGGCCGGTTACCAGCAGCGCGTGCTCAAGCGCTTCGGCTACGCCGAGGCGCGCGGCTGCGGCGCCGCGACGCTGTGCCCGGCGTTCTCGCTGCCCGACCTGTTCGGAGGCACGAGCACGACGAGCGCGAAGGCGATCGACGCGCTGCTCGCCTCGGTCCCGCCGTACTTCTCCTCCGGCGTGCTGGCCTCCGACCGCAGCGCCGCGACGCTCGCGTTCGGGATCCGCCTGATGCCGCTCGACCGCCAGCAACGGGTGATCGACGCGCTGCGCGCCGAGCTGCGCCCGCCGCCGGGCGTCAGCGCCCAGCTGGCGGGCGTGCCGGTGCTCGCGGCGCAGGCGAACGCCGACCTGTCGTCGTCGTGGCGGCGCGCGCTCACGCTCGTCGCCGGGCTGCTCGCGGTCGCGATCGTGCTGCTGGCGGTGCTGCGCAGCGCCGCGCGCGCGCTCGTGCCGCTCGTCCCGATCGGGCTCGCGACCGGCTGGTCCGCGCTCGTCGTGTTCGCCACCGGCGTCCCGCTCAACCCGATGTCGGCGACGCTCGGCGCGCTCGTGATCGCGATCTCGACCGAGTTCGCGGTCCTGCTGTCCGAGCGCTTTCGCGCCGAACGCTTCGGCGGCCACGACCTGCCGGCGGCGCTCGCGCGGGCCTACGGCTCGACCGGCCGCGCGGTGCTCGCCTCCGGCGTCACCGCGATCGCGGGCTTCGGCGTGCTCGGGCTGTCCGACATCCGCATGCTGCGCGACTTCGGCCTCGTGACCGTGATCGACCTGACCGTCTCGCTGGCGGGCGTGCTCGCGCTGCTGCCGTCGGTCCTCGTGCTGGCCGAGCGGGGCGCGTACGCCGAGCTCGTGCGGCGGCTGCGGGGCGGGCCGTGGCGCAGCCGCCGCCGCGCGTCCGCGCGGCCGGTCGCGTGAGCTCGCGCGAGCGCATCTCGCGCCACCCGGCGTGGGTCGTGCTCGCGGTCGGCGTGGCGCTGTTCGTCTACATCGGGATCAACACGCTGAGCACGAAGGGACCCGGCTCGACCGGGCCGGCCGTCGGGACGCGGCTGGCGCCGTTCGCCGCGCCGCTCGTGGCGAGCGACCTCGTCGGCGACGCGAACGTCGCGACGAGCTTCGGGCAGGGTGCCGCCGGCGCGCGCCCCGCCTGCGACGTGACCGACCCGCGCGCGCTCAACGTCTGCGCGCTGTGGCGCCGCGGGCCGCTCGTGCTGGCGTTCCTGACGACGGGCGCAGGGGAGTGCGCGCGCCAGGTCGACGCGATGCAGGCGCTCGCGCCGCGCTTCCCGCACGTCTCGTTCGCCGCCGTGTTCGTGCGCGGCGACCGCGGCGCCGAGCGCACGCTCGTGCGCCGCCGCGGCTGGACGCTGCCGGTCGCGCAGGACCGCGACGGCGCCGTCGCCAACCGCTACGGCGTCGCCGTCTGCCCGACCGTCGTGTTCGCCGCGCGCGGGGGGCGAGTGCGCTCCACGGCGCTCGGGAGCGAGGTCGTGCGCCTCGCGGCGCTGGAGCGGCGCGTGCGGGCGCTGCTGGGGGCGCGGGCGTGAGCCGGCGTCCCGCGCGCGGCGCTCGCGCGGTCCATGCGCTCCGCGCTGCCGAGGCCGTTGCGTGAGCGACCTGGTCGCGCACGACGGCTGGGTCTCGGAGGAGCTCGCGGAGGAGCTGCCGGCGCTCGGCGTCGTCTCGTGCGAGCTGCCGGCGCCGCGGCAGCGCGCGACCCCGCCCGGCGTGCGCGAGCGCCTCGACCTGCTCTCGCGCCGCTTCCACGGCGCCGAGGCGGTCGTGCTGCGCCAGCGACCGATCCCGCACGCCTACCGCGTCTTCTTCCGCCACGTCGGGCTCGACCCCGACACGACGCGCGTGCCGGCCGAGGCCGCCGCCGTGGAGCGCCTCGTGCACGGCGGCTTCGTCTCGCGCGGCCTGATCGAGGACGCGCTCACGATCGCGGTCGTTGAGACGGGCGTGCCGCTGTGGGCGCTCGACGCCGAGCGCGTCGAGGGCCGGCTCGGCGTGCGGCTGTCGACCGCGGGCGAGCGGCTCGGGCGCGCGCCGGACGCCTACGAGCTGCCGGCGGGCCGGATCGTCGTCGCCGACGGCTGGGCGCCGCTCGCGCCGCTGTTCGGCGATCCCGCCCCCGACGTCGCCGTCACGAAGCGCACGCGCACGCTGCTGCTGTTCGCCGTGCGCGTCGAGGGGGTGGACGCGATCTACGTCGAGGAGGCGCTGTGGGCGTGCGCGGCGGCGCTGCGCGCGGAGTGACGCAGGCGCGACCCGTCCGCATCGCGCAGCGCTAAGATTGGCTGACCGGACAGGAGGCAGCGATGGTCGTCGCACAGCGCGCACAGCGTCCCGCAGTTCCCGGCACCCGGATCGACGAGGCGCCGGCACGCCGCGCGCTGCGCCGGCAGATCGCCCGCCTGGAGCGCGAGCTGGCGGCCGCGGCCGCCAGCGCGTCGCCGCGCGACGGGATCGACTGGACGCTGCCGGCTCACGGCGGCCCGCGCGTGCTCGGGCTCGGCGAGCTCGAGCGCGTCCGCGACAGCCTCGCCGAGCGCCTGCACGAGGTGCGCGACGTGTTCGTGGAGCGTGCCGCGCGCGAGCACGAGGCGCGCGAGCTGCTGCGGGAGATGCTGCGCGACCCCGCGCGCCACCGCTACGTGCGCGTCACGCAGGCCGACCTCGGCGAGCCCGGCTGCGGCGCCTACCACGTGCGTCCCCGGCTCGGCGTGATCGGCATGCTGATGGGCTGGTGGCACGTCAAGGTCTCCTCCGGATGTCCGCTAGCCGGGGGTCGCGCCGCCGGGGCGCGACCCTGACCGACGAAGCCTGAGCGCCGCTCCCATGGGTCGTCGCAGTCGCAAGCGCATCGCCGCGCCGGCAGTCGCGCGGGCCGAGCGCCCCTCGCCCGTCGCCGACGACGCCCCGCCGCCGCGCGGCGCGCAGGCCCCGGACGCGCGCGCGCCCGAGCCGCCGACCGCCTCCGCGCGCCGTCGCCGCGACGAGGCGCCCGCGCCGCCGTGGGGCTCGTTCCCGCTCGTCGAGCTTGCGGCGGTCGCGGCGATCGTCGTCGGTGTCGTGGGATTCGTGACGGGCGGCCGCACCGGCGCGGTGCTGCTGACGGTCGCGGCGATGCTCGGGTCGCTCGCCGGCCTCGAGGTCGCGCTGCGCGAGCACCTCGGCGGCTACCGCTCGCACACGCTCGTGCTGTCGGGGGTCGCGGCGGTCGCGACGCTCGCGGTGCTGTTCTTCGCCGGCGTCGACCGCACAGCGCTGCTGCCGGTCGCCGTCGGCGCGTTCGTGGCGGCGTTCGTCGCCTGGCGCGCGCTGTTCAAGCGCCGCTCGGGCGGCTACGGCTTCCGCGTCCGCTGAGCAGGCGCGCGCCGCCGGCCGGGGCCGCGCCGAGCTCACGGCTATCCTCCCGCGCGATGTCCGCCGACCCCTCGCCGGCCGCGCCGCGACGGATGCGGCTGACCGGGCTGCACCACGTCACGGCGATCACCCGCGACCTCGACGCGACGACCGCGTTCTACCGCGACGTGCTCGGTCTCTCGCTCGTCGAGGAGGGCGTCAACGACGACGACCCGGGCACGCGCCACTTCTGGTTCGGCGACGCGGCCGGTACGCCGGGCACGCTCGTCACGTTCCTCGAGTACCCGCAGATGGACGACGGCGTCGTCGGCGCCGGCTCGGTCCACCACCTCGCCTTCACGGTCGAGACGGCCGACGAGCAGCTCGCCTGGCGCGACTACCTGCGCGGCCGCGACATCGCCTGCAGCGACGTGTTCGACCGCGGCGCGTTCCGCTCGATCTACCTGCGCGACCCGGATGGGCGGATCGTCGAGATCGCGACGCGCGGCCCAGGGGGCGCCGTCGGCGACGGCGCCCCCTGAGCCTCGGTCCGCCGCGCGGCTACGCCGTGACGAGGATCCGCGTCTCGCGCAGCGTCCGCGCTTCGCCGACGCCGATCGGCCGGCTGCCTTCGACGCGCGCATGCACGTCGAGCTGGGCCGCGAGCGCGCGGCGCTGGCGTTCGGTCAGCGAGCCGACTGCCTTCGTCTCGCTGATCTGGAACATCGCCAGGAACTTGCGGCAGCGGGTGCCACCCCATCGGCGCTGGCTCATCAGCACGTCGCCGATCTCCATGCTCGCCGCCTCCCACGGCGAGGTCAGGATCACCTCGGCGGCCGACACCTCGCCGTTCGCAATCCGTCGCTTGAGCTCAGCGCGCGCGAGCCGCACGCGGTTCGCGCGTTCGAGGGCACGCAGGTGCTGCGGCCCCGGGCATGTCGTCGCCAACCCGTCCATCTGCACTCTTTCTCCCTGCCGGTCTGTGGGGGTATGGGCCGGCACGCGTTCGACGCTGGGGGAATCGGACGCCTGCCGGGGGCCGCCGGGTCCCTGTTCGGCTCCCTGCCCTGAAGCTATGCGAGCGCACCGCCGCGGGTCAATCCCGAACTGTCCGCATCATGCGCTAGGAGCGGCCTTTTCGTGGCCCTCTCCGTTTTTCTGTCGGACAGGCGTCCTCAGGTCGGCGAGGGCAGCGCGCCGTGCTCGCGCTCGAACGCGCGCTTGACGCGCGCGAACACGTCGAGCGCCTCGTCGAGCGTCGCGCGGTCGTGCGTCGCCATCACGCTCGTGCGCAGCAGCGCGCCGCCCGGCGGCACCGCCGGATGCAACGCGACGTTGCAGTAGACGCCCGCGTCGTAGAGCGCCTTCCACAGCAGCGCCGCCTTCCAGTCGTCGCCGACGAGCACCGGCACGATCGGCGTGGCGACCTGCGTCCCGTCCGGCAGCGCGACCGGGTCAACGACATGGAAGCCGAGCGCGCGCAGCCCGGCGTTGAGGTACTCCCCGTTCGCCAGCACGCGCGCGAACAGCTCGCGGCCCTCGTTGCTGCGGCAGATCCGCACCGCCGCCAGCGCCGCCCCGACCGCAGCCGGCACGCCGGAGGCGGTGAACAGGAACGGGCGCGACTGGATCCGCAGGAAGTCGATCACGTCGGCCGGGCCGGCGATCACGCCGCCGCACGAGGCGAGCGACTTCGAGAACGTCGCCATCCGCAGGTCGACGCGGTCCTCGACGCCGAGCAGCTCGCACGCCCCCGCGCCGCGCGCGCCGAGCACGCCGAGCCCGTGCGCCTCGTCGACCATCAGCCGCGCGCCGAAGCGCGCGCACAGGTCCGCGATCTCCGGCAGCGGCGCGACGTCGCCCTCCATCGAGAAGACGCCGTCGACGACGACGAGGATCCCGCCGCCGTCGGCCTCCGCCTGTGCGAGGCGCTTCTCGAGCAGGTCGAGGCGCCCATGGCGAAACGCGCGCAGCTTCGCGCGCGACAGCAGGATCCCGTCGAGGATCGAGGCGTGGTCGCCGGAGTCGGCGATCACCGTGTCGCCGGGCGCGAGCAGCGTCCCGAGCGCGCCGAGGTTCGCCTGGTGGCCGGTCGTGAAGACGAGCGCTTCGTCGGTGCCGAGCCAGTCGGCCAGCTCGGACTCCAGCTCGACGTGCAGGTCGAGCGTGCCGTTGAGCAGGCGCGAGCCGGTGACGCCGGTGCCGTAGCGGCGCACGGCGTCGAGCGCGCCCTGCACGACGCGCTCGTCGTTCGTCAGGCCGAGGTAGTTGTTGGAGCCGAGCATGATCCGCCGCGCGCCGTCCATCTCGACGATCGGGCCGGCGGCCGACTCGAGCACGCGGAAGTAGGGGACCGCGTCGATCTCGCGCGCGGCCTGGAGCTGGGCGACCCGCTCGTGCGTGCGGGCCTTGCTGAAGACGTCGGTACTGGTGGGCATATAGTGTGCGCCGCCAATGGGTCTCGACGTCCGGCCTGTCGCTTCCAAGCGCGACCTCACGACCTTCATCAAGCTGCCCTGGCGGCTCTATCGTAACGAGCGCAACTGGGTGCCGCCGCTCATCTCCGAGCGCCGCCAGTTCCTCGACCGCGCGCGCAACCCGTGGTTCGAGCACGGCGAGGCGCAGGAGTTCCTCGCGTGGCGCGACGGCCGGGCGGTCGGGCGCATCACCGCGCAGGTCGACCGCATCTTCAACGAGTTCCAGGGCAACGAGTGGGGCCTGTTCGGCTTCTTCGAGTGCGAGAACGACCCGGACGCGGCCGCGGCCCTGCTCGCCGCCGCCGAGCGCTGGCTGCGCGCGCGCGGGCGCGACCGCATGGTCGGGCCGATGGACTTCACGATGAACGACGAGTGCGGCGTGCTCGTCGACGGCTTCGAGCGCCCGCCGATCATCCTCACAAACTGGACCCACCCCTACTACCCGGCGCTGCTCGAGGGCGCGGGCCTCACGAAGGCGATGGACACGCTCATGTGGGAGCTCAACGTCTCCCAGCGCGACCGCGTCCACCCCGCGATCTGGGACGTCGCCGAGCAGGTCGAGTCCAAGCACGGGATCGTCGTGCGCCCGATGCGCAAGCGCGACATGCAGGCCGAGATCGACCGCTTCCTGAGCGTCTACAACGCCGCCTGGGAGCGGAACTGGGGCTTCTCGCCGCTGACCGAGAAGGAGGTCCGCCACTACGCCAAGACGCTCAAGCCGCTGCTCGACGAGCACTGGGCGTTCATCGCGGAGAAGGACGGCGAAACGGTCGGCGCGGCGCTCACGCTGCCCGACTACAACCAGGTGCTCAAGCACATGAACGGCCGCCTGCTGCCGTTCGGGTGGCTGAAGTTCCTCTGGTACAAGCGCAAGATCGACCGCGTGCGCGTGTTCGCGCTCGGCGTCAAGCGCGAGTACCAGCACACCGGCGTCGCGGCGCGCTTCTACCAGCTGCACTTCGACTCGGCCGAGATCACGCCGCAGACGGGCGGCGAGATGGGCTGGATCCTCGAGTCCAACAGCTCGATGAACCGCGCGATGGAGGGGATGGGGGGGACCGTCGTGCGCCGCTACCGGCTCTACGAGCGCACGTTCGAGGAGTCGCTTGGCGAAGGGTTCTCGGAGAGCGAGCGCGTGCCGGTGGGAGCGGCGTAGCCGACCCGTTGCAAGCCGACCGGCGCCGGTGTCACGATGCGCGGACGCAGATGCGCCGCGAGCCTGCCGCCGAGCCCGAGCCCGACGATCTCCAGCCCCTCGAGCCCGAGGAGACGGTCACGGCTGTGCCCGTGCTCGCGGCCGAGGTGCGCGCGCTGGAGCCGGCACGTCGCCAGCTGCCGGTCGCGCAGGCGGCCGCCGTCGCCGCGACCGGCTTCGTCGCCGGCGCCGCCACGTTCGTCGCGCTCGCGCACCGCCGCTCGCGTGGAAAGCCGGCGTCGCGTCCGGCGCGCCGGCGCGGGGGCGAGCGGACCGAGACCCTCTCGGTGCTCGGCACGCGCCGCTTCCTCGTCGACGTGCACCTGCTCGGCCCGCGCGAGCCGTGAGCGCGACGCGCGCAGTCGCGCGGCCGTCTTCCCGGCCCGCGGCGCGACGCGGGGAGCGCGAGCTGCGCGTCGAGGTGACGCCGGCGTGGCCGCTGCGCCTCTCGTCGCGGGGCGGCGCCGACGGCGTGCTGCAGGTCCGCGGCGGCGTGCTGCACCGGCTGCTGCACCACGACGCGGGCGGCGAGGCCGAGCCGGTCCACGTGCGCGTCGCGCAGGCCGCGCGAGATCGCGTCCTGCTCGGCGCGCGCGCGTCGAGCGAGCGCGCGGCGGCGTGGGGGATCGAGCGGATGCGCTTCGCGCTCGGCGTCGACGACGACCTGCGCACCTTCCACGACCGCTTTCGCGACGACCCGCTGATCGGCGGCGCGGTCCGCGCGTATCCGGCGCTGCGTCTGCGCCGCCGCCCCGAGCCGTTCGAGGCGCTCGCGTGGGCGATCACCGAGCAGCTGATCGAGTTCGAGCGCGCGGCCGCGATCCAGCGGCGGATCGTGCGGCGGCTCGGGCGCCGCTGCCCCGCCGGAAGTGGCCTGCGCGACGTCCCGAGCGCGGCGGCGCTCGCCGCGCAGGCGCCCGCGCTGCTGTGCTCGTTCGACCTCGCGCCCAAGCGCGCGCTGGCGCTGCGCCGCTGCGCGCAGGAGGTCGCGAGCGGGCGCGTCGACCTGCACGCCGCCGATCCGGAACGCGGCTGGCGGAGGCTGCGCCGGATCCCGGAGATCGGCTCGTGGACGCTCTCCGTGCTCGCGCTCCTGGGCCAGGGCCGCTACGACGCGCTGCCCGCGGGAGATCTCGCCTACGTCAAGCTCGTCGGGCGGCTGCGCTCCGGCGGCGACCCGCACGCGCGGGCGACGGAGGGCGAGGTGCGCGAGTTCTTCGCGCCCTACGGCGAGTGGGCGGGGCTCGCGGCCGCCTACGCGCTGCGCGGGACCGCGCCGCAGCTCAAGGCCGTCGGCGCGGCGGCCTGATGTGTGCCGATCTGGGTCGGTATGGCCGACCCAGATCGACACAGCTCGCCCGTCAGGACCCCTGGCCCGCCAGGAACTCGTCCGTGACCGCGGTGCTCGCGTGCGGCTGGGACCCCAACAGGCCGTTGGACAGCATCCAGTTCCCGTAGGCGGTCCACTGCGCCGGATCCTGCCAGCCGAACGGCTTGCCGGCCGGTGGGCGGAAGGCCGGCAGCGACGCGCGCACGCTCGCCAGCGCGAAGCCGCGGTCGAGGTCGGGCGCGGCCTTCACGAGCGCGTCGGTGGCGCCGGCCGGGTCGGCCTGCGCCGCGGCGTAGCCGCGCGCGAGCGCCTGCACGAACGCGCGCACGTCGTCCCCGCGCGAGGCGAGCGTGTCGCGCCGCGCGACGAGCACGAGCTCGTCGTACGTCGGCACGCCGAGCTGCTGCATCCGCCAGACATGCGGGTGCTTGCGCGCCCGCGCGAGCTGGATCGCCTCGACGTTCCAGTAGGCGCCGAGCGTCGCGTCGACCTTGCCCGACAGCATCGCCGGGACGAGGTCGAAGCCGACGTTCGTCTCCTTGACCTGGTCGCGGGGGATCGCGGCGTGCTGGAGGATCGTCGTCAGGTACGAGCTCTGGTAGGGGATCCCGGCCGTGCCAACCCGCGTGCGGCGCAGATCGGCGACCGAGCGCACGTTCTTCTTGAGCGTCATCAGCGACGTGAGCGGCTGCTGCACGATCGCGGCGACCGACACGAGCTTCTCGCCCTTGTCGCGCGCCAGCAGCAGCTCGGGCTCGTAGGAGATCGCGAGATCGACCTTGCCGGCAGCGAGCAGCTTCAGCGGCGCGGCCGGGTCCGACGGCGTCTGGACGTGCACGTCGAGCCCCGCCTTCGAGAACTGGCCTTGCGCGAGCGCCTCGTAGAGCCCGACGTGATCGGGGTTCGGCAGGTAGTCGAGCATCAGCGACAGCGAGCGGGGCGCGCCCGCGCTCGTCTGGTCGCGCTTCTCGCCGCAGGCGCTCACGGCGAGCGCGAGCGCGAACGCGAACAGCAGGACGGAAACGACACGTCGGATCATCGGTCAGGGCCTCCCGGGGGGTTGCGGGTCCAAGGCAGCGCGAGTCGCTCGGCGAGCGTGAGCAGGCCGAACAGCGCGATCGCGAAGAGGGACAGCAGCACCACGGCGGCGTACGCGCGCGCGGTGAGCAGCTGAGGGGTCGCCTGCTGGATCAAATGACCCAGGCCGCTCGACGAGCCGGACCACTCGGCGAACACCGCGCCGATCACGGCGAACACGGCCGCGAGCTTCGCGCCGGTGAAGAGGCCCGGCAGCGCGGAGGGCAGCTCGACGTGGCGCAGCGTGCGCAGGCGCGAGGCGTCGAGCGTGGCGAGCAGCTTCGTCAGGTCCGGATCGGTGCGCCCGAGCGCGTCGAGCGTCGCGACGACGATCGGGAAGAACGAGACGAGCCCGACGATCACGAGCTTGGGCGCGATGCCGAACCCCAGCCAGACGACGAGCAGCGGGGCGATCACGAGGATCGGAACGGCCTGGGTGGCGATCAGCAGGGGGTAGGTCGCGTGTCGCAGCGTCACCCACGGATGCAGCGCGATCGCGCACGCGAAACCGGCGACAGCCGCGAGCAGGGCGCCGAGCAGCACCTCGCCGGCGGTGACGCGCAGGTTGCTCCACAGCAGGCCGCGGTCCTCGGCGAGCGCGCGCGCGACGTCGTGGGGCGCCGGAAGGATCAGCCGGTCGACGGCGCCGAGGTCGACGTACAGCTCCCACGCGCCGAGGAACAGCACGAGGATCGCGAGCGCGAGCAGCATGCTGCCGGCCGAGCGGAGGCGGCCGGCGGACAGACCGCGGGCGCTGGCGCGAGTGTGCCCACGCCGACGGCCGGCGGATTCGCGCCGGCCGCCTGCCGCGGCACCACGCGCCGCCCCATTCGGGTCGTGTCCGCCGCTCATCCGTTCGCTCCCAGTGCCATCAGCGCCGGCTCGCGCGGCGCGATCACGTCGGGGTCCCGCACGCCGCTCACCGCTCGACCCCCAACGCCACCAGCGCCCGCTCGCGCAGCGCGATCACCTTGGGGTCGGTGCGCCGGCGCGGGCGGGGCAGCTCGACCGCGAGGTCCGCGACCGCGCGGCCCGGGCGCGCCGACATCACGACGACGCGGTCGCCGAGCACGATCGCCTCCTCGACGTCGTGCGTCACGAGCACGACCGTGCGCGGCTCGGCCTCCAGCGCGTGCGCGAGCCACCCCTGCATCTCCTGGCGCGTGAGCGCGTCGAGCGCCGCGAACGGCTCGTCGAGCGCGAGCACCGGCTTGCCTGCCAGCAGCGTGCGCAGGAACGCGATCCGCTGGCGCATCCCGCCCGACAGCTGCGCCGGTCGCGACCGCTCGAAGCCGGCCAGCCCGAAGCGCTCGAACCACGGCGCCGCCGCCGCCCGCGCCGCCGCCCGCGAGGCGCCGCGCACCCGCAGCGCGAGCGCGGCGTTGTCGAGCGCCCGCGCCCACGGCAGCAGCAGGTCGCGCTGGGGCATCAGCACGGCCGGGTCGGCCTCGACCGAGCCCGCGTCGGGCCGCTGCAGCCCGCAGACCAGCTCCAGGAGCGTCGACTTGCCGCAGCCGCTCGGCCCGACGACGCAGACGATCTCGCCCGGCGCCGCGACGAGGTCCATCCCGCGCAGCGCGACGACGTCCGCGCCGCGCCGGTCGCCAAACGTCCGCTCGACCTGCGAGACCCGCACGCCGATCGGCTCCGAGATGGGACGAGGCTCCATGACGGGAGCCTCGCGCGTCCTGACCATCGCTCCCTCCGCGGGCATTACCCCACAGGTTCGAAGGGTCAGCGCCGGGGATCGAAGGAGGCGCTATCTCAGCCGGCTCACCCGCCAGCACCCCTGGTTTCGTCTGCTTCGACTCCTGATGCTAGTACAGTCCGCGGCGCGGCCGGACGGCCCGCCGCCACTCAGAGGTCGCCTGAGGGGGCACGACACGCACAAGCCGGATCGGGAGACCGCCCCAGTCCGTTCTCGTCGCGCTGCTGCTCGCATGCGCCGGCCTCTCCGCGCCCGCGACCGCTCCGGCGTCTGCCTCGCGCGGCTGTCCGCAGGCGGCGCTGAAGCGCCAGCCCGCGCCCCACGACATCGCGCATCCGCCCACCACGACCGCCGGCTGCTGAGCGGCGCGCTCACCCGAGGATGTTGACCGCCCGCGCGACGACGAGCCCGACCGTCACCAGCGCCGCGAGCGACTGGATCCCCATCAGCGTCTTGGCGATCGGCGTGAGCGGCATCGTGTCGGTCGGGGAGAACGCGGTCGCGTTCGTGAACGACGTGTAGAGGTAGTCGACGAAGCCGGGGCGCCAGCCTTTCGGCGCGAGGCTCGGGTTCTCCATCTGCGGGAACTGGAAGTCGGGCATGCGCTCGGGCTCGAGGTAGCGGGCGACCGGGCCGCCGCGGTCGAGCTCCCAGTACCAGACGGCGAACAGCAGCACGTTCGTCGCCCACGCCAGCGCGCCCGACACGATCAGCTCGTGGCCGTGGACCCTGCCGCCGTTGACGAGGTAGTGCACGAGCATGCCGAGCGTCACCACGTTCGTGAGGCTCACGAGCGCGATCACCGTGAGCGCGAGCCGCCGCCGCTCGCTCTCCTGCCGCGCCGCGCGGTACGGCGTGATCCCGACGAGCACCGCGAGCAGCACCGCCTCCACGCCCGGCAGCACCCAGCGCGGTCCGATCAGCAGCCGGTTCGAGAGCCCGAGGTTCAGCGCGATCGCCGCGGCCACCGCCGCCTGCGCGGGCCACAGCGCATCGCCGTCCTCGATCCGCCGGCGCACGGCGCGCAGGTCGACCCGCAGCGACGTCCTCATCGCGCCACGGCCTGCTGCGAGGACGCCAGCGCCTTGACGAACTCCTCCAGCTGCGCGGTCGTCCAGCACTCGAACGCGGTGCAGTGGCGCTCGTAGGCGGCGATCACGGAGTCGCCGTAGTTCCAGTACAGGCGCGGCTCGGGGTTGAGCCAGAACGTGCGGCCGGCCTTCGCGGCGATCGCGGCGAACACGTCGTCGCGCGGGGGGCGGCCGTTCGTGCGCGCGTCGCCGAGCACGATCACGGTCGCGCGCGGGTGCAGGTCGTCCTCGACCTCGGCCAGGAACTCGGTCCACACGCGGCCGTAGTCGGTGTAGCCGGAGATGTCGGCGACGCCGGCGTCGCGCGAGATCGCCTCGCTCGCGGCGCGGAAGTCGCGCTCGCGCTCGAACACGTCGGTCACCTCGCTGATCCGCTCGATGAAGACGAACGAGCGCAGCTTGCGAAACGAGTCGTGCAGCGCGTGCAGCACGCTCAGGAAGAAGACGCTCGCGGACGTGACGGAGGTCGACACGTCGCACAGCACGAAGATCTCCGGCCGGCGCGGCCGCCGCGGGCGGTACTTCAACACGACCGGCACGCCGCCGGTCTCCAGCGAGGCGCGCATCGTGCGCCGCACGTCGACGTGCGCATGACGCCGGCGCCCGCGCAGCTCCCGGCCCTGCGTCGCGAGGCGCCGCTTGAGCTGCGCGACGACGCGGTGCACGGCGGCGAGGTCCTGGATCGGGCCGCCCGGCAGCGCGCGGTCCAGCTCCGACAGCGGCCGCGACGGCGGCAGCTGCTTCGTGCGCTCGATCAGCCCGCGCTCCAGCTCGCGCCGCAGGTGCGACTCGAAGCGGCGCAGCTGCTCGCGCGGGAGCCCGTCGCGGCGCGGGTCGCCCTCGGGCAGGTCCGGCTGCGGCTCGGCGCGCAGGCCGAGTGCGCGGCGGATCCGCTGCACGTCGACGCCGATCACGCCCGAGCCGTCGCCGCGCTGGCCGAACGCGGCGATCGCGAGCCGCGCGAGGTCGCGCATCGCGGCGTCGGAGCCGTCCTGCAGCGCGGCGGCGATCTGCTGGCGCAGCGTGTCGAGGTTGATCTGGTCGGCGCCGTCGAGGCTCTCGCCCTCGGTCACCTCGCGCTCGGCGGCCTGCAGCTCGGCCTGGCGGAAGAAGAAGCGGTCGAAGACGAGCTCGAACACGCGCCGGTCCTCCTGCGACTTCGCGAGCGTCGCTCCGAGGGCCTCCTTGAAGTCGGCGCGTCGCGTCCACGGCACCTCGCGCAGCGCCGCGAACGCGTCGAGCAGCTCGGAGGTGCCGATCGCGACGCCCTCGCCGCGCAGCTCCTCCGCGAAGCCGAGCAGCTTCGCGTCGAGCGTCGCCGGTGCGCCGGCCGCGGGCCCGCCAGCGGGCGCGCCGCTCGCGCGAGGCCGGCCGCTGCCGCCGGGCTCAGCGCCCGCGCGCGGCTCCGAACGCCGCATCGGGCGCTCCCTCCAGCCGCACGCCGACGCGCGCGGCGACGGTGTCGAGGTCGGTGCGGTGCTTGACGATCACGCTCATCGTCTCGCGGAACGTCGTCGCGTCGAGGTCCTCGGCGCCGAGCAGCAGCAGCGCGCGCGCCCAGTCGATCGACTCCGCGATCGACGGCGGCTTCTTCAGGTCCAGCTCGCGCACCTCCTGCACGATCTCGACGAGCTTGCGCGCGACCGCCTCGCCGAGCTCGGGCGCGTGCAGGCGCACGATCGCCAGCTCGTGCTCCAGCTCTGGGTAGTCGAGCCAGAGATACAGGCAGCGGCGCTTCAAGGCCTCCGTCAGCTCGCGCGAGTTGTTGGAGGTCAGCAGCACGACCGGCTGGGTGCGCGCGTCGATCCGCCCCAGCTCGGGGATCGAGATCTGGAAGTCGGACAGCAGCTCGAGCAGCATCGCCTCGAACTCCTGGTCGGTCTTGTCGATCTCGTCGATCAGCAGCACGACCGGCTCGGGTGAGGCGATCGCGGTCATCAGCGGCCGCGCGAGCAGGAACTCCTCGCCGAAGATGTCGTCCTGCACGGCCTCCCAGCCGGTGCCGGACGCCTCCGCCTGGATCCGCAGCAGCTGCTTGCGGTAGTTCCACTCGTACAGCGCCTTCGCCTCGTCCAGGCCCTCGTAGCACTGCAGGCGCACGAGCGTGCGGTCGAGGTACTTCGCGAGCGCCTTCGCCAGCTCCGTCTTGCCGACGCCGGCCGGCCCCTCGACGAGCACGGGCTTGCCGAGCTTCGTCGCCAGGAAGGAGACGAGCGCGGTCGCCTCGCCCGGCAGGTAGCCGACCGACCGGAGGCCCTCGGCGACGTCGCCGACCGCTTGCGGCTCGATGCTCATGGGCGGCGAATGATAGGGCGGCGGGCGCGATCTCCCGCCGGCCGAAGCGCGTTCCCCGCGGGCGCGGTCGGGTCCGAGTCGCCCGCCGCGTGCCGTCGGCGTGCGGCTCAGCGCTCGTCGTCGCGCGGGATCGGCTCGCCGTCGAGCGGGATCGTCAGCTGGTCCTCGGGGGCGGGGGCCGGACGCCGCGGCGCCCGCGGGCGCTCGGGCGCGCTCGGGCGGTCTGCTGTGCGCGGCGGCTCCGGCGCCCGCGGCGTCTCCGGCGGCAGCACGCGCGTGCGCGTCGTCCCGGGCGCGGCGGCCGGCTCCGGCGCGGCGGCGCGCGGCCGCAGCGGCCGGTGCTCGACGAACGGCGGCGCGGGCCGGTCGAGCGCGCGCATGCGCGAGCCCGCGTAGGCGAGCAGGCCGGCCGCGCACAGCGCGAAGAAGATCCCCCACTGCACGCCGACGTTGATCCCGCCGGCCGACACGCCGGGCTTGTCGAACAGCCGCCACACAAGCAGCAGCACGGCCCACAGCCCGGCGCCCATCACGACCGTCCCGTCGCCGCCGGGCAGGTGGAACTCGCGGCCCTCGGCTCGCGCGAACAGCAGCCCGAGCACGAAGAGCGCGACGAGCAGCACCGCCGCCTCGACGAACGTGAAGACGCCGAACGCGCTCACGTCGTGGCCGACGACGCCCGCTCCGCTGCGCACGTTCTCCTGGTACCAGGGCAGGAGCATCGTCACGACCAGCGCGACCGCGCAGAGGGCCGCCAGCCGACGCTCGGGCGCCAATGCCCGCCACGCGCGCGTCAGGCGCGTGCCGAGCGGCGGGCTGGGCGCCCGCTCACGCACGCGCCCCCGCCGCGGCGCCGAGCCGCGCCGCCAGCAGCTCGGCGTCGTGCTCGGAGACGGGGCGGATCTGCCCCTGGAAGGCGAGCTTCCAGTGCTCGCGCGGCCACTTGCCGATGTGCTCCAGCTCGCCGACGAGCGTCTCGGCCGGGATCCACCCGTCCTCGGGCAGGACCAGCTCGGGCTCGGTCTCGAAGCGCCACGGGTACGGGTCGGCCTTGCCCGGCTTGCCGGGCCAGATCTTCTCGCGGTCCCCGTACAGCTCGCCGGTCACGCGGATCGAGGCGGCGAACGCCATGACCCGCGTCAGGTAGAGCACGATCCGGTCGCCGACCGCGATCTCCAGCGCGCGGTTGCGGTTGCGCTCCTTGAGCCCGATCACGCGGTAGCCGTGCTCGGCCGTGGCGGCGTAGTTCTCCGGCGAGCCGGTGAGGATCCAGGTGCGCGCGCCCACGCCGCGGATTCTACGCGCCGTTGACGACCTCAATCGTGTCGGTCGTCCGGCCGTTGTTGCCCGCGAGGTCGGTCGAGGTGAGCGTGACGTCGTAGGTCCCGGCCCGCTTCGGCGCCTTCCACGCGTAGCCGTGGACGCCGCGGCCGATCGACGCGCTCGTCTGGAACACGACGCCGTCGTCGTGGCGGATCGTCATGCCGATCCTCGAGACCTTCGAGAGGCTGAAGCGCACGAGGATCGAGCTGCCGCCCTTCACGCGGTGCGTCAGCAGCGTCGTCGTCGCCGGCTCGTGGAGATCCTGCGCGTAGTCCTGCGCGGTCGAGCAATAGATGGCCGTCCCGGTGCGGTCGCAGAGGTTCTTCAAGAAGCCCTGCAGCAGCTCGTGGTAGCTGAGGTCCGACTCGGCGCCGCCGAGCTGGTAGAGCGACCACGCGCCCGTGTTGTCGGCGACGACGTCGCGGCGCGCCTGGCGGTCGCCGGCGCGGAACAGCCGCGCGGCCGCCGGGTCGCTCGCGATCTGCGCGTAGTCCCACAGCCCGACGAGCGTCTGGATGAAGCCGTTGACGACGAGCTGGCCGGGCGCGAACGAGTACAGCAGGTAGCGCGCGCCGAGCGGCGTCGTGACGCGCACGCCGACCGGCGGGGCCTGGGAGAAGATCCCCAGCGCCCGCTTGGCGACGTGCAGGTAGGACTGGTCGCCGAGCGTCTGCGAGGCGCGCGCGAGCGCCTGGATGCCGGTCGCCTGCGACATCGCGCTCGTCCACGGCGGCAGCCCGCCGCCGAACGCGAAGTCGTACTCCCACGCGAGCGAGCCGCCGCGCTGGACCGAGAGCGGGACCATCTCGTCGAGCAGCGCGCGCAGCTGCGCGTCGTCGTGCGCCATCCACAGCCCGTTCGCCTTGCCGAACGTGCCGAGCACCTGCAGCTGGATCCCCTGGCCCGGGTAGTCCTCCCATACGAGCCGCGAGTCGGAGAACTCGACCCGCTGGCCGTAGCCGAGCAGCGGCCCGCTCGACCACCACTGGCGGTTGCGCGCGAGCGTCAGGAACAGCTCCGGCAGGCGTCCGGCGGTCAGCTGCCCGCGCGCGGCGATCCCGTGCAGCGTGTCGATGAAGCCCTGCAGCTCGGCGCGGCGCGTGCCCGACAGCGTGCGCGCGGTGCGGACCGCGGCGTCGAACGTGGCGCGGTCGCGCGCGTAGGCGGCCGCGCCGATCCGGTGGCTGCGCAGCAGGCGCGCGAGCTCGCCGCGGACGGTACGCTCGGGCCGCTTGCGGCGCTTCGACGCGGCCGCGAGCGCGACCGGGGCGCCGGCCGGCGCCGGCAGCGTGCCGGCCGCCGGCAGCGCGCGGTCGACGCGCGCGCGGACATGCCCGGCGCGGTCCATCACGAGCACGCGGCTGGCCCCCAGCGCCGGCGCGGCGGCGACGCCGGCGAGGACGGCCGCCAGTACCATCAGACGGACAAGAGGCACGCGGACGAATATGAACCCCGCGCGACCGACCGCCAAGTCGTACAAGGGAGATTGCAGGTGATGTCGTCCCATCGGGTGCTCCAACACCGGTCCCGCGCGGTCGTCGCGCTGCTCGTCCTGGCGCTGGTCGCGTGCGTGCTGTCCGCGTGCGGCTCGAGCGGCGGGGGCGGCGGCTCCAACGACGCCAAGGCGCTGCTCAAGCAGACGTTCACCGGAACCCACAAGATCGACAGCGGCAAGGCCGACGTGCAGCTCTCCGTCGACTCGCAGGGCGGCTCGTCGCCGCTCAGCGGGTCGTTCAAGCTCGCCGTCACGGGCCCGTTCCAGCGCGCCGGCAGCGGGAAGATTCCCCAGTTCGACCTGGCGGTGAACATCGGCGCGCAGGGCCAGACGATCCAGGCCGGCCTGACCTCGACGAGCGATCAGCTGTACGTCGACTTCGGCGGCACCGCCTACCAGGTGCCCGCGAACGTCGTCAGCAAGCTGCAGAAGGGCTTCCAGCAGTCGCAGCGCAAGAGCGCGACATCGGCCGGCAAGCTGAACCTCGCCGGCCTCGGGCTCGATCCGATGAGCTGGCTGTCGGACGCGAGCGTGTCCGGCAGGGAGACGGTCGGCGGCGTCGCGACCGAGCACATCACCGCCAAGCTGAACGTCAACGCGCTGCTCGACGACGTCGAAAAGATCCTTGCGCAGATCTCGAAGCAGAGACTCGCGCCGAGCGGCGCCGGCAACGTGCCGACGAGCATCCCGGCCAACGTCCGCAAGCAGATCCAGGACGCCGTCAAGAGCGCGACGATCGACGTCTGGACCGGCGCTGACGACAAGACGCTGCGCAAGCTCGCGCTCGCGCTCGACGTGCAGCCGAGCAGCGGGAGCGTCAAGCACGCGTCGGTCGCGTTCAGCCTCACGCTGTCGGACCTCAACCAGCCGCAGACGATCAAGGCGCCGGCCAGCCCGCGCCCGCTCAGCGAGCTGCTCGGCCAGCTGTCGGGGCTGTTCGGGGGCGCGCTGCCGGGGCTCGGCGGCAACAGCCAGAGCAGCTCGGGCTCCGGCTCCGACGGCAGCTCCGGTACGCCCAGCTCCCCGCAGGTCCAGAAGTACGCGCAGTGCCTCAAGGACGCCGGTGGCGACGTCGCCAAGGCGCAGGCCTGCGCAGCGCTGCTGACGAGATAGCCGCGCGCGACCCCGCTGAACGCCGCTGAGGCGCCGGCGGGGTCGCGTATCGTTCGGCGCCCGTGTCCGTCGCGCCTCCCCAGCGGCCGGACCTCCGCCGCTTCCTGACGAGCAGCGGCGGGTGGCCCTATCTGCTCGTGCCGTTCATCCCGGCCGCGATCGCCGCCGACGTCGCGGGCGCCTCCGCCGTCGTCGTGTTCGTCTGCTCGGCGCTCGGCGTGATCCCGACCGCGGCGCTGATGGGCCGCGCCACCGAGGAGCTCGCCGCCCGCTCCGGGCCCGGCATCGGCGGACTGCTGAACGTCACCTTCGGCAACGCGCCGGAGCTCATCATCGCGCTGTTCGCGCTCGGGGCCGGGTTGCACGAGGTCGTCAAGGCGTCGCTGATCGGCTCGGTGATCGGCAACACGCTGCTCGTGCTGGGCGCGTCGATGGTCGCCGGCGGCGTCGGGCGCGAGCGCCAGCGCTTCAGCCGCGCCGCCGCGAACGCGCAGTCGCTGATGCTGCTGCTCGCGACCGCCGCGCTCGCGATGCCGGCGATCTTCGAGCTGGTCGAGGGGCGCGGGCTGCCGCACCCCGGCGACGAGCGCGTCGCCTACGGCTCGACCGTCGAGCACCTGTCGCTCGCGGTCGCGCTCGTGCTGATGGCCTCCTACGGCGCCGGACTGCTGTTCTCGCTGCGCACGCACCGGGGCCTCTTCAACCCGCCGCAGGCGGCGGACGAGGCGCACGAGCCGTGGAGCGTGCGGCGCTCGGTGGCGCTGCTCGCGCTCGCGGGCCTCGCCGTGGGGGGGATGTCGGAGATCCTCGTCGGCTCGATCTCCGAGGCGGCGAAGTCGATCGGGCTGACCGAGTTCTTCATCGGCGCGATCGTCGTGGCGATCGTCGGCAACGCGGCCGAGCACTGGGTCGCGGTCGCCGTCGCGCGCAAGGACAAGATGGACCTGGCGGTCAACATCGCGATCGGCTCGAGCGCCCAGATCGCGCTGTTCGTCGCGCCGCTGCTCGTGCTCGTCTCCTTCGTCCTCGGCCCCGGGCCGATGCCGCTCGTCTTCAACGGCTTCGAGCTCGGCGGGATCTTCCTCGCCGTGCTGATCGCCAACAACGTCACGGGCGAGGGCGAGTCGACGTGGTTCGAGGGCGTGCAGCTGCTCGCCGTCTATCTCGTGCTCGCCCTGGCGTTCGGGTACGCGTAGTCGTCAGAGCTCGCCGTCGAGCTCCTCGACGCCGTCGTCCTCTTCCTCTTCCTCTTCCTCTTCGTCGAGGTCGTCCTCGTCGTCGACCTCTTCGGCCTCGCCCTCCTCGTCGAGGACGGCGCCGCGGGCGCCGTGGTGGCGGGCCTGGAAGCGCTCGAGCAGCTCGTCGCGGGCGGCCTCGTCGATCGGCGCCTCATCGGAGACGAAGACCCAGTCGCCGCCCTCGCTCTCGCCGGCGTCGGCGTCGAAGATCGCCTGGTCGACGTCGGGCGAGTCGTCGACGACGATCAGCACCTCGGTCTCGGGATTGAAGTAGGTCCCGGGACGAACGGCCAGCTCGTCGAGCTCGAAGCGGCGGGGCAACGCCATCGGATGAGCCTACCCGCTGGGCACGCCGGAAACGACGGTGGGCGGTGGGCGCTTGTCGGACCTCGCGCCGGCCGCTACCCTGTCGGAGGTCCGTTGACTGACCAGTCAATCTAACGCCGCGCACGAGTCCCAAGGGAGCCAGCATCGTGGTCGATTTCACGCTCACCGACGAGCAGAAGAACCTGCGCGAGATGGCGCACGACTTCGCCGAGAAGGAGATCCGTCCGGTCGCCTGGGAGTACGACAAGGACGGCACCTGGCCCCAGGAGATCGTCGAGAAGGCGTGGGAGGTGGGGCTCATGAACACCCACATCCCCGAGGAGTACGGCGGGCCCGGCGCCGGCTACCTCGACGGCTGCCTGATCGAGGAGGAGCTGTCGTGGGGCTGCTCCGGCATCCAGACGTCGCTCGGCTGCAACGGCCTCGCGACCGCGCCGGTCGTGCTCGCCGCCTCCGACGAGCTCAAGAAGGAGTACCTCGGCCGCCTCACCGAGGCGCCGCTGCTGGCCTCCTTCTGCCTCACCGAGCCCGACGCCGGCTCCGACGTGTCCGGCATGAAGACGACGGCCGTGCGCAGGGGCGACAAGTGGGTCATCAACGGCTCGAAGTGCTTCATCACCAACGGCGGCTACGCCAACTGGTACACGGTCTACGCGAAGACCGACAAGGAGGCCGGCCACCGCGGCATCTCCGCCTTCGTCGTCCCGCGCGACGCCGGCGTCGTCGTCGACAAGAAGGAGGACAAGATGGGCCAGCGGGCGTCGAACACGGCGACCGTCTCCTTCAACGACGTCGAGATCCCCGCCGACCACCTGATCGGCGAGGAGAACAAGGGCTTCAAGATCGCGATGATGACGCTCGACCGCACGCGCCCCGGCGTGGCGGCGATGGCGACCGGCATCGCCCGCGCGGCGATGGAGTTCGCGATCGACTACTCGAAGGAGCGCGTCCAGTTCGGCGTGCCGATCGCGATGCACCAGGCGATCCAGTTCATGATCGCCGACATGGCGACCGACGTCGAGGCGGCGCGCCTGCTGACCTGGAAGTCGGCCGTCCTGCTCGACCAGGGCCAGCGCAACACGCTGCTGTCCTCGCACGCCAAGCGCTTCGCCGCCGACGCCGCGATGAAGGTCGCGACCGACGCCGTGCAGGTCTACGGCGGGTACGGCTTCATCAAGGAGTACCCGGTCGAGAAGCTGATGCGCGACGCGAAGATCATGCAGCTCTACGAGGGCACGGCGCAGATCCAGCGCCTCGTGATCGCGCGCGAGACGCTGCTGCCGCGCCGCGTCGAGGAGCCCGCTCCCGCGGCGGTCTGAGCCGTCGCCGCGACGACCCCGGGGGAATGGTCCCGGGGCCGTCGCGGCGCGCCGGCTAGCCGATGCCGACGAGGTAGCTGCGCGCCGCGAACGGCGACAGGATCACGTTGCCGCCGAAGCGGACGTGCACGCGCAGGCGCGTCACGTCGCGCGCGACGTGCACGCGCATCCGCAGCCGGAAGCTGCAGTGCCCGCCCGACAGCGTCGCCGTCGCGTGCGCGACGAGGCGCCGGCCGGACGTGAAGCCGACGCCGACGCGCCCGCTGCTGCAGCCGACCGCGGGCGAGACGCCCGCGCCGAGCACGAGGTGCCCTTTCGTGACGTAGAACGGGTGCGAGCGGCGCTGGTGGTGCGGACCCGTCACGACCGACAGGCTGGCCGGCGGGAAGGGCCCGGTCGTGGCGAGCGTGTCGGGCCCGGTCGTCGTGCCGCCGCTGTTGGAGGCGACGACGCGGAAGTGGTAGGTCGTGTGCGAGGCGAGGCTGCCGACGAAGAAGAAGACCGAGCGCGGCTTGAAGCCGGCCGAGACGGACTTGCCGAACGTCTCCAGCCCGTACGCGGTCGAGGTCCCGTACTGGAAGCGGTACGTCGTCGTCGCCCCGTTGGGGTTGAGCAGCGCGGTGAACGTGACCCCGTTCGCGCTCGGCGCGAACGGCGCGGTGGCGAGGATGCTCGGCGCGTGCGGCGGCGGGTTCGCCGTCCGGAACGTGTGGTCGGCGCCGGCCGACGTGCCGTCCGCGTTCGTCGCGACGACGCGGTAGTGGTAGGTCGTCGCCGGCGTCAGGCCGGTGATCTTCGCGCTGACGTTGACCGTGCTCGTGCCGCTGCCGGCCGAGGCGGACGCCGTCTGAGAGCCGTACGCCGCCGTCGTGCCGTACTGGAACGAGTAGCTCGTCGCGAGCCCGTGCGGGTCGACGGCGCCGCGCAGCGTCGCGCTCGTGCGGCCGATCCCGGTCGCGCTGCTCGTCGAGACGGTCGGGCTGATCGCCTGCGCCGCCGGCGTCGCCAGCGCGAGCGCGGCGAGCGCCGTCGACAGGAACAGGATGGTCTTGGGATGTCTCATGTGGCCGGGCCTCCGTTCGAGGGCTTCGCGCCTCGGAACACCGTCGCCTGGAGCGAGTTGCGCTGCAAAGCGCTCTGTTCCGACGCCGAGTCGCGTGCGCCAGGCTAGTGTCTGCACGAGCCATGTCCGTTTTCGGGAGCGACATCGGCGACGAGCGCGCCGCCGCGGCGGCGATGCTCGCGACGCGCCTGCGCACGGCGCGCTCGGTCGTCGCGCTGACCGGCGCCGGGATCTCGGTGCCGTCGGGCATCCCCGACTTCCGCACGCCGCAAACCGGCCTGTGGGAGAACGTCGACCCGCTGGAGGTCGCGCACATCGACGCGTTCCGGCGCGACCCCGTGCGCTTCTGGGCGTTCTACGGCCGGCGCTTCCAGACGCTGCGCGACACGCGTCCCAACGCCGCGCACGAGGCGCTCGTGCAGCTCGAGCGGCTCGGCCTGCTCGACGCGGTCGTGACGCAGAACATCGACCGGCTGCACGCGCACGCCGGCACGCGCGAGCTGATCGAGCTGCACGGGACGATCGCGCACTCGTCGTGCCTGCAGTGCCGCAGCCGCTACCCGCTCGACGAGGTGCGCGAGCGGATCGCGGCCGATCCCGAGGGCGTCCCGCGCTGCGACTGCGGCCAGCCGCTCAAGCCGGACGTCGTGCTGTTCGGCGAGCTGCTGCCGATCGACGCGCTCGAGCGCGCGCAGAGCCTCGCGACGCGCGCCGACCTGCTGCTGTGCGTCGGCTCCTCGCTCGAGGTCCATCCGGCCGCCGGGCTGCCCGCGCTGACGCTGCGCTCGGGCGGCGCGGTCGCGATCGTGACGCAGGGCCCGACGCCGTATGACGCCGATGCGCTCGTGAAGCTCGACGGCGATGTGGTCGACGAGCTGGAAGCGGTGCTCGCGGCGCTCTGAGGCCGTGCCGGACCGGGGCCGCGCGCGCCGGTTCGGCCAGCCGGCTCAGCCGCCGGCCGCCGCGCGCGCCCGCAGCGCGGCCTCGAGCCGGCCGAGCACGTGCGCGAGCGTCTCGGGGTCGGGCGGCGCGAGCGTGCCGGCGAGCGCGGCGTCGACGAGCGGGTCGAGCAGCGCTCGGCGATCGCGCAGCTCCGCGACGCGCTGGGCGAGCGTCGACGGCGCGGCGCCGCGACCGGCCGGCGGCTGCGCGCCGCTCGCGGCCCCCGCGCCTGCGGCCGGCTCGTCGGGCTGCGCGCCGCCGGCGGCCCCCGCGGCCGCGGTCGGCTCGGCCGCCGCGTCCGTCAGCTCCACGAGCGCCGCGTCGAGCGCAGCGCGCAACTGCAGCGCGGCCTCGGCCAGGCGTCCGGCGTCGAGGTCGCCGCGGGCGCGCAGCGTGAGCTCCTCGCAGGCGAGCGCGCGCGAGTGCGCGCCGAGCAGCGCGGCGAGCCGCTCGTGCGGCTGCAGCGCGATCGAGTGGCGCTCGCGCCTGGGCCGTTCGGGCGGCAGCTCGCGCGCCGCCGTCCAGCGGCCGTCCGCGACCTGCTCGCCGCTGCCGAGGCCGGCGCGCACGACGAGTGCCTGCGCGAGCGCCGGCTCGCGCACGGCCGGGTCGGCGCTCGCGAGGCGGAAGTCGCGCACCGCGCGCGCGAGCACCGCGAGCGCCGGCGCGGCCGTCCCCGCCGTGTCCGCCGCGTCCAGCCACGCCTCGGCGTCTGCGAGCGCGACGGGCGCCGCGTCGATCACCGTCGCGCGCGCGGTCGCGACCGGCGTGGGCGGCGGCTCGGGCGCGACCTCGCGCGCGCGCCGCGCGCTCAGCCATCGCCGCTGCGGCGCTCCGAGCGTCGCGAGCACGAGCACCTGCGCCGGCTGCTCGCCGGGCACGTCGCGCACGACGTACCGACCGTCAGGCGGGCCGAGCGCCCACGGGAACTCGAGCTGCACGAAGCGGAAGGCGACCGGCCCCGCCGGACCCGGCCCCGCCGCCGCGGCGTCAGTCGCCGGAGCCGTCCTTGATCGCGTACTTCGACGGACGGCTCGGGACGACCGGGTTCTGGATCTTGCCGAGCTGGTCGACGAGCTTCGTCCACTGGGCCGGCTTGAGGACGGTCTGCAGCGACATCCCGAGGCCGTTGTCGACGGGGTGGAAGCCGACGTGGATGTGGTTGTAGTGGTCCGGCAGCGAGAGCGTGTTGTCGGTGCCCGGGTAGCTCATCAGGCTGATGATCTGGTGGGGCTTCATCGCCCCCTGCAGCGTCAGCAGGCGACGGATCGTGATGTCGGTGATCGAGCCCGCGCCCTGGTGGCCGAGGATCGGGATGCCGTTGATGGCGGCGATGTCGACGGCGTTGCCGCTTGAATGCTCCGACACGTTGCCCGACGTCGTGTAGTAGCTGTGCCCGCACTTGAGCGCGCTGATCGTCGGGTCGAGGCCGTCGGCGACGAGGAACTCGATCGTCGCGAGCACGCGCTGGTCGACCTGGCCGGTCTCGATGTCGCGACGCCCGCACTCGTAGATGCTGACGTGCGGGTCGGTGAGCACGCGCTGCGTCAGCTCGCTCTTGCTCATCAGCAGGATCTGGCCCGCCGACGCGGCCTTCGCGTTGGGGCCGAAGAACGCGCTCGAGCCGTCGGCGCGGTAGACGGCGGTCGTCTCCAGCAGCTTCCAGCCGTCGAGGATCGGCTTCGGGTCGACGAGCGGCGCGCCGCGGCCGGCCGGGCGGATCGTGAACTCGACGTGGGGGGCGAGCGTCGGGTCGGTCTTCGCGATCGTCCCCAGCACCGTCCCGGCGATCACGGTCGCGCCGGTGTGCAGCGGCTTGAGCACGTAGTCGTTCGGGTTGAGCTGCAGCGCACCCGCCAGGTAGCCCTTGAAGGACGAGAACTGCTCGCCGGAGCTGTCGAGCTGGCGCCTGCCGCCGGCGGCGTAGGCGGCCGGGCGGCTCGGGTGGGCGAACAGCCGCTCCTTGAGGTCGCCGGCGGCGCTCGCGCTGTCGCCGGCGGGTGCCGTCGTGGTCGGCGTCGGCGCGGGCGCGGCGTTGCTCGCGGCGCCCTGGCCGCCGCCCTGAGCGGGCTGCTTGCCGGCCGTCGCGGGGCCGGTCGGCTTGGCGTCGGCCTTCGGCGGCGCCAGCTCGCTTTCGGCCTGCGAGGTGTTCGGGCTGCTCGGCTTCGGGACCGGGTACTTCGCCGCCAGCGAGCCGAGGTGGCTGTACATGAAGCGGTTGCCGTAGACGTCCTGCAGGATCAGGTAGCGGCCGAGCTGCGGGTCGACGCCCATCTTCACGACGCGGCCGTCGTTGACGGCGATCACGGCCGCGCCGGGCTTGGCGAAGACGTTGATCGAGTGGCGGCGCGGGTCGCCGTTGACGGTGACGGCGGCGTTCGTGCCCGGCACGCGCTTGGTGGCGGCCTTCGCGTCGAGCGCGTCGGCGTAGGTCGCCTTCGCGTCGACCGGGAAGAGGCCCTGCGTCAGGCCGGTGAGCGAGCCGACGAGGTCGGCCGGCATGCCGCCGATCACGCGGGCGCGCAGCAGCACCGACTGCACGTACCAGTCGGCGTGGTTGTAGGCGAAGATCGCCTTCGCGAGGTCCTGGTCGGCGCCGGCCGCCTTGAGGTAGCGGGCGGCGGCGAAGATCGCGTCGACCGGGTTGTAGGGGTCCTTGACGCCGTCGCCGTTGGCGTCGACGCCGTAGGTCTGCCACGACGAGGGCATGAACTGCATCCAGCCGAGCGCGCCGGCCGAGGAGACTGACAAATTGCGTCCGTAGTCGGTCTCGATCTCGTTGATCGCCGCGAGCACCTGCCACGGCACGCCGTACTGCGTGCCGGCGGCCTGGTAGATCGGCAGCAGGAACGGCGGGATGCGGAACTGCTCGATGAAGAAGTTGGGGACGCCGAGCGGTGCGGGGCCGGTGGGGACGACCGTGAAGCCGGGGCTCGTCGGGGCGGGCTTGGCGCCGGCCGTGCTCTGCGGGTTCGTCGTCGGTGGCGTGGTGGTGGTCGATCCAGGGGAGCTGTCCTGCAGGGCGCCTTGCGCGCCCGCGCCGTTCGCCGTCGTCGTCTGCGGGATCCCGACCGAACCCTGACCCTTGACTTGACCCTTAGAGGTGACGATCCCGCCGATCGCGTCGGGCCCGGTCGTGGTGCCGGTCGTCGCCGGCAGGCTGTTGACGGTCGCCGGCTGCGTCGGCGGCGGGGCGCTCGTCGGAGGCGCGGTCGCGGTCGCCGGCGCGGCGGCCGTCGGCTCCTCGACGACGGAGACGACCGGCGCGCCGAGGTTCGGCAGCGGGATGCTCCCGACCGGCGTGCTGGCCGGCGCGTCGACCGTCAGCACGACGTGACGGCCCCCCACGAGCGTGACGACCAGCCGCCGCTGCACGGCAAGCGCGGGCGCCGCGAAGAGCGCCAGGAGGAGGATCGCCGCCCCCAACAGCGATCCGATGCGCAGCTTCTTCGTCTTCATGGGGCTTGGAACGTCCTCCCGCACAGCCGCTGAGCGCGGCGTCGTCGAGCTTCCGCCGCGATGGCGGTCGCCCTGGACGCTACTGCCTGTTTCAGACGTTTGCAAAGGTGAACCTCGCGCTTGCAACGGCGATGGAGGCCGGTATACCCGGCCCAGGGGACCATCGGCGCCGCCGCGGGTCCTCTTGAGTAGCACATCCCATGTGCGGCGACCGTAAACGCGCCGTTTAAAGCCCCGCTGAAGCCTGGAAATGCCTCGACCTGCGCTCGAGGGTCGAGCGGGCGCCCGAACGGCGCTACAGTCCGGTGCCGATGAGTGCGGAGATGGCCGACGACGGGCTGCGCGCGCGCGTCTCCCGCCAGGGAGAAGAGACGCTCGGCCGCCTCGCCCAGGAGCTGCTCGAGAGCCCGCTCGTGAGCGGCGCGATCTCGCGGGCCTTTGACGCGCGCGAGAAGGCGGCGCAGGCGCAGGAGGTCGCGATGGGCGCGCTCAACCTGCCTTCGGCGGGCGATCTGGAGCGGCTCACGCGCCGCGTGCGCTCCGTCTCGCAGCGGCTCGAGGGCGTCGAGGACGCGCTCGACCGCCTCGAGCAGGCGGGCGGGACCGACGCGCTCGAACGCCGCCTCGCCGCGATCGAGCAGCAGCTGGCGGCCGTGAGCGAGCAGCTGAGCGCGCTGGCAACGGCCAGGCCCGCCGCGCGACCGCGCAAGCAGCCGGCCGCGAAGCCATAGCGCCCCCTGGGGCTCAGCTCACGGCGGCTGCCGCTATACGACCCACCCGCTCGGCAGCGGCGGTCAGCGCCGGCTGGTCGATCCGCTCGGGCGCCGGGCCCGAGAGCTGATCGCTGACGATCAGCACGCAGGCGGCACGGAAGCCGCGCAGCGTGCCGAGCTGCAGCAGCGTCGCCGCCTCCATCTCGATCGCGATCGCCTGCTCGGCGGCCGGGATCGCGTGCTCCCCGCGCGTGTCGTAGAAGAGGTCGGTCGTCAGGACGTCGCCGCGGTGCGCGCCGCCCGCGCGCTCGGCCGCCGCCGCCAGCGCGCCGGTCAGCCCCGGGTCCGCCGCCACCCGCGCGCCGGCGCCGAGCGCGCGGCTCGTGCCGTCGGCCGTCAGCGCTCCCTCGGCCACGATCGCGTCGCCGAGCGCGATCCCGTCGACGAGCGCGCCGCAGGTGCCGACGCGCACGATCCGGCGCGCCCCCAGCATCGCCAGCTCCTCGATCACGACCGCCGCGCTCGGGCCGCCGATGCCGTGGCTCTGGATCGTCAGCGGCTCGCCGTCGGCGGCCGCGCCCGTGTAGCCCCACAGCCCGCGGTTGTGGTTGAACATCCTCGGTTCCTTCAGCAGCGTCTGGGCGAGCAGCAGCGCGCGGCCGGGGTCGCCCGGCAGCAGCACGCGCTCGGCGAGCGGCGCGGTCGGATGGAGGTGCAGGGCGGCCGGCATCGGCGGGCGAGCATAGACGGCGGCCATAGACTGCGCCCGATGAGCTTCCGCTCGCCGCAGGAGTTCCGCGCGGTGATGGACCGCGTCTTCGGGCTGATGGACGCCGACGCCGAGATGGGTCCGCGCCTGCGCGACGCCGACGTGCCGCAGCGCTTCGAGTTCGACGACCTCGACCTCGTCGTCAACGTCCGCGCCGCGCGCCCGGACGAGCCGGGCAACCTCGTGTGGGAGTGGACCGACGACGTCGCGTGGGAGTCGCGCGTGGAGATGAAGATGTCCTCCGAGACGGCCAACCGCTACTTCCAGGGCAAGGAGAACATCGCGCTGGCGATCGCGCGCCGGCGCATCAAGACCGGCGGTGACGTGAAGGCGTCGCTTGCGCTGATCCCGATCACGAAGCCGATCTTCGCGCGCTACCGCCAGCTCGTCGCCGACGAGTACCCGCATCTCGCGCTGTAGGCGCGCCGGCACCGCCCCGTCGCCCTCGCGCGCGCGGGCGCGAGCGCGCAGGAGACGTAGACTCGACGGCATGGAAGCCGACCGCGTGCTCGAGCAGGTGCGCGCGACGGGGCTGCTGGCGCCCGCCGCGCCGGTCGTCGTGCTGCTGTCGGGCGGGCGCGACTCGGTCTGCCTGCTCGACGTCGCCGTGGAGGTGGCCGGCGCAGCCGCCGTCACAGCCCTCCACGTCAACTACGGCCTGAGGGTTGAGGCGGACGGGGACGAGCGCTACTGCCATGAGCTGTGCGAGCGGCTCGAGGTCGAGTTGCAGGTCGAGCGCCCCCGGCGGCCTGCGACCGCGCACAACCTGCAGGCGTGGGCGCGCGACGTGCGTTACGCGCCCGCGGCGCTGACCGCGCAGGAGCGCGACGCCTCGATCGCCGCCGGCCACACCGCGGACGACCAGGTCGAGACGATCCTCTACCGGCTCGCCTCCTCGCCCAGCCGCCGCGCGCTGCTGGGGATGCGCGCGCGCGACGGGCGGCTCGTGCGCCCGCTGCTCCAGATCACGCGCGCGCAGACGACCGCCTGGTGCCGGGAGCGCGGCCTCGCCTGGCGCGACGACGCGACGAACGACGGCGACGCCTACGCGCGCAACCGCGTGCGCCGCGCGCTCGTTCCCGCGCTCGAGTCGATCCACCCGGCCGCCGCCGCGAACGTGCTGCGCACCGCGGCGCTGCTGCGCGACGAGGCGGCGGTGCTCGACGAGCTGGTCGAGGCGCAGCTGACGCGCGAGCCCGGCGCAAACGGCGCCGGCTCCACGATCGCGCTCGAGCGCCTCGCGGCGCTGCCGCCCGCGCTGCGCCGGCTCGTCGTCCAGCGGCTCGCCGACGAGGTCGCCGGGCGGCCGGTCGCCGGCGCCGCGCGTCACGCCGACGAGGTCGTTGCGCTGCGCCGCACGGGCACCGCGATGCTCGACCTCGGCTCCGGTGTGCGCGCCGTCGCCGAGCGCGGGGTGCTGCGCGCCGAGCGCGACGTGAGCCCGCCCGCCCGCGCCTGAGCGCCGCGTACACTGCACGCCGACATGGGCGACGCGGACGATGCGGGGATCGGCGAGGTGCTCGTCCAGGCGGACGACCTGCAACGCCGCGTGCGCGAGCTGGGGGACGAGATCACGCGCGACTACGCGGGCCGCCAGCCGCTGCTCGTGTGCGTCCTGAAGGGCGCCGTCTTCTTCCTCTCCGACCTCATGCGCGCGATCGACCTGCCGTGCGAGGTGGACTTCATGGCGGTCGCCTCCTACGGCTCGGCGACGCAGTCGTCCGGGGTCGTGCGGATCCTCAAGGACCTCGACGCGGTGATCGAGGGGCGCGACGTGCTGATCGTCGAGGACATCGTCGACTCGGGCCTCACGCTGCAGTACCTGTTGCGCAACCTGAAGGCGCGCGACCCCGCCTCGCTCGCCGTCTGCGCGCTGCTGACCAAGCCCGATCGCCTCGAGGTCGACCTCCACCCGCGCTACGTCGGCTTCGAGATCCCGAACCGCTTCGCGGTCGGATACGGCCTCGACCACGCCGAGCGCTACCGCAACCTTCCCTACGTGGCGGCGTTGAACGAGGGGTGAGCAGGGCCCCCTTGCACCCGGCGGGTCAGGGGGCAACTGCTACGCTTGGCAGCCCGTCCACCGTCCGAGACTCGGCGCCGCGCGCGCCCGGAACGTCCACATGAGCAGGTTCTTCAGGAGCGCAGCCTTTCCGATCTTGATCGTGGTCGTGCTCGCGTTCTTCGCGCAGCGGCTGATCAGCCCGGGGACGTCGAGCCCTCCGTACACGTACTCGACGTTCCAGCAGGACCTCAAGGCCGGCCGCGTCAAGTCCGCCGTCATCAAGACGAAGGACAACACGGTCGTCGTCACGCTGCGCAACGACAAGCAGCATGAGGTCGGCTTCGTCAACGACAACGGCAACGCGCTCGTCCAGCAGCTCGAGCAGGCGAAGGTCGACAACTTCAACATCGAGGGCTCGAAGTCGAGCATCTGGCTGTCGCTGCTGACGTGGGTGCTGCCGCTGCTGATCTTCCTCGGCTTCTGGCTGTTCCTGATGAACCAGGTGCAGGGCGGCGGATCGAAGGTGATGTCGTTCGGCAAGTCGCGCGCGAAGCGACTGTCGGTCGACTCGCCCAAGATCACGTTCCGCGACGTCGCCGGGGTCGACGAGGCGGTCGAGGAGCTGCACGAGATCAAGGAGTTCCTCGAGAACCCGAAGAAGTTCCAGGCGCTGGGGGCCCGGATCCCCAAGGGCGTGCTCCTGTACGGGCCGCCCGGCACCGGCAAGACGCTGCTCGCGCGCGCCGTCGCCGGCGAGGCGGGCGTGCCGTTCTTCTCGATCTCCGGCTCGGACTTCGT
>Ga0070712_100000009_pt1 | contig 143615 bp, 158 predicted proteins | sample LARL81metaG_FD_71396 | JGI IMG/M metagenome (GOLD analysis project Ga0070712, IMG submission 71396) | Corn, switchgrass and miscanthus rhizosphere microbial communities from Kellogg Biological Station, Michigan, USA - LAR L8-1 metaG | ecosystem: Host-associated > Plants > Roots > Rhizosphere...
CCCGCGGCGAGCTCCTGCGCGCGGATCATGCCGGCGAGGTTGCCGAAGCCGGCGGCGGTGCCGAAGCTGCCGAGGCCGTCGCCGTCGACGCGCGTGCGCCCGCCGCCGTTGAAGGTCATCGTCCCGCCGCCCTGCGGCTTGGACTGCACCTGCCAGAAGTCGTATTCGTACCCGTCGGGCTCGACGACGGTCATGTGGCCGTCGCCGCCGGCGGCCGGCTTGGCGTCGTCGGGGATGCGGATCTGCATGCCGTCGAGGACCATCGAGCCGGCGAGCGGCTTGAGCGTGAAGACCGGGTCGGTCGCCTGGGCGTAGTAGGTCGGGTGCGCCCAGTCGTTCGTCGCGCCGGCGGCGTCGACCATGTTGCCGGGGTTGCCCCACTGCAGCGCGGCGGCGACGATGTTGGCCGAGTTCGGCACCACCTGCGCGCCGAGCGCGGACTGGTTGAAGGGCGAGGTCGCCGCGTACGGGCGCCAGCTCGCGGTCGGCCAGCTGTCGACGCCGAAGCCGTTCCAGCCGGTCGAGGTCGTGGTCGAGGTGGTCGGCGTCGGGTCCGTCGGCGTGGACGTCGTGGTGGTGGTGGTCGTCGGCGTGGTCGACGTCGTCGTGGTCGTCGGATCCGTGGTGGTCGACGTCGATGTGGTCGTGGTCGTCGGGTCCGCGGTGGTCGACGTCGACGTCGGCGTGGTCGACGTGGTCGTGGTCGTCGGGTCCGTCGTCGTCGTGGTCGTCGGCGTGCTGGTCGTCGTCGTGGTCGTCGAGCTGCTCGTGGTCGTCGAGGTCGACGTGGTGCGCGTGCGGTGGCGCGCGTCCTGCGCCCGGCGGCAGCGCAGCAGCTGCGCACGGCTCAGGCGCTTCGAGCGGCACGTCGTCGCCGTGCGGTGGTGGCGGTGGTGGCGGTGGTGCCTGGCCGGCGGGTGCTTCGCGGCCATGGCGCCCGCGGGGGCGGCGATCGCGGCCGGCGCGAGGGCCAGGACGAGGGCGGCGAGGGCGGCGGCGGCGCGCCTTCCACAGGGTACGACGATCGAGCGACCTGCACGCATCCTTGCGTCTCCTTTGGCGGCTGGGCTGTCTCGGAGAGACCCCTGGCTTTGCGACCCCGCCTCGCGACGGGTGTGCCTTTGTCGGGAGCGCGCTTTCGGTGCGCGCTTCGCTTGCACTCCCCCTATCGGGAGCGACAGACCGGAATTCAAGCCCGGGCGCCGCGACTAGACGCTCGTTCGAGCGCCCGATCGAGCCCGGAACCCGCGTCAGCTCGGCGGAGCGACCGCGCGCAGGTCGTGCGCCCAGTCGACGCCTGACGCGAGGTCGAGCGCGTACGTGCCCTGCCAGGCGGCGACGCCGTTCGCGCGCGCCAGCGCGACGAACGGATCCGCGACGCCGAAGCTCGTGTACGTCGAGCTCGACTGGATCATCAGGCCGAAGCCCGAGCCGCCGGTGTCGCCGACGTAGCCGCCGTAGCGCGCGAGCGCGACGAGGATCGTCTTCTTCCACGCCGGCACCGTCAGCGCGGCGATCTGCGCCTCCGACAGCGTCAGCTGGAAGCGCGTGCCCATCGGCGGCGCGCCCGCGCACTGCGCGCCGTCGCCCTGCGCGGGCGCGACGTGGCCGCTCGTGCACTTGAGCACGACGAACAGCGCGTGGTCGATGTGGCCGGCGGCCAGCTCCTCGGGCCGGATCACGCCCGCGAGGCCGCCGAAGTGCGCCGCCGTCGCGCGGCTGTCGAGGCCGTCGCCGTCGACGCGCGTGCGCCCGCCCCAGCCGAACGTCAGCGTGCCGCCGCCGGCCGGCGGCGCGTGCGCCTGCCACAGGTCGTATTCCCAGCCGTCGGGCGTCACGACGGTCAGGTGGCCGTCGCTGCCCCCGGCCGGTCGCGCCGCCGCCGGGACCGGGATCCGCATGCCCTCGATCGGCGCGCGCCCCCACGACTCGGTCGCGTGCAGCGTGTAGGCCGGATCGCCCGGCTGCGCCCAGTAGACGGGGTGGCCGAAGTCGCCGCTCGTGCCGGCCGTGCCGACGACGATGCTCGACGGCGCGCCCCACTGCAGCGCCGCCGCGACCAGCTGCGCCGAGCGCGGATCGCTCGGCGCGCCGCTGACGGAGCCGTTGAAGGGGGAGCTGGCCGCGTACGGGCGCCAGTCGGCGCCGGGCCAGTGCCCGGGGCCGAAGCCGCCCCAGCCGGCCGCGCCGGAGGAGGCGGCGTGCGCGGCGGCGTCACCGGACGTGGGCGCCTTCGCCGGGACGCTCGCCGGCTTGCGCGGACGCGCTGCCTTCAGCCGGCGCTTGACGTGGCGCCTGGAGCGGCGGTGGACGCAGGTGTGGCGCCTGGCGTGCGGGTGGCGGCGGTTCCAGGCCCTCGCGCGGCGGCGGCACGCGCGCAATCGCGCGGCGCGCAGTCGGCGCAGGTGCCGCAGGTGCGCGGCCCGCCGGCGGCGCTGGCGCGGCGTGAGCCGGTGCGTCTTCGCCGCGGCGGCGCCCGCGTGCGGGCGGGAGCTGGACGTCGTGGCCGCCGCGCTCGCGGGAGCTGGCAGCAGCAGCGCGATCGCGACGAGCGCGCGCGCGAGCGCTGGTCTCATCGCCCCCGTGATCGGCGGCTATGCGGCGGGTTGGATCCCTCTTCGTCGTCGCCTGGACGGTTGTTCGAGCGGTTCGAGCGGTTCGAGCACGGCGCGGTCGAGTTCTTGCACGGCCTCGCTCTCGCGCCGCGCGAGGCTCCACAGGATCGGCCCGAGCGCGAACAGCACCCAGATCTGGTGGCTGCTGACGTTCGACAGGAAGAACGCGGCGACGAGCATCCCGACGGTCCCCAGCAGCGTCACGCGCGCGAGCGTCGCCATCTCGAGGTCGCCGAGCGCGTCGAAGCGCTCGGCGGCGCGCCAGCAGGCCGACAGCACCATCGCGACGACCACGACGAAGAGCGCGAGCCCGACGACCCCGGTCTCCGCCCACAGCTCGAGGTAGAGGTTGTGGACGAGGATGTGCTTGTCGATCAGCAAGCCAACGTTGCTGAGCGCGCCCGGCCGCGAGACGTACAGCGGCGAGACCTGCGGGAACTGGTTGATGCCGACGCCGAAGTAGGGGTGCGCGTCGGCGACGCGCAGCGCGACCTGCCAGATGTCCGTGCGCCCGCTTCCGGAGGTGTTGCCCGAGCCTATGCGGTGCCACGCCGACGGCGACGCGAGGAAGAACGCCGTCGCCACGCCGGCCGCGAACACCATCAGCGTCGCGATCACCGCGCGCCGCCCGCGCCAGATCAGGAGCGCGACGAGCCCGGTCGCGAGCGCCGCCAGCAGCCCGCCGCGCGACTGCGTCGCCGCGAGCCCGATCGCGATGATCCCCGCCGCGACCGCGAGCGCCAGGCGCTGCAGCGGCGGCCGGCGCATCGCCAGCCCGCCGGCGAGCATCAGCGCCGGGACGAGCACAGCGCCGAGGTAGTTCGGGTCGCCCGAGCCGGCCTGCAGGCGCCCGTCCTGGTCGGTCACCTGGTTGGGGCCGCCGATCGCGCCGCTCAGGCCGCCCTTCGCCGCCCCGTACAGGATCGACAGCGCCGCGCCGGTGACGAACGCGATCAGCAGCCAGCGGACGTGCCGGCGTTCGATCACCGTCCCCAGCAGCAGCACGAAGCCGAGCTCGGCGTAGAAGAGGTCCTTGATCGCGCGCGAGGAGGCGTGCGCGACGGGCGCCCACGCGAGCGTGAGCGTGACCCACACGAAGAACACGACCGCGGCGACGATCACCGGCTGGTGGCGCGTGAGCGCCTCGCGCGCCTCGGTGCGCCGCCCGACGAGCAGCCCGATCCAGCAGGCGACGATCAGCAGCAGCAGGTGGTCGGGGATCGAGACGAACCCCGGCACGCGCGAGAAGAACAGCAGCACGGCCCACACGCACACGGCGAGCTGGAGGCGCAGCAGCGCGACCGGGACGAAGCAGACGCCGACGATCAGCGCCGCGCCGGCCTTGACGTCGTACACGAGCACGGCCGACAGCACGACGGCGGCCGCGAGCGCGGCGGCGACGATCCCCAGCGCGCCCTTCCGCCCCCCCGCGAGGGCGCCGCCGAACGCGCTGCGTCCGGCAAGCGACAGCGGCCGGCTCGCCACCCCTGGCCCCTCTAGCCGGACTGGCGCCGCGCCGCGCGCGGCTCGCGCTCGGCGCCGTCCGCGAGCCAGGGCGCGACCGGGCCGTCGCCGCCGTTGCCGTTGCCGGCACGGTCGACGTCGAGGCCGTAGCCCTGGTAGATGCTGCCGACGATCGGGGCGCCGACGACGAGCAGGCCGGTCGGCGTGTGGCCCATGCGGTCGAGCAGCTCGCGCGTGTGCACCAGCTCGGTGCGGTCGGTGTTGCCGGGCCGCGCGACGAGGATGATGTCGTCGACCGCGGAGGCGACGCGCAGCGCGTCGCTGACCTGGCCGATCGGCGCGGTGTCGATGATCACGTAGTCGGCGAGGTGGCGCGCCTCGCGCAGCAGCTCCGGCAGGTGGCGGCTGACGGCCTCGAGCAGCGGCGTGACGTCGCCCTGCGGCCGCGCGCTCATCACGCGCAGGCCCGGGATCGTGCGCGACTCGACCAGCAGCTGGTCCAACGGTTCGTTGGAGCGGAAGACGTCCATGAAGTCCGCGTGCGCGCCGAGGCGCGACCCGAGGTCCGGCTTGCGCAGGTCGAAGTCGAACAGGATCACCTTGAAGTCGGCCGCCGCCAGCACCATCGCGAAGTTCACGGCCGAGGCCGTCTTGCCGTCGCCGGCCGACGGGCTCGTGAACAGGACGGTGCGGCCTTCCTTCGTCGTCGTCCCGCGCGACAGCTGCACCTGCAGCGTGCGGAACGCCTCGCGCACGCGCGACGGCAGCAGCTCCGGCGCGCCGACCTCGCGCGCCGGGTCGGGCAGCGGCGGGACGCGCGCGAGGATCGGCAGCGGGTAGAGCGCGAGCAGCTCGTCCTCGTCGCGCACGCGGCGGTTGAGGTACTCGACCGCGGTCGCCGCGCCGACGCCGAGCACGAGCCCCGCGAGGATCGCCAGCAGCACGATCAGCTTCGCCGACGAGCCGCCGATGCTCGCGGGCGGGACCGCCGCCTGCAGCAGCGAGAAGTTCGGGTCGTGGCCGTCGGCGACGGCCGACAGCGTCGTGATCTGGCTGGCGACCTGCGACGCGGTCTGCGTGTCGGCCGGCGACAGTCGGCGCAGCTGCGTCTGCAGCTGGGCGATCTGCGTGTTGGCCGCGGTCGCCAGCTCGCTCGAGCGCGCGGCGAGCGCGCTCGTCGTGTACGCGTTGGCGAGCCGCACGGCCTGCGCGCCGGTCGGCGCCGTGCCGGTGATCGCGATCACGTCGCTGTCGCCGCGCGGCTGGACCTTCGTGCTCTTCGCGACGCGGTCGGGCGACCAGCGGGGGCCCATCGCCTTCGCCGCGCCCTGGGCGGCCTGCGGCGAGTCGATGATCGTCGAGGCGGTCTGCAGCGTGCGCGCCGGGTCGGCCGAGTTCTCGCTGACGATCGGCAGCACGCCGTAGGTGCCGTCGTTGCTCGCCGGCGTGACGAGGATCTGCGCGGTCGCGTTGTACTCCGCGGCGCGCGCCTTCACGAGCGCGACGCTCGTCGCGATCGCGACCAGCACGATCGCGCCGACGAGCAGCGGATGGGCCCGCACGGCGCGGACGAAGGGAGCGTGGGCGCCTTCCTCACGCGTCGGAGCTGGGGTGGATCGTTGGGGCGACATGGGCTTGCGGCCGGAGAACACCTAACTCTAGTCGTCAGAACGGTCGATTTCCTGGAGTGCGGCGCGCACGAGCTTGGGACGAGGACGGGAAGGTATGCTCTGCGGCGGACCGTGCTAGGCGGGGAGGTAGCGGTGCCCTGTACCTGCAATCCGCTCTAGCGGGGCCGAATCCCCTCCCGAGGGACTCCGGCCCCCGGGCCGGCGCGTCGTTCGGCTGCGTCGATGGCCAGGTCCCGCGCGATGGCGACCCGCGAACCAGGTCAGGTCCGGAAGGAAGCAGCCTTAACCGGTCACCGCCATGCGTAGCGGGAGCGCCTGACCGGAGTCGCCGGACCTCGTCGCCGCCGGGGAACCGGTCTCGACGGAGGGTGCACGGTCCACTTGCGCAGCCGCCGCTACTCGACCGCGTGGCGGCCGAGCAGCGCCGGGATCGTCATCAGGACGATCTTGAGGTCGAGCCAGAGGCTCCAGTTCTCGATGTAGTAGTTGTCCCACTCGACGCGGTCCGAGAGCGACGTCTGGCCGCGCAGCCCCTGCACCTGCGCCCAGCCGGTCAGCCCGGACTTGACGCGGTGGCGGTCGCCGTAGCGGTAGATGTGCTCCTCGAACGTGCGCGCATACTGGGTGCGCTCCGGGCGCGGGCCGACGAGCGACATCTCGCCGCGCAGCACGTTGAGCAGCTGCGGCAGCTCGTCGAGCGAGAGGCGGCGCATGATCTCGCCGACGCGGGTGCGGCGGTCGACGCCCTCGACGCCGCCGGGCGCCAGGCCCTTGCCGGGGACGAACTCCTCCGTCGCCTCGGCGACCCGCATCGAGCGGAACTTGAGCATGTCGAACTCGCGTCCGTCGAGTCCGACGCGGCGCTGGCGGTAGAAGATCGGGCCGGGCGAGCTGAGCCGCACCGCGAGCGCGAGCGCCACCAGCAGCGGCGAGGCGAGCAGGAGCGAGATGGCCCCGACGACGCGGTCGATCGCGTACTTGATCGAGAACTGCCAGCCCTTCGGGTCGACGGTCGCGGCGCGCAGCAGCGGGACGCCGCCGAGGTGCTCGACCTCGACGCGGTTGGAGACCTCCTCGAACAGCCGCGGCACGACGACGACGTCGATCCCGAGGCCGCGGCAGCGCCGGATCAGCCCGAGCATCACGGCGTGCGGCGCGGTCGAGAAGGTCACGACGACCTGCTCGACGTCGTGGCGGCCGACGACCTCCTCGAGGTCCCAGCTGGCGCCGAGCACCGGCAGGCCGTTCTCCTCGTCGCTCGAGTCGATCATCGGCTCCTTGTCGAGGAAGCCGATCGGCCGCAGGCCGAACTCGGGCCGGTCGCGCAAACGCTGGGCGATCAGGTGCCCGACGCTGCCCGCGCCGACGATCAGCGTGTTGAAGCCGGCCTGGCCCCTGCGCAGCGCGCGGCGCTGGTCGAGCGTGATGCCGAGCCGGCCCGCGCCGAGGAAGACGAGCGCGAACGCCCACAGCCGCAGCGTCTGCTGCGCCAGCAGCGGGTCGTCGGTCGCGAGCGTGCGCAGGAACGTGAGCGTCATCGCGGCGATCGAGGTGGCCGCGAAGATCCGCGCGATCGTGTCGACGGGCGCGTCCTGCAGCCGGAAGCCGTAGAAGCCGCGCGCCTCGAGGATCAGGAACGCCAGCGCGGCGTAGCCGATGCCCCACGCGAAGTCGCCGATCGTCGCGACGCTGGGAGCGGCGACGACGGCGGTGACGACGGCGGTGAGCAGCATCGCGCAGTCCGCCGTGCGGTACATCCGCTGGCGGTGCTGGCGCCGTGCCGTGCGGCGCCGCGCGGCGACGGTCGCGGGAGTGGACTGCGAGGCCGTCTGGTTGGAGAGCTCTTGGGTGAGGGCTGAGGCCACGACGCTCTAGTCGACTCTTCGGCAGATCGCCGGCGGACGTTGAGCCCGAGCTGTCCGTGGACGCATGAAGGCGGGACCGCGGCGGCGATCGAGTCTGCGTCGACCGATCGCCACCGGGTCCGAAGTCCCCCGGATCTCGGCGGGTTGCCCCGAGCTCCTCGTTACCGGCGCGCGCTCAGCTCAGCGGACGCGCGAACCGGCGCAGGCCGACTCCGACGCCCACCAGGCCAATGCCGCCGAGCGCGAGCAGACCGACGTCGAGCCCCGTGAAGGGCAGCGAGCCGGAGCCGCTGGTGCTCCTGACCTGAGTGGCGGGTGCGGGCGCCGAGGGCGTTCCGCTGTTGCCGCCGCCGCTGTTGACCGCGCCGAGCACTCCGCCGCTCTTGCCGGCATATGCGTCTGTCGAGGCGCTCTGTCCGTACGCCGGTGCGACAGCCACGAGTGCGAGGGCGACCACAACCAAGATAAAGGCGAGTCGCTTCATCGAACCAATCCCTTCCCATCCTTAGTGTCGGTTGGCCCGAAGCGCGCCATCGCGCTTCAAACCTGCTTGTCACGAGCAAACTTGGCGAATTGCTCCTCAAAGTAGCACCTGATCTGAACGCCCACAACCGCCAACGCGTGCTCATACCGCCCGGCTACGGAATCGGGTCAGCGGGGAGCGGCCTTGAGCCGTTGGACGCCGCGGAGCACGTTCCCGACCGCTTGGGCGACGGTGAGCGGTCGAGGAGAGTCGACGCGCTCGCGCGCGATCACGACGAGCGGCTCACGCGGATCGATCCGGTAGGCGCGGTCGTAGTCGGCTCGGGCGAGCGCCTTCGCGCCGGCTTCGGACTCCGCGAGCCCGCGACCGAAATAAAGGAACCAATTTCCGGAATCTCGCGCGATCGCAGCGGAGAAGCGGCGGCGGGCGACCTCCGGACGCCTCAGCTCGAGCGCGATCGTGCCGGCGACGGAGTCCGGGCGGCTGGTGAGCGGGTTGAGATCGGCGGCGTGGCTCAGCTGCGTCAGCGCAGCCGGCGGGTCGCCGCGCCAGCCGGCGAGCGCGGCGTTGACGTCGCGCTCGGCGAGGTACGGGAAGCCGAGCGCGAGCGCACCCAGCACGGCGCCCGCGCCGAGCGCGACGGCGGCCGGCCGGCGCCGCGGGGCGGCCGCGCGAGTCGCCTGCGGAGCTGAAACTTGGCGCATAAGCGCTCCCCCGAGGCCGAGGAACGCGAACGCCGGCCCGCTCAGCGCGGGGATCTCCCAGAACCAGTCGATCGACCCGTGCACGACCCACACCACCAGCGGCAGCAGGGCGCTTGCGGCGATCGCGCTGCGCAGAGCGCCCGCGCGCGCGCGGCCCCGCAGCGCGGCCAGCACGCCGCCGGCGAGGAAGCCGGCGAACAGCAGCAGGCCGACGATCCCGGTGTGGGCGAGCAGGCGCAGCTCGAGGCTGTGCGTCCAGCGCGGCTGGTCGTACGTGCGGCGGTGCGCGAGGTAGTAGTCGCCCCAGTTGTCCTGGCCGAGCCCCGTGAGCGGGTGCGCCGCCGTCGCGTCGAGCGAGACGCGCCAGAAGTCCGGCCGGTTGGAGCCGATCAGCGCGAAGCGCGACGTGCCCGGCGACGTCGTCTTGTAGCCGTTCGAGCGGTTCCAGTAGTGCGCGATCGTTCGGTCCGGACGGCCGTGCGTCGCGACCAGCCCGGCCGCGACCCCGGCCAGCGCGGCCGCGATCGCGAGGCCGGCGGCGACGCGGTTCGCGGTTCGCGCGACGCCGGCCGGGACGGTCGCGCGGCGGTCGGCGAGCGCCAATGCGAGCGCGACGACCAGCACGCCCGCGCACAGCGGCAGCGCGACCGCCGAAGCGTGCGCCCCCGCGTCGACGAGCGCGCGCCGGATCCCGCCCGCGCTCCCGGCGGCCTCGCCGACGCGGTGGAAGACGCCGAGCAGCGCCGGCAGCGCGAGCAGCGTGCCGGCGAGCGGCGGCAGCGACCACAGCACGAAGCGCACGCGCGACGGCATCAGCGCGATCGCGAGCGCAAGCACGACCGGCAGCGCGAACAGCCAGCCGCGGCTCTCCGGCAGCACCGACGCCTGCAGCGCTGCCGTCGAGAGCGCGAGCAGCGGCGCGCGCAGCGCGATCGGCAGCTCTCGCCGCGCCGCGAGGCCGATCGACACGAGTGCGGCACTCAGGAACGCGGCCGCGTTCGCGTTCTCGTAGCCGGTCGGCCACACGAGCCGGCCCTCGTTCGTGAAGCTGCTCAGCGCGCCCGCCGCCGTGCCCATCCGTGCGAGCGTGACGACCGCGACGACGCCGATCCCGAGCGCGAACGCGCTCAGCGCGACGACGGCCGTCCAGGGGCGCCACGGCAGCACGGCGAAGAGCGCGAACAGCAGCAGGTAGAGCAGCGCGCGGTTGCTGCCCTCGAGCGCGTCGCCGGGCGAGGCCGCCCACGCGATCGAGAGATACGACCAGGCGACGTAGGCGGCGAGCGCGGCCAGCGCGATCGCCGCCGGGCGGCTCAGCGCCAGGCGGCCGAAGCCGAGCCCGGCGACCGTCGCGGCCAGCAGCCCGAGCACGACGAGCGCGGACGGCTCCCAGGTCGACGGCGCGTAGCCGCCGCCGTGCGCCGTCCAGTAGACGAGCAGGGCGACCGCGGGCAGGGCCGGCACGAGCACGATGCCCTCGGAACGCACGCGCTGCGACACCTTCCGGAGCATAGGCGGCGGGCCGGTCGCGCCCCCGGGCCGCGCCGTCCCCCGGGCTAGACTCAGAGATCCCGTGTCCGCCGGCCCGTCGCTCTACCGTCGCCACCGTCCCCGCACGTTCTCCGAGGTGGTGGGGCAGGAGCACGTCGTACGCACGCTGCGCAACGCGGTGCAGCAGAACAAGGTCCACCACGCCTACCTGTTCGTCGGCTCGCGCGGGACCGGCAAGACGTCGATGGCGAAGATCCTCGCCGCCTGCCTGAACTGCGAGCGCGGCCCGACGGTCGAGCCGTGCGGCGTCTGCGAGTCGTGCCGCTCGATCGCGACCGCGACCTCGCTCGACGTGATCGAGATGGACGCGGCCTCCAACAACTCGGTCGACGACATCCGCGAGCTGCGCGACAAGGTCGCCTACGCGCCCGTGTCGGGTCACGCGAAGGTCTACATCCTCGACGAGGCCCACATGCTCTCGCCGCAGGCCTGGAACGCGTTTCTCAAGACGCTCGAGGAGCCGCCGCCGCACACGATCTTCGTGCTCGCGACGACCGAGGCCAACAAGGTCCTGCCGACCGTCGTCGACCGCTGCCACCGCTTCGACTTCCAGCGCCCGACGGTCGAGCAGATCGCGGGCGTGCTGCGGCGCGTCGCCGACGAGGAGGGGATCGCGATCCCCGACGAGGCGCTGGCGCTGCTGGCGCGCCACGCGACCGGCTCGTTCCGCGACGCGCTCGGGACCCTGGAGCAGCTGACGACGTACGGGGCCGGCGCAGGCGGCGGGGAGATCACGGTCGAGGAGGTGCTGGCGGTGCTCGGCGTCGCCGACGCCGAGGCGCTGTTCGGCGCGGTGGACGCGGTCGCCGCGCACGACGCGCGCGCGGCGCTGCTGGCGGTCGCGCGGCTGGTCGACTCCGGGCGCGACGCGGGGCGGCTGGTGCGCGAGCTGGAGTCCCACGCGCGCGAGCTGCTCGCCGTGCAGGTGCTCGGCGCGGTGCCGGCCGAGCTGCGCTTGACGCCCGAGCGCGACGCGCGGCTCGCCGCGCAGGCGGGGGCGCTGAGCCGGCAGGACGTGGTGCGGCTGCTCGACCTGCTGTCGGACGCGCTGGAGGCGCTCGCGAACGGCGCGAACGCCCGCATCCAGCTCGAGCTCGCGCTTGTGAAGGCGGCCGCGCCCGAGGTCGACCCCTCCACGCGCGCGCTGCTCGCGCGCATCGACCGGCTGGAGGCGCAGCTGGGCGGCGGTGCGCCCGCCGCCGCGCCGGCCGCCGGCGCGCCGGCGCCCGCCGCCGAGGTCCCGCCGCCGCCCAGGCCCGAGCCGCCGGCGCCGGACCCCGATCCGGCCCCCGCGGAGCCGGCGCCCGACCCCGAGCCGCCCGCGCCCGACCCCGAGCCGCCGATCCCCGCGCCCGGCCCGGCCCCGCCGGCGCCGGACCCCGATCCGGCGCCACCCGCGCCCGCCCCGGATCCCGAGCCGCCGATCCCCGCGCCCGATCCGGCCCCGCCGGTGCCGGCGCCCGACCCCGAGCCGCCCGCGCCCGACCCCGAGCCGCCCGTCCCGGCGCCAGTGGCGCCGCCGGACCTGCCCGGTCCCGCCACCGCGGCCGCCGCCGCCGCGGCGACGGTCGCCCCGGCGGCGCCCGCGCCCGGCACGGCGCTCGACCTCGACGGCCTGCGCGCGCTGTGGCCGGCGGTCGTCGACGCGGTCCGCGCCGAGAACGCGATGCTCGCCGCGGCGCTCGTCGAGGCGCGCCCGGTCGCGGTCGGCGAGGGGGAAGCGACGCTCGCGTTCGCGCCCGGCAGCGACTTCCTCAAGCGCAAGGCCGACAGCGAGGAGCACCGCCGCGTCGCCGGCGAGGCGCTGCGCGGGCTCGGCGGCGTCGCGCTGCGCCTGCGCTACGAGCTGCGCGACGACGTCGCGGCGCCGGAGGCGCTCGCCGGCGAGCCGCCGCCGCTGTCGGACGCCGAGCTGGTCGATCGCTTCGTGTCAGCATTCGACGCCGAGGAGCTGATCGACGACGAGGAAGGCGCCTGATGCCCCAGCCGAACATGCAGCAGATGCTCAAGCAGGTGCAGAAGATGCAGGCCGACATGCTTGCTGCGCAGGAGCAGCTCAAGGACGAGGTCGTCGAAGCCTCGGCCGGCGGCGGGATGGTGACCGTCAAGATCAGCGGCGACCTCGACGTCAAGGGCGTCGCCATCGACCCCGAGGCGGTCGACCCCGACGACGTCGAGCTGCTGCAGGACATGGTGCTGGCGGCCACCAACGAGGCGATCCGCGCCGCGCAGGAGCTCGCCTCGCAGCGCCTCGGCGGGATCGCGGGCGGCGCCGGCGGGCTCGGCGGCCTGGGGCTGCCCGGCTTCTAGGCCGAGCCGAGGCCTGCCCGAGGGGGATCGCGCACCGCATGTCGTCCTTCGCTCCACCCGTCCAGCGGCTCATCACGGAGCTGGGCAAGCTGCCGGGGATCGGCGGGCGCACCGCCCAGCGGCTCGCGTTCCACCTGCTGCGCGCCTCGCAAGAGGACGCGCTCGCGCTCGCCGAGGCGATCCGCGACGTCAAGGAGCGGATCGGCCTGTGCGAGGTCTGCTTCAACCTCGCCGACGGCCCGCGCTGCCGCATCTGCGCCGACGAGCGCCGCGACGCCGGCATCGTGTGCGTCGTCGAGGAGCCGTCGGACATCATCCCGATCGAGCGCACGCACGAGTTCCACGGCCGCTATCACGTGCTCGGCGGCGCGCTGTCGCCGATCGACGGGGTCGATCCCGAGGACCTGCGGATCGCCGAGCTGTACGCCCGGGTGAGCGGCTCCCATCCACCCCAGGCGCCCGACCCCGGCGCGGCGCCGATCCGCGAGGTCGTGCTGGCGACGAACCCGACGACGACCGGCGAGGCGACCGCGCTGCACATCGCCGAGCACCTGCGCGAGCACCACCCGGACGTGACCGTCACGCGGCTCGCGAGCGGCCTGCCGGTCGGCGCCGACCTCGAGTACGCCGACGAGCTGACGCTCGGCCGCGCGCTCGCCGGCCGCCGCACGCTGAGCTGACGGCTACTCCGTCGGATCGACGATCCGCAGGTCGCCGAAGCGCGCGCGGTAGAAGCCGTAGTCGCGGGTGAGCAGCTGGTCGGCGTGCGCGCTCGCGTGGGCGCCGACGAGGAAGTCGGCGATCAGGCGGTCGCGCTTGCCGCCGGCCCGCCGGTAGTCGCCCCACGCCGCTCCGGCCGCGAACGCCGCCGCCGCCTCCATCGGGACGAGGCGCACGCGGAGCTGGTCGAGCGCCGCGGCGGCCTCCTGCTCGGATCGGTACCACGCGGAGGTCTCGGCCCAGACGACCTCGGACGCGATCAGCGCTCCAGCCTGCGTCGCCGTGCGCAGGGCCTCGCGCGAGCCGGGCCCGAACGCCGGGTCGGCTCCGAGCACGTCGATCAGGACGTTCGTGTCGACGGCCGTGATCATGGCTCGCGCGGGCCCCGCAGCTCCTGCATCAGCTCGTCAGTGGAAGCCGGGAGCTTCAGCGAGCCGTAGAGCCGATCGATCGCGTCGCGCTCGGCGACCTTCGCCGCCACCAGGCGACCCCGCTCGACCTCGAAGTCGAGCTCGTCGCCGAAGCGGATGCCGAGCTGATCGCGCAGCTTCTTGGGGATCGTGACCTGCCCTTTCTCGGAGACGCGAGTTTTCATACTTTCAAGGTACAAATTCCTACCTATAAAGTCAAGCGAAGCTGGAAGTCCTTCTCGAAGTGCGGTCATGTCCCCCCAGAGGCCGGCACGGGCACGGTTTCGCCCCCACCGCACGGAAACCCGCAAACCCCCGTGCGCCACTAATCTAGGCGCGCATGTCCGGAACGGTCGTGATGAAGTTCGGCGGGACCTCCGTCGCCGACGCCGCGCGGCTCAAGCGCGCCGCGGCGCGGATCGTCGCCCAGCGCGAGGCCGGCGACCGCGTCGTCGCGGTCCTGTCCGCGCGCGGCAAGACGACCGACGAGCTGATCCAGATGGCGGACGAGATCTCGCCCGCGCCGGACCCGCGCGAGATGGACATGCTGCTGTCGACCGGCGAGCGCATCTCCTGCGCGCTGTGCGCGATGGCGATCAACGACCTCGGCCACCGCGCGATCTCGCTGACCGGCTCGCAGGCCGGCATCGTCACCGACACCTCGCACACGAAGGCGCGCATCCTCGACGTGCGCGCCGAACGGATCGCCAACGCGCTCGCGGAGGACCTGATCGTCCTCGTCGCCGGCTTCCAGGGCGTCTCGACCGCGAGCGACGTGACGACGCTCGGCCGCGGCGGCTCGGACACGACCGCGGTCGCGCTCGCGGCCGCGCTGGGAGCCGACGTGTGCGAGATCTACACCGACGTCGCCGGCGTCTACAGCGCCGACCCGCGGATCGTGCCCGGTGCGCGCAAGCTGCCGGTCGTCTCGTTCGAGGAGATGCTGGAGATGGCGTCCTCGGGCGCGAAGGTGCTGCAGCTGCGCTCGGTCGAGTACGCGCGCAACCACGGCGTGCGCATCCACTGCCGCTCCAGCTTCGAGGACGGTCCAGGTACCTTTGTCGTCGGAGAGCAGGAGACCATGGAGCACCCCCTCATCACCGCCGTCACGCACGCGACCGACGAGTCGCGCCTCACGCTGCTCGGCGTTCCCGACGAGCCGGGGGCCGCGGCGCGCATCTTCACCGCGCTCGCGGACGCGAACTGCAACGTCGACATGATCATCCAGAACGAGCCGATCGGCGACGGGCGCGCGGGCGCCGAGCTCTCGTTCACGGTCCCGCGCGACGACCTGCGCACCGCGCGCGCCGCGCTGGAGAGCGTCGTCGGCGAGCTGGGCATCGCGTCGGTCGACACCGAACCGGAGATGGGCAAGGTCTCGATCGTCGGCGCCGGCATGAAGTCGCACCCCGGCGTCGCGGCGCAGGTGTTCGCCGTGCTCGCGGGCGAGGGGATCAACATCGAGATGATCTCGACCTCGCCGATCAAGATCTCGTGCGTGATCCGCTCGGATCGCGTCGCCGACGCGGTGCGCGCGCTGCACGCCGCGTTCGAGCTGGGCGAGGGCGGGATCGAGGCCGAGCGGCCGATCGGTGAGGAGGCGCGATGAGCGCGCCATACCGCGTCGCGGTCGTCGGCGCGACGGGGCAGGTCGGCGGCGTCGTGCTGGCGCTGCTGCGCGAGCGCGGCTTCCCGGCGCGCGAGATCGTCCCGTTCGCGTCGGCGCGCTCGGCGGGCAGCACGCTCGAGGGCGTCGGCGTCGTGCAGCCGCTCGCCGACGAGACGATCCAGGGCTTCGACCTCGCGCTCCTCTCGGCCGGCGGCTCGACCTCGGGCGAGTGGGCGCCGCGCTTCGCCGACGCCGGCGCGGTCGTGATCGACAAGTCCGCGCGCTGGCGGATGGAGGACGACGTCCCGCTGATCGTGCCGGAGGTCAACGCCGACGCCGCCGCCGCGCACCGCGGAATCGTGGCGAACCCGAACTGCTCGACGATCCAGCTCGTCACGGCGCTGAAGCCGCTGCACGACGCGGCCGGGATCGAGCGGCTCGTGATCTCGACGTACCAGGCCGTCTCGGGCAGCGGCAGGAAGGGCGTCGAGGAGCTGCTGGACCAGTCGCACGCGCTGCTGCACGAGCAGCCCGCGCAGCCGAGCGTCTACGCGCACCAGATCGCGTTCAACGCGCTGCCGCACGCCGGCAGCTTCGCGGCCGGCGACGACCTCACCGACGAGGAGCGCAAGCTGATCGGCGAGACGCGCAAGATACTCGGCGAGCCGACGCTGCGGATCAGCGCGACGTGCGTGCGCGTGCCGGTCGTCACCTCGCACTCGGAGGCGGTCAACGTCGAGCTGCGCGAGTCGCTGTCGCCGCAGCGCGCGCGCGAGCTGCTGGCGGCCGCGCCGGGCGTGACCGTCCTCGACGACCCGACCGCCGCGATCTACCCGATGGCGATCGAAGCGGCCGGCCGCGACGACGTGCTCGTCGGGCGCATCCGCCGCGACCCCGGCAACGAGCGCGCGCTCGACCTGTGGGTCGTCGCCGACAACCTGCGCAAGGGCGCGGCCACGAACGGGCTGCAGATCGCCGAGCTGCTGCACGAGCGCGGGCTGATCCGCGCGACCGCGCGCGCGTAGCGCTACTCCGGTGTCGAGGGCGCCGGCGGGCTGCCCGGCGCGGGCGCCGGCGAGCCGACCGCGCCCAGGACGTGGCCGTTGTCGCCGGCGACGTCGAGCTCGCGCACGCGCAGCCTGCCGACCTCCAGCTCCTCGATCTCGAGGCGCTTGAGCACGCCGCGCCCGAGCGCGAGCCGCCCGACGGCCATCCGGCCGACCGCGAGCCGGCCGATCGCGACCGCGCCGAGCGCCGTCGCGCCGACCGCGAGCGCGCCGAGCGCGGCGGCGCCGAGCGCGCGCGCCGCGCCCTTGCCGCGCGCGCCGGGGCGCAGCTCCACGCGGAACAGGGACAGCGGGCCTATCCGGCGCTGCTTTCGCATCCCCGCGTGCTTACCCCTCCGCGGCGTCCGTCATGCTCCGTTGGGCGGGCCGAGACGCGCCAGCTCGCGCCGCGAGCGCACGCCGAGCTTGCGGTAGATGTTGCGCGCGTGCGTGCGGACCGTCTCGACGCCGACGTGCAGCTCGGCGGCGATCTCCCCGTTGGAGCGGCCGTGCTGGAGCAGCTCGAGCACGGTCGCCTCGCGCGGCGTCAGCAGCTCCGGCCCCGACGGGGGGAGCGCCGCGCCGTCGGTGCGCGGCAGCACGTGCAGCCCGCGGGAGGCGAGGTGGATCGCGCTGAGCACGTCGCGCGCCTGCGTCTCCTTCGACAGGCAGGCGGTCGCGCCGAACGCGAGCATCTGGTTGGACTCGGCCGGCGTCGGGCGGTTCGCGAGCACGACGAGCCGCGTCGCCGGATGGGCGGCGGCCAGCTCGCGCACCTCCAGCGGCGTGCGCAGCGAGCCGAAGTTCAACAGCGCGACCTGCGGCACCAGCTCTGCTAGCACGCGCGCGAGCCGTTCCTGCTCGACGTCGGTTGCGACGATCTCGAGATGCCCGTCCTCGACGATCAGCGCACGCAGCCCGCGCCCGACGAGGTCTTCGAAGCGCGCGAGCGCGACGCTGACGCGCCTGCCGGTGCGCGCGGTCGTCGCCACGCGGCCGATCCTAGCGGGTGAGACGTTCCTACCCCGCTCTTCCCCCGATGCATCACCCGAAGATCACCCGCGCGAGGGGACGACACGGACGCGCCAGGTCGAGAGGATGCCAGCGTCAAGGGGAACCGCCGGCTCTTCCGGGAGGCTGGGCCGGCGGCACTCCGCGCCCGCGGCGGCCGGCGATCCCCCTCCGCTTCAGGCCGCCGCGGGCGCGGCGACGACGGCCGTCGTCCAGTCGATCACCGAGGTCGGCTTGACGACATGCTTGCTCATCCCGAGCTGCTTGGGATCGAGCCCGAGCGCGAGCCCGACGAGCTGGGGGAGGTGCAGGACCGGCATCGCGAGCTCGCGGTCGACGACCTTCGCCGCGACCGGCTGCTGCAGGTCGAGGTTGAGGTGGCACAGCGGGCACGGCACGACGAGGCAGTCGGCCTCGGCGTCCATCGCGTCGCCGAGGTGGCGGCCGGCCTGCTTGAGCGAGGCCTCCTTGTTCATCGTGATGATCGGGAAGCCGCAGCACTTGTACGTGCCGGCGTAGTCGATCACGGTGCCGCCGAGCGCTTCGATCACCTGGTGCAGGTACTGGTCGCGGGGGTGCTCGTCGTCGATCCCGAGGCGGTCGGTGGGACGCACGATGTAGCAGCCGTAGAAGGGGCCGACCTTGAGGTTCGTGAGCGGGCGCCGGACCTTCGCGCGCAGCGCGTCGAGCCCGATCTCCTCGACCAGCAGCCACAGGAAGTTCTTGTTCGTCAGGCCCTTCTCGTAGGACAGGCCCTCGGCCGCGAGCGTCTCGTTGACGTGCGCGCGGTACTCGCCGTTGGCGTCGAGGCGCTCCTGGCACTCGCTCTGGGCGCCCTGGCAGGTCGAGCAGATGTTCATCATCAGCTCCGCCCCCTCGACCTGCTGGGCGAGCGCGAACGTGCGCGCGTTGAGCGTGTCGGCGAGCTCCTGGTTGTGCTCCGCGATCACGCCGGCGCCGCAGCAGCTCGCGCGGTCGAGCTCGACCAGCTCGATGTCGAGCAGCGGCGCGACGGCCGCCATCGAGCCGTGCAGCTCGGGGGTGAAGCCGCGGCTCACGCAGCCGGGCCAGTAGGCGACCTTCATGCCTGCGCCTCGCTCTCGTCGTCTTCGGTGCCCGAGATGTAAAGATTCAGCTCCAAGCGCTGGTCGCGTCCCTCGATCACGTCGAAGATCCGCTTGACCTCCTTCGGCGCCTTGTGCTGATGCAGGAGAGCCTTCGCGGGCGTCATCTTGCCGCGCTGCAGGCCGCGGACGACCGTCGGCAGCGAGCTGATCAGCTCCGGCACAGCGCGCGGGTGGAGCTTGCCGCCGTAGGAGTCGGGCACGAGGTCGGCCTCGTGCAGCAGCCCGTTGCGGCGGATGTTCTTGACGAACGCGTGCTCGTGGCGGTAGCCGTTGTTGCGGTCCTCGATCTCGTGGTCGGCGCTCGAGACGCGGCGCAGGCGCATGATCTGGCTCATCGGCGCGACGCCCTTCGGGCACGCCTCGATGCAGTTGAAGCAGTGGGTGCAGTCGTAGATGCCGTGCGGGTCCTCGGCGAGGTCCTTGAGGCGCTCGTACTGCTCGGCGTCGCGCGGGTCGCCGACGAAGCGGTAGGCCTTCGCGGAGGCGGCCGGCCCGACGAACAGCGGGTCGACTTCCATCGACAGGCAGTCCGAGACGCACGCGCCGCACTGGATGCACGCCATCGTCTGCGTGACGTCGACCATGTTCTCGTGCGGGACGACGTACTCGCGCTCCGGCACCGGCTGCTTGTTGATGAGCCACGGCGTGACGCGCTGGATCTTCTTCCAGTGGACCGCGTCCATGTCGACGATCAGATCCTTGATGACGGGCATGTTGCCCATCGGCTCGACGAGGATCGTCCTGCCGTCGGCGTTGACGCCCGACGTCGCCGCGTGGTCGAGGTGCGTGTGGCAGGCGAGCCCGGCGCGGCCGTTGATGCGCACGCCGCACGAGCCGCAGATCGCCGCGCGGCAGGAGCAGCGGATCCCGACCGAGCCGTCCTGCTCGCCTCGGACCTTCAGGATCGCCTCCAGCACCGAGCGGTGCGGCTCGAGGTCGACCTGGAACTCCTCGTAGTAGGGCGCCTCGCCCGACTGGGGGTCGTAGCGGCGCAGCTTGAGCGTGTACTCGGCCATCAGGGATCTACTCCAGTTCTAGTACGTCCGCTCCTGCGGCTGCCACTTCGTGATCGTCACCGGCGCGGTCGCGAGCCGCGGGGCGCCGTCGTCCCCGCGCGAGACGGTGATGTGGTGCAGCCACTCGGCGTCGTCGCGCTCGGGGAAGTCGGTGCGGAACTGCGCTCCGCGCGACTCCTTGCGCTCCTGCGCGGCCAGCACGATCGTCTCGGCCACGTCGAGCATGTACCCCAGCTCGATCGCGGCCAGCACGTCCTGGTTGAAGACCGAGCCCTTGTCGTCGATCGCGGCCTTCGGTGCCTCCTCCTTCAGGCGCCGCACGACCTCGAGCGCGTGGCTGAGGCCCTCGGCGTCGCGGAAGACGGCGACGTACTGGTTCATCGTCTCGCCCAGCTCGGTCTTGATCTCCGACACGCGCCGGCCGGCGCCGTCGCGCGCGAGGATCGCGTCGATCTCGCCCTGCGCGTCGCGCAGCACGGCCGCGGGCGCCTTCGGCATCGCGACGCCGCGCGCCCGCGCGGCCGCGTGCTCGCCCGAGCGGCGCCCGAAGATCAGCGTGTCGAGCAGCGAGTTCGCGCCGAGGCGGTTGCCGCCGTGGACCGAGACGCAGGCGACCTCGCCGGCCGCGTAGAGCCCGGGGATCGGCGTCTGGCCATCGACGTCGGTCTTGACGCCGCCCATGATGTAGTGCATCCCGGGCTTGATGTGGATCGGCTCGCGCGTGATGTCGACGCCGGCGAAGTCCTTGCCGATGTTGACGATCTCGCGCAGCGCCTCGAGCGTGCGCTTGCGCGGCACCTTCGTGATGTCGAGCGCGATCGTGCCGTCGGGGAAGCCGCGGCCCTCGTTGATCTCCGTCTGCTCGGCGCGCGAGACGACGTCGCGCGAGGCGAGCTCGAGCTTGTTGGGCGCGTAGCGCTCCATGAAGCGCTCGCCCTGGGCGTTGTAGAGGTGCGCGCCCTCGCCGCGCGCGCCCTCGGTGATCAGGAAGCCGTTCTCCGCCAGCGTCGTCGGGTGGTACTGGATCATCTCCATGTCCATCAGGGGCGCCCCGACGCGGTAGGCCTGCGCGATCCCGTCGCCGGTGCAGATGAGCGCGTTCGTGGTCGGGCGGAACGCCTGGCCGGCGCCGCCGGAGGCGAGGATCACGCTCTTGGCGTTGAAGATCTCCAGCCGGCCGGTGCGGATGTCGCGCGCGACGCAGCCGCTGCAGCCGCCGTCGGCGTCCTGCAGCAGCGTGGTCGTGAACCACTCCTCGTAGCGGTCGACCTGCTCGTGGTGCTTCATCAGCTGCTCGTAGAGGACGTGCAGGATCGCCTGGCCGGTGATGTCGGCGACGTAGTAGGTGCGGGCCTGCGAGGCGCCGCCGAACGCGCGCGTGCCGAGGTGGCCCGAGCCGTTGCGGTGGAACGTCACGCCGGCGTGCTCGAGCCACAGGATCTCGTCGGGCGCTTCGCGGCACATGACCTCGATCGCGTCCTGGTCGCCGAGGTAGTCCGAGCCCTTGACGGTGTCGAACGCGTGGGACTCCCACGAGTCCTCGGGGTTGAGGGCGGCGTTGATGCCGCCGGCGGCGGCGACCGAGTGCGACCGCACCGGGTGGACCTTGCTGATGATCGCCACGGACGCGCCGGCGTCGGCTGCGGCGAGCGCGGCGCGCTGGCCCGCGAGCCCCGCGCCGATGATGAGGACGTCGTGAGATGGCATACGGCCGCGATTCTATTGACGGCTCTTGCGCGATGACGCTACGTCGCCCGGCGCGTGAGGAGCGCTCCTACGCGCGCCCGCCGAGCGCGGCGCGCAGGGCGCGGCGCAGGCGCCCGACCGTCACGACGCCGCGCAGCACGCCGTGGCCGTCGACGGCCATGATCGCGCCGAGGGTGCGCAGGCCGTCGGCGTCGAGCAGCTGGCGCAGCGACTGGTCCTGCTCGATGCGCCAGCCGTCCGAGCCGCCGGTCTCCATCAGCTCGCGCACCTGCTGCACCGGACGGCCCGCCTCGACCGCGTCGCGCGCGCCCTGCTCGCGCAGCACGCCGACGAAGTGGCCCGCCGCGTCGACGACCGGGAACCACGGCCAGCGGTAGCGCAGGAAGAACTCGTCGAGCGCGCGCGAGGCCGGCAGCTCGTCGGGGACGCTCACCGGCTCCTCGTCCATGATGTCGGCGACGCGCACCTCCTCGAGCTGCTCGGACAGCGCGCTCTGGACCAGCAGCGCGCGAGCGGAGCCGCCGATCATCATCCCGATCAGCACGAACCACAGCCCGAACACGTTCGCGAGCCCGAGCGTCACCCACAGCCCCACGCCGATCAGCAGCATCGCGAAGCCCTGGCCGAGGCGCGCGGCGACGCGCGTGCCGCGGTTGCGGTCGCCGGTCGCGCGCCACACGAGCCCGCGCGCGATCCGCCCGCCGTCGAGCGGATAGGCGGGGATCAGGTTGAAGACGAGCACGATCACGTTCATCGTCACGAGCCAGCTGAGCGTCAGCAGCGCGGGCGTGACGGTCACGCCGTCGCTCAGCACCATCGCGTCGAGGAAGCGGTGCGGGCCCTCGAGCGCGAGCGCGACGCCGGCGCAGACGGCGATGATCCCCGCCGTCGCGAGCGGCCCGGCGATCGCGACCGTCAGCTCCTCACGGGGCGTGCGGCTCTCGCGGCCCATCTGCGCGAAGCCGCCGAGCAGCGAGATCGTGATGCCGGGCACCTCGATCCCGTGCCGGCGCGCGACGAGCGCGTGGCCCAGCTCGTGGACCCCGATCGAGACGAACAGCAGCAGCGCGCTGACGACCGCCGTCAGGTAGGCGGTCGTGTCGGAGCTGTGCAGGACGGTCCGGAACGACCCGGACAGCCAGAAGATCACGAGGAAGAGGACCACGAACCAGCTGTAGTCCGCGCCGATGCGGATCCCGAAGACGCGCGCGAGCTGGATCGAGCCGGAGCGTCGGAACATGCTGAAATGGTGACATGCACGACGCGTTGCGCGAACTGCGCGAGCGGCTCGCGGCGCTGTCGGACCTGTCCGCGGCCGGGAGCCTGCTCGGCTGGGACCAGCAGACGATGATGCCGCCGCGCGCGGCCGCGCTTCGCGCGGAGCAGCTCGGGACGCTCGGGCGGATCGTCCACGACCGCTTCTGCGACGACGCGATCGGGCGGCTGCTGCGCGACCTCGAGGGCGAGGAGGAGCGCCTGCGCGCGGCCGACCCGGACTCCGGCGACGCGGCGCTGATCCGCGTCACGCGCCGCGACTGGGAGAAGGCGCGGCGCGTGCCCGGCGAGCTGGCGGCCGAGCTGGCGCGCGCCGGCGCGCTCGGGCACCAGGCGTGGCTCGGCGCGCGCGAGCGCTCGGACTTCGCCGCGTTCCTGCCGTTCCTGGAGCGCAACGTCGAGCTGCGGCTGCGCTACGTCGACTGCTTCGAGGGGTTCGAGGACCCCTACGACGTGCTGCTCGACGACTACGAGGAGGGGATGACGAGCGCCGAGGTCGGCGCGCTGTTCTCCGAGCTGCGGGCCGAGCTGGTGCCGCTGATCGCGGACGTCGCGGCGCGCGCGGACGCGGTCGACGACGCGATGCTGCACGGCTGCTTCGACGCCGATCGCCAGCGGGCGCTCGTGCGCGGCGTGGTGGAGCGGCTGGGCTGGTCTCCCGACGGCTGGCGGCTCGACGAGGCGGCGCACCCGTTCGCGGCGAGCCTCGGCACGACCGACGTGCGGCTCACGACGCGCTACGACGAGTCCTACGTCGGCACCGCGCTGTTCGGCGCGATCCATGAGTTCGGCCACGGGCTGTACGAGTCGCAGGTCGACCCCTCGCTCGATCGCACGCCGCTGGGCGACGGCGTCTCGCTGGGCGTGCACGAGTCGCAGAGCCGGCTGTGGGAGAACTTCGTCGGGCGCGGGCGGCCGTTCGCCGGCTGGCTGCGCGGGCAGCTCGCGGACGCGTTCCCCGGGGCGTTCGGCGACGTCGGCGCCGAGGCCCTGTATCGCGCGGTCAACCGCGTGCGTCCGTCGCTGATCCGCGTCGAAGCCGACGAGGCGACCTACGGGCTGCACATCATCCTGCGCTTCGAGCTCGAGCGCGAGATGATCGCCGGCACGATCGCGCTCGCCGACCTGCCCGAGGTCTGGACCGCGCGCATGCGGGAGTACCTCGGCGTCGACGTCCCCGACGACGCGCGCGGCGTGCTGCAGGACGTCCACTGGGCCACCGGCGACATCGGCTACTTCTCGACCTACGCGCTCGGCAACCTGATCGCCGCACAGCTGTGGCAGCGGCTGCGCGGGGACCTGCCGGGGTTGGACGACGCGCTCGCCGAGGGCGACGCCGGCGCGCTGCGCGACTGGCTCGGCGAGCACGTCCACCGCTTCGGCCGCAAGCTCCCGCCCAAGCAGCTCGTCGCCCGCGCCTGCGGCGGCCCGATCCAGGTCGCCCCGTTCGTCGACTACCTGCGCGCGAAGCTGACGCCGATCTACGGGCTCTGACGCGCGTCGCCTTCCGCTTGACGGCGCACGAGTGGGCTGGAGGAGCTTCGGTGAGCGAGTACGAGGTGATCTACGAGGAGGGCCCCGAGTCGTGGGGGGCTTATTCGCCTGACTCGCCCGGATGCATCACGGTCGGTGACTCGCGCGCCGAGGTCGAGAAGCTGATGCGCGAGGCGATCGAGTTCCACATCGAGGGATTGCGGCTCGAAGGCTTTCCGGTGCCCGCGCCGGGCTCGGGCGGCAAGGTCGCGGCGTAGCTGCGGTCGCTACAGCAGCGGCCGGTTGCGCTCGACGATCGCGCCGAAGTCGAGCCCGGGCGGGAGCGTGCCGAAGGCGTGGCCGGCGTCGCCGGCGAGGCGGGAGGCGCAGAAGGCGTCGGCGACCGGCGCGGGGGCGTGGCGCACGACGAGCGAGCCTTGCAGCGCGAGCGCCATCGCCTCGACGACGCGCCGCGCGCGCAGCTGGAGGTCCTCGCCGTTCTCCAGCTCGCCGCGCACGCGTGCGACGTACGCGTCGAGCCGCGGGTCGGCGCCGGCGGACGTCTCCAGCTCGTCGAGGAACGCCTGGCGCGTCTCGGGCTCCTTGATGAGCGCGCGCAGGACGTCGAGGCACATGACGTTGCCCGAGCCCTCCCAGATCGAGTTCAGCGGCGCCTCGCGGTACAGGCGCGGCAGGCCCGACTCCTCGACGTAGCCGTTGCCGCCGAGCACCTCGGTCGCCTCGGCGGCGTGCGGCGCGCAGCGCTTGCAGACCCAGTACTTCATGACGGCGGTGGCGATCCGCTTGAACGCGTCGTCGCCCTCGTCGTAGGCGCGCGCGAGCCGCATCGCGGACAGGGTCGCCGCCTCGGACTCGACGCACAGGTCCGCGAGCACGTTCGTCATCAGCGGCTGCTCGATCAGCCGCGCGCCGAACGCGCTGCGATACGCGGCGTGGTGCGTGGCCAGGGACACCGCCCAGCGCATCCCGGCGGCCGAGCCGATCACGCAGTCGAGCCGCGTGTGGTTGACCATCTCGATGATCGTCGGCACGCCGCGGCCCGGCTCGCCGACGAGCTGCGCCCACGCGCCGCGGAGCTCGACCTCGCTCGACGCGTTCGAGCGGTTGCCGAGCTTGTCCTTCAGGCGCTGGAGGTGGAACGCGTTGCGCTCGCCGTCGGGCGTCCAGCGCGGCAGCGCGAAGCACGAGATCCCCTCGCCCTCGATCTGCGCGAGGATCAGGAACAGGTCGCACATCGGCGCCGAGCAGAACCACTTGTGCCCGACCAGCTCGTACTCCGCGCCCGGCCCGCCGCCGTTCAGCGGCCGCGCGACGGTCGTGTTCGCGCGCACGTCGGAGCCGCCCTGCTTCTCGGTCATGCCCATGCCGCACAGCGCGCCGGCCTTCTGGTCGGCCGGGACGTCGCGCGCGTCGTACTGCGACGACATCAGCCGCGGCTCCCACACCGCCAGCACGTCGGGCTGCGCGCGCAGCGCCGGGATCGCGGCGAACGTCATCGTGAGCGGGCAGCCGTGGCCGGCCTCGACCTGGCCGCCGGTGAGCGACATCGCGGCGCGCACCGCGTGCGCGCCCGGTCGCTCGGCAGTCCACGGCAGCGCGTGCACCTCGCTCGCGACCGCGTTCTCCAGCAGGCGGTGCCAGGCGGGATGGAACTCGACCTGGTCGACGCGGTTGCCGAAGCGGTCGTGCGTCCTGAGCCTCGGCGGGTTCTCGTTCGCCTCGAAGCCGAGCCGGATCCCCTCGCCGCCGGCGACCGCGCCCGCCGCGACGGCGCGCTCCTCGCCCCAGCCGGCGCCCTCGCGCGCGAGCGCCTCGACGAGCGGGCGGTTTTGCTCGTAGAGGTTCAGCCCCTCCAGCGGCGGGGGCTGGTTGGCGACGGCGTGCGTCGCCGCGCTCTCGCGCGTGGGCGCGACGGACATGGTCAACAGTCAAGCAGGCTGTGCGATCGCCCGCTGCAGGCCCTCGTCGATCGCCGCCAGGAACTCCTGCGTCGTCAGCCACGGCTGGTCCGGGCCGATCAGCAGCGCGAGGTCCTTCGTCATCTGCCCGCCCTCGACCGTCTCCACGCACACCCGCTCCAGCGTCTCGGCGAACCGCGTGACCTCCGGCGTGCCGTCCATCTGACCGCGGTGCGCCAGCCCTCGGGTCCAGGCGAAGATCGACGCGATCGGGTTCGTCGAGGTCGGCTTGCCCTGCTGGTGGAGGCGGTAGTGGCGCGTGACGGTGCCGTGCGCTGCCTCCGCCTCGACCGTCTTGCCGTCGGGCGTCATCAGCACGCTCGTCATCAGCCCGAGCGAGCCGAAGCCCTGCGCGACCGTGTCGGACTGCACGTCGCCGTCGTAGTTCTTGCACGCCCACACGTAGCCGCCCTCCCACTTCAGCGCGGAGGCGACCATGTCGTCGATCAGGCGGTGCTCGTACGACAGCCCGGCCGCCTCGAAGTCGGCCTTGAACTCCTGTTCGTAGATCTCGGCGAAGAGATCCTTGAAGCGCCCGTCGTAGGCCTTGAGGATCGTGTTCTTGGTCGACAGGTAGACGGGATAGCCGCGCTGCAGCCCGTAGCGCATCGACGCCCGCGCGAAGTCGCGGATCGAGTCGTCGAGGTTGTACATCGCCAGCGCCACGCCGCCGCCGGGGAAGTCGTAGACGTTCATCTCGATCGGCTCGCCGCCGTCCTTCGGCGTGAACGTGAGCGTGAGCGTCCCCTCGCCGGGGATCACCGTGTCGGTCGCGCGGTACTGGTCGCCGAACGCGTGGCGGCCGATCACGATCGGCTTCGTCCAGCTGGGCACGAGCCGCGGCACGTTGGAGATGACGATCGGCTCGCGGAAGATCACCCCGCCGAGGATGTTGCGGATCGTGCCGTTCGGCGAGCGGTACATGCCTTTGAGGCCGAACTCCTCGACGCGCGCCTCGTCGGGGGTGATCGTCGCGCACTTCACCCCGACGCCGTGGCGCTTGATCGCCTCGGCCGCCTCGACCGTGACGGCGTCCTCGGTCGCGTCGCGGTGCTCGATCCCGAGGTCGAAGTACTTCAGCTCGACGTCGAGGTGGGGGAGGATCAGCTGCTGCTTGATGAACGACCAGATGATGCGCGTCATCTCGTCGCCGTCGAGCTCGACGACGGGGTTCTTCACCTTGATCTTCGGCATGGCTCGGTGTTCTTTCGTGGAGTCGTGGAGAGAGCGAGGTTTGTAGCATCGCCGCTCGATCCGACGACGTTCCAGAGTTTCTTCCCAGGAGATGAGCACGTGACTGACACGAGACCCGTCCGCGTCGCCGTCACCGGCGCCGCCGGGCAGATCGGCTACTCGCTGCTGTTCCGCATCGCCAGCGGCGCGCTGCTCGGCCCCGACCAGCCGGTCGCGCTGCGGCTGCTGGAGATCCCGCAGGCGATGGGGGCCGTCGAGGGCGTCATCATGGAGCTCGACGACTGCGCGTTCCCGCTGCTCGCGAGCGTCGACGCGTTCGACGACCCCGACCAGGCGTTCGACGGCGCGAACGTCGCGCTGCTCGTCGGCGCGCGCCCGCGCTCGAAGGGGATGGAGCGCAGCGACCTGCTCGAGGCCAACGGCGGGATCTTCAAGCCGCAGGGCCAGGCGATCAACGCGCACGCCGCGGACGACGTCAAGGTGCTCGTCGTCGGCAACCCCGCCAACACGAACGCGCTGATCGCGCAGAGCAACGCGCCCGACGTGCCGCGCGAGCGCTTCCACGCGATGACGCGCCTCGACCACAACCGCGCGATCGCGCAGGTCGCCAAGAAGACCGGCGCCGCGATCGCCGACATCACGAACATGACGATCTGGGGCAACCACTCGGCGACCCAGTACCCGGACGTGTTCCACGCGCAGGTGGGCGGGCGCAACGCCGCCGAGTTGATCGACGATCGCGCCTGGATCGAGAACGAGTTCATCCCGACGGTGCAGAAGCGCGGCGCGGCGGTGATCGAGGCGCGCGGCGCCTCCAGCGCCGCGTCGGCCGCGAACGCCGCGATCGACCACGTCCACGACTGGGTGCTCGGCACGGCACCGGGCGACTGGGTCTCGATGTCGGTGCCCTCCGACGGCTCCTACGGCGTGCGCGAAGGCGTCATCGCCGGCTTCCCCTGCATCTGCAGCGGCGGCGAGCACGCGATCGTCGAGGGGCTCGAGATCGACGACTTCTCGCGCGAGCGGATCGACGCGACGGTCGCCGAGCTGTTCGAGGAGCGCGCCGCGGTCGAGCAGCTCGGGCTGGTCTGAGCGGCATGGCGCGGCCCGGCGGTCGGCGCCGGGCCGCGGCCGTCCGGTCTCAGACCGGGTGCCAGCCCTTGTCCTTGCGCCGGACCTTCCCCTCGCCCTCGAGCTGGGGCAGGATCCGGTACAGGTAGTTGGGCTTGATGCCCATGTGACCGGCGAGGTCGGGGATCGTGATGCCGGGGTGCAGGCGCACGAGCTCGACCGCCTGGGTCGCGCGCGTGTTGCCGCCGCGGCTGCCGCGCGGGCGCCCGCGTCTGCTGCCGTTCACGCTGCGCCGCGGTGCGGGCCTCGCGTCACCGCCGCCGTCGACGCTCCCCAGCGCCGAGGCGGCCGCCTCGAGCCGGTGATACTCCGCGATCAGCGGCTGCAGCTCGCGCAGCCGCGCCTCGATCTCCTTCACCTTCGTGTCGAGAAAGTCAGCCACGTTCGCCTCCGGTCCCAGCTCCCGATCTTGGATTGAACATCGATCCCCGTACCCATCAGTCCCCGTTGGGATTGCGTCGCGCTTGCGACGCCGATCAACTATGACGCATCCTAGCGCGTAACGGATCACTCATCACGCACCATTGTCCGGACTGCAACCGTTCATCGCTTGAACGAACGGTGAACGACGAGCGGGCATACCCGCTATAGCGGGTGCTTACTCAGCTTCGACGATCTGTTTGAGCCGCGCGAGCGATCGCTGTGCCTCGCGCTGCGACAGCCCGCCCACCAGCACGCGGCCCGCGACCGCCCCGAGCGGGCCGCCCGGAGCCTTGAATTCGTTCGCGTACCGGAACTCGGTCCGACGTTCTTCGAGCTGTTGGAGCTCGTAGACGATCGACGCGCGCGAGTGCGCGGGGCCGCGTCCCTCCCACACCGCGCGTCGCGGCGGGTCGACGTCGACGACCTGCCACCTCACGTGCACGTGCGCGCCGCGCAGATTGAGCGTCTGCTCGAACGTGGAGCCGCGCTCCAGGCGCTCGGGAACGTATCCCAGCCGGCGGTGGATCGTCACCCAGTCGGCCAGCCGGCGCGGGTCCATCACCACCCCCCACACGCGCGAGGGCGGGGCGGCGATCTCGATCGCGCAACGCACGAGCGTCATCGCCAGACCCTATCGGCCCGTGCGCCAGGGCCACGCGCCTCAGCGCGCCGCCAGCGGCTCGCTGCGCTCCCAGGCGCGCAGCGCGTGCTCGATCGCCGCGTCGAGCGCGTGCAGCCGCACGCCGAGCAGCGCGTCGGCGGCGTTCGCGCGCGGCAGCAGGTCGCTCGCCAGCCCCGCCATCAGCGGCCCGACCAGCTCCGGCCGCTCGCCGGCGATCGCCGCCGCGAGCCGGCTCGTGACGGCGACCAGGCCTGCATCGGGCGCGCGCGTCGGCAGCGCCAGCAGCGGGCGCCGGATCAGCAGCGCGTCGCGGATCCGCTCGATCAGCTGCCCGTAGCCGACGACCTCCGGACCGGCGACGTCGAGCGAGCGCCCGGCGGCCGCGTCGCTCGCGGCCGCGCGCGCGAGCGCCTCGATCACGTCGCGCTCGTCGATCGGCTGCGTGCGGCGCGTGCGCCAGGCCGGCAGCGGCACGATCGGCAGCCGCTCGAGCAGCCGCACGAGCAGCCGGAACGAGCGCGACCCCGCGCCGATCACGATCGATGCGCGCAGCGCGACCGAGCCCGGCACGGCCTCCAGCAGCGTCCGCTCGACCGCGAGGCGGCTCGCGAGGTGGGGCGAGGGCGGCGCGTCGTGCGGCACGAGGCCGCCGAGGTAGACGATCCGCTGCACGCCCGCCGCCTGCGCGGCGGCGGCGAAGCGCTCGGCGCCGGCGCGCTCGCGCGCGGAGAAGCCGCCGGGCCCGTCCTCCGCGGGGGCCGGCTCCATCGCGTGGACGAGGTAGTAGGCGACGTCGATCCCGTCGAGCGCCGCTGCGAGCCCGAGGCCGCTGACGACGTCGCCGCGCAGCACCGGCACGCCGAGCGCGACGCGGCCCGGGTCGCGCGCGAGGCCGCGCAGCTCGTGGCCGTCGCGTGCCAGCCGCGGGACGAGCCGCGCGCCGACGAATCCGCTCACACCGGTGACGAGGATGCGCACGCCGCACAGGCTCGCAAACTCTTGTGCGCGATTTGCGGGGACGCTCGTTGTGGCCGGTCGGCCGATGCGCTTTCATGCTGCCTCCCCCCAAGGTGCAGCTGGTCACGGAGGTCGAAGAGCGGGATGGCGAACGGGCGCGCGAGTGGTCGCAAGGTGAGCTGCGAGGACTGCTTCTTCCACCGCAACCTGCTGTGCGCGCTGGCCGAGCCCGAACCCTGCGCGACCTTCCGCCCGGCGCATCCCGACGGGCTGCGCCCGCCGCGCCAGCTGCGCTTCCAGTTCCGCCAGGAGCGCCGCACGCAGGCCGTGTGGGCGTTTCCCTCGGCGCAGGAGCAGGCCGCGCTGCACGCCTGACGCGCGGCCGCGCGCGCCGGTCGCCGCACGGACCTGACGGCTGCGCGGGCCTTTCACGGTTAGAGTCCCCCGCGTCGTGAGGATCACCGTGCTTGGCAAGTCGCCGGCCTGGCAGGACGCCGGCGGCGCGTGCAGCAGCTACCTGATCGAGGAAGGCGACCGGCGTCTGCTGCTCGACTGCGGCAACGGCGCGTTCGGCAAGCTGCGCGAGGCGTGCGCGTTCGCCGCCGTCGAGGCGGTCGTGATCTCCCACCTGCACGCCGATCACTTCTTCGACCTCGTCCCGTACGCGTACGCGCTCGCGTACTCGCCCGCGGCGACCGGCGCGCGGCCGGTCCTGCATGCCCCGCCGGGCGGCCGCGAGGCCTTCCGCCGCATCACCGGCACGTGGGACGACGAGCAGCTGATCGAGCGCGCGTTCGACGTGCGCGAGTACGACGCGAGCAGCGAGCTGGAGCTCGGCCCGCTGCAGGTCCGCTTCCACGAGGTCCCGCACTTCATCCGCACGCACGCGGTGCAGGTGCGCGGCGCCGGCGCCAGCTTCACCTACGGCGCCGACTGCGGACCCAACGACGCGATCGTCGCGTTCGCGCAGGGGACCGACCTGCTGATGCTGGAGGCGGCGATCCAGCAGCCCGAGCGCGACGACGTGCGCGGCCATCTCACGCCCGCCGAGGCCGGCGCCCACGCGCGCCGCGCCGGCGCGCGGCGGCTCGTGCTCAGCCACATCTCGGCCGACGTCGACGCCGGCTGGGCGCATGCGGAGGCCGCCGAGGCGTTCGGCGGGCCGGTCGAGATCGCCCGCGAAGGATCGATCTACGAGGTGTAGCCCTCCGCGGCCCGTCCCGGCCCGCGATGGTGCGGGAGCCGTCGTCCGCGCCGTCGCCTGATCCGCCGCCACGCGGGGTTCGCTCCCCCGGCACGGGGTATGCTCGCCGCACGAGCAAGCGGACGAAAAGGGGAGTCTCCCGAGATGGCAGCACGCAGCAAGAAGGCGAAGAGGGCCGCCACCGCGGCCGCCGCGACGACGAGCCCCTGGGTCCAGCGGCTCGTCCAGGACGAGGAGCTGCGGGACAACTTCCGCGTCGCGTTCGAGTCGGCGCGCGACGCCTACGAACGGCTGTCGGACGGCAAGAGCCCGCGCGAGCTGGTCGAGGACAAGAGGATCCAGGCCGACATCAAGCAGGCCGCCGACGCGCTGAAGGACGCCGGCAGCGCGCTGAAGGAGGGCCCGAAGCCCAGGCGCCGCAAGCCGAAGCGCCGCGGGCGCAAGCTCGTGCTGCTGATGATCGGCTTCGGGCTCGCGCTCGCGCTCAGCGAGGACCTGCGCGCGAAGGTCCTCGACGCGCTGTTCGGCAAGGAGGAGGAGTTCGAGCACGGCTCGACGACGACCGCCTCCGAGCCCGCTCAGAACGCGGCCGCCGCGGCCTGAGCGCCGGCGCCTCGCCGGGTCCGGGGAAGGCTTCCCGGGCCCGGTCGCCCGCGCGATTGACTACGATCGTGCGCGTGGCCATCTCATCGCCAGCCCAACGACCGCTGGAGAGCGACAAGGCGAAGCGCATCGTCGACGCGATGCGCCAGAGCGTCGCGCTCCGCGGCGCCGCCGGCTCGACGTTCGACCACGTCGCGCGCGAGGCGGGCGTCTCGCGCGGACTGCTGCACTATTACTTCGGCACGAAGGAGCGGCTGCTCGTCGAGGTCGTGCGGCGCGACTCGGAGATCCGGCTCGCCGCGCTCGCCGCCTCGCTCGGCGACGCGCGGACCGCGGACGACTTCATCGACGCGCTCGTGCGCAGCCTCGAGGACCTGATCGAGCGCGACCCCGGCTTCGTCGTGCTGCTGTACGAGCTGTTCACGCTGTCGCGGCGCAACGAGGAGATCGCCGAGGAGCTGGCGACGCTGTGCCGCCAGACGCGTGCCGACCTCGCCGCGTCGCTGAAGGCCAAGCACGACCAGAACGTGCTGGCGCTCGGCGGCGACCCCGACGCGGTCGCCGGCGTGCTGCTCGCGCTCGCGGACGGGCTGGCGCTGCGCTTCCTCAGCGAGCCGGACCGCGATCCCGGCCCGACGCTCGCCGTCGCGGTCGGCGCGGCCCGCGCGCTGATCTGCGATCCGGCGTAGGCGCCGGCGTCAGCCCGCGCTCAGCTTCGGCGAGCGCCAGGGCGCCCGCAGCCGCCGCTCGAGCTCGTCGCCGAGCTCGGCGATCGCGATCCGTTCCTGGGCCAGCGAGTCGCGGTCGCGCAGGGTGACCGTCTGGTCCTCCATGGTCTGGTGGTCGACGGTGACCCCCCAGGGTGTCCCGATCTCGTCCTGCCGCCGGTAGCGCTTGCCGATCGAGCCGCCCTCGTCGTACTCGGCCTGCATGTGGCGGCGCAGGTCGGCGTAGATCTCGCGCGCGACCTCGGGCTGGCCGTCCTTGCGCACGAGCGGCATCACCGCGACCTTCACCGGCGCCAGGCGCGGGTGGAGGCGCAGCAGCGTGCGCATCTCGCCCTCGACCTCCTCCTCGTCGTAGGCGTCCACCAGGAAGGCCAGGGCGGCACGGTCGGCGCCGGCCGCCGGCTCGATCACGTGCGGCACGTAGCGCTCGCCGGTCGCCGTGTCGACGTACTCGAGCTTCTCCCGCGCCGCGGTCGCGTGGGCGGTGAGGTCGAAGTCGCCGCGGTCGGCGATCCCCTCCAGCTCGGACCAGCCGATCGGGAACAGGTACTCGACGTCGCTCGTCCCGGACGAGTAGTGCGACAGCTCGTCAGCCTCGTGCGCACGCAGGCGCAGGTGGTCGGGGCGGATCCCCAGCTCGACGTACCAGCGCTCGCGCTCGGCCAGCCAGTGCTCGAACCACTTGCCGGCGTCGTCCGGCGGCACGAAGAACTCCATCTCCATCTGCTCGAACTCGCGCGTGCGGAAGACGAAGTTGCCCGGCGTGATCTCGTTGCGAAACGACTTGCCGATCTGCGCGATCCCGAACGGCGGCTTCTTGCGGGAGAACTGCAGCACGTTCTTGAAGTTGACGAAGATCCCCTGGGCGGTCTCGGGACGCAGGTAGACGGTCGCGCCCTCCTCCTTGACCGGCCCGACGGTCGTCTCGAACATCAGGTTGAAGTCGCGCGCCTCGGTCAGGTCGCAGTCGGGTCCCTCACCCGGGTGCTTGGAGGGCTTGCGCCCGCACTGCAGCTGGTCGAGGTGGTCGGCGCGGAAGCGCAGCTTGCAGGCGCGGCAGTCGACGAGCGGGTCGGTGAAGCCGGCGAGATGGCCGGACGCCTCCCACACCTTCGGGTGCTGGATGATCGCGCTGTCGAGCGCGACGACGTCGTCGCGGTCGGACAGCATCGCGCGCCACCACTCGTTCTTGACGTTCGTCTTGAGCAGCACGCCGTAGTGGCCGTAGTCGTACGTCGACCCGACCCCGCCGTAGATCTCGGAGGAGGGGAAGATGAAGCCGCGCCGCTTGCACAGCGCGACGATCTTGTCCATCGTGACGACGTCGCTCATCGGCGGCTGACTCTATCCTTCTCCGGACGATGCCGATCTACGAGTACCGCTGCGAGCGCGGTCACACGTTCGAGGCGCTGCAGCGGATGGCCGATGACCCGCTCGAGGTGTGCCAGGTCTGCGAGGCGCCCGCGACGCGCGTGCTGCATCCGCCGGCCGTGCACTTCAAGGGCTCCGGCTTCTACAACACCGACTACGGGACCCGCAAGCGGGCGCGTGAGAAGAGCGCGGCCGAGGGCGCGAGCAAGGGCAAGACGGAGGGCGGCGAGACGAAATCCTCGTCGTCCGAGGGGAGCAGCGGCAGTGCCAAGACATCCGAGAAGAGCCCGGCCGCGGGCGCCGCGTCCTAGCGCGATCCTGCGTGCGGCGGCGGGCGTGCTGCTGGCGCTCGCGCTCGTCGTCCCGGCGGCCGCGACCGCCGCGAAGCCGCGCTTCACCGGCGAGGTGACCGACACGCTGCGCACGCCGACGCACCGGCTCGTCGCCGACGCCAAGAGCGGCAAGGCCGAGGCCGACCTGGTCTTCTCCGACGCGACCCACGCGAAGACGACCGTTCGCACCTGCGTCGTGCGCCGCGACCGCGCGCACATACGCACCTGCTTCCGGCTCGTGACCGGCGCCGCCGGCGTCGCGACCGTCACTCCGCTGAAGTTCCCGCGCGGGCGCTACGAGGTGCGCTGGTCGGTCGCCGGCGCGGTCGTCGCGCGCTGGCGCTTCGCGGTCGTCTGAAGCGCCCCGCGCCGCCGCCTACGCGCCCCCCCGCGTCGGACAGAACGCGGGCGTGGCGTCGGTCCGCGCGCCGCCGATCACCACCCACACGGCGTGGCCGCCGGCCAGCCGTACGCACGGAGGCGATCTGTGCGTCCCGTCGCGCAGCAGCAGGGCGGTCCCCGGCGGCATGTGCTGCGGATCGAAGCTCGGGAGCGTCCCCATGCCGGCCATCGCGATCATCACGTCTATGCCGTAGTGGTTGAAGTCGTACAGTTCCTGCTGCCACGGCAGCCACGTCACCTGTTCGATCCCCCGCCGGTGGAGGGCTCGCAGGAGCGCGAGGAAGTCGTCGCCGCGGCGCGGTCCCGACAGCTGGAAGACGCGGTTGCTGTAGAGGACGATCTGATCGGTCGGCGCGACCCCGAGCACGGTGCGGTCGGTGGGCAGCCGCCTCACGAGCGGCACGCGCACCTCGCCGCCGACGCCGAACGTCGAGCCGAGCACGCTCGCGGCGAGCGCCAGCGCGAGCGACGCGACGGCGACCGACCGTCCGAGCGGGCCCAGCTTCACGATCCAGATCGTCCCGAGCACCGCCAGGTAGACGATCAGCGGCAGCTGGTAGCGGACGACGTGTATCGGCGTCGCCAGTAGCGCGATCCACGCCAGCAGCATCCCGCACAGCAGCTCCGGGACCCAGGGGCCGGCGCGCCCGCGGAGGGTCCGGACGGTCGCGGTGGCGATCCCGATCGCGGCGAGCACGAACAGCGGCGCGAGCAGCTCGCCGTTCAGCGCCGCCCACACGTACCACCCGAGGTTCGTGAGCGACAGCGTCGGAGGGTCGGTCCCGGGGACGCTCGTGCCGACCAGCGCTTCGTTGACGCCGAGGTGATGGAGATGGATCGCGTACCACGGGCCGGCGACGACGAGCGCACCGAGCGCGAACCGGAGGATGCCGCGCCGGTTGCGCCAGCCGTGCCCGCGCAGGATCACGACCACGACGAGGCCGGCGAGGCAGAGGGCGGACTGCTGCTTGGCCAGCAGCGCGAGCCCGACCGCCAGGCCGGCCAGCAGCGAGCGGCGCTCGTCGGAGAAGCGGTCGCTCGCGAGCACCAGCCACGCCGAGACGGCGACGAGCGCGGCCTCGGGCGCGTCGAGCATCAGCACGTGGAAGCTCTCGACCATCAGCGGCGTGCCGAGCGCGAACGCCGTCGCGAGCGCTCCGGCGCGCGGCCCGCCCACCAGCGCGCCCGCGCGGTAGCAGCCGAGCGCCAGCAGCGGCATGAACACGAGCACCTCGGCGATGACCGGGGCGGTCACGTTCACGCCCCCGATCAGCATCCCGATCGCGCCGACGACCCGGACGAGCGGCGGGTGTATCGCGACTTCGGACAGCGGCCCCAGCAGGTCGCCTCGGGCCAGCGTCGCGTGCGTCGCAAGCGCGTCGGTGAGGATCGTCCCCGGCTCCATCCCCGGGATGCCGCGATCTTCGGCCAGCCACCAGCAGCTCAGCGCGATCGACGCCGCCGTGAGCGCGATCGCGCTCCACGCCGCGGCGCTCCAACGCGGCGCCGCCAGGGATAACGAACGGCGGCCCGGTGCGAGCGCGGTCCCACGATCCTCGCTCATGACACCACTATAAAGTTCGTGAGCGGGGGTCTGCCGGCGCTACCCGTCCAGGAAGCGCCGCACGGCGGCCTGCTTCTCGGCCTCGGAGACGACGAGGCCCGAGCCGCCGTTGGGCAGCGTCGTGAAGCTCGACGGCTTGAGCACCTGCACCGGCGGCGAGCCGGTCGTCGCGGCGGCGGCGAAGAAGCCGAGCAGCGTCGGGCCGCCCATGTCGGTCCGCATCGCCTTCGGCGCGTACCAGGAGATCCAGGGCAGGCGGAAGAACGACCACGGCGAGACGAGCGAGTCCTTCATCCCGGACAGGATCTGCTGCTGGCGCCTCGCGCGCGTCAGGTCGTCCTCGGCTGGGTTGCAGGCGTTCTTGCGCGTGCGCGCGAGCACCAGCGCCTGCTCGCCGTCGAGGTGGTGCGTGCCCGGGCCCAGGCGCAGCGTCTGGCCGCCGTTGCGCACGCCGCCGCTGATCTCCGAGCAGACGCGGCCGGTCGTCACGTCGACGCCGCCGAGCGCGTCGATCAGCTTCGGGAAGTTCTCGAAGCTGACCTCGACGAGGTGGTTGACCGGGATCCCCAGGTAGTCCTCGATCGTGCGGATCGACAGCGCCGCGCCGCCGTAGGCGTAGGCGGCGTTGATCTTGTCGGTGCCGTGGCCGGGGATCGGCACGACCGTGTCGCGCGGGATCGACAGGCGTGCGCCATGCCCGCCGCCGACCCGCCACAGCATGATCGTGTCCGAGCGGCTCGGGCCGCCGGGGTTCGCGCCCGGCTCCTTCGAGCCCTTCGGGCGCGCGTCGGAGCCGAGCAGCAGGATCGTGTTGGCCGACGTGAGCGGGAACCCGGCCGGCTTCAAGGCGGCCTTCGCGGCGTCCGAGACCTTCGAGCGCTCGATCTGCGCGCTGACGAGGAACAGGACGAGCGACAGCGCCAGCCAGCCGGCGACCGCGAGCGCGACCCACTTCAGGACGCGGCGGGGGGTGATCGGCCGGCGGCGCGCGGGCGCGGTTCCCGGCGGGGGCGCCGCGCGGCCGCGGCGTCGCGCGCGCAGCCCGCGGCGTCCCCCGCCGCCGGCGCCGAGCAGCTCGTCCAGTTGCGCGTCCTCGCCGCGCAGACGCTCGCGCAGGCCGCGGGGCTTGGAGCGGTACAGGGTGTACGAGGGCGCCCCGCGCCGCAGCGCGTCGTCGCGATCGTCCGGCATGCCGCGGTCTATAGTGGCCGAGATGGCGGCCGAGTGCGTTATCGGGGTCGACCTCGGTGGCACGAAGCTGCTCGCCGGGGTGCTCGACGACGGCCTCGGCGTCCACCACCGGGTGCAGCGTCCCGTCCACGGGCTGGGGCAGCGCGAGCTGCTCGACACGGTCGTCGCCGCCGTCGAGGAGGCGCGCGCCGCCGCGTCGGCCGAGGTCACGGCGGTCGGCTTCGGGATCCCCTGCCTGATCGACCAGCGGCGCGGGATGGCGCTGATGGCCGTCAACCTCGCGCTCGCCGACGTGCCGTTCCGCGACCTGATGGCGGAGCGCCTCGGGCTGCCGGTCGAGGTCGACAACGACGCCAACTGCGCGGCGCTCGCCGAGCACCGCGCCGGCGCCGCGCAGGGCGCCGACGACGCGGTCGTGCTGACGATCGGGACCGGGATCGGCGGCGGGCTGATCCTCGGCGGCGAGGTCTACCGCGGCGCGATCGGCGCGGGCGCCGAGCTGGGGCACATGACGATCGACCTCGACGGCCCGCCGTGCCAGGGCAACTGCCCCAACCACGGCTGCCTGGAGACGCTCGCCTCCGGCACCGCGCTCGCGCGCGAGGGAGGGCGGATCGCGGCCGAGCGGCCGGACTCGCAGCTCGGCCGCGCGCTGGCCGACGGCCGCGAGATCACCGGCGCGCTGGTGACCGAGCTGGCGCACGACGGCGACGCGGCGGCGGTCGAGGCGCTCGCGCTGATCGGACGCAGCCTCGGCGTCGGGATCGCGGCGCTGCTGAACGTCTTCAACCCGGACGTCGTCGTGGTCGGCGGCGGCGTGATCGCCGCGGGGGACCTGCTGCTGGAGCCCGCGCGCGCGGAGGTCGCCGAGCGCGCGCTGCCGCCGGTGCGCGAGCACGCACGGATCGTGCCGGCGCAGTTCGGCGTCGAGGCGGGGATGGTCGGCGCGGGCGCGCTCGCGTTCGCGCACGCGCGCGGGACCGAGGTCGCGTAGTGGCCGGCCGCCTGATCGTCTGCCCGACGCCGATCGGCAACCTCGAGGACGTCACGCTGCGCGTGCTGTCCGCGCTGCGCGAGGCGGACCTGATCGCCTGCGAGGACACGCGCCGCACGCGCACGCTGCTCGACCGCTACGGCGTCTCGGGAGAGCTGCTCAGCTACCACGAGCACAACGAGCGCGAGCGAGCCGCGGAGCTGGTGCGGCGGATGCAGACGGGCGCGAACGTCGCGCTCGTGTCCGACGCCGGCATGCCGCTCGTGTCCGACCCGGGGTTCGTGCTCGTGCAGGCCTGCGTCGCGGCGGGGCTGGCGGTCGAGGTGCTGCCGGGGCCGAGCGCCGCGCTCGCCGCGCTGGTCGCGTCGGCGCTGCCGGCCGAGCGCTGGCGCTTCAGCGGCTTCCTGCCGCGCAAGCGCGGCGAGCTGGAGCGGGCGTTCGCGGTGTCCGAGACGCTCGTCGCGTTCGAGTCGCCCAAGCGGGTCGCGGCCTCGCTGGCGGTGCTCGCGGAGGTGGACCCCGACCGGCCCGTGGTCGTCTGCCGCGAGCTGACGAAGCTGCACGAGGAGATCGTGCGCGGGACGGCCGCCGAGCTCGCGGCGCGCTACGCGGCCGAGCCGCCGCGCGGCGAGGTCGTGCTCGTCGTCGGGGCCGCCCCCGAGGCCGAGGCGCCGCTGGAGCCGGCTCTGGATGCGCTGCGGCGGTTGATCGACGCCGGCGCCAAGCCGCGGCCGGCCGCGGGCGTCGTGGCGGGGCTGACCGGCGTGCCGGCGAACGCGCTGTACCGCGCGCTGACGGCGGACTGACCCGCGGCCGGCGGCGCGGCCGCCGATACCCTTCCCACCCGCCATGCCGTTCTACGTCACCACCCCGATCTACTACGTCAACGCGCAGCCGCACCTCGGCCACGCGTACACGACGATCGCGGCCGACGTGCTGGCGCGGCACATGCGCCAGCGGGGCGAGCAGGTCTTCTTCCTCACCGGCACCGACGAGCACGGCGAGCCGGTCGCGCAGGCCGCCGAGGCGCTCGGCGTCACGCCGGCGCAGCTGGCCGACCAGAACGCCGCCCGCTTCCAGGCGCTGATGCCGCAGCTGGAGGCGTCCAACGACTTCTTCATCCGCACCTCCGACCCACGCCACGGCGCGCGGGTCCAGGAGGTGATGCAGCGCGTGCACGACAACGGGCACGTCTACCTCGGCACCTACGAGGGCTGGTACTGCCCGCGCTGCGCCGACTTCAAGGCCGAGAACGAGATCGCCGAGGGCAACACCTGCCCGATCCACCACATACCGCTCGACCGCGAGCAGGAGGAGAACTGGTTCTTCCGGCTGTCCGCGTTCCAGGAGCCGCTCGAGCGGCTGTTCGCGGAGCGCCCGGACTTCGTGATGCCCGCCTCGCGCCGCAACGAGGCGCTCGCATTCGTCAAGCAGGGATTGCGCGACGTCTCGCTCTCGCGCGGGAAGATCAGCTGGGGCGTGCCGGTGCCGTGGGATCCGTCGCACGTCTTCTATGTCTGGTTCGACGCGCTGCTCAACTACTACACGGCGCTCGGCTTCGCGCGCGACGGCGAGGACCTGACGGACGTGTTCTGGCCGGCGACCTACCACCTGATCGGCAAGGACATCCTCAAGTTCCACGCGATCTACTGGCCGGCGCTGCTGATGGCGGCCGAGCTGGAGCTGCCGCACCACCTGTTCGTCCACGGCTACCTGCTGATGGAGGGCGAGAAGATGAGCAAGTCGCTCGGCAACGTGCTCGACCCGTTCGAGGTGATGGAGCGCTTCGGCACCGACGCGCTGCGCCACTACTGCTTCCGCGAGGTCTCGTTCGGGCAGGACGGGTCGGTCTCGACGACCGGCTTCGAGGCCCGCTACGAGTCCGAGCTGGCGAACGAGTACGGCAACCTCGCGTCTCGCACGCTCGCGATGCTCGCGCGCTACCGCGACGGGCGCGTGCCCGTCGTCGCGACCGACGCGGCGCTCGCGGCCGACTTCGACGGCCTGGATCGGGAGGTCGCCGCGCTGCTCGACCGCGCCGAGCTGACGCAGGCGCTCGACGCGATCTGGCAGCGCGTGCGGCGCTGCAACCGCTACGTCGAGGAGCGCGCGCCGTGGCAGCTCGCGAAGGACGAAGCCGAGGCGGCAGCGCTCGACGAGACGCTCGCGTCGCTCGCCGAGGGGCTGCGGGTGGTCACCGTCTTGCTGCACTCCTACATGCCCGCGAGCACGGCGACGCTGCTCGCGGCGCTCGGGCGGCCCGAGCTGGACTACGCGGGCGCGGCGTTCGCCGACCGCGGCTGGGGCGGGACGGTCGGCGCGCTCGAGCCGCTGTTCCCCAAGATCGTCCCGGCGACGCCGTGATCGACAGCCACACGCACCTCACCTCGTGCGCGCCGCCGGCGGAGGAGCTGGTCGCCGCCGCCGAGCGGGCGGGCGTGCGGCGGATGCTCACGATCGGCTCCGACGGCGACTCCTGCCGCGCCGCGCTCGCGCTCGCCGAGGACTTCCCACAGGTCTACGTCGCGATCGGCCGCCACCCCAACCACGCGACCGGCTTCGACGACGCCGACCTCGCCGAGCTGCGCGCGCTCGCCGCGCACCCGCGCTGCCGCGCGATCGGCGAGACCGGGCTCGACTTCCACCGCACCGACGCGCCGCGCGAAGACCAGGAGCGCGCGTTCGCGGCGCAGATGACGCTCGCGCGCGAGACCGGCAAGCCGCTCGTGATCCACACGCGCGCGGCCGACGACGACACGCTCTCGATGCTCGGCGGCCAGGCCGAGGGCCTGCGCGTGATCCTGCACTGCTTCTCGATGCCCGACCGCCTCGACGCGTGCCTCGAGCGCCGCTACTGGATCTCGTTCGCCGGCAACGTCACCTACCCGGCCAACGCCGCGCTGCGCGCGGCCGCGCGCGACGTCCCGGCCGACCGGCTGCTGGTCGAGACCGACGCCCCGTACCTGACGCCCCAGGCGGTGCGCAAGGAGCGCAACCAGCCGGCGAACGTCGTGCTGACGGCGCAGCTCGTCGCGGCCGAGCGCGGCGTCGCCTACGCGGAGCTGGAGGCGCAGGTCGAGCGCAACGCGGCCGAGCTGTTCGGCTGGTGAGCGGCGCGGCCGATCCGCTCCCGGTACAGCCGTCGCTGCGGCGCCTGCGCGCGTTCGGCGTCAGGCCCAACCGCGAGCTGGGCCAGAACTTCCTGATCGACTCGAACCTCCTCGACGTGATCGCGCGCGCGGCGCTGGTGGATGCCGGCGACGTCGTGCTGGAGATCGGCGGCGGGCTCGGCGTGCTGTCCGAGCACCTCGCGGCGCGCGCGGCGTACGTGCACGTCGTCGAGGTCGACCGCTCGCTCGAGCCGGCGCTGCGCGACGCGCTGCGCCCCTTCGCCGCGACGACGGCGCTGCACCTCGCCGACGCGATGGCGCTCGACCTCGCCGCGCTGAGGCCGTCGCCGACGAAGGTGATCGCGAACCTGCCGTACGGGATCGCCGCGAGCGCGACGCTGCGGACGGTCGAGCAGCTGCCGGACGTCCAGCGCTGGGTCGTGATGGCGCAGAAGGAGGTCGGCGAGCGGCTCGCGGCCGCGCCCGGCACGCCCGCGTACGGCGTGCCGTCGGCGATCGCGCAACTCGCGTGCGAGGTGCGCGTGCTGCGGCCGGTCGCGCGGACGGTCTTCCACCCGGTCCCGAATGTCGACTCTGTGCTCGTCGGGCTGACGCGGACCGGCCCGGCGGCGCCGGCGGCGCTGCGCGCGTTCGTGCAGGCGGCCTTCGCGCACCGGCGCAAGACGCTCGCCGCCTCGGTCGCGCTCGCGGGCGTCGCGTCGCGCGAGCGCGCGCGGGCCGCGCTGGAGGCGCTCGGCCAGGCGCCCGACGTGCGCGCCGAGCGGCTGTCGCCCGCCGAGTTGCGCGCGCTGTGGGAGACAATCGCGCGATGAGTACGCCGACGCCGCGCGCGCTCGCGAGCCGCCCGCCCGCGCCGCGGCCGGCGGAGGCACCCGCGCGATGACGGCCCTGCGCGCGCTCGCGAGCCGCCCGCCCGCGCCGCGATCCGGGGAGGCGCCCGCGCGATGACGGCCCTGCGCGCGCTCGCCCCCGGCAAGGTCAACCTCGCGCTGTTCCTCGGCCCGGCGCGCGCGGACGGGCTGCACGAGCTCGTCTCGCTGATCGAGTCGCTGTCGCTCGCCGACGAGCTGACGCTGGAGGAGCTGCCCGGGGCGGCGCTCACGGCGGCGGCGCCAGGCGTCAGCGGCGCCGCCTGCGACGCCGGCCTCGACGAGATCGTCTGCGCGGGCGTCGAGGGCCCGAACCTCGCGGGCGAGGCGCTCGGCGCGTTCCGCGCCGCGAGCGGCTGGGACGGGCCGCCCCAGCGCCTGACGATCGCCAAGCGCGTGCCGGTCGCCGCCGGGATGGGCGGCGGCTCGGGCGACGCCGCCGCCGCGCTGCGGCTCGCCGCGCACGCCGCCGGCCGCGCCCCCGACGACCCGCTCCTGCGCCAGCTCGCGCCGCGGCTCGGCGCCGACGTGCCGAGCCAGCTCGCGCCCGGCGCGACGCTGGTCGGCGGCGCGGGCGAGCACGTCCAGCCGCTCCCCGCGCTCCCGCCCCACGGCGTGCTGATCCTCCCGAGCGGCGAGCGGCTCGCGACCGCCGGCGTCTACCGCGAGGCCGACCGGCTCGGGCTCGTGCGCGCCCCAGACGAGCTGGCCGAACGGCGCACCGCGCTGCTCGCCGCGCTCGACGCCGACGCCGCGCTGCCCGCCGACCTGCTCGTCAACGACCTCGAGCCCGCCGCGCGCTCGCTGTGCGCGGCGATCGAGCCGGCGCTGCACGCCGCCCGCGAGGCCGGCGCCGACCACGCGCTCGTCAGCGGGTCGGGACCGACGGTCGCCGGGATCTTCTGGGGCGCGGACGGCGAGGCGCGCGCCGAGCGGGCGGCCGCGGCGCTACGCGCGCGCTTCCCGCAGGCCACCGCCGCCCGCCCCGCCGGCCCCGACTTCGCGGCGATCCGCGCGGTGCGCGAGAATGGCGAGGCACCATGAGCGCCTCCGCGATCACCGAGCTCGTCGCCGTCGGCGCCGGGCTGCTCGCGCTCTCCGCGTTCGTCTGGCTCGTGCTCGTGCCGGCCGTCAGCGCGTACGAGCGCACCTGGGAGCGGGTCGTCGCCGGCCTGCTGTCGCTGTGGGTGCTCGGCGCGTTCGTCGGGGTGGGGATCCTCGCCGGCGGCGCCGTCATCTGGTTCTGGCCGCGGGTGTTCTGACACGCGAACCGCATATCGGCGCGCTGACCCACTAAGGTCTGGCACGACTGCGTCCCGGGGGATCGGGCGCGAACGATCGGCAAGGTCGCCGCAGTACCGGAGGTCCAGATGCACTTGTCGCGTTCGATTGCGGCCGTCCGCGAACTGTCACCCGCCCTCGTCACTCCGTTGCTGGCGGTCGCGCTGCTCGCGTGCCTCCCGTCGATCGCCGCCGCGGCGCTCGGCTGGAACGGCTTCGGCGTCGGCAGCTGGCCGCCCGCGACCTGGCGTCCCTACTCCTCGCCCTCGTCCACGACGCACGGCTCACCGTTCAACCGCACGGTGACGGGCATCGCCGTGCACCCCAACTCGGCCGCGATCGTCGCAAAGACGCTGTCGCTCGGCACGATCGGCAACCTCGTCGCCGGCAACTCCGGCACGACAAGCGACTGGCAGCACCCGACCTACTACGCCCAGCCGAGCGACCCGCTGTTCACGCTGACGTGGACCGGCGGTGGCCCCGGCTCCACGAACGGGATGCAGATCCGCATCCCCGACCGGGCGCGCGCCGCCGGCGGCACTGACCACCACATGACGGTCGTCGAGCCGGACGGCTGGGAGTACGACTTCTGGAACGTCACGTACAAGCAGCCGGGCGGCGGCGTGCTCAAGTACGGCGGCGGCGGCCGCACGCGGATCGACGGCTACGGCCTCGCCAGCGGCGGCACGGCCGCCGGCTTCGGCAACCTCGCGGGCGTGATCCGCGAGCAGGAGCTGGCCGCGGGCCACATCAACCATGCGCTGTTCATCGTCGTCAAGTGCACCGCGCGCAACACGGCGTTCGGCTACGGCGAGAAGCTGATGGGAAGCTCCAGCTACGTCTACCCCGCGACGCACAGCGGCTCCGGCTGCCCGACCGACAGCACGTCGCTGCCGCCGATGGGCGCGCACTTCGTGCTCGCGATGACCGACCTGCAGATCGCCGCGCTCGCCGTCCCGTGGTGGAAGAAGACGATCCTCACGGCGCTGGCGCACTACGGCGGCTACGTCGGCGACACCGGCGGCTCGGGCTTCAACTTCCAGTTCGAGTCGGGCTCGACCTACACCTCGTTCAGCTGGGCCGACCCGCTCGTGTCGCTCTCGAAAGGGCTCGGCGTGCCGCTGTGGGAAAACCTCTACGTCTACAACGTCGCCGGCAGCGTCGACTGGGCGAGATACCTGCGCGTGCTCGTGCCGCCGGCCCCGTAGCGGAGCGCCGTTCGTACAATCGCGGCATGCCCCGCGCGCCCGGCGAGACGACCTCCTCCGCGCCGGACCTGCGAGCGCTCGAGGCGATCACCGAGGCGGTCGCCGCCGGCGCCGGCCTGCCGGAGATCGTCCGCGCCGCCGCACGCGCGCTCGACGCGAGCCTCGCGCTGATCGACCGCACGAGCGTCGTGCTGGCGGTCGCGGCGCGCTCGCCGGCGGAGGAGCGCGACCTGCTGCGCGACGGCGAGCGGGTCGAGCGCGTCGAGCTGCGCGTCGCCGACGCGGTCGTCGGACAGCTGCGCGTGCGGTCGCGGGAGCGCGGCGGGGGCGGGGGGGTGGGGATCGATTCAGGCGTGCTGCGGCTCGTCACGACCTTGATCGCGTCCGAGGTCGAGCGCGTGCGCGGGCCCGAGCGCGCGTCGGAGGCCGCGGCCGCAGCCTTCCTGCACGCGGTGCTGGCGCGCGAGATCCCCGCACGCGAGGACCTGGTGGCGCGCGGCAAGGAGCTGGGGATCGCGCTCGACCGCGGCGGCTCGGTGATCGTCGTGCGCGCCCACCCGCGCGCGACCGTCGAGGACGACTGGCGTGCGCGCCTGCTGGCGCTCTCCGAGCGCGGCGCGCGCTCGATCGCGCCCGGCTCGATCGCCGCCACGACCACCGCCGGCGACGGCGACGAGGTCGTCGTGCTCGTGCCCGACGCGGACGGCGAGGCGGGGCGGCGCGTCGCCGCGACGGTGCTGCGCGAGCTGGAGGCGAACCTGAGCGGGTTCGCGTTCGCGGTCGGGCGCAGCCGGCTGGCGGGCGATCCGCTCGACCTGCACCGCGCCGGCAACGAGGCGCTGCTGGCGGCGAACGTCGTCGAGGGCGATCCGGACGAGTCGCTGCTCGCCTACGACGACACCGGCACCTACCAGCTGCTGCTGCCGCACATGAGCGATCCCGCCGAGCTGCGGCGCTTTTACGACGAGACGGTGTCGAAGATCGTCGCCTACGACGAGCAGTACGAGACCTCCGACCTCGTCGGGACGCTCGAGACGTTCCTCGAGTGCGACGGCAACGTGAACGCGACCGCGTCGCGGCTGATCACCCACCGTCATACGGTCCGCTACCGCTTCGAGCGCGTGCGCGAGATCACCGGGCTCGACGTCGGCTCGACCGACGGGCGCGAGAAGCTGTCGTTCGGCCTCAAAGCGATGCGCGTGCTCGGGATCGCCGCCCCGCGCGGGCCGGCGACCGAGCGCGGCGCGGAGGGCGGCCGCGTGCGCCGCGAGCAGCCCGACCGCCCGTCGGCCGCCCGGCCCTCGCCGGGGCCGCGCGGGCGCTGACCGGGCGCGTTCGAACTCATCCGATCAGTTGGATTTCCGAAAATCGCGGTTAGACTGGCCGCGTGGCCGGCAGGGGTGCTCGGATCGCGGGGGAGGCATGGCCTAAGACGGGCCCCGGCGAGCCGCCCGTCGCCCACCTGATCGACCGGCGTGGCCGCTGCCGGCTCGCGTTCGAGCCCGTCGCCGACCTCTTCCGCGGGGAGATCTGCGGCTACGAGGCGCTGCCGCGCTACCCGGACGCGATGAGCCCCGGTCGCTGGCGCCTGGAGGCGCAGCAGCGCGGGCTCGAACCGGACCTCGACGCGTTCCTGATCGAGTCGGTGCTGGAGGAGCGCCAGCACCTGCCGCCGGAGTGCTGCCTGTCCTTCAACGTCCGCCCGCAGACGCTGCAGCGCGAGGCGGTGCGCGCGACGCTCGCGCGCCCCGACGGGCTCGAGGGGCTGGCGGTCGAGCTGTGCCCGCGCGTGCCCATGCGGCACGAGCACGCGTTGCTGGACGCCGTCGCCGAGCTGCGCGCGGTGGGCGCGAAGATCGCGATCGACGGCGTCGGCAAGGCCGCGGCGACGCTGCATCTGATCACGGTCGTCCGGCCCGAGATCGTCAAGCTCGACGCCGCGCTCGTGCGCGGCTGCCACCGCGATGACGTGAAGCTCGCGGCGGTCGAGGCGGTCCACCGCTTCGCCGAGCGCGTCGGCGCGCAGCTCGTCGCGCAGGGCGTCGAACTGATCGAGGAGCTCGACGCGCTCGTCGACCTGCGCGTGCCGCTCGCCCAGGGGCCGCTGATCGGCGTGCGCGCGAAGACGCTGACGCCGGTCGCGTTCGCGCTCGGCGGCTACGTGCGCGAGCGCGCCGGGCGGGGGGGCGGCGAAGCGAGCTGACGGTGCACTCCGCCGCGTCCTGCTACGCCGCGACGTGCTGCGGATGGCGCCCCTCGGCCAGCTCCTCGACGACCTTCGCGCAGAAGGCCGGCAGGTCGTCCGGCCGGCGGCTGGAGACGAGCCCGTTGTCGACGTGGACCCGCTCGTCGACCCACGTCCCGCCGGCATTGCGGATGTCGGTCTGCAGGCTCGGCCACGAGGTGATCGTGCGGCCCTTCAGGACGCCGGCCTCGACGAGCGTCCACGGCCCGTGGCAGATCACGCCGACCGGCTTGTCCTGCTCGAAGAACGCGCGCGCGAAGCGGACGGCATCCTCGTCGGTGCGCAACCGGTCGGGGTTCGCGACGCCGCCGGGCAGCACGAGCCCGTCATAGTCGTCGGCCGTCGCCTCGGCGACCGTGCGATCGACCGGGAACGTGTCGCCCTTGTCGAGATGGTTGAACGCCTGCACCTCCCCGCGCTCGAGCGAGATCAGCTCGACATCCGCACCTGCGTCGACGACCGCCTCCAGCGGCTCGGTCAGCTCCACCTGCTCGACGCCCTCGGCGAAGAGGAACGCGATGCGCTTGCCCTGCAGCTCCTGTGCCATGCTCGTAGCCTCCGCACATCGGAAGTCGGGTTCTCCACCGCTCCCCTACCCACAGCTCGCGGTGCTCGCGCAGGCAGGTCTGCATGCGAACGCGTCATGCCGGCCGCGGTGTTCGCTACAGTCCGCCAATGCTCTACAACCCATCAAATTCCAGGCTCGGGGGCGTGCGTACGAGTCGCGGCTGGAAGTCGGTCGCCGCTCAGCGCGGCGTCGCGCCTTCCGAGACCGGACCCGGCGCGATGTCCTCCAGCAGCGTGTTCTTCGAGTTTCTGCCTGAACGCAACCGTGCTCGGCACGCCGTTCCCGAGCGGTCGGTTGGCACCCGCGCGTAGCGCCTGCGGGTGACGACGGACCGCCGGGACTTCGCCAATCCATACATCGTCGTCTGGCCGGACGGCGCCGACGCGGTCCTCAAGAGCGCGTGGTCGCTGCGCGTGCTGTATTGCCCGTGGGCCGCGGCTGGGGCGCTGTTGGGTGCGGCGGGAGACATCGGCTCCCTCCGCGCCGAGCTCGCCGCGTGCGGCGTCGCCGATCCCGCGGCCCTCGTCGAGGGCGCGCGCGACGCCGGCATCCTCGTCTCCGAGCGCGAGCTCGCGCAGCTCGACGCCTTCTTCGAGGACTGGACATGGGGGCCGGTGGCTGCGGCCCACCTGTTCGGCTACCACACCGATGCGTTCGTCGATCCCGAACGCGAGCTGGACGGGTCGCGAGCGGCCGACGCGTCGGTTCCCGCGCTGCTCTGCGAGGGCGACGAGGACGCGGTGGCCCTCCCGCCGCGGGTGCGGGCGGATCCGCTCGGCGAGGTCGTCGCGCGCCGCCGCAGCCGTCGCAGCTTCAGCGACGCACCGGTCGAGCTCGCATCGGTCGCGGCCTGTCTCGGCGACGCGCTCGGGATCACCGGGCAGCGCACGCGCGACGACGGGCGCACGCTGCCGTTGACGGCGGCGCCGTCGCCCGGCGGCCTGAACACCTACGACGGGCTCGTGCTCGCGCGGCGGGTGGACGGGCTGGAGGACGGCACGTATCGCTATCTGCCCGCCCGCCACGCGCTCGCGCGCAAGGCGGGGCGGCATGTGCCGTTCGACCGCTTGTTCGGGGGGCAGTCATGGTGCGCCCGTGCTGCCTGCGCGATCGTGCTCGCCGCCGATCTGCGCCGCCCGGCCTCGCGCTACGACTTCCCGACGACGATCTCGGCCGCGCTGATCGAGGCCGGGGCCCGCGTGGAGCTGATCCTGCTGCGTGCGGAGGCCGCCGGCCTGTCCGCCACGACCGTGGGCCTGACCGGCGTCGGCGCGTTCGCGCGCGAGCTGGCCGCCCAGGCGGGCCTGCCTTGCGCGACGAGCATGACGCCTCCTGTCTGCGCAGTCCTGATTGGCGCAGATCGTCACACCTCTGTATAGAGTGACCCGCCCCGCGAGCCGATGACTCGCCCGTGACACCGAGGGAGGGCATGTGAACGACGAGAGATTTCCGTGGCCGATGCGCATCTTCGACGTCGCGATCCAGGGGGTCGTAGGTGGGCTCATCCTTCTCGTCGGCATGCTCCTGACCCCGCCGCGCTCGCGCTGGACCGAGGGCGGACTGATCGTCCTCGTCGCCGTGATCATCTCGGTGGGCACGGCGATCATCGTGAACCGCTCCTATCTTCGCTTCATGCACCGGATCGTCGCCGATCGGCTCGCCCAGGTGACGAAGACGGCGCTGCTGCGCGGGGCCGGAGTCGGCGAGCTCGTCACGAAGGAGGTGCTGTCGGCGCTCGAGCGCACGATGCCGGTCGAGACGATCTGGATCGTGTGTCAGGACTTCGGCGACGACATCGATCCCGACGCGCCGTTCCTCGAGGTCATCAAGCACAACGTCGAGCGCGGCGTTTCGTATCGCTACATCACTCCGGAGGGCGACAAGCCGCCGTGGCAGGTCGCTCGACTTCGCAACGCGTTGGGCATCGGCGCCGACGACGAGCGTGTCAAGCTCGTCCCGCTCACGGACGAGCAGTGGTCGCGCCTGCCCTACACGGCGGGCAACGTGACGCTCTACGACCCGGTGGCCAGCAAGAACCCGACCGAGTATCGCAGTCCGCAGGGCGTGTTCTGGTACCCGGGCGGCGACGGTGACTCGTTCGGCTGGCTCGGAGTCGACATCGTCGGACAGTGGGCGGCTCGCATCGCAGGCATCTGCGATGCGGCGGAGGGGACGCCGCCTACGATCGGAGAGGGCCCGGGCACGGATCGCGGCGACGGCTGAAGCTGGGCTGGAGCAGTCGGAGGCTTGGGAGCCGCGGGTGGCGTGACTAGACCGCGTCGTCGTGACGCGCAACGGCAAGCCGGCAGCGGTGCTGATCAGCCCGGACGACCTCGACAGCCTCGAGGAGACGCTCGCGATCCTCTCCGACCCGGTCGCGATGGAGCAGGTTCGCGAGAGCGAGAAGTCGCTCGCGGCCGGCGAGCCGACGACCTCACTCGCCGAGCTCCAGGCGAAGCTCGAGGCTCGCCGGCGCGAAGCTGCGGCGTGAGCGATCGGCCATGGGAGTTGCGGGTGGCGGCGCCCGCGCCCCGCCAGCTCGACCGCCTGCCGATCTCCGTCGTCGCCGCGGTCATCGAGACGCTCGGCGCGATCGCAGCGAACCCGCGTCGCCTCGGCAAGCCGCTGCGGTTCGAGCTGAAGGGCCAACGGTCTGCGCGCCGAGGGCCGTACCGGATCGTCTACCGCATCGACGAGGGCCTCCCGAATGGCCTCCATGCATCCGATCTCGTGCTCGCTCGAGATCTCGTCGAAACTCAGCCATGCCCCATCACGTCCTCCTTGCTCGTGTCGTAGGACGCGGCTCTTGTTCGAGCGGGGGCACTGGGGGGCCGGGACTCGAACCCGGATAGCCGGCTCCAAAGGCCGGAGTCTTGCCATTAGACGACCCCCCAAGGCGCTGGGCGGATTGTACGCGGGGCGGCGGAGCGCGGGCCGGGGCGGGCTGCGGCGGGCGGGCCGGCGGCGCCGCGGCGGCCCGGTTACGATGCGCGCGTGACCGCTCCGGTCGTCGTCATCCTCGCCGCCGGGCAGGGGACGCGCATGCGCTCGGCGCTGCCGAAGGTCCTGCACCCGCTGTGCGGCCGGCCGCTGATCGGGTGGCCGATCGCGGCCGCGCGGGCGGCCGGCGCGCAGAGGGTCGTCGTCGTCGGCGGGCCGGACCGGGCGCTCGAGCCGGCACTCCCGCCCGGCGTCCCCGACGTCGTGCTCGCCGTCCAGCACGAGCCACGCGGCACCGCCGACGCGGTCCTCGCCGCCTCCTCCCACGTCGACCGCGACGCGCCCGTCGTCGTGCTCTCCGGCGACGCCCCGCTGCTCACCGCCGACGACCTGCGCGCGCTCGCCCAAGCCCACGCCGAGCACCGCGCCGCCGCCACGATGCTCACGATGGTGCTCGACGACCCGACCGGCTACGGCCGCGTCGTGCGCGGCCCCGACGGCGCCGTCGAGCGCGTCGTCGAGACGAAGAAGCCGGGCGACGCGACGCCGCAGGAGCTGGAGATCCGCGAGGTCAACGGCGGCATCTACGCCTTCGACGGCGGCAAGCTGCTCGACGCGCTGCCGCAGGTCGGCTCCGACAACGCGCAGGGCGAGCTGTACCTGCCGGACGTGCTGCCGATCCTGCGCGCGCGCGACGAGATCGTCGCCGCGCACGTCGCCGGCGACCCCGACGCGGCGCTCGGGATCAACGACCGCGCCGACCTCGCGCGCGTGCGCGCGGTCGCCCAGCGGCGCATCCACGACGCGCACCTGAAGGCCGGCGTGACGATCGTCGACCCGGCCGCGACGCAGATCGACGTCGGCGTCGCGATCGGGCCCGACACGACCGTCGCGCCCTTCAGCTCCCTGCTCGGTGCGACGCGCGTCGGGCCGGGCTGCACGATCGGCCCGTGCACGACGCTGATCGACGCGACGCTCGGCGCGAACGTCGCGATCCCGCACGCGTACGTCGCCGGCGCCGAGCTGCCCGACGGATCCGCCCCCGGGCCGTTCGCCGACCTGCGGCCCGCGCCGGCGGGCGCGACGGTCGGCAACGCAGGGGGCGGGGCATGAGCATCGTTTCGTCGCCGCCGCGGCGTAGACTCGCGAGCGAGATGAGCACCGCCGCGCAGGAGCGTCCGGCCACCCACCTCGACATCGGCTACGACAAGCAGCTGATGCTGTTCAGCGGGCGCGCGAACCCGCAGCTCGCCTCCGACATCGCCGGCAAGCTCGGGATCGAGCTGGGTGCGGTGACGCTCAAGACGTTCTCCAACGGCGAGGTCTACTGCCGCTACGAGGAGTCGATCCGCGGCGCCGACGTCTTCATCGTGCAGCCGATCTGCGGCAACCCGCGCACCGGCCTGACCGCCAACGACGCGCTGATGGAGCTGCTGGAGCTGGTCGACGCGGCCGTCGGCGGCTCGGCGCACCGCGTGATCGCGGTCTGCCCCTGGTACGGCTACTCGCGCCAGGACAAGAAGTCCGCGCCGCGCGAGCCGATCAGCTCGCGGCTCGTCGCGCGCATGCTGGAGACGGCCGGGATCGACCGGATCCTCACCATGGACCTGCACTCCGGCCAGATCCAGGGCTTCTTCCAGAAGCCGTGCGACCACATGACCGCGATGTGGATGCTGACGAAGTACTTCGCCGACCAGGGCCTCGAGGATCTCGTCGTCGTCGCGCCGGACGCCGGCCGCGTGAAGCTCAACAAGAAGTTCGCCGCCACGATCGGCGCCGAGCTGGCGATCCTCAACAAGGAGCGCCCGGCCCAGCAGGTCGCCGAGATCGGCTACGTGATCGGCGACGTGAAGGGCAAGACCGCGCTGCTCGTGGACGACATCATCGACACGGCCGGGACGCTCAAGGCGGCCGCCCAGACGGTCCGCGACGCTGGCGCGACGCGCGTGCTCGCGGCCGCCACGCACGCCGTCTTCTCCGGCAACGCGTGGGAGAACCTCGCCGCCGGCGGCTTCGACGAGATCGTCGTGACCGACACGATCCCGCTGCGCGACGGCGCGCCGGACAACATCACCGTGCTGCCGTGCGCGGAGCTGCTCACCAACTCGATCCGCCAGATCTTCACGGACGGGTCGGTGAGCGAGGTCTTCCGCGGCGAGAACCAGCTGTTCTGAGACGGTCCTGGATGCCGGCCGCGGGCTCGTCCGACGCCGACCGCGCCGCCGAGCTGATGGAGCTGCTCGGCCTGTCCGACGACGAGCTGTGCACGCTGCTCGGCGCCGATCCGCTCACGCTGTTGTCCGGTCAGCTCGGCCACCGGCCCGAGCTGGCGATCCTGCTCGACCTGCTCGCCGGCGCGCGCGAGCAGGCGGGCCCCGGCGTGCTGCGCCGCTGGGTGCGCGCGGCCGGACCGGCGGGCCGCCCGCTCGACCTGCTCCTGCGCCGCGACTTCGCCGCCTTCGAGGACGCGCTCGGCGAGCTCGAGCGCCGCGGCTTCGTGCTGCGCGGCGGCGGCTGACGGCTACCGCCCGCGCGAGCGCCCCCGTCGCCGGAGCAACAGCCAGCCGGCCCACGCGAGCGAGAGCAGCACGCCGAGCCCGCTCAGCGCGGCCCCGGCGCGCAGGCCCGGCACGCGGTAGCTCCACACGATCGTGTGCGCGCCGGCGGGGACGATCACGCCCCGCAGTACGACGTCCGTCGTCAGCGCCCGCGCGGGCCGCCCGTCGACGCGCACCGTCCAGCCGGGGGCCCAGGCGTCGTCGAGCAGCACGAGCCCGCGCCGCGCGAGCGAGGCGCGCAGCGTGACGCTCGCGTTCGCCTCCGACGTCACGCGGACGGTCCCGGCCGCCGTCGCGGAGCTGCCATGCGGCAGCGGCTCGCCGCCGAGCTGCGCGCTGCGCACGACCGCGTCCGAGCGCAGATCGAACGAGCGGTCGGCGATCGCGGCGACCTCTTCCCGGATCCCGGACGCGGCACGGATGCCGGAGACGACCTCGGCGCGCGGCACGGCGAAGCGGTTGCGGAACACGATCGCGTCGTCGCCGCTGTAGATCGGCGCGAACCCCGGGATCGGCGTCTGCCACTGCGGATCGGCGACCACGTAGCGCACGCCGAGCAGCCCGAGGACCTTGGGACCCTGTTCGGTCATTTCCGATATTTCGCGATGGTCGTCTCGCGGCGTCACCCGCACCCACAGGTGGTCGTAGCGCTTCGTCGGCTGGGGCACGTCGAGCCCGCGCACGTCGCGCAGCCCGTAGACGGTCGTGAAGTCCGCGGACAGCACTTCGCCGAACGCGGCTATCCGTCCCTCGGAAGCGTGTCGCTGCAGGAACGCGATCGCCGGCGTGACCGGCGGAACCGTCGCCGATCGCGGGATCGTCGACTGGTAGCCGTGCGCGAAGTGCAGCATGTCGAGCGCCACGACGAGGGCGAGCAGCGCCGTCCCCGCCCGCGCCCGGCGGCGGATCAGCAGCAGCAGCGCGGCGCCGGCGCCGACGAGCACGAGCCACCAGACGGCGCTCACGAGCGCGAGCACGTCCGCGGGCGGGTCCCCGCTGCGCTTGAGCACGTGGCGCACCACGGTGCCCAGGCTCGCTTCGCCCCCGGCGGCGCCGAGTGCCGCCACGACGCCGAGCAGCGCTGCGACCGCGAGCACGGCCCAGCTGCGACCCTGGCGCGGCGCCTCCAGGACGCGCTGGAGCCCGAAGCCGGCCAGCAGCGCGATCGCGAGCACGAACCACAGCAGCATCCGCTGGTTCTGGACGCCGTTGAAGACCGGCAGCCGGTAGACGGCGGACTGGAGCGGCGTGTGGACGGCGATCAGCGCCCCGAGCGCGGCCAGCACCGCGAACGGCGCCTTGCGCCGCCATGCGCCGGGGGAGACGAGTGCGATCGCCGCCAGCAGCAGCGGGATGCTGCCCGCGTAGAAGGTGCGCTCTCTGTAGTTCGCCGGGCCGTGCGAGGTGAGCGTCTCGCTCGTGCGTCCCCACCATTCCGGGAACAGCGCGGTGCGCAGCACGTGCAGCGGCATCGAGGAGCCGGGGAAGATCGAGCGGTGGTGCTCGCGCACGTCAATGCCTATCGCTTCCCCCGACGTCGCCTGGGCCGGAAGCAGGACGGCGGCGCTCAGCAGCGAGCCGAGCCCGAGCCCGACCGCGACGAGCCCGAGACGGCCGAGCAGCTGCCGGCGCTCCACGTCGCGCACGGTCCCCGCCCGCACGACCGCGTACAGCACGAGCGCGCTCATGACGTGCAACTGCGTGCCCGGGTGGCCCGCGGTCTGGATTACCGCCGCGACCGCGACGAGCGCGAGGCCGTCGGCCGGCCGCCCGCGGCGCACGAGCCGCTCGACGAGCAGCAGGCCCCACGGCAGCATCGCCGCCGCCGATACGAAGACGCCGTGGGAGAGCCACACGACGTTGAACGCGCAGAGCGTGAAGCTGATGCCGGCGACGAGCGCGGGCCAGAAGCTCAGCCGCAGCTCGCGCGCGAGCAGGTACGTGCCGAAGCCGGCGAGCCACAGCTTGATCGCGGCGGCCAGCCCGAGGCCGTAGTTGAGCGACAGCAGCCACAGCGGCAGGCTGAACGGGCTCAGCCACGCGACCTGAAAGTTGCCCCACAGCGGCGTGCCGGCGAGCGCGTACGGGTTCCAGGCGGGAAACGTCCCGGCGTGCAGCAGTCTGCGCGCCAGCGCGTCCCACGGGTAGTAGAGCGCTATCGCGTCGCCGAGCTGCGGGTTGAGCGCGTCGCGGACGCCGGGAGCTTCGAGCTGCTTCCAGGGCGGGGTCTGGTAGAGCAGCGAGGTCGGGGTCAGCGCCTTGCCGCCCACCAGCACCGGCCACAGATAGGCGAGCACGAGCAGCGCGAAGACGCCCGCAGCCGTGCGGTGCTCATGGGCGCGCAGCGCACGGACGACGCGCAGGATCCCCCTCGCTTCGGCCGCCGCCCGTTCCCCCGGTTGGGAGCGGTCGACCACGCGGATTAATTACCAGAACACGGAGCTTCGAGCGAGCCCTTCGCGGCTCGCCGAGCGCTCAATCGCGCTCGGGCGCGCGCCTGCCCGGCCACACGCCGAACAGGTGCGCGAACGACTTCGCGCCGGCGCGATCGACGGCGGCGCGCGTCGCCGAGAAGGTCGCGCCCTGCAGCGCGGCGGCGCCGACGACGCGCGACCAGCTCGCGCGCTCGGTCGTCGCGGTCGGCGGCTCGGCGTCGTCGATGCGGCCCCACAGCGCCTCGAACAGCCGGCGCGCGAGGAACCCGCCGGCGATCCCGAACAGCAGGCCGAACGGCTTGTAGAGCAGCTTCATCGCCGGAAGCCTACCCGCGCGCGGGCGCCGCGAACGCCGCGCGCGGGCGCGGCGCCGGGCGCGAGCGGGGCGCCGGCCGGCCGGGCGATCGGCGATGATCCCGCGCCGATGCGCCGCCCGCTCCGCCTGCTGCTGATCGCGCTCGCGGTCGTCGCGTTCGTGGCGATCAGCGCGGGCCTCGCGCGCGTGCTGAGCGCCAACAACGCCGAGCGCGCGGCGATCCAGTCGCTGATCGCGGCCCAGGGTCGCGGCGACGCGGCCGCGGTGATCGCGCAGCTCGACGGCTGCGCGGCCGACCCGGCGTGCGTCGCGACGCAGCGGCGCAACGCCGCCGGCCTGCGCTCGCCCGGCCGTGTCCAGCTCGTGCGGCTCGACGCCTCCACGGGCTTCTCGCTCGGCGGCGGCCACCTCGGGACGGCGCGCGTCGTGTGGACTGCGCCGACGCGCACGACGATCGTGCAGTGCGTCGAGGTGCGGCGCGGCGGCGACGTGATCGGCGGCCTCTCGATCCAGCTGCGCTCGCTCAGCTCGCCGATCGGCCACCAGTCCGCCTGCCCGTCAGCGCGCTGACACCGAGCCGTCGCGGCGCTGCCGTACCCTTCGGCCGGTCGATGCGTCGCCGCCGGAAGCTGCCGCTCGCCCTCGCGCTGCTCGCGCTCGCCCTCCCCGCCGGCGGCGCGCGCGCCGCGGCGACCCCGGCCCCGCCGCAGCCCGCTCCCCCCGGCGCGCAGCCCCCGGCCTCGCTCGTCCCGGACGGCAAGCCGCTCTACGCCGACGGGCAGGACGGCCGGATCCTGATGAACGGGCCGTGGCTGTTTCGCCTCGACCCGCTCGACGCCGGCCGCAGGCAGCTGTTCTTCGCCCAGCACGGGACCGTCGGCTGGAGCGTCGTCAGCGTCCCGAGCGCGTGGAACGCGGGCGACGACAGCCTGGGCAGCTTCACCGGCTCGGTCGGCTGGTACCGCAAGGACTTCAAGCTGCCGAGCGCGTCGAAGGCGCTGTCGTGGATCGTGCGCTTCGAATCGGTCAACTTTCGCGCGACCGTGTGGCTCAACGGCCGTCAGATCGGCACGCACGTCGGCGGCTACGACCCGTTCGAGCTGGACCTGCCGAACCTCAGCCGCAAGGGCGTCAACCGCCTCGTGATCCGCGTCGACAACCGCCGCGGGCTCGGCGACAACGGCGGCGGCGCGGGCGACCAGCCGATCCCGCCGGGCGGCTGGTGGAACTACGGCGGGCTGCTGCGCGAGGTCTACCTGCGGCGCGTCGACCGCGTCGACGTCGCCAACGTGCAGGTCGTCCCCTCGCTGCCGTGCGCGAGCTGCGCCGCGACCGTCACGACGGTCGCGACGCTGCGCAACGTCACGACCACCGGCCAGCGGGTGAGGCTCGCCGGGCGCTTCGGCACGGCGCCGCTGCGCTTCGCCGAGCAGACGATCGCGCCCGGGCAGATCGCGACGTTCACGAGCCGGCTGCACGTGCGCCACCCGCACCTGTGGGCGCCCGGCCACCCGTCGCTCTACGGCGTGCGGCTGGCGGCGAGCGCGCTCGCGGTCACCGCGAAGGGCAAGCGCCTGCGTGCGACCCCCGCCGGCGCCTACAGCCTGCGCACGGGGATCCGCTCGATCCGCGTCGACCGCGCCGGGCGGCTGCTGCTCAACGGCCAGGTCGTCCACTTCCGCGGCGTCGCGATCCACGAGGACACGCTGACGCAGGGCGCCGCGATGGACAACGCGACGCGCGCGCGGCTCGTGGCGCTCGCGCAGGAGGCCGGCGCGACGCTGATCCGCTCCCACTACCCGCTGCACCCCGAGTTCCAGGAGCTGGCCGACCGCAAGGGCCTGCTGCTGTGGTCGGAGGTGCCGGCGATGTACCAGACGCCGGAAGCCGACATCGCCAAGCCGCAGTTCCGCGCGCTCGCCTTCCAGGAGCTGACCGACGACCTGATCGCCAACCGCGACCACCCGTCGGTCGCGATCTGGTCGGTCGGCAACGAGATGCCGAGCGACGCCGGGCCCAACCAGGTCCGCTACGTGCGCGACGCCGCCACGCTCGTGCGCTCGCTCGATCCGACGCGGCCGGTCGGGCTCGCGTTCGCGGGCCATCCCGAGAGCGGCTGCCAGGCCGCCTACGCGCCGCTCGACGTGCTCGGGGTGAACGACTACTTCGGCTGGTACACGGGCTTCGGCGGCAACATCGCCGACCGCGACGGGCTCTCCCCGTTCCTCGACCAGCTGCGCCGCTGCTACCCGTCGAAGGCCGTCGCGGTGACCGAGTACGGCGCCGAGGCCAACCGCGACGGGCCCGTCGAGGAGAAGGGCACGTACGCGTTCCAGAGCGACTTCATCCAGTTCCAGCTGAACGTCTTCAACTCGAAGCCGTGGCTGACCGGCGCCGTCTACTGGGCGCTGCAGGAGTTTCGCGTGCGGCCCGGCTGGGGCGGCGGCAACCCGTGGGGCACGCCGCCGTTCCACACGAAGGGGCTCGTGACGCTCAACTGGGTCAAGAAGCCGGGCTTCGGCGTGCTGGCCGCCGGCTACCGCGCGTTCCGGCAGCTCGGGCCGTAGCGGCGCCGCGCGTCTCAGCGCCGCGCCGGCACGCGCGCGGGCGCCGGACTCGGCGCGTGGGCGGGGCGACGCTGGACGCCCGGCAGCAGGTCGGCGAGCCGGCGGCCGTCGCGCAGCCGCACGCGCGCCGGGATCGCGTCGGGCAGCGGGATCCCGCCCGGACGCGGGCCGCGCGGCGGCACGGGCCGCCGGCGGTCGCTGCCGCCCCCGCCCTCGTCCTCCTCCTCGCCGCGGATCGCGCGCGGCAGCAGCGCGTCGTCGCGCAGGCACGGCAGCAGCAGGATCGCCGCGAAGCCGAAGCCGAGCAGGTGCAGCGCGCCGAGCACGACGACGAGGAGCGTCTCGTCCGCCATACATTCAGCCTACCCTCGCAGCGCAAGCCGCAGGCGGCCGTCCCGCGGCGCCGGACCGCCATCCGACCGCTCGCCAAGGCCGCCGGCCTTGGCTTCGCAATCGGCTGACGCCCGGCATCCACGGATACGACCCCCTGCGACTCGCGCTCGCGCGGGACTCGCTAAGCTGCTTCGCCGCTCATGGCCTCCGAGGACCAGACAACGCTCACCGTCGCTCCGCGCGCCGTCGAAGGCTCGCGCGCGACCCGCCGGCTGCGCAGAGAAGGGCTCGTGCCGGGCGTCGTCTACGGCGGCGGCGGCGAGCCGGTCGCCTTCCAGGTCGACGAGCGCGAGCTGCGCCACGCGCTCGCGCACGGCGGCGCGGTCATCACGCTCACGCTCGACGGCAGCGAGGCGCCGGTCGTGCTCAAGGACCAGCAGCGCCACCCCGTCACGGGCGCGACGCTGCACGTCGACCTGCTGCGCGTCGACCTGCGCAAGAAGATCACGGCGACCGTCCCGCTCGAGCTGACCGGGACCGAGGACGCGCCGGGCGCGAAGGCCGGCGGCGTGCTCGAGCAGATCGTGCGAGAGCTGAGCATCGAAGCGCTGCCGACGGAGATCCCGGACGCGATCCAGCACGACGTCTCCGAGATGGAGATCGGCGACACGGTCGCGCTCGAAGCGGTCGCGATGCCCGGCGGCGTCACGCTGCTCGACGATCCGGAGGCGACCGTCGCGACGCTCACGCCGCCGCGGCTCTCGGTCGAGCCCGAAGAGGAGATCGAGACCGAGACCGAGGTCGTCGGCGAGGGCGAGGCCGAGGCGGCCGCCGAGGGCGAATCCGGCGGCGAAGGCGAGTCCGGCGGCGAATAGCCGCCCTCCGCGATGCGCCTCCCCGGCGCCGCGCACGTCGACTGGCTGCTCGTCGGGCTTGGGAATCCCGGCAACGAGTACGCCGGGACCCGCCACAACGTCGGCTTCGAGGTCGTCAACCTGCTCGCTGCGCGCTGGAGCCTCGGCCGCGCGAAGCGCAAGTACGGCGGGCTGCTGGCCGAGGGCCGCGCCGGACCCAGCGGACCGCGCGTCGCGGCGCTGCTGCCGCAGACGTACATGAACGAGGCGGGCCGCTGCGTCGGCCCGGCGCGGGGCGCGCTGAAGCTGCCGCTGGAGCAGGTCCTGGTGGTGCATGACGAGATCGACCTGCCGTTCGGCGAGATTCGCGTCCGGCTCGGCGGCGGGCTGGCTGGGCACAACGGGCTGAAGTCGCTCAAGCGCGAGCTGGGGAGTGCCGACTTCGCCCGCGTCCGCGTCGGCGTCGACCGCCCGCCGACGACCGATCCGGAACGGGTCGCGGCGTACGTGCTCGGGAAGTTCCGCGAGCCGCGCGCGGACGTCGAGCTGCTCGTGGCGGACGCCGCCGACGCCGCGGAGGCCGTGATCCGCGGCGAGCGCGAGTTGTAGCCGAGCACGCGGCGGCGGCGAATAGACTGAGCGGCGCAGGCCGCGCACGACCCGGCGCGGTCGTTTGCGCTGCCCGACCCCATGCTCTCAGCTTTGCTCGCCTACGCCGCCGAGGACCCGGCAACGTCTGCGCTCGCGCGCGACGGGGGGCGCGCGTTCGTGTCGCTGTCGCTCAAGCCGTACATGGTCGCGGCGCTCGCGAACGAGGCGCCGGCCACGCCGCTGCTCGTCGTCGCCGGCGACGACCGCCAGGCCCGCGACCTCGCCGCCGACCTCCGGACCTGGCTCGCGCCGCGCCAGGTGCGCTTCTACCCCTCGCGCGGCGTCGCGTACGAGTCGCACCTCGCGCCGCCGCCGCACCTCGTCGGCCTGCGCGTCGCGGCGCTCGACGCGCTCGTCGGCGACGGCTCGCACGAGCAGGGAGCGCCGGTCGTGGTCGTCAGCGCCGTCGCGCTGTCGGAGAAGGTCCCCGACCCCGCGCTGCGCCCGCACGGCTTCACGCTGAAGGCCGGCGAGCTGCTCGACCTCGACGAGACCGCCCAGGACCTCGTCGCGGCCGGCTACGAGCGCGTCGAGCAGGTCGAGGACCGCGGCCAGTTCGCGATCCGCGGCGGGCTGCTGGACCTCTACCCGGTCACCGAGGACCGCGCCGTGCGCGTCGACCTGTTCGGCGACGAGATCGAGTCGCTGCGCTGGTTCTCGACGTTCACGCAGCGCTCGCTCGGCGACGCGACCGAGGTCGAGGTCGCGCCCGCCGCCGAGCTGGCGGCCGAGCACCGCGAGCTGGCGGAGATCGCCGCGCTCGAAGACCCGAGCCAACGGCCCGACATCGCCGAGCTGCTCCCGGTCGCCGACTTCCACGCCGTGCTCGACCTCGTCCCCGGCGCGGCCGTCCTGATCGCCGCCGAGGAGGAGATCGCGCCCGCGCTCGTCGACCACTGGCACGACGTCACGACCGCCTTCCACGACGAGGACGCGCACCACCTCTACCTCGCCCCGGGCGCGCTCGAGACCGCGCTCGACGCGCGCGCCGAGATCCGCCTGTCCTCGATCGACCAGGCCCAGCCCCACCAGTTCCGCGCGCAGGCCGCCGACGTCGCAGCCCGCTCCGTCAAGGACGCCGAGCCGGAGCTGGAGAAGCTCGTGCGCTCCGGCTACCGCACGGTCGTCGCGTTCCCGGTCAAGGGGGAGGGCGAGCGCGCCGCCTACAACCTCGGGCGCCTCAAGGTCCGCTGGGTCGACGGGACCGCTGACACGGTTCCCACCCGCCCGGACCTCGCCTTCGCCGAGGCGCGCCTGCGCGACGGCTTCGTCGCGCCCGGCTTCCAGCTCGCGGTCATCCCCGAGCACCGCCTGTTCCACCGGCGTCCGGCGCGCGCGCAGCCCGCGGGCGCCCGCCGCCGCGGCGCGCTGCGCTCGTTCGCCGACCTGCGCACCGGCGACATCGTCGTCCACGAGGACCACGGCCTCGCGCGCTTCGCCGGCTTCGACACGAAGACGGTCGCCGGCGTCACGCGCGACTACCTGGAGCTGGAGTTCGCCGGCACGGACAAGGTCTTCATGCCGGTCGACCAGCTCGCGAAGATCTCGCGCTACGTCGGCGCCGGAGGCGAGCACCCGCCGCTCTCCAAGCTCGGCGGCACCAGGTGGGAGAAGCTCAAGGCGCGCGCCCGGCGCGCCGCGCAGGAGCTGGCCGGCGAGCTGCTCAACCTCTACGCCGAGCGCAAGCGCCGCGAGGGTCACCCGTTCGCGCCCGACAGCGAGTGGCTGCGCGACTTCGAGGCCGCCTTCCCCTACCGCGAGACGGCCGACCAGCGCGAGGCGATCGAGCAGGTCAAGGCCGACATGGAGGCGCCGCGGCCGATGGACCGGCTCGTCTGCGGCGACGTCGGCTACGGCAAGACGGAGGTCGCGCTGCGCGCCGCCTTCAAGGCCGCCAACGACGGCAAGCAGGTGATGGTGCTCGTGCCGACGACGATCCTCGCCCAGCAGCACTACGGCACGTTCAGCGAGCGCCTGAAGGACTACCCGTTCACGCTCGAGCACGTCTCCCGCTTCCGCCCGGCGGCCGAGCAGAAGGCCGCGATCAAGCGCTTCTCCGAGGGCAAGATCGACATCCTGATCGGCACCCACCGCCTGCTGAGCCGCGACGTCCACGCGCACGACCTCGGCCTGCTGATCGTCGACGAGGAGCAGCGCTTCGGCGTCAAGCAGAAGGAGCTGCTGCGCCAGCTCAAGCTCAGAGTCGACGTGATCGCGATGAGCGCGACGCCGATCCCGCGCACGCTGCAGATGTCGATCGCCGGGATCCGCGACATCTCCGTGATCGAGACGCCGCCCGAGGGCCGCCGGCCGGTCAAGACCTACGTCGGCGAGTACGACGAGCAGCTCGTCAAGGCCGCGATCGAGCGCGAGCTGGCGCGCGACGGGCAGGCGTTCTTCCTGCACAACCGCGTCGAGACGATCGACGAGACGGCCGAGCGGCTGCGCGCGCTCGTGCCGGGAGCGCGCTTCGTCGTCGCGCACGGGCAGCTGGAGGAGCGGGAGCTGGAGCAGCGGATGCTCGGCTTCCTGCGCGGCGAGGCCGACGTGCTCGTCTCGACGTCGATCATCGAGTCGGGGATCGACATCCCGCAGGCGAACACGCTGATCGTCGAGCGCGCCGACCACTTCGGCCTCTCGCAGCTCTACCAGATCCGCGGGCGGGTGGGGCGCTCGCGCGAGCGCGCCTATGCGTACCTGCTGTATCCGAGCGCCGCCGCGCTCACGCCCGAAGCGGCGCAGCGGCTCTCCGCGCTGTCGGACTACACGGAGCTGGGCGCCGGCTTCAAGGTCGCGATGCGCGATCTCGAGCTGCGCGGCGCGGGCAACCTGCTCGGCGACGAGCAGTCCGGCCACGTCGCCGCGCTCGGGTTCGAGCTGTACATGCAGATGCTCGACGAGGCGGTCGAAAACCTGTCCCCGCCCGCCCGCGACGGCGCCGGTCCGGACGAGGAGCGCGAGCCGGTCCGTCTCGACGTCAACGTCGACGCCTACGTGCCGGCCGACTACATCCCCTACGAGCAGGCCAAGATCGACGTCCACCGGCGGATCGCCGCCGCGCGCGAGGTGGCCGAGCTGGCCGAGCTGCAGCGCGAGCTGGAGGACCGCTTCGGCGAGCCGCCCGAGCCGCTGCGCAACCTGCTCGCCCTCCAGCAGGCGCGCATCAAGCTCGGCGAGGCCGGCGCCCGCGCCGTCAGCTTCAGGAACGGTCGCCTGGCGGTCACGCCGATCGAGCTCGACTCGCGCCGCGCGAAGGCGATCCGCGAGCAGATCCCCGAGGCGCTCTACGAGTCCGGGAAGTCGCAATTCTCGGTGCGCGTCCCCGACGACCCCCACGCGCGCTTCCCCGCGCTCGTGCGCGCTGCCGACGTGCTGCTGGCCGTCACCCGGGAGGCGGCGTGACGTCTGTTGCTAATCGACGCAGCCGGGTGAGTGACTTCTGTACGATTCCAGCTCCATGACAAAGACATCGCTTCGTCTCGCTCTGGCGCTCGGCGCCTTTTTTGTGGTCGCGATCGTGCTCGCCGCTTGCGGCGGCAGCAGCGACAGCATTCCCGGCAACGCGGTTGCCGTCGTCAACGGCCAGCCGATCACGAAAGCCGACTTCGCGCACTGGCAGCAGATCACCGCCAAGACCGCGACGCAGGGGAATCCGAGCGCGATCGTGCCGGATCCGCCGTCCTACGCGAACTGCATCGCGCAGTTGCGCAAGCAGTCCAAGCCGGTCAAGGGCCAGCCGAAGCCGACCGACGCCTCGCTGCGTGCGCAGTGCGCGGCGCAGGAGCAGCAGATCCAGCAGCAGACGATGTCGACGCTGATCCAGAGCGCGTGGGTCGAAGGCGAGGCCAAGCAGCAGGGCGTGTCGGTCACGAGCGCCGCGGTCCAGCAGCAGCTCGCGCAGACGAAGAAGCAGTCGTTCCCGACCGCCACCGCCTACAACAAGTTCCTCACGTCGTCCGGCATGTCGCAGGCCGACGTGGTCGACCGCGTGCGCGTGCAGCTGCTCGCGCAGCGCATAACGCAGAAGATCCAGCAGGGCGCAGCGCAGCCCACCGAAGCGCAGATCGCGTCGTACTACAACAAGAACCGGGCGCAGTTCCAGCTTCCGGAGCGGCGCGACCTCGAAATCATCCTGACCAAGACGCAGGCGCAGGCCAACGCTGCCAAGGCGGCGGTCCAGGGCGGCATGAGCTGGAAGGGGGCCGCCAGGAAGTACTCGACCGACGCGGCCTCGAAGGCCAACGGCGGCCTGCTCAGAGGCGTCGGCAAGGGCCAGGAGGACAAGGCGCTCGACCAGGCGGCGTTCTCGGCCAAGAAGGGCGTGATCGTCGGGCCGGTCAAGGGCCAGTTCGGCTGGTACATCGTGCGCGTGGTCGGGATAACGCCGCCGAAGACGACGACGCTCGCCGAAGCGAGGTCGCAGATCAAGCCGCTGCTCGCCCAGCAGGGCTCGCAGCAGAAGATGGCCGCGTTCATCACGGACTTCCAGAAGCGCTGGAAGGGCAAGACGAACTGCCGCGCGGGCTACGTCGTCGCGCTCTGCAAGAACGCGCCGACGCCGAAGGCGACGAGCACGGCGGGCGGCACCGTCGCCACGCCGACGTCGGGCGGCACGACCACCGGCTGATGGCTTCAGGAGCGCCTGGCGTGACCCGCGGGTCGTCCCAGGCGCTCCAGTAGTCTCCCCGCGCGTGAGCGCGAGCCGGGCCGAGGTCGAGCAGGCGCTGGGGCGTCTCGACGAGCTGACGCGCCGCCTGCGGCGCGAGTGCCCGTGGGACCGCGAGCAGGACGAGCGCTCGATCGTCCCGCACACCGTCGAGGAGGCCTACGAGCTTGCCGACGCCGCCCAGCGCCGCGACGACGCCAAGCTGCTCGACGAGCTCGGCGACGTGCTGTTCCAGGTCCACTTCCTCGCGCTGCTGCTGGAGGAGCGCGGCGCTGGGGACCTGGCCGCGGTCGCCGAGCACTGCCGCCACAAGCTGATCCGGCGCCATCCGCACGTCTTCGGGGACGTCGAGGCGCAAACCGCCGGCGAGGTGCTGCGCAACTGGGACGCGATCAAGCGCGAGGAGCCCGGGCGCGAGCAGGGCCTGTTCGCCGAGGTGCCCGAGAACCTGCCCTCGCTGCTGCACGCGCGCAAGCTGCAGCGGCGCGCGGCCTCGAGCGGCTTCGACTTCGAGGGCGTCGAGGGGCCGCTGCAGTCGGTCCGCGACGAGCTGGCCGAGCTGGAGGCGGCGCTCGACGCCGGATCGGACGAGCGCTTCCACGAGCTGGGCGACGTGCTGTTCGCGGCCGTCAACGTCGCGCGCAAGCTGAAGGTCGACCCCGAGCTGGCGCTGCGCGCCGCCGGCGAGCGCTTCCGCGGCCGCGTGCAGGCGGGCGCCGACCTCGCCGCGCGCGCCGGGCGCGCCTGGGAGGATCTCACGCCCGACGAGCAGCTCGCGTACTACGCGCAGGCCCGCCTGGGCGAGGCCTGAGGACCCGACGAGAGGACACCACCCCGCATGAGCCAGATCGAGCACGTCCACGCCCGCCAGATCCTCGACAGCCGGGGCAACCCGACCGTCGAGGTCGAGCTGAGCCTGCGCTCCGGCGCGTGGGGCCGCGCGGCCGTGCCGTCGGGGGCGTCCACCGGGGAGTACGAGGCGACCGAGCTGCGCGACGGCGGCGACGCCTGGATGGGGAAGGGCGTGAGCAAGGCGGTCGCGAACGTCAACGGCGAGATCGCGACCGCCGTGCGGGGGCGCGACGCGACGAACCAGGCGGGGATCGACCGCGTGCTGATCGAGCTCGACGGCACGCCGTCGAAGTCGCGCCTCGGCGCCAACGCGACGCTCGCGGTGTCGCTGGCGGCCGCGCACGCGGCGGCGGCCGAGGAGCGCCAGCCGCTGTGGCGCTACCTCGGCGGCGAGGCCGCGCACGTGCTGCCGGTGCCGATGATGAACGTCCTCAACGGCGGCGCGCACGCCGACAACAAGGTCGACTTCCAGGAGTTCATGATCGTCCCGTGGGGGGCGTCCTCGTTCGTCGAGTGCCTGCGCTGGGGGACCGAGGTCTTCCACCATCTCAAAAAGACGCTGCACGACCGCGGCCTGAGCACCGCGGTCGGCGACGAGGGCGGCTTCGCGCCCGACCTCGACTCCAACGAAGCGGCCCTGGAGGTGCTGATGCGCGGGATCGAGGCGGCCGGCTACACGCCCGGCGAGCAGGTCGCGATCGCGCTGGACCCGGCGACGAGCGAGCTGTTCCGCGACGGCAGCTACGTCCTGGAGCACGAGGGCCGCACGCTCTCGGCCGGCGAGCTGGCCGACTACTGGGCCGACCTCGCCGGGCGCTACCCGATCGTCTCGCTCGAGGACGGGATGGACGAGGGCGACTGGGACGGCTGGGCGACCTTGACCCAGCGGCTCGGCGCCCGCTGCCAGCTGGTGGGGGACGACTTGTTCGTGACGAACGCGCAGCGTCTGAAGCGCGGGATCGACCAGGGCGTCGCGAACTCGATCCTCGTCAAGGTCAACCAGATCGGGACGCTGACCGAGACGCTGGAGGCGATCAAGCTCGCGCGCGAGAGCGGGTACTCGGCGGTGATGTCGCACCGCTCGGGCGAGACCGAGGACGTCACGATCGCCGACCTCGCGGTCGCGACCGGCTGCGGGCAGATCAAGACCGGCGCGCCGTCGCGCTCGGACCGGGTCGCGAAGTACAACCAGCTGCTGCGGATCGAGGAGGCGCTGGGAGCCGACGCCGCCTTCCCCGGCCGCTCGGCGTTCAAGGGGCAGTAGCCGGGCAGGAGAACGCGCGCGGGCCGCGAAGGACGCCTCCATGGCGTCCGCCCGCCCTCCCGCTCCCGCGACCGCGCTCGGCGCCGCGGCGCTGCGCGTCCGCTGGGATCGCGTCGGGCGCTTCGCGCTGCTCGGGCTGCTCGCAGTCGTCGTCGTGCTCTACGTCGGGCCGGCGCTGTCGCTGCTGTCGACGTGGCGCACCTCGAACGCGAAGCAGGCGCAGCTGCACGCGCTGGAGCGCCGGCACGCGGCGCTGCTGCGCCAGGCCGCCCACCTGCGCGATCCGGTCACGCTCGCGGCCGAGGCGCGGCGGCTGGGGATGCTCAGGCCCGGCGAGAAGCCGTACGTGATTCGCGATCTGCCCGGCCGCTAGACCCGCCCGCGCTCCTCGTCCTCCGGCTCGCGCCGGCGGCCGCCGGCGAAGTCGCGCGCCTCGCGCACGTAGCGGGCGAAGGCGGCGTCGCCGAGCGTCTGCGCGTCCCAGGCGCCGGGGTCGTCCGGCGCAGCTGCGATCGCGACGTCGAGGCACCAGTCGGTGCCCTCGCTGTAGAGCGCGGCCAGCTCGGCGGTCGTGAACGGACCGCCGAGGCGGCGCCGCAGCTCGTCGACGATGCGGTCCGCGACCCGCTCCAGCCGTGGCCGCTCAGCCGCGTCGGCGGCGCGCAGCCGCCGCTGCCCGTCCTCCCACAGCTGGAGCGCGGTGTCGACCTGCACTCGGATGAGGCTACCCCGCGGGCGGCGGCTTCGGTAGACGATCAGTCGTCGTCGGAGCCCGCGCGTCTGATCACGATCTGGTCCTCCTCGATCGTGATCTCGACGGGCCGGTGGCCGGCCCAATGCTCGGCGTAGACCGGGTCGTCCTGGACGGCGGGGTCGAGCCAGAGGCCGTAGCCCTCGTCGCCGTGGTCGAAGGTGCCCTCGAGCGGGCCGGCGGCCGTCTTGCGACGGCGCCCGCCGCGGCGACCGCGTCTGCGGGCCGGCTTGTCGCCGTCCCCGGCATCGGCCTCCGCGGCCTCCTCCTCGTCGTCCTTGGCCGCCTTGCGCGCCTTCGCGCGGGCCGCGCGCTCCTTCTCCTTCGCGGCGGCGGCCTCCGCCTCGGCCTTCTCCTTGGCCTTGGCGGCCTCCTCCAGCTCGGCGGCGATCAGCGCGTCGTCCTCGGCGCGCAGGTCGATCTCGTCGTCGAAGTCGACCGCCTCCGCGTCGGCCTCGTCGGCCGCGAGCTTGTTCTCGCGCTTGAACGCGGCGATCTGCTGCGTAGTGACCTCGAGCTGGTGCGCGATCCAGGCGTCGGTGCGGCCCTGGCGGACCCAGGTGCGGATCTGGTTGAGCTGGGGGCGGAGCGAACGGCGGGGCATCGGCCGGGCAGACTAGCGAAAGCGGCGCGCGCGCGATTCCCCGGCCTGCCGGGTGCGGGGTCTGCGACCGGTATCCTTGGTGGTCGAGCGACCGGTTCGTCCTTGCCCCATTCTCCAGTCGTTCGTCCGGCCACGAGGCAGAGCAGGGAGGCAGCGCATGTTGGTCCTTACGCGCAAGTCGAACCAGAGCATCATGATCGGCGACGACATAGAGGTGTCGGTGCTGGCGATCATGGGCGAGAAGGTCCGCATCGGCATCCAGGCCCCGCGCGACGTGCCGGTGTTCCGCAAGGAGGTCTACCTCGAGATCCAGGCCGAAGCGCTCGCCGGAGGCGAGGGCGCCCGCGAGGAGGTCGACGCGGCGCTGCGCAAGCTCGGCGGCGACGAGAAGTAGTCCCGCCGCGCCGGGCGCGCTCAGCCCATCACGGCCGAGAGCGTCTCGAGCATCGCGACGGTCACGGCGACGGCCGTCACGACGATCGACAGCACGAGCAGCGCGTAGCGCAGCGAGCCGTGCTTGTGCAGGCGTTCCTGACGCCGCTGGCGCGTGCGCTGGACGGCCGTATGGCGCAGGCGCTCGCGACGCGTGCGGTCGCGCGCGGCCTCTTCGACGAATGCCTGCTCGAGTTGCGCGAGGCTCTGTCGCATCCTCATGGAAGCAGGCAGGCTAGCAGGGCTTGGCGCAACCGCTGCGGCGTCCTCGGCGGGCGCGCCGGCGCTCGCGGGCTCGCTCAGCAAGCTCCCCAGAGGCCGCGCCGGGCCGCCTGCGCGCCCGCCTGCAGCCGCGTCAGCTCGGCCTCGTGGCCGGTGTTGGGCGCGATCGTCAGCGTGCGCGCGGCCCCGTCGCGCACGAGCTGCGCGTTGACGAACAGGCCGTCGGCGGCGCGGTAGACGTAGGCGAGCAGGCGCCCGTAGCGGTCGCGCAGCTCGCGGTCGAAGCGCAGCGTCACGCGCGCGCCCGGAGCGAGCAGGCGCGCGTTGAGCGCGTGCGCGGCCAGCCCCCAGCACTGCACCGGCGTGTCCGGCTTGACGGTCTCGGGCGTGTCCATCCCGACGTAGCGCACGCGCTCCTGGCGCGCGCCGCCGAGCGAGACGACGATCGTGTCGCCGTCGATCACGCGCACGACGGACGCCTGCGCGCTCCCGCCCGGCGTCAGCGCGGGCGCGCCGTCGCCGAGCCCCAGCCCGGCCGGCAGCCGCACGCCGCCGAGCACGAGCCCGGCGACGAGCAGCAGGGCGATCCAGGGCAGCGCGCGCGTCCACGTCATCGCCACGCGACGCTACGCCGGCCGCCTGCGCCGGCGCAGCACGCGTCTGCGACAAATGCGCGGCACGCCGCGCGCGGCGCGCGCTACGCGACTTCCTGCTGCTGGTAGACGCGCACGAAGCGCAGGTAGTTGCGCGCGATCTGCGCGGCGGCCTCCGCACGCGGCAGCGAGCCGGCCAAGAAGTCCTTGAGCGCGTCCCACCAGATCGAACGGCCGATCGCGAAGCCGACGAACCCCTCGACGGGAGCCGCCTCGCGCAGCCAGTGGTCGACCTTCTCGTCGCTCGCGCCGCGGCCGAGCACGACGCAGACGACGCCCTCGCGGCCGTCGCCGGCGCGCGCCTGCTCGGCGAGCATCTGCGCGTCGGAGCGCGCGTCGACGCCCTCGATCTTCCAGATGTCCGGCTCGATCCCGTACTGCTGGATGCTCACGATCGACCGGCGCATCAGCTCCGGGCGCACCTCCGCGTCGTAGCGCTCCTCGTCGCCGCCGGCCGCCTGCAGCTGGTGCGGCTCGGCCGGCACGAGCAGCTCGAACAGGAACGTGCGGTCGTGCGCGTGCAGCCAGTCGGACAGGCGCTTGAGGCGGCCCAGCTGGCGCTCGTTCATCGTCGCGTCGCCCTCCGGGTTGTAGCGCACGAGGACCTTGCTGAAGTCCGGGTCGAAGCGCTCGATATGGCCGCCGAAGTCCTCGCCGTACTCGAAGTCGAACTCGTTCTGGCCGCTCTTCTCGACCGGCATCGCGAGCTTGAGGCCGTTCGCGCGCGCGTCGGCCGGCACGTCGCCGCCGAACTGCTCGTCGATCAGGACCCCGGTCGCGCCCGCCTCGGCGCCCTGCTCGACCGCCAGCCGCATCCCCTCGTAGATCAGGTGCTTGGCGTCGCTGATCGTCGCGGTCTGCTCCGGCGTCGGGTCGCCCTCGATGCCGAACATCTTCTTCTGGAACGACCCGCGATGGTCGAACGCGAGGATGTAGAGCTTGCCGTCGTAGCCGAGGGCCATGAGACCGTCCTTCTGGGTCGGGAGCTGACCGGCCGAGTCTACCCGGGCACTCGCTCCGGAGGCACTTCCGGGGCCGCCCGCGCGCTCTAGAATCGTTTGCCGTGAGCGGCTCGCCGGACCTGTTCGTCATCTGCAAGAACTGTGGTTCGGAGGTCAGCCCCTACATCACGGAGTGCCCGTACTGCGGCAGCCGGCTGCGCAAGCGCGCGCCGAAGCTCGACCGCGGCGGGCAGCCGAAGGAGCGGCGGCGCCTCAAGCGCCCGCCGACGCCGTCGCTGGGGCCGTTGCGCCGCGGCGAGATCCCCGGGATCCGCGTCGACGCGCGCCCGTATCTGACGATCGGGCTGGTCGCGTCCAGCCTCGTCCTGCTCGTGCTGACGAAGGGCGGCGTGATCTCGCTCGTCGACGTGACGATCGTCGGGCGCCCGCAGGGCGACTGGTGGCGCGTGCTGACGGCGCCGTTCTTCTACGACAACTCCGGCTACGCGTTCGTGGCGTTGTTCTCGATCGCGCTGTTCGGCTGGCTGATCGAGCGTCGCCACGGGCCGCCGGCGGTCGCGCTGCTGTTCCTGGCCGGCGGCGCGGGCGGGATGGCGGTCGCGGCGTCGCTCGACACGCTGCCGATCGCGCTCGGCGGCAACGGCGCCGCGCTCGCGCTCGTCGTCGCCTGGATGCTCCCCGACCTGCGTGGGCTGCGACGCGGGCGCGAGGTCGACGGCGACCTGCTCGGCGCCACGACGATCGCGATCGTGCTGCTGCTCCTGCCGGTCGTCGTCGACACCGCCGACGCGCTCGCGGGCGCGACGGGCCTGGTGGCGGGGCTGTTGCTCGGCTATCCGCTCGCGCTGCGCGTCGCGAGCCGCTGAGCGGCGCGAACTATGATCCGCCGCGTGGCGGACCGCGACCGTGCTTTCACGGATGCCGAGATCGACGCGGCGATCGCCGAGCTGAGCGACGCCGCGCGCCTGCGCGACGCGCAGGAGCTCGTCACGCGCGCCGCGCCGCGCCTCCAGCACGTGCTGGAGCAGGCGTTGTCGGCGGGCGGCTGGTTCGGCGACGCGCACGAGCAGGCGGTCCAGGCGGCCGCCCGCGGCGACGACCTCTCCGACCGCGAGCGCGCGATCGGCACGCTCGTCGCCGAGGAGACGCGCCTGGGGATGCTCGTCGGCGTCGCGGTCGGCTTCGAGCTGGCTCGCACCCTGGACAACGACACCTCGACGAAGGGGGAGTAGACGATGGAACTGCGCTTTCTCGGACACGCCGCGTTCGAGCTGAAGGGTGGCGATGCGACGGTGCTCGTCGATCCCTTCCTGACCGGCAACCCGAAGGCGGCCGCGAGCGCCGACGAGCTCGACGCGACGACGATCCTGATCACACACGGCCACGGCGACCACGTCGGCGACGCGGTCGCGATCGCCAAGCGCACCGGCGCGACGGTCGTCGCGGTCGTCGAGCTGGCGAACGAGCTGGGCGAGCAGGGCGTGCAGGTGCGCGACCCGAACCTCGGCGGCACCGAGACGTTCGACTGGGGCTCGGCGAAGCTCGTGCCGGCCTGGCACACGTCGACCTCGCCGGGCGGGACCCCGAGCATCGCCGGCGGGCTGCTGATCGAGATCGGCGGCACGACCGTCTACCACCTCGGCGACACCTGCCTGTTCTCCGACCTGCAGCTCGTCGGGCGCGGCGGCCAGATCGACGTGGCGCTGATCCCGATCGGCGGCCACTACACGATGGACCGCCACGACGCGGTCGAGGCGGCGCGGCTCGTCGGCGCCGAGACGGTGATCCCGATCCACTACGACACGTTCCCGCCGATCGAGACCGACGCGCAGGCGTACAAGGCCGACGTCGAGGCGCAGACGTCGTCGCGGGTCGTGATCCTCGCGCCCGGCGAGACCTGGTCGCCGTGACGCACGCGATCGTCCTGATCCAGGCCGAGCGCACGTCGCTGGCGGAGCTGGGCGGGCAGCTGGCCGATGTGCCCGGCGTCGCCGAGGCCTACTCGGTGACGGGCGAATGGGACTTCGCGGCGATCCTGCGGCTGCGCGAGCAGGACGAGCTGGCGCACGTCGTGACCGAGACGCTCGCGCAGCTGCCAGGGATCACGAAGACGCAGACGCTCGTCGCGTTCGAGGTCTACTCGAAGCACGACCTCGAGGCGCTGTTCTCGCTGGGCGACGAGTAGAGGGCGGCCCGCCGCGCGCTCAGAGCGCGCCGGCGTGCTGCAGCGCGGCGCCGAACGCGTCGGCCATCGCGGCGTAGGCGTGCGCCGCGACGGCCGCGCGGCCGGCGGCGCCGAGGCGCGCGCGCAGCGCCGCGTCGCCGAGCAGCCGCGCGATCGCGGCCGCGATCGCCGCCGGGTCGCCGGCCGGCACGACCAGCCCGGTCTCGCCGTCGCGCACGAGCCCGCCCGCGGCCGCGCCGACCGCCGTCGTCGCCAGCACCGGCGTGCCGCCGTGCATCGCCTCGTTGCAGACGAGCCCCCACGGCTCGCGGAAGCGCGGCGTCGGGATCGAGGGGACGACGACGAGGTCGGCCGCGGCGTAGGCGACCGGGAGGAGCTCGCGCGGTAGCGGGCCGAGCAGGCGGACGCCGCCGGGCGGGACCTTTGCGGCCGCCCGGACGGCGCGGGCGCGCGCGTCGCCGGCCGAAACCGGTTCGGGCGCCGTGCGGGCGGCCGCCGGGACAGCGCGCGAGCCGCCGGCGGGGGCCGGGTCGGCTGCCGCGCGGGCGGCCGCCGCGACCTCGCCCGCCAGCGGCCCGTCGCCGGCGACGACGAGCGTCGCGTCCGGGTGGCGGGCGGCGACCGCGGGCCAGGCGGCGAGCAGCTCGCGCACGCCCTTCTCCGCCACGAGCCGCCCGACGAACAGCACGAGCGGGCCGTCCGGCGGGAGTCCGTGCTCGGCGCGCCAGGCGGCGACCTGACCGGCCGCGACCGCCCGCCCGAACAGCTCCGCCTCGACCGACTGCGGCGCGATCCAGACGTCGTCGTCGCGCCCGCGGTAGCCGGCGACGTAGCGGCGCACGTGCTCGCCGTACGCGACGACCGCGTCGGCGCGGCGGTAGACGTGGCGCACGAGCGGGAACCCGAGCGCGGCGCGCGCGCCGCCGCGCGGGTGCGCCCACACCGACGCCCACAGCACAAACGGCCGCCGCCGCGCGCGCATCCCGAGGTACGTCGCCGGCAGCATCGCGCCGCCCGCAACCGGGGCGATCGCGGCGCGGTAGCGCGCGCCGAGCGCGAGCGCAGCACGCGGGCCGGCGATCCGCCGCGCGGGGAACGGTGCGGCCGCGAGCTGGCCGTCGAGATCGCCGAACCAGGACGGGACGTAATCCGCGCCGGCGCCGAAGCACAGCAGCTCGACGCCGTAGCGCTCGGCGAGCAGCACGTAGAGCGGGACGCGGTACGGCGCCAGCACGTTCGTCACGAGCGCGATCGCCACGGCCCGGCAGCGTGGCAGAATCGCCGGCCGGTGGCCCGCCCCGTCCGCATCCGACCGGCCCCGCCGGGCCCGCGCCGCGCGTGAGCGGGTTCGGCGAGCGCCCGCGTGCAGCGGCCTCGGCGGCCGCCGCGCCGTCGCCGGCGGCGAGCGCGGGAGACCGAGAGCGGCGCGTCCGCGTCCTGCTGCTCCACAACCGCTACCGCGCGGCCGGCGGCGAGGAGCGCGTCGTCGACCAGCTCGAGGCGCTGCTGAGCGCGCGCGGCCACGCGGTCGCCCGCTTCGAGCGCGACAGCGCGCGGACGACCCCGGTGCAGGCGGCGCGCGCGCTGCTGCGCGGCGGGGCCGAGGAGGACGCGGTAGCGGCGGCGGTGCGCGCGCACCGCGCCGGCGTCGTCCACGCCCACAACGTCCATCCGCTGCTCGGCTGGCGCGCGCTGGCGGCGGCGCGGGCGGCGGGCGCGCGCACGGTCCTGCACCTGCACAACTACCGGCTCGTGTGCGCGATCGGGATCGCCTACCGCGACGGCGCCCCCTGCCACCGCTGCCACGGTCGCGACACGCGCCCCGGCGTGCGCCACCTGTGCCGCGGGTCGCTGCCCGAGGCGGCCGTCTACGCGGCCGCGCTCGCGGCGCAGCAGCCGCGCCTGCTCGGCCACGCCGACGCGCTCGTCGCCGTCGGCGAGGCGCAGGCGGGCGTGCTCGGCGCGCTCGGGATCGCGCGCGAGCGGATCGCGGTCGTGCCCAACCCGATCGACGGCTTCGCGCCCGCGTCGCGCGCGGCCGACGGGACGTATGCGCTCGCGGCCGGCCGGCTCGTCGAGGACAAGGGCTTCGATGTCGCGATCCGCGCGGCGCGCGCGGCCGGCGTGCCGCTGCGGATCGCGGGGGAGGGACCCGATGCGCCGCGCCTGCGGGCGCTCGCGGCCGGCGGCGACGTGCGCTTCCTCGGGCGCCTCGAGCGCGACGCGCTCGCGCGCGAGCGGCGCGGCGCGGCGCTGCTGCTCGCGCCCTCGCGCTACGAGGACCCGTGCCCGATGGCGGTCGTCGAAGCGCTCGCCGACGGCCTCCCGGTGCTCGCGAGCGACCGCGGCGGGCTGCCGGAGCTGGCCGGCGCGGAGTCGGTCGTCGCGGCCGGCGACCTCGGCGCCTGGAGCGCCGCGCTGCGCGAGCTGTGGGAGCGCCCGCAGCTGCGTGCCCAGCGCGGGGCGCAGGCGCTCGCCCGTGCGCGCGGCCGTCACGCGCCCGACGCGTGCTACGCGCGGCTGGTGCGCCTCTACGCGCCGGACGGCGGCGGAGCGGCTCGCTGATGCGCGCTCGCGGTGACGCACGTCTGTGCCGCGCCGCGTACTCTCGGCGCATGCGCACGCTCCCCCTCGTCGCGCTCGTCGTGCTGGCGCTCGCCGGCGGCTGCGGCGGCTCCTCGAAGACGACCTCCACCGCCGACACGAACCCGACCGCGAGCGCCCCCGGCGCGACCGCGCCGCCGACCGACGCGACGCAGCCGGGCACGAACCCGGTCACGACGCAGGGGCAGAAGCCGAAGACCGAGACGAGCCCGCAGACGGCCTCGATCCCGCAGTACGGCTCGACGACGAGCAGCGGCGCGCAGCGCACGCGCATGCCGGCCGACTTCGTCGTGCGCGGCGGCAAGCTCGTGCCGGCCGGCATCAGCGGGCCGGCCGGGATCCCGGTCGACGTCAGCGTCGTCTCGGGCGACGGCAAGGCGCACACGCTGCTGATCGCGGTGCCGCCGAAGCCGCGCGTGCTGTCCGTCGCGCCCGGCGGCAAGGCGACGGTGCGGATCCCGGGCCTCAAGGCCGGCGCCTACGGGATCACGCTCGACGGCCACGTCGCCGGTGGCCTCCTGATCGGCCGCGAGCCGGGTCCGTAGCAGTACTGGCCAGCTGGCCAGCCCTCGGTTAGGCTGGACGCTCCACCCTACGAACAGGAGCTGTCCAGCCGTGTCCGACACCGCCATTCCACGCACCGATCGCGTCGACTTCCGCGCGACGAGCGACCCGGCGCTGATGGAGAGCGCCGACCGCGGCGAGGCGCACCTGCTCACCTACCCGGAGCTGTACGCGCTGTGGGAGCGCCAGCATTGGGCCACGCAGGACCTCGACTTCACGCAGGACCGCATCGACTGGCACGAGCGGATCGACGCCGAGGACCGCTTCCAGCGCATGTACGGCCTGTCGTCGTTCTTCATCGGCGAGCAGCGTGTGACCGCCGAGCTCGGCCCGATGATGCGCGCCGCGCCGCGCGAGGACATGCGCATCTTCCTGTCGACGCAGATCGCCGACGAGGCGCGCCACGTCGCCTTCTTCGACCGCTTCTACAGCGAGGTCGGCGTGCTCGAGGCCGATGGGCTCGAGGAGCGCCTGGCGGAGACCAGCCAGCACCTCAACCCCGAGTTCGTCGTGCTGTTCGACGAGCTGCTCAAAGGCCGCGTCGACCGTTTGGCGGCCGAGCCGGAGGACCTCGAGTGCCTCGTCGAGGCGATCACGATCTACCACATGGTGATCGAGGGGATGCTGGCGCTCACCGGCCAGCACTTCATCATCGACTACAACGAGCGCGAGGGGACGCTGCCGGCGTTCGTCGAGGGCTTCACGAACGTCGCACGCGACGAGCACCGCCACGTCGCGTTCGGCGCTCGCTTCCTGCGCGAGATGGCCCGTGAGGACCCGCGCCACCAGGACGCGATCCGCCGCACGCTGGCGGAGATCGCGCCCGTCGCCGACGGCGTCCTGAAGCCCACGTGGGCGCAGGACGACGAGGTCGAGGTGTTCGGCGTCACGATCGCCGAGACGCGCCAGTTCGCGTTCAAGGCGCTCGAGCGGCGCCTGAAGGTGATCGGGCTCGCGACGGCCGCCTGAGCGCGGGCCTGGCGGGCGCTACGGCGTCGTGCCGGGCGGCGCGGGCGCGCCGCCGGCGTCGCCGGGCGTGGTGACTGGCGGCTCGGCGGGCGGCGCCGTGTCCGTCGGCGGGACCGGCGGGGCGGGCGTCGTCGTCGTGCCGGTCGGCGGCGCCGGTGGCGGTGGCGGCGGCGCGGCGGCGGTCGTCGGCGTGCCGGTCGGCGGCGGCTGCACCGGATCGGCCGGCGTGGTCGTCGCCGGCGTGGTGGATGGCAGCGCGGTCGTGCTCGTCTCGACCTGCGTCTCGCCCGGCTGGGACGGCGGGGCGGCGGTCGTCGTCGTGACGGCCGGCGCCGGCGGCTTGGCGGACGTTGTCGTGGTCGCGGGCTGCGGCGGCGCGGCGGCGGCGTCGGTCTTGGCGGCGGCGTGGTGCGCGCTCGCGGGCGCGCCCTTGTCGAGCGCGTGCTGGACGGCCGCCGGCGCGTGGCGCACGACCGGCGCGGCGGAGCTGCGCGACGTGCGCGCCGGGGCGACCTGCGCGATCACGGCCGGGCGGTGGTGCACGCGCGCCGGGGCGCGGTGCTCGATCTCGACCGCGCTGGCGGTCACGAGCGCGGCGGCGGCGATGCTCGCGGCCGCCTTCGTCGCGATGGCGCCGATGCCGGCCGAGATGAAGCCGCCTCCGGCGCCCGTCGAGGCCGCGGTCCCGGCGACGGCGCCCACGGCCGCGGTGCCGCCGGCGGTGCCGCCCGCGCTCGCGCCGGCGCCGGCCGACAGGCCGAGGTGCGCGAGCACGAGCTTCTTGAGCAGCAGCAGCGGGCCGACCGGCAGCAGCAGCGCCAGGCCCTTGTTCGTCTCGCGCAGCTGGGTGCGGAACGTGACGCAGCGCTCGCAGGCGCGCAGGTGGCGGCGCACCGGCGGCGTCGTGCGGTGCCGCAATCCCTCGGCGATCTCGCCCAGCTCCAGCCGCACGTCGTCGCAGGACAGCTGGCGCGCCTCGGACGCCTCGGCGAGCGACACGCGCGCACGCACGAGCAAGGACTTGACCGATGGGATCGTCGTCTCCATCGCCTCGGCGATCTGCTCGTAGGAGAGCGCGTCGATCTCGCGCAGCAGCAGCGCGGTGCGCTGCGTCTCGGGCAGCTCCTGCACGTCGGCGACCAGCTCGCGCAGCGTCTCGCGGCGGTCGACCTTGTCCGCGGTGGTGACGCCGTGCTCGGACAGGTGCACGTCCATCGAGTCGACGCCGATCGGCTGCACGCGGCGCAGGTGGTTGAGGCTGCGGTTGCGCGCGATCCGGTACAGCCACGGCCGCACGTTGATCTCGCGCGAATCGGCCAGGATCGCGTTGAAGGCGGCCGCGAAGACCTCCTGCAGGACGTCCTCCGCGTCCTCGCGCGAGCCGAGCATGTGGCGGCAGAACGCGAGCAGGCGCGCCTGGTAGCGCGAGACGAGCGCCTCGAAGGCGCCGTGGTTGCCGCGGCGCACGAGCGCGATGAGGCGCTCGTCGGACTGCAGCCGGAGCAGGGGAGAGCGCCCGTGACCCCCGGCGAGCCCTGCCTGCGGCTTCAGTGCTGAGGCTTCCACCCGATCGGCTCCTCTGGTCCTCTCGACACCGTAGCAGCGCGCGAGTTGCGCAGTTCGCGCGCGATCAGCGCCAGCGCGACCGGGACGGTCGCCGGCAGCACGTCGAGCGTCAGGAACAGCAGGTCGAACGCGGCCGCGATCGCGAGCGTCAGCAGCGCCGCGCGCAGCGGCGCCATTCGGTCGGCGCGCGCCTCGGCCGCCACCAGCGCGCCGAACACGCCCGCGATGAAGAGGTCCCCGTAGCCGATCACGGCGTCGCCGAACAGCGCGCGCTGCAGCTGCGGCAGGCCGGCCGGCGGCGCGGCGGCGTTGAGCACGTCGTTGGCCGGCTGCAGCAGCTGGGCGGTGACGAGCGCGGCATCGGCGACGGCCATCACGACGATCCCCGCCTTCAGCCAGCCATGCGGCGCGACGGCCGCCAGCAGCACGCCGAGCGTCACGCAGGACAGCGCCGCCAGCGCGACGCCCGCCGCCTCGCCGGCGAGACCGGCGCGGTCGGCCCACGCGAGCGCGAACAGCGGCGCCGCGAGCAGCGCGAGCGCGGGTCGGCCACCGCGCATCGCCCAGCCGAGCGCGGCGGCGGCGAGCGGCGGGATCGCGACGAGCGCGAGCCACGTGAGCGCGTCGGCGGTCGAGCCGGCGGTGCGGATCGCGAAGATCGCGCCGACGATCGAGGCGACCGGCACGAGCGCCCACCACGGGCTCGCGAGCCGCCGCGCGAGCCGCGCGACCGCGCCCGGCGCCTCGCCGCGCGGCAGCGCCACGGTCGCGCTCTGGGCGACCAGCAGGAACGCGTCGGATGCCCAGAACGCGGCGGTCACGACCCACAGCGTGCCATGCAAGTTGGCGGGCCGGGACTCGTGCATCCGGCGTTCGATGACGTCATCGAAACCTGGAATGTCGTCGAAACGATCGTCAAGGTGCCATGAACGTCCGCGTTCGAACGGCGTTTGACGGGCAGGCGTAGCGTAGGTCTGTGAGGTTCGGAGCAGCGCCAGGGGACCGCGCGACCCTGCGGTCGCGCGGTCGGACCCGGTACCAATCGTCAGGCGACCGCCGACGCGCGCGTCGAGCCGGGCGCGAGCCCCTCGAGGACCGCGTTCGCGAGGCTCGCGTCGCCGCGCACCTCGAGGCCCTTGCTGGCGCCGTCGGGGACGAGCGCGTCGATCCACACCCGTTCCGTGCCTGCGATGTGCGCGTCGGCGTCAGCCGCCGCGCCCTCCTGCAACGTGACCTCGCCGCGCTTGACGGTGAGCACGTATTGACGGGTCTCCCCGTCCTTGGAACGTCGCGAGACGGTCAGCTCGACCGTGCCGCGCAGCGATCGCGGCAACGTGAGGAGCCCCGGTGCAAGCCGGAAGATGGCTCCGATGTCGACGGCCTCGCCGCGACGCGGCTTGGTCCACGACCACTCGTATCCCCAGCGCGCGAGCGCGCCGAGGACCGGGACCAGGTCGCGGGCCCTCTCGGTCAGCTCGTAGTCCACGCGCGGCGGCACCTCGCGGTAGCGCTGGCGCGTGAGCAACCCGTCCGCGACCATGCGGTTCAGACGGGAGCGGAGCTGCTCTGTCGAGATGCCCGGCAGCGTCCGCTGGAGCTCGACGAACCGGCGCGGACCGCTGACGAGGTCGCGCACGATGAGCAACGTCCACTTGTCGCCGACGAGATCGAGAGCTCGAGCGTCGGGCGACCATTGGTCATATGGATGGCGTTTGGGCGGGGGAGCGGGTGGAATGGCGACCTCCGGTGGACGTATGCGTGTGACCTACCTACCGTGGTACAGATTAACCGACTGACGGGTAGCCGCGGGAATGCTTTGAAAAAAACGCGCGGCGAATGCGCCAACAAGGGGGGTCTCGCCCGCTCGCGCACGGACGAAACGGGGGCCCGCTCCCCCCATTCGGGTCTGTCAGCTCCCCAGGAGGAGAGAGATGACTGAGGTGATCCAGCTCGCGAGTCGCCCGGCGTCGGATGCGCCGGCCGTCGACGCGGCGTTGTTCTTCTTCGACCTCGCCTCGCCGGACACGTATCTCGTGGCCGAGCGGGTCGAGCGCCGGTGCGGCGACGCCGGCTGGCAGCCGGCACTGCCCGACGCGGCGCCGGCGCACCCGCCGGATGCGGCCGAGCTCGCGCGCACGATCGCCGCGGTGGAGCTGCGCGCGCGCGAGCTGCGGCTGCCGCTGATCTGGCCCGAGCGCTTCCCGGCGCCGGTCCCGAGCGCGATGCGGATCGCGACCTTCGCCGTCGAGCGCGGCTGCGCGGCCGCGTTCGCGATCGCGGCCGGCCGGCTCGCGTTCTGCGGCGGCTTCGACCTCGAGGACCCGGCGATCCTGGGCGATGCCGCGGCCGCGGCTGGGCTCGACGTCAAGGAGGCGCTCGCGGCCGCGCGCGACCCGCGCTACGACGCGCCGAGCGTCGCCGCCGGGCGCGCGCTGTGGGCGGAGGGCGTCGCGATGCTGCCGGTGCTGCGCCGCGAGGACGGCCTCTACAGCGGCGAGCAGCGGATCACCGCCGCATTGCTGCTGCGCGCGAGCGCGGTCGACGAAGCGGACCCCTCGGGTTAGCGAATCCTCACGGCGGTGGCGTCGCGCCGCCGCCGTGCGGTGTCACAATCCCTGCCGGGATGATGGACCGGGTACTGCGATACGCGTATCGCCGGCTCGGGCGGCGTTATCCGCTGACCGTCGTCGTCCTCCAGTTTCAGCTCGGCCACGTCGTGGCGCTCGGCGGCCTCGCGCTGCTGCGGCTCTACCAGCCGATGGGGGCGCGCACGTTCGCGGTGCTCCTGATCGTCGCCGAGCTGCTGGTGGCGCTCGACAACACGCGCTCGACGCTGCTCGCACGGCGCCTGCTGCGCCCCGTCGCGGCGTGGCTCGACGGCGCGCGCGGCCGCGCCGAGACGAGCGCCGCCTGGCGCGCGCTGGCGGGGATGCCGAGCGCCTACACGCGGCGCGTGCGCACGGCGCCGATCTTCCTCGTCGTGGCGCCCTTCAGCGCGTTCGCGACGTGGGAGCTGGACCTGCCGCCGTACGCCGCGATCACGTTCGTCGTCGGGATGCTGCTGACGCTCTTCTACGGGGCGCTGCTGCGCTTCTTCGCGCTCGAGTCGTTGCTGCGCCCGGTGCTGGCCGACGTCGCCAAGCAGATGCCGGACGACTTCGAGCCCGGCCGCGCGGGCGTGCCGCTGCGGCGGCGGCTGCTGATCGGGCTGCCCGCGATCAACGTGCTGACGGGCGTGATCGTGGCGGGGATCGAGCTCAACCGCCACCACGCGCACCTGTCGCAGCTGGGCCCGGCGGTCGTCGTCGCGGTCGTCGTCGCGTTCACCGTCTCGCTCGAGCTGACGATCCTGCTGTCGCGCTCGATCTTCGCGCCGCTCGACGCGCTGCGCGAGGCGACCGAGCGCGTGCGCGGCGGGGACCTCGCGACGCGCGTGCCGGTCATCTCGACCGACGAGACCGGGCGCCTCGCGCGCTCGTTCAACGACATGGTCGCGGGGCTGGCCGAGCGCGAGCGGCTGCACGAGGCGTTCGACGCCTACGTCGGTCCCGACGTCGCGCAGCGCGTGCTGCGCGAGGGCGACGGCCCGCATCTCGACGGCGAGGAGCGCGAGGTCACGATCCTGTGCCTCGACATCCGCGACTTCACGCGCTTCGCCGAGCGCGCGAGCGCGCGCGAGGTCGTCGAACGCCTCAACGACTTCTACGGGCTCGTGGTGCCGATCCTCGAGCGCCACGGCGGCCACGTCGACAAGTACGTCGGCGACGGGCTGCTCGGCGTCTTCGGCGCGCCCGAGCCGCTCGCCGACCACGCCGATCGCGCCGTCGCGGCGGCGCTCGAGGTCGCCGCCGCGGTGCGCGACTCCTACGGCGGCCAGCTGCGCGTCGGCATCGGCGTCAACTCCGGGCCGGTCGCGGTCGGGACGGTCGGCGGCGGCGGGCGAGTCGAGTTCACGGTCATCGGCGATCCGGTCAACACGGCGGCGCGGGTCGAGCAGGTGACGCGCACGACGGGCGACCCGATGCTCGTGACGGAGGCGACGCGGCGACTGCTGCGCTGCGAGCATGGCGGCTTCGAGGAGCGCGGCGAGGAGCCGCTGCGCGGCAAGACCGAGCGCGTCGCGCTGTGGGCGCCGCGCGAGCTGGCGCTCGAGCGGGCGACCGCCTGGATACGGACCGTCGGCGAGCAGGTCGGCTGAGCGCGGCTCGGGCGGCCCCGGACGCGGATGAGGCCCGGATTCCTTCCGGGCCTCATCCGTGTTGTTCGCAGCTCCGTCGAAGGCGGGCGAGGTCGGGGGTCCATGCCCGCCGGGAGCGCTGCGTCGCAGCCGGGTGTCGGGAGGCGCCGACGGGGTCGGCTCACCCGGCCTATGTCGGGAACGAGGTCGCTCCGTGCCTGAAGGCCTCGCTCGACGACGATGATGCGGCACGGAACTTCCCGACGCAAGGGCGGGGTCGGTCGTCATACATCGCTCATACCGCGCGTGCGCCGTGACGGCGGACCGGCGCCGCCGCCGGTCGCCGAAGCGGAGCATCCGTGCACCGCGACCCGCTCACAACCGACGCTCTAGGATCGGCCGATGTCCTCCACCGATACCGAGCAGCAGACGCGACTCCACGGCGGCCGTCTGATCGCCCGCCGCCTCAAGGCCCACGGCGTGACGAAGCTCTTCACGCTCTCCGGCGGTCACATCTTCCCGATCTACGACGGCTGCCGCGAGGAGGGCATCGGCATCGTCGACGTCCGGCACGAGCAGACCGCGGCGTTCGCGGCCGAGGGCTGGGCGAAGGTCACGCGCACGCCCGGCGTCGCGGCGCTGACGGCCGGCCCCGGGGTCACGAACGGCCTGAGCGCGATCGCCTCCGCGCAGTCCAACTGCTCGCCGATGCTCGTGCTCGGCGGGCGCGCGCCCGCCCTGCGCTGGGGGCGCGGATCGCTGCAGGAGATCGACCACGTGCCCTTCGTCGCTCCGCTGACGAAGCTGGCCGCCACGCCGGACTCCACCGACGAGATCCCGGGGCTGGTGGACGACGCGCTGCGCGTCGCGATGACCCCGCACACGGGCCCGACGTTCCTCGACTTCCCGATGGACCACGTCTTCAGCGAGGCCGAGGAGCCCGACAGCGACGCGGCGCTGCTGCAACCGCATCTGGCCCGCGGCGCCGGCGGCGACGCGATCGAGCGCGCCGCGGCGGTGCTGGCCGGCGCCGAGCGGCCGGTCGTGATGGCGGGCACGAACCTCTACTGGGGCCACGGCGAGCTGGCGCTGCGCGAGCTGGCGGAGGAGCGCGGGATCCCCGTCTTCCTCAACGGCCAGGCGCGCGGCTGCATCCCGGCCGACCACGAGCTGTTCTTCTCTCGCGCGCGCGGGGCGGCGCTGACGAACGCCGACGTGGCGCTGGTGGTCGGCGTGCCGATGGACTTCCGGCTCGGCTTCGGCGAGGCGTTCGGGCCCGAGACCGAGCTGATCGCGATCGACGTCGCCGAGCCGCTGCGCGACCATCCGCGGCCGATCGCGGCGGAGCTGTACGGGGCGCTGCCGGCGACGCTCGACGCGCTGCGGGTCGCCGCCGCCTCCGCCGGACGGGCGGGCGGACCGGACACCCACGCCTGGCTCGAGCAGCTGCGCGGGATCGAGCAGGAGAAGCATGCCGCGGAGGCGGCCGAGCTCAACGACGAGCGCGCGCCGCTGCATCCGATGCGGGTCTACAAGGGCCTGGCCGAGGTGATCGACAAGGGCGCGATCGTCGTCTGCGACGGCGGCGACTTCGTCTCCTACGCGGGCCGCGTCGTCGACTCCTACGAGCCCGGCTGCTGGCTCGACCCCGGCCCCTACGGCTGCCTCGGCACCGGGCCCGGCTACGCGCTGGCGGCGAAGCTCGCGCGGCCCGAGCGCCAGGTCGTGCTGCTGCTCGGCGACGGCGCGTTCGGCTTCTCCGGGATGGAGTTCGACACGCTCGCGCGCCACGGCGTGCACGTTGTCGGCGTGATGGGCAACAACGGCATCTGGGCGCTGGAGAAGCACCCGATGGAGTTCCTCTACGGCTACTCGGTCGCGGCCGAGCTGCGGCCGGGGACCCGTTACGACGAGGTCGTGGCCGCGCTCGGCGGGCAGGGCGAGCTGGTCGAGCGCCCGGACCAGCTGCGCGGGGCGCTGGAGCGCGCGTTCAGCGCGGGCGTGCCGGCGCTCGTGAACGTGCTGACGGACCCGTCGGTGGTCTACCCGCGCCGCTCGAACCTGGCCTGAGGGGGCGAGCGGCGAACGCGCTTCAGCGTGAGGAAGCCGCCCACGTCGTGTAGGCGGCTTCCTCGAATGGCCCCATCAGGACGGGCAGGGGTACGTGCCGTGAAAGGGCCTTATCAATGACCCAGACGGCGGGAGGCGCCGTTGATGCGGCTTCGCCTGGGTCTATGGGCCGGGCATCGACTCGCTTGCACGAACCCTTTGCCCGACCGGGCCATATTCCTAGGGTGTCATGGGTCAAACAATCGAACATCCGTCCAGTTTGGCCGGTCGTGTGATCCGGTTTGCGTACACGGCACGGATGAGGCTTCAGCACGCCGGGTGCGCGGCACGTTCGAGCGCGACGCCGTGCAGCAGGTCGTGCTCGGAGACCTCCATGCGGGAGAGGCCGAACGCGCGCAGCACCTCGATCGCGATCACCGCGCCCGCGACGATCGTCGGCGCGCGGTCGGGATGCAGGCCCCGCACCTCGCGGCGCTCGGCGAGCGGCAGCTGCGCGAGACGCGCGAGCAGGAGCTCGCACTCGCCGAGCTCGAGCACGTAGCCGTCGACGCGTGCCGGGTCGTAAGGGTCCAGCTCCTGGTCGATCGCGGCCAGCGACGTCGCGGTGCCGGCGACGCCGACGGCGTGGACGACGCGCCGGCGGATCTCGTCCGGAACGCCGTCCTCGACCAGCGCGCGAACCTCGTCCGCGAGCGCCTGCAGCTCGTGCGGATGGGGCGGGTCGTCGGCGACGTGGCGCTCGGTCTGGCGCACGACGCCGGCGTTGAGCGAGACGTGGAAGTCGGGCTCGGCGCCGGCGCGGCCGGTCACGAGCTCGGTCGAGCCGCCGCCGATGTCGATCACGAGCAGGGGCCGGTCGGCGGCGGGCCCGGCTGGACCGCCGGCGGCTTGTGCGGCGCGTGCGTGCGTGGCGCCCTTGAAGGTGAGGCGCGCCTCCTCGTCGCCGACGATCGTGTGCGCGTCGAGGCCGTAGTCGCGGCGCACGCGCTCGGTGAGCTGGGCGCCGTTGCGGGCGTCGCGCACGGCGCTCGTGAGGACCGCGGGGCGGCTGTGCGGCGCGGCCGGCACGCCGGCCTGGTCCATCGCCTCGCGGTAGGCGTCGAGGACCGCGAGCACGCGCGCGATCGCCTCCTCGCTCAGCTCACCGCCGGCGTCGACGCCCTGGCCGAGGCGCGTGACTTCGGAGCGGCGGTCGAGCTCGTCGATCTTGCCGTCGCGGACGTCGGCGATCAGCAGGCGGGTCGAGTTCGTGCCGATGTCCACCACGCCGACGCGCATCGTGGGGCGATCCTACCCGGGGGCCGTGCCGGGCCTGCGCGCGGCGGCAGCGCCGGCTGCGTCGCGCCATCCGGCCGGCGCGCGGCCGGCTCCCGCGCTGCGCGCGCGGGCGCGCCCGCGCCCGGCGCTGTGCGCCCGGGCGGCAGCGGCGCCTACGGCGCGACCGGGTGCGGGAGCGGCTCGCCGGCGAGGCCCGCGAGCACGTTGTCGACCGCCAGCTCGGCCATGCGGGCGCGCGTGCGCGGGGTCGCGGAGCCGATGTGCGGCGTGACGAGCACGTTCGGAGCGTGGAGCAGCGGATGGTCGACGGGCAACGGCTCGGGATCGGTGACGTCGAGCGCGGCGCCGGCGATCCGGCCGGCGTGCAGGGCGTCGATCAGCGCGCGCGTGTCGACGACCGGGCCGCGGGCGGTGTTGACGAGGATCGCGGTCGGCTGCATGCGGGCGAGCTGCTCGGCCCCGATGAGGCCGCGCGTCTGCGGCGTGAGTGGGACGTGGAGGGAGACGAAGTCGGAGCGTTCGAGCAGGCTCGGCAGCGGCGTGCCGCCGCGGCTGGTGGTCGTGAGGACCTCCATGCCGAAGCCCTGAGCGCGCTGCGCCACCGCGGTGCCGATGCGCCCGGCGCCGACGATCCCGAGCGTCGCGCCCGCGACGTCGTGGCCGAGGAAGCCGGCCGGCTCCCACGGCCCCCACTCGCCGTTCAGGACGGCCGCGCTCGTCTGCGGCAGGCGCCGCGCGGCGGCGAGCAGGAGCGCGAAGGCGAGGTCGGCGGTCGCGTCGGTCAGGACGCCGGGCGTGTTGCCGACCGGGATCCCGCGGGCGCGCGCGGCTTCGAGGTCGACGTTGTCCGTGCCGACGGCGCAGCTGGAGATCACCCGCAGGTGCGGGCACGCGTCGAGGAAGGCCGCGTCGATCGGGTCGGCGAGCGTGCACAGCAGCGCGTCGGCCTGCCGGGCGCGCGCGACCAGGTCACGGCGGGGCGGCGGCTCCCGCGCCTCCCACAGGTCGACCTGATAGCCGGCCGTTGCGAGCCGCTCGAGTGCCGGCCCGACCAGTTGCCGCGTGACGAAGACCCGAGCCACGAGCGGCATCCTAGAAGCCCCAAACCCCGGCCACGATTGCCGAAAATCCCCCGTTTCCGGTAGTGGGTCAGTTTGGTTCTGACCGCTGATGTGCTCTACGGTCCCCGCCGTTCGAAGCAGGTCAAGCGGCCCCGGGCGGCGCTGAAGACGCCAACCCGGGGCCTACACGCAGGTAAGTCCGTGCAGGAAAAGGCTACTTGGCGGGCGCAGTCGCCCGAGCATCGCGCGCTTGGGCGCGCGGTGCGTGAGACGCGCGGGAGGCATGGGCTTTCGCAGGAGGAGCTTGGGTGGCGCTCGACGCTGCACCGCAACTACGTGGGAGCCCTGGAGCGCGGGGAAACCAATCCGTCATTCGGTGTCCTTCTGAAGCTGGAGCGCGGGCTCCAACTGCCGCTGTCGGAGCTTTTCGGGGTCTACGAGCGGCAGTTGGCGGATGCCGACTGACAGCCCGCACGCCGGTTGCAGCGATCTTGTCGCGCTCGGGCGGGCGCTGCGGGAGCTGCGCAAGCGTCGGGGCGTTGCCCAGAAAGCGGTCGGGTTCGACGCAGGCGTCGGCGCTGGCTATGTCAGCGCCGTGGAGCTGGGCCGCGTGAACCCGTCGTTCATGCCCCTGCTGCGGATCGCGCGGACCCTGCGCGTTCCGCTCTCGGAACTGGTCGCGCTGTACGAGCGCAACGTCGAGATCATCGACCCGCAGACCGGCCAGGACCTCGCGTACAACCAGCTCGCGAAGGCGCGTAGGGCACGGGGTAGGATCAAGCCGTGGACCTGAACCGGTTGGCAGCCCGCATCGTCCGTGACGCCACTGAACCGGAGGCGCGTGATGACGGGAAAGACCCTGGCGCGGTCGCGCGGGGCCGAAGGGGCGGCATCAAGGGCGGCAAAGTCCGTGCCGAGCGGATGACTGCTGAGCAGCGCTCAGAGTCAGCCAGACGCGCCGCACAGGCGCGCTGGGCCGATCGCTCGTAGTCCGGTCCGCATCGAAGTACATGCTTGCAGGCGCATGCTTGCATTCACAGCGGATTTGTCGACGTGCTGCAATCGCTTATGCAGTCGCCAATATCCCGACTTCGGCGGGCGATTTTTGATGCAGTCGTCGGCGTGGTGTAGCTTGTGCTTGCAAAGCAAGCATCAGCGAACCAGGAGGTTCAGCGCGTGACCGATGACGACCAGCTTCCCAAGAACGACGAGGACGTGAGCGATGCCGCATCGAAGGGGGGCCGCGCTCGCGCGCAGCGCCTGTCGAGTTCGCGGCGCAGCGAGATCGCTCGTGAGGCTGCCTTGGCTCGCTGGGGCGACAACGCGACCACGGCGATCAACGACGGCGCGCTTGCCATCGGCAATCGTGAGATTCGGTGTGCGGTGCTCGCCGATGGTCGTCGCGTCCTTTCGCAGCAGACGGTGCTTCAGACGCTCGGGCGGGCGCGCAGCGCCAAGGGGCGACAGGGGAGCGAGGCGGGTGGCCTTCCGCCGTTTCTTGCCGCGTTGAACTTGGAGCCGTTCATCAGCGACGAGTTGCGTGCGGTGATGGCGCCAATCCCGTATCGACCCGTGACGGGTGGTCGTGCATGGGGCTACCAGGCGGAGATCCTGCCGCTCGTATGTGACGTGTACCTGGAGGCGGACGCAGCGGGCAAGTTGCTCAAGAGCCAGAAGCCGATCGCCGAGATCTGCGGAATCCTGGTTCGCAGCCTTGCGAAGGTCGGGATCATCGCCCTTGTCGATGAGGCGACCGGATATCAGGACATTCGTGCGCGCGACGAGCTTCAGAAGATCCTGGAGTACTACGTCCAAGCTGAGCTGCGCCCCTGGCTCAAGACGTTCCCCGATGAGTTCTTCGAGCAGATTTATCGGCTGCAAGGCTGGGAGTACAAGCCGGGCACGTCGAAGCGGAGCCAGTATGTCGGGAAGCTCGTCAACAGATACGTGTACGAGCAGCTCCCACCCGGCGTGCTGGACGAGCTGCGCGAGCTGAATCCGAAGACCCCTAAGGGCTGGCGTCGCTACAAGCACCATCAGTACCTCACCGACGAAATCGGGAACCGGCACCTGGAAAAGCAGATCTCGACGGTCACCACATTGATGCGAGTCTCGGCGAGCAAGGCGGAGTTCGAGGACATCTTTGAGCGGGCGTTCCCGCCGCCACAGATGCGCATGCCGCTGGTACTCGACGAGCGCACGGAGTAGGTCATGCCTGCCGGTGGGCGGTCGGCCGTTCCGTCCGACTGCTCACGCATAATGGTCAGTATGAACCGGCTGACCACCGAGAAGCGTGCCGCGATCATCGGCTGCCTGGTGGAGGGCAACAGCATCCGCGCGACGGTGCGCATCACCGGCGCAGCGAAGAACACGGTCACGAAGCTGCTGGTCGATCTCGGCGCTGCCTGCGCGCAGTATCAGGACGAGGCGCTTCGCGGGCTGCCGTGCAAGACGGTCGAGTGCGACGAGATTTGGGCGTTTTGCTACGCGAAGCAGAAGAACGCCCCTGAGCAGCTCCGCGGCACGCCGGGCTACGGCGACGTGTGGACGTGGACGGCGCTCTGTGCGGACACGAAGCTGGTTCCATCGTGGCTGGTCGGCGAGCGCACGACTGAGGACGCGGTCGCGTTCATGCACGACCTGCGCGGCCGGCTCGCCGAGCCGCGCGTGCAGATCACGACCGACGGGCTGCGCGCCTACCGCGAGGCCGTCGGCGACGCCTTCGACGTCGTGGACTTCGCGCAGCTTCACAAGGTCTACGGGACCGACCCGAAGCTGCGCGGTGCTGAGCGCCGGTACACGCCGCCGGTCTGCACCGGGACCCAGGTCACCGTCGTAGCAGGCGACCCCGACCCCGGCGAGATCAGCACCAGCTACGTCGAACGCCAGAACCTCACGATGCGAATGGGGATGCGGCGCTTCACACGACTCACAAACGGGTTCTCGAAGAAGATCGAGAACCTGACGCACGCCGTCAGCCTGCACTACATGCACTACAACTTCGCGCGCCGCCACCAGACCCTCGGCTGCACACCCGCCCAAGCGGCCGGCGTCGCCGACCACCGCTGGACGCTCGGCGAGATCGCCGGTCTGCTGGACTGACTACGCCTTCGCAGCGAATGGCTCGCGCTTGCCCGTGAACTCGTGGAAGAACTTAGTCTCGGAGTCTTGGAGCTTCTGGGGCCAGTCGTCGCCGCAAGGCGGCTTGATCTCAAGATCTACGATCAGGAAGCGGATCACTTCCTCCACCGTGACCCAGCCTGTCGGCAGGTGCGCCTTGTCGAGGTTCAATACCCCTTCGCCGATAGAAACCTCGGCGGGCATCTGCATGTGGTGCCGCGCGTGCTTGTCCTTGTCTGTCTCAGCGTCGTATTCCCATCGCAGAATCGCCTGCTTGCCCCGCGACGGGTCGGCTTGCACGCGGTACCAATACTGCCGGGTTTGCAGCCGGTGCTGCCCGTCTGCTTGCTGGACCGTCCGCAGGGACTGGCTGAGATAGAAGTAGAGTCGCCCGAAGCGCGTGTCGAGCGGCACGCCGACCAGCTTGCCTTGACGGAAGCCAAGGATCGTCCGGTTGCTGTCGTCCTTCTGAGTCAACGGGTGCTTGGTCGTGACCGTGTCCGCGATCAGTCCGGCGAGGTGATCGCGGAACTGGCTGAAGCACTCTGCTGGCGTCCTGCCGGTAATGGGCATCAGGCCGCCCGCCCTGAAGGCGGGCGGCGCCCCCTGTCCGGCTTAGCGCCGGAGCAGGAAGCGAAGCGAGCGAAGCTCGATCTCAGCGGCCGTCCCGTCGAGCTGGCCTTCGTCAAGCATCTGGAAAGCCTGGTCGAGGTTGACGCCCAACATCTCGTGAGCTGATCCCTCGGCGTACGCGAGGTTTGCGGCGTGTGCGACTTCCTGTGGCGACATGAGGTCCGGCTCCTTGGTCGTCGGACTATGTTGCAACCCCCATCGTAGCCGTCCCCCGGACGGCTGAAAAGCTCGGCGCCGGGATCGACACACGTTCGATCCGGCCCGCGCGGGTCGTTTGGTGAGACTTTTCCCATCGGTCCGGCGCAGGAGCCTACCCGGCACGCGGACGGAACGCGCTACTTCCTGGCGCAATACCACTTCTGACTGCCGCTTTGCACGCTCCAGGGCGCGGCCGGCGCCGGGCTGCGGGTTGTGGTCCGGTCGCAAGCGCACTCAGAACCCTTCCGGGTCAAACTGACCCACTACCCCGTTTCCGCTATAATGTCGCGTCCACGCCGCGGGGTGGAGCAGTCTGGTAGCTCGTCGGGCTCATAACCCGAAGGTCGCGGGTTCGAATCCCGCCCCCGCTATTTGCAGAGGCCCCGTGAGAGCGGGGCTTTTGTCGTTTCAGAGGGCGTTCGCCGGGTGGGTTGTTGGAGGGAGTACCAGCCGGGAGTACCAACTGACTTGCTTCTCAGACGTCGAGCAGTTCGCAGGCAGCTCGAGGCGTGAGCGCAGGCGGGTTGAGGCCGGGGTGGTCGAGCAGGTCGCGGTCGCCCGTGACGATTGCCCGAGCGCCGGCCGTCTGGGCGAGCGCGACGAGATAGTCGTCCGCAGGGTCGCGGACGACGCTCGGAGGCTTGCGGGGGTCGCGGAGCTGAACACTGGCGAGGGTGATCTCGCGGACAGCGCGTTCGGCATCAGCGGGGTCGATGCGCGCCAGGAAGTAAGGCTGGGTCAGCCCGCGTCTGACCTCTCCCAGCAGCCGTGGGCAGACGACCGATTCGAACTGTCTTTCAAGGAGCGCGTCGACCAGTCGTGCGGGTGGGGTAGCGTCGACACCGACGATGCCCGACAGGAGCGCGCTGGCGTCGATGACGAGCCGCGTCAAGGATCGCGGCGGGCGTCATGCACGGCTTTGACGCCCAGTGCGATGGCCTCTTCCTCGGGGAGGTTGAAGCGCGACCTGATCCGGCGAACGGCGCTCATCCCGAGCTTGCGGTGCGCGAGATCCTCAAGCAGCTCGCGATCGGGCTTGCCGGGCTCCTCGGCTCGAAGCTCTTCGAGCAGCTTCGTGTCGATGCCGATCATCGTGACGGGCGGCTTGCTCATGGAAAGGAGCGTAGCGCTGGGTGCGGTCTGAGCCAACGTTCAAGGCCGAGACTCTGATCTCGAGCGGCCGGAGCCGCGGCGGCAGGGGTGCTGTTCAACTCTTGCGCTTGGCGTCGCTAAGTCCCGAGCACTAGGGGACCGCCATCTCCGTCATATGGCTTCTGGCTCGCAGCGGCCGACGCGGTGGGGTCCGGTCTGTCAAATGCCGGTGGGCATCGCCGGTGCGTTGTCGCGGGGTGACAGAGGGCTCGCGCCACTAAGCGCGACCACGCCGCAAGTTCGACCGGCTCGTGCGCTCCGACCGAGAGACGGCGCCCGTGCTCGCGGCTGTCTAACGGCCGTCAGGTGTCGTCGCCGCGGCCTAGCATTCCGGCCTGAAACAATCGCCGCGTCGCAGAGATGGCTATCTCACAAGCCGGGCACGGACTGGCAACGCGGAGCGATACGCGAAGACGTTGTCATGGACCGACACGGTCTGCGCCTTGCCGACATCGGGAATCACGTCGACCCTAGTTACCTTGTCCGGAGCGATGCCAAGGAGAATGTACTGCGAGGACCGCACGGGCTGTACCTCACGCTCTGTCTCAAGCAGCGACATTCCATGAGCGATGGTTTCTTCCGTTGTGTTGCAGCCCGCTGTGCCAGTGATATCTCGGATGACGCAGATGAATCCGTTGCCTGGGACGATCCATGCAGCAACGCCGATGCGTGTAGACACACGCCGTGCAAGATCGAGATTCAGCCCAAGCGGGCGAGACGCCGTCAGTGCGCGACGGATTGCCTCTTGCATCGTAGCTGAGGGGGCTTGGCGAGGTCTATGGAAGACCGAGAATGCGTGGAGCTGCGCGCCCTGCACCTGGGTAACTGGAAGCAGGATCGCCGGCGTATCGCTGCCGGCGTCGGTCGGTAGGGTGACAGATGATCTAGTCGCCGTCACGACAGCCAGCGCTGCTATTGCCACTGTGACGAGAACGAGCGCGCGACGGTTAGTCAAGCTTGCTCTAAGGGCATTTGGCTGTGCCGATGAAGGGCGCCGCCGAGCGGGTGAGCGGCGGCGCCCCATGGGGTGATGGATCACGGATTATAGTACTCGAGACCTGTGATGTACTGGGCATGCGTTTCGGCGTTGGAAACCAGTCCTTGCAGGAATAGGGTCCCCGTGTAGTTCCCATTTGAGGCGCCCGCGAATTCCGAGCCGCACACTAGGCCGCCGACGAGATTGCCGTTTCCGTTCAGTGCGGAAGCGCACATCGGACCGCCCGAGTATATTTCCCCAGGATAGACATTGACGCGAGTAACCTTGCGAAAGGTCGGTTCGTGGCATCGGGATATGCCTTCGCCGACTGGGCCCGCACGGTATTCTACGCAAAAGTTAATGTTGGATGCATGGGCTATAGAGGGCTGTGCGGCGAGCATCCAAAGGCTCATCAGCAGGGCGACCAGCATAAGCACGAGCGTTGCGCTGCGAGTACGCGCACCATCCGCGATAGGCGCTTTGCGGTACGACATCCCAACTCCTTTCCAACCAGGTTGACTCGGTTCAGCGGTGGCACCGACGAGTCGTATCTGGGAGAACTCCCCCGGTCGTCGATTCGGCCGACGAATGGAAGCTGCCCTATCTCATCACCCCCCGCTATTGAGGGAGTAGTAGCAGGACCGCGGCGGCCACGTCAAACGAGAACTGGCGTGTTAAGGGTCCTTATAGACAAAATTCTCGTGCGCTGACTCGTCGGCGCTTGCCGCCGTTTCGCGGCGATGGCGCCTTAGGTGCACGGGGTCCGCCGGCGGTGTCGGGCCCCGTCCTTCGGCAAGCCGCAGCGTATGCACCGGGTCTGGTTAGCCAGACCCCGGTGGGCTTGAGCGTGGTGGTTGAGTCGCTGCGCGCGCTCAGCACGTCCTCGTAGAGGATGACCAGCTCGGAGAGTGGGAGTCGGAGGCCGCGTTCGAGTTTGAGCAGGACGCGGAAGGTGGGGTTGATTTCGCCGCGTTCGATCGCGCCGACGTAGTTGCGGTGGAGCCCGGCGCGGTGGCCGAGTTCTTCTTGGGAGAGGCCGCGCATCGCGCGGGCGAATCGGACGGCCCGTCCGAAGGCTGTGTGCTGCGGGCTGTGGCGCGGGGAGCGGGCCGAGGTCGTGGTGCTCATGGCAGCCTTTGCAGGAGCGCGGCGCAGACGTCGGCGACGGCTGGGTCGCGGCGGGCGAGTTGCGCGAGCGCTCGACCGAAGGCCGCGGCGGGCATCGTGATCGGGAACCACGGGCGGGGGTCGTGCTTGTTCCAGCCGAGGTCGTCGAGCAGGCGTAGGTAGTCGTGGTGCTCGCGCATGAGCCGGCGAGCGGTGAGTTCGTCGCAGGTGGCCAGCATCGCGTGGAGGTCGGCGAGCTGCGCCAGCCTGCCGGCGATGCCGGCGCCGGACGCTGGTGCGCTCGTGCGCGGTGAGGAACAGCAGGACGCCCGCTTGGGGCTGCGGTGGTCGGGTTCCGTGTGAGGAGGTGCGCGACATGAGGGGCGGGCGGGCGGGGGGAGGACCCGCCCGCCCTATCTAGCGTATCGCAGTACATGTACTGCTGTCTATCGACAGGCGTACATGGACTGGATTTCATGGCCGGCGTGTCTCCGCGCGACGAGCCATTCGCTGCCCAGCTTCGCCGTGTGCGCGAGGCGCGCGGCATCAGCCGCAGCACGCTGTCGCGCCGCACGGCGCGCGTGGGGGATCAGGGGATCTCCAACGACACGATCACGCGCCTGGAGCTGGACCACAGCCGCCGGCCCGAAGACCGCACGATTCTGATGCTCGGCGAGGCGCTGGAAGCGACCGACGAGGAGTTCCCCGCCTACGCGCTCGCAAAAGCCCGCAGCCGCTTCGACGAGCACGTCCAGGGCTTCGCTGCCGCGTGGCGAAACCTGGGTCAGCTTCGGTCCTGACGGATCCCGACGCCGCCTCGCGGCTGGTAGTAGGGAGCATGTTCCTGCCCGACGGCGATTCAGGTCGACAAGGGGATCGCGGGCGCGCGACTCGGCAGCACGAGCGCGCAGGTCCACGCAGCGCTCGGCGCCAACGCCGCGATTGCCCGCACCCGGTCATCCGTACGGAAACACCCTCGCGGGAGAGGCACGCGCGTTCAGTTCCCACGCCGACGCACGCCGGCGTGGGACCGATCTGGTTCCCTCCCTGTCAGTTAGCGGGGTGGCAGATGTCGCGCGACGAAGGCCACCAACGCTGCCACGGACCCAGCGGACCACCCGGCCGCACCGGATAGCGCGCGTACAACTGTTGATACGCCGGCGGACCTCCATGCACACAGTGACCCAGGCGCGTCGCTCGCAACAGCACCCTCTGCCCGCCAACCCAGCCGGTGCCGTGCACGGGCGGCACTGAGCCCAGCCCCGTACCCGTCGCGGTCTGCTGCCCCCAGCGCTTCCACCTGATCGTGTCGACATTGCCGCCGGGATCGCCGTTGTTGTTGATCTGCTTCGGCGCGACCGTGCCCCAGCCGTCGCCATGAAAAATGAAGGACTTCACGCCAAGCACCGGCTGACGCGGCGGATTCGCCGACGCGCTCACAACTACGCTCAAAGCAACGGCTACCACCGACAGACCTACCAGCGACCACCCGAACCGTCGGGCACGCCGAACTTTCCCTTTCCTCATCTCCAGATGTTCCTTTCGAGTAGCAACGACCTTCGGCACCCAGCCCGCTACCGCCGCCACACCTGCTTACACCCATCTGCTTTCACTTCGCCGCGACCAGAACCCACGACAGCTGCACGCTACCGACGCGTCCAGCATCGTTCTGTCAAATCCCCGACATCCACTCCGCCGCCAACGCCGCCGGCCAGTTCCGTGCCGCGTCTGACTCTCGTGCGCGGTGACATCGCACAGATGTAGGGAAACGCCCGATGACAAAACCCTCGCGCGGTGTGATCTCCTCACGCTCTGCTCTGCTCAAAAGGAGGTCTCGCATGAGATGTCGAATGCTGGCGGCCACGGCCACCGCAGCGGTCGCAGCACTTCTCTTGCCGGCCACGGCGCCGGCGCTCATTCAGGTCGACAAGGGGATCGCGGGTGCGCGCCTCGGCGGCACGAGCGCGCAGGTCCATGCAGCGCTCGGCGCGCCGACGCGGACGCGCAACGGCAACAACGAGTTCGGCGCGTTTCGCGAGGAGACCTACGAGGGCGGGATCTCCGTCCTGTACCAGAGTGGGAGAACGGTAACCTCAGTCGAGACGACCGGTCTCGGCGACCGCACCGCGAAGGGCGTCGGCGTCGGCTCGACGGAGCGCGCCGCGAGAGCGAACGTGCCCGGCCTCCGATGCGAGACGAGTGACGGGATTCGCGTCTGCGAGACGCACGCCGCTGTCCCAGGCAAGCGCGTCACCTCTTTCTTCATCAAAGGCGGCAAGGTCACGCGCGTCAGCGTCGACTTCGTGATCGACTAGCTAGTGATGCAGTTGTACGTAGTGTATCTAGTCTGCGCTGACTCTACGGTGACAAATGGGGGCGGGGCGGGGATTGAGCGATGGCTCGTCTGCGGTGTCGGTCGAGGATTGCGGGCGACCCGTCTTGCAGCACGGATGCTCGGCAGGGTTAGGGTTGAACCTATATAGGATCTGCCCTATGATGCTGGGATGAGCAAGCAGCCGCGTGTCGTCGAGGATCTCGACACCGCCCACCTGTGGCTGGCTGCGACCTTCGCGGATTGGGTGCGCGAGCTGACCGAACCCGAGCGCGACGCGCTCGCTCTGTACAAGGGGGAGGGATACCGCGAGGTCAACGGGACGCTGCGTGGGGTGGTGGAGATGACCGAGCAGGTTCAGACGACGGTCGAGGATCTCGACGTAGCGATCGCGCGTATGACGCTTCCCGAGTCGGTGGTCGTCTGGCGGGCAATAGCGTTGCCGCAGCTTGCGCAGGCGCCGGACGATCTCGTCGGTGACGTGATCGAGGAGGCCGCTTATGTCTCGACCTCGCTACTACGCACCGTGGCGGTCGACTTTCTGCAGACGTGCGTTGACGCGGGTGATGGCGTGCTTGAACGGATCACGCTCGCTGGTGGCGAGCATGTCGCGATCCCGGTTCACGCGGCCGCTCCCGACCTGATCCACGAACTTGACGAAGCCGAGCTGCTGCTTGCGCGTGGCACACGCTTGCGCGTCACTGCCGATCGGCGTGACCAGCCCTACCGTACTCTCGACCTGGAGGTGCTCCCATGACCAAGCGAGTTGACCGAGCTGACCGCTTCGTCGCTGACGCTGACGCGATCACGCTGCATCGCGCCCCCGGCAAGCGACCGATCCCCGGCATCCCACGACAGACGATCCAGCCCGACGCCGATGGCCCGCGCCGCTCGTTGGGGCTCGGCACCCTCCGGCGCGCACGTCACGTCAACCAGGCCGACGTCGCCCAGCGGATGGGCGTCGCCCAGCCGACCGTCTCCGAGATCGAGCGGGGAGCAGACCCGAAGCTCTCGACGATCATCGGCTACCTGCTGGCTTTGGACGCGAGCAAGGTCACGATCGTCGCCGACTTCGATGACGGCGAGATCGCGCTGCCAGTGGACATCGCACTCGAAGCATGATGAGCGGCGCGCTGACTGGCGCGCGCCGCTGGGTGCGGCGCCGCTATGGCTCCGCGGTGCAGGAGCTACGGGGTCGAGGCTGCGCCGAGCGCGGGCCACCGTGGGTGGCCCGTCCCCGTTTGGGAGGGGTTTCAGGCGGGCCACCCAGATGGCCCGCCCCTGCGTCTCGCTCCTGGGCTCTGAAACCGTTGGTTTGCTGGGCTTCTGTGGGTCGAGGAAGGGGGTGTCCGCCCGCTCCGCGCCCGGACACCCCCTTCCTCGACCTGCCATCTCAAGAGATGGTCCTGATTTCCATCAGACAGAAGCCACCATCAAGAGATGAGCAGAGCCCAGGAGCGAGACCCAGAGCGAGAAGCGAACCCCAGGGAGTGGACGAGGGAATCGAACACTTGTTGAGCAGGCAGACGAGAATCGTTCAGCGAGGCCGCGCGGACACGTAGTGAAGTGTGGAAGAGGAATCCGACAGGCGATCGCAGCGACCGGTCGGCCAGGACAGACAGCGTGCCGAGCGATCACGACGCCTCACACGCGACGACGTGATGACCGCAACCGAGGTCGCAACCCTGCTCGCGTTGCCGAAGTCGACGGTCTACGAGCTGGCACGACATGGCGAGCTGCCGTGCGCTCGACTCGGCCGCACGATCCGATTCGTGCGCCAGGACATCGAGGGGCGACTGCGCGGCGCCGCCTGACCGAGCGGCGGCTACGGGTCGAGGCCGTGCGCGGCGTTCATCGCCGCCACCGCCGTCGCGTCGAGCTTGGAGTGCAGGTAGCGGTTCGTAGTGGATAGGCTCGCGTGGCCGTAGAAGTCGCGGATCGTGACGAGGTCGACGCGATTGCGAGCGAGGACCGAGCCGGCCGCATGGCGGAGGCCGTGCAGGCGGATTGGTCGCAGGCCGGCGACGCTGGCCGCGCGCTTGTAGCGACGCCGCAGCGCGGAGCCGTTCAGCCGCTGCCCGAAGCGGTTGCAGAACACGTAGTCATCGGCTGACGTGAACTCGTCGCGCTGACCGAGCCGGGCCAGCGCCTCGGCCGCAGGGCGAGCGACGGGGACATCGCGCGGCTTGCCGCTCTTGGGCGCCTTCTCGACGTTGGCGCTGACCGCTCGCTCGACGGTGACGATCGCGCCGGAGAGGTCCGGCAGGAAGCGGACATGGCGCCAGCGCAGCGCGAGCAGCTCGCCGAGCCGCAGGCCCGAGTAGAACATCAGCGCGAAGGCGGCGGCGTCCTGGCGATCCTCGGCGGCCTGCGCGACCAGCTCGTCGGCGCTCTCGGCCACCGGGCGGCCCTTGTAGTGCCTCGCGCCGCGGTGGCGGCCCTGCTCGCACGCCCGCACGAGCGCCTCGATCTCGTGGCGCTCGTAATGATCCAGCGGTGCCGCCGGCGGCTGGCGGCGCTTGTCGGTCTCCGTGACCGGGTTGCGCTTCACGCGGTCGCCGTAGGTGTCCGAGCGCATCGTGTAGTTGAAGATCGCGTGCAGCAGCTCGCGGTGCTTGTTGACCGTCTTTGGCCCGATGTCCTCGCCATCGAGCTCGCGCAGGAACGACGACACGTCGCGCGTCGTGATCGCCTCGATCAACTCGTCGCCAAAGCGCTTCATGAGCCGGCCCTTTGCGACACCCGAGCCGCGGCGGTACGGCTCGCCCGGCTCGCGCAGCAGCGCCTCGTTGTCGCGCAGCGTCGACGGCGCGCCGCCCTTCACGTCGCGCCGCCATGCGAACCATTCGTGCGCGACGCGCCGAAACGTCGGCGCCTCACCGAGTGCCGCCGCCCTGGCTGCCTCCGCTCGCTCCCGCTCGACGCGCTCGACCAGCTCGGCGGCCGCGACGTGAACGGTGCGCTCGTCAAGCCAGCCCGCCGGAGTCCGACCACGGCGCTTGACCCAGCCCCCCGTCGTCGGGTCGTGGTCGAGCCATGCTCGGCCGACCCGCCGCTTGACCTGGCGGCCGTCGCGGTCGCGCCACTTCGCCTCGAAGTACGCGCCCTCGTTGCCCTTCGCCGGGACGACCACGATGGCTGGCGCGACCACGCTCATGGCATCGAGCGTACACGGCCATCAGGCAGGGAGTACCACAAAAATGGACGGGAGTACCAGCGTGGGGAGGGAGTACCAGAGGGAGTACCAAACGCCGCCTCTCGCCTGCTATCACGGGCAATTGCAGGCCCCCAAATCGCCCGAAAAACCGCGTTCCAGACGCCCTGCATCGGGCTCATAACCCGAAGGTCGCGGGTTCGAATCCCGCCCCCGCTATTGAGAAAAGCCTGCAAGTGCAGGCTTTTCTTGTTTCTGGAGCTGAATATGGCGCGAACGCCGGGTCAACGCCTTGCGTTGGCCTTGGCGCCCGAAGGCGACGAGACCTGGCTGCGGTCGCTCTTCGCATTTGTCACGAGATCGCCGACCACGGTTGACAATCGGCGCTCGCAGCACCGATGTCGGAAGACCGCTTGCAGTTGCTGCCGGAACTAATGCCCGAGGAACCGAGCCGTGACCTTCGGAGGTGCTGCCCGAAGGTCACGAGCTCACGGGCCGCGCATTGCATGCTGAGTCACACCATCCCGCTGGCGTGGGAGACGTACTGCGACGCGCAAGTCGGCTGGTAGATCTCGAACCGCGTGAGAGACGACCGTGCGCGTGGCTATAGTAGCGGCCGATATTCCCTGTGGGTGTCGTCGCCGGGTGAAAACTGACCCCTCTCCGCCGGTTGATATCTGACCCCCTGGGTGGTTGGCGGAGGCGTCCGGGGTGGTGCCGAGGCTCGTCTGGTCCTGCGTGGTCGAGGCGAGGCGGTGAGAGAGGTGGTCGGTGTGGAGCGGTGGGCTGAGCTGCGGCGCGAGCACTTCGTCCGTGGTGTCTCGATCAAGGAGCTGGCGCGGCGGACGGGGTTCTCGCGCAACACGGTGCGGGCGGCGTTGCGGGCTTCGGAGCCGCCGCGGTACTCGCGGCTGTCGAGGGGGTCGAAGCTCGATTCGTTCAAGCCGGAGATCCATCGGCTGTTGGACGGTGATCCGGCGCTGCCGGGGGTGCGGATCGGCGAGTTGCTTGGGCCGTTGGGGTGGGATGGCGGCAAGACGATCCTCGATGACTACCTGCGCGAGGTGCGGCCGTTGTTCCAGGCGGCGAGGACGACGCAGCGCACGATCTACCGGCCCGGGGAGGTCTGCCAGTTCGACGTCTGGGCACCGCGCGGCGAGGTGGCGGTCGGTCACGGCCAGACGCGTCGCGGCTGGGTCGTCGTCGCGTGGTTGGGCTACTCGCGCGCCGGGGCGGGCGCGCTCGTGTTCAGCAAGGAGACGCCCGATCTGTTGGCCGGGATCCGTCGCTGCATCTGGCAGCTCGGTGGGCTGCCCGGCACGCTGGTCTGGGACCGGCAGGCCGGCATTCACAGCCACGACGGACGACCGTCGGTCGAGTTCGCCGGCTTCTGCGGCCAGTTGCGGGTCGACTGGCACTTCTGCAGGCCCCGCGATCCGCAGGCGAAGGGCGCGGTCGAGCGGCTGCAGGGGTTCTTGGAGACGAACTTCGAGCCGGGCCGAGCGTTCGCGAACGAGCTTGACTTCCAGGACCAGCTCGACCGCTGGTTTGAGCGCGTCAACGCGCGCACCCACAAGACGCTGCGCGTCCGCCCGGTCGACCGGCTCGCCGAGGAGCTGACGGCGATGCGCCCGCTGCCGGCGGCAGCGCCGGAGACCGACCGACGCTGGGTGACGCGGGTCGCGCCCGACCCCTACCTGCGGTTCGACACCTGCGACTACAGCCTCGACCCCGACCTCGTCGGGCGCAGGGTCGAGGTCCGCGTCGGCGACCTGGAGATCACCGCGGTCGCGCTCGAGACCGGCGAGCTGGCCTGCCGCCACGTCCGCTCGTTCGCGCGCCATCGCACGATCACCGCCCTGGAACACGCCCGGACGCTCAAGCGCCGCCGCGACGGCGACGGCGGGCCGGACACGGCGCCGGCGGTCGAGGCGCGGTCGCTGGCCGTCTACGACGCCCTGATCGCATGAGCCGCCCCATGACGGAGTTGGCGCACCTGTTCCGCGAGCTCAAGGCCCCCGCCGCGGCCGCCGCACTTCCGAAGCTCGCCGACCGCGCCCGCGAGCAGGAATGGAGCTACGAGCAGTTCCTCGCGACGGTGCTCAAGACCGAGACCGACAGTCGCGAGAGCCACGGCGGCCAGGCCCGCATCAAGACAGCCAGGTTCCCCGCCCGCAAGACGCTCGAAGAGTTCGACTTCGCCTTCCAGACCTCGCTGCGCCGCGAAACGGTCCTGCACCTCGGCCAGCTCGACTTTCTCGCCGGCAAAGAGAACGTGATCCTGCTCGGCCCGCCCGGCACCGGCAAGACCCACCTCTCGATAGCCCTCGGCATCAGGGCCTGCCTCGCCGGCCACCGCGTCCAGTTCCGCACCGCGACCGAATGGGTCGCGCTGCTCGCCGACGCCCAACGCTCGGGGCGCCTCGACCACGAGCTCGACCGCCTCCAACGGATCCCGCTGCTGATCGTCGACGAGGTCGGCTACATCCCCTTCGACCCCCAAGCCGCGAACCTCATGTTCATGCTCGTCTCCCGCCGCTACGAACGCGCCTCGCTGATCGTCACCTCCAACAAGCCCTTCAGCGCCTGGGGCGAGATCTTCGGCGACGAGATCACCGCCGCCGCGATGATCGACCGGCTCGTTCACCACGCCGAGATCCTCGCGCTCAAAGGCGACAGCTACCGCCTCAAAGACCGCGACCTCGCCTTCGGGGCTCGGTCGCAGGCATTGCGCCTCCTGCCAGCAACCCGACGCGTATGGGGAGACCCAACCGAGAAGGTCGCCAAACCCTACCTTCTCGCGACGGAAGGAGTCGCATGAGCGATAGCTCCAGCGTGCCCGCGGGGGCCTACACGCTGCCGATGTCGGTCGACAACACCGGCTTCATGCTTGACCGGCTCGGACAGGACTGCTCCCCGCTGCAGTTCCTTCGGGAGATCACCGAGAACGCGGTGCAGGCGGTGCAGGCGACCGACGATCCCAGCGGCCAGGTCGTCTGGGATGTGGACTGGAACCGCCTTGAACTCGCTCCGGGCGTGTTCAAGCTGACCTGCATCGACACCGGGATCGGCATGACAGGACCGGAGATGCTGCGCTACATCAACATGCTGTCGTCGTCGATGCACCAGCAGTCGCATGACACCAACTTCGGGGTTGGAGCCAAGGTTGCGGCCGCCACCCGAAACCACGCCGGCCTCGTCTATCTGTCCTGGAAGGACGGGGTGGGCGCGATGATCCACCTGTGGCGCGATCCCGATACCAGCCAGTACGGGCTCAAGCAGTTTGAGCTGCCCGATGGCAACTACACGCACTGGGTGCATGTCGAGGACACGATCAAGCCAGAGCAGATTAAGGACCACGGGACCATGGTCGTGCTGCTTGGCGACGACCTCGATGACAACACCATGCAGGCCCCGAAAGGTGCGCCCAGCCCGTCCCGGTGGGTTGCACGGTACTTGAACACGCGCTACTTCCGTTTCCCTGACGGCGTGGAGGTGCGCGGCCGCGAGGGCTGGGAGTACCCACGCAGCAATACAGACACCAACGTCCTGCGGCGCGTCACCGGCCAGCAGGAGTACCTCGATGCGCACGCGGAGGCCTCCGGCGTTCGCGATCTGGAGGCCGCCCGCTTGCACTGGTGGATCCTCAAGGACGAGCCGGCGCTGAGCCAGAACTCGGGGTTTGTGGCTTCGAACGGTCACGTGGCCGCGCTCTATCAGGATGAGCTCTACGAGATGATGACGGCCCGCGCAGGCGTGGCGCGTCTGCAGCAGTTCGGCGTGATATTCGGCTACAACCGTGTCGTCATCTACCTCGAGCCGCGCGCCGAAAACGGCCACCAGGTGATCGCCAACACGGCGCGCACTCACCTGATCATGGACGGGGAGCCGTTGCCATGGGCGGACTGGGCCGCCGAATTCCGCTTCGATCTCCCCGACGAGATCAAGAATGTGATGGACGAGGTCACGAAGGACTCGACCACCACCGACCACCGCGAGGCGATCAGAGAGCGTCTGAAGCAGATCCGCGATCTTCTCAAGGTCAGCCGCTACCGGCGCACTCCCCTGGGGACAACGACCATCGATGAGCCGACCTCTGGCGGCAAGCCGCGAGAAACCGACACCACCCGGGAACCGAGCGGCTCTAAGGGCGGCGGGCGCGGCGGCCGGGCGGGCGACATCTATGCATTGTTCGCCCTTGCTGACGGCGAGCCCGGCGAGGAGATCATCAGCGAGTTCGATCCGAAGGTCGATTGGGTGTCCGTCGAGAACGGCAAGCGAATCCCGCCCGACTTGGAGGACCGCGCCGCGAAGTACTTGGTTGAGGAGAATCTGCTGCTCATCAACGCCGACTTCCGAGTGTTCCGCGACATGGTCGACCGCTGGGTGAAGCTCTACGAGGCCGGCGGTGTCACCGCCGGCGTGCAGCCCGTGGCCGAGGACGCTGTGCGCGAGTGGTTCGAGCAGGCGCTGATTGAGTCGGTCATCGGGGTGCAGTCGATGCGTGGTTCGCAGGAGTGGTCCGTGGAGGACATCGCGAAGTCGCTGTCCCAGGAGGCGCTGACCACGGCCGTCATGCAGCGCTACCACGTCGACAACAGCATCCGTCGAGCGCTGGGCTCCAAGCTCGGCTCCCTCAAGGATCGGGCGGCGGCGTGAGCGCTGCTGCCACGATGAGGCTCGGCGTCGGCCGTGGACCCGTCGGACGCGGGGCGCTACCGGAGCGATCCCTGGCGGCTGCCAGGGCTGCGCGCTGCTTGCCGAGCAGGGACGCGAAAGGGGCCCCGCAGGGTAGTGCCTCGAAGTCGACCAGCGAAGCTACATTCATGCTTCAATCGTGCTACACTACCCCCGTGGCTTCTGCAGCACTGGCAACGCGTCCCCTGATCCGCGAGGCGGTGTATCTGCATGAGATCGCGCGGCTGACCGATGCGGATATCGCGCGGGCGACGGGGGTGGCTCGGAGTACGGCACGGGCGTGGCTTGGGCATACGCGTTCGCCGACGGGCGATCGCGCGGAGCGGTTGATCGAGCTTTCGGCGATGGTGGAGCGGTTGGCGCGGTTGATGGAGCCGTCGTATATCGCGGTGTGGTTGCGCAAGCCGGTGCCGGCGCTTCAGGATGAGAAGCCGATCGATCTGATCGCGCGTGGGGAGTACATGCGCGTCGCCGGGTTGATCTCGGCGCTCGAAGAGGCCCCGTTCACGTAGGCCGCTTCGCTCGGTGACGCTCAAGATCGATCGCGTCTCGGTTGCCGGCTCGTGGTGGCGGCAGACGCCTTACAGCTCGGATCCACTGTGGCTGGCCTCACCACCATCGAGTGGCCGCTGGCAACGCGGCGAGGCTGTCGCGGCGCTCTACTTCGCCGACGAGCCCGAGACGGCGTGGGCGGAGTGGTATCGGATGCTCGCGGAGATCGGGATGCCGCCGACGCACGGGATGCCGCGTGATCTGTGGCGGTGGATGATCGCCGTCGACGACGTCGCTGACCTATCGACGCCGGCGAAGCTCGCCCGGCTCGAGCTGCAGCCGCCGCGGCCTGGCCAGCGCACCTGGGTACCGTTCCAAGATGTCGGGGAGCAGTTGAGTCGCGAGGGCTGTCGCGGCGTGCTCTACGCGAGCGCCGCGCGCCCGGACCATCGAGCGCTCTGTCTCTTCCGCGATGGCGTCGTGATCGCAGGCGCGGAGCCTGTGCGGCCTCCGGTTACGCATCGCGACCCTCCGGCGCCTCCGACGGGCATGCGCACCTGACCGCAGGGAGCGCCGCGTCTCAGGATCTCAGTGCTGCGGGCGGCTGGAGCGGTTCGCCGAGGTCGTCGTCGATGAGGTGGATGTAGGTGTCCGGCGTGAAGCTCGCGGAGTGGTGGCCGAGCCAGCGTTGGACGGCGACGGCGGTGCGTCCTGCTTCGAACATGCGCGAGGCGACGGTGTGGCGGAAGGTGTGAAATCCGGCCCACTCGACGCCGGCGGCGATGCACGCGGGGCGCAGGACGCGGTCGTGCAGGTTGTCGCGGTCGAGCATCCTGCCGGTGAGGGTGGCGAAGACAAGATGGTCGGGGCCGCGGCCGAGGGCTGCGAGTCGTATGGCAAGCTCGAGCGGGATCGGCAGGTCGCGGCGGGCGTAGCGGGACTTGAGCGGCCCGATGACCAGACCGACGCCTTTGCGTCGCCGAACTCGCTGGCGGACCTTGACGTGAGCTCGATCGCCGTGCAGGTGCACATGGCGTCCGAGGAGTGCGAGCAGCTCGGACCGTCGCATCCCGGTGACCGCGAGCAGCTCGAACATCAGCCGGTACTGCTCGCTGATGGGCGTCAGTGGGGTCGTGTGGAAGCGTTGTGTCCTTGCTTCGGCGCTGGAGGTGAGTGCCCTCGTCGTCGCGGCCGTCGGTGGTGGCGCCGATGCTGCCGGGCCGTCGGCGCTGCCGGCTAGCTATCGCGGGGTGCCGGTTGTGATCGCGGATGCGCCGTGGGCTGCGAGCTTGGTCGCGTTGGGGCCTCGGCGCACGGGTTGTGCCCGGGTTCGAGTCGTTGTGCAGCGCTGGCTTCAGGCGTTCGCGAAGGTGAGCCCCGTCACCCTGACCGCGAACGCAGCGCGCTCCCTGGCCCTCGTGCCCGGAACACCGTCCTCCCTCGCAGGCGCAATCGCGTCGATCGTCGGCCTCCTGGCCGTGTTCATCCCGCTCTCCGTGCGGCGCTACCGGCGCATGACCTGAGCGCTGCGTCGACCGGTGACGGCCTGAAATAGATCGTGCGCAGGGTCGACACGCAGCAGCTCCCGATCAGCCCAATGGCGAGGGCGGGATGCGCGTCTGGCCACGCACGTGGGGGATGAGCAGCGCGAAGTTGTCGACGAAGCACCAGCACCAGTCCTCGCCCGGCTCGAGCGAGCGGATCAGTGCGTGGCCGCTGCTGCGGGCGTGAGCGCTGGCGTGGCGATTGGGGGAGCTGTCGCAGCAGCCGACCTTGCCGCACTCCAGGCAGATGCGCAGGTGCAGCCAGCGGCCGCCGGTGGCCAAGCAGTCCTCGCAGCCCTCGACCGACTCGGGCAGCCGGTCGATCTGGACGCGATCGAGATGGGTGCAGGACGGCATCTGTCGAACCAGCGTAGACGGTCGTGCCGAACCGACCCCCCGGGGGGTCTTCCGGCGCGTCCCTCGGGCTCGCCGAGTTGTAGCGGTGGCCGCGCTCGGGGTTCTCGATGTCGACAGTGACCGTCGCTAGGGCGTGATGACGACTCGGCCGAACGCTGTGCGGCTCTCGGCGTACCTCGTGAACGCCGCGTCGACGCGCTCCGGCGGCTACGACAGTGCGGGCAGGCGCAGCACGAAGCGTGCTCCGGCGGCTGCCGGCTCGGTGATGATGTCGCCGCCGCAGGCGCGCGCGAGACGGCGCGCGAGCGGGAGACCGAGGCCGGCACCGCCGACGCTGCTGCGGCCCGGCTCGAACAGCTCGTCGCCGCTCGCGTCACCGAGCCCGGGCCCGTCGTCCTGGACGCTGACGTCGATGTGACCGTTCTCGCGCGAGATCGTCACCGCGACCGCGCAGGAGGCGTGCCGGATCGCGTTCTCGAGCAGCGGTTGGAGCGCCTGCTCGACGATGTCGTCGTCGGCGCCGACGCGCGCGGGCTCGCCCGGCGCTGTGAACGCCAGCTCGATCCCAGCCCGGTCGGCCGCGGGCGCGAGCACGGCGACGGCGCGCGCCGTGCCCGCTCGCGCGTCGCTGGAGCCGTGCGTGGGCTGGGCGTCCTTGCGAGCGACGCGCAGCAGCGTCTCGATCACGCGCTGCATACGCTCAGTGCCGTGCAGGATCCGCAGCAGCGCCTCGCGCACGTCCGCCGCCAGGCCGGGGACGCGCAGCGCCAGCTCGGCCTCGCCGCGGATCCCGCTGAGCGGGGTGCGCAGCTCGTGCGCCATCTCGGCCGAGAAGCGTTGCTCGTGGCGCAGGCTCGCGCCGATGCGCGCGAGCAGTTGGTCGAGCGTCGCCGACAGCGCGGTCAGCTCGTCGCGCGGCGGTCCGAGGTCGAAGCGGCGCTCGAGGTCGTGCTCGCTCCAGTCCGCCGCGCGACGGGTCATCTCGGCGACCGGCCCAAGCGCCTTGCCGACCGCACGCCGTGCAAGCAGCACGCCGGCACCGAGCACGAACGCGTCGAGGGCGAGCGTGGCGAGCAGCGCGATGCGCTCGGTGTGCTCGTAGGGCACGAGCGAGGCGCCCACGACGACCGTTCCGATCCTCTGCCGGTGACCGCGTGCGAACGCGGGCTCGGCGCGCAGTCGGATTTGTCCGCCGATCGAGCGCTCGGTCATCCTGCGGGTCCGCGCGAGCGCCGCGGCGGCGCGCTGCACCGCCACCGTGGCCGGCGGGCTCAGCACCGCCCGGCCGCCCGCGAAGACCCAGGCTTGATCGTCGAGCGCGGCGTCGCCGGCCGCGTCGCGCACGACGAGGCGGCCGTGCTCGACGCCGATCAGCGCGAGCTGAGCGTCGGCGCGTTCGCGCAGCCGCGCGGAGAGGTCACGATCGAGCTGGTGCGACAGCAGCAGCGAAACGCCGAGCGTGAGCACGGCCAAGCCGAGCGCGAGCACCAGCGCGGTGGCGAGCGCGACGCGGTCGCGCAGATCGAAGCGGCTCATCGCAGCGCGTACCCGACGCCGCGGACCGTCTCGATCGCGCGCTCGCTCCCGACCGTCGTGAGCTTGCGCCGCAGCCGGCCCATGTAGCTGTCAAGCGTGTTCGCGTGCACGATCGCCCCTTCGGGCCAGGCCGTTGCCGCGAGCTCGGCGCGGCGCACGACATCCCCGCGCCGCGCGGCGAGCGTGGCGAGGATCCGGAACTCGGTCGGCGTCAACGGCGCCGAGCGCTCGCCGCGGCGCAGCGCGTGCGCGGCGGGATCCAGCCACAGGTCGTCGGCCAGCTCGGCCGGAGCGTCGGCGACACCCGCGCGACGCAGCAGCGCCCGCACGCGTACGACCAGCTCCGCGAGCGCGAAGGGCTTGGTCAGATAGTCGTCGCCGCCCGCGTGAAAGCCCGACAGCCGATCCGGCAGCGCATCGCGTGCGGTCAGGAACACCACCGGCGCACGGACCCCGTGCGAGCGCAACGCCTGACAGACATCGCGGCCGTCCGCGTCTGGCAACCCGATGTCGAGCACCAGCAGATCGGGTGAGCGCTCGGAGAACGCCCGCACGGCCTCATGGCCCGTCATCGTCGCGCGCACTTCGAAGCCCTCGGCGCGCAGCGCGCGCGTCAGCACCGAGCGCAGGTCGGCGTCGTCCTCGCACAGCCCGATCCGCAACGTGCGCATCCAGCGATGATCGCGACTCCCACCGGGCCGCGTCACCTGCCGTCGATGGCGTTCATGTTGCGTTCAGGTCAGATGCCGCGGCGTTCAGGTACCGGCAAGGTGCCACCCCGCACACTGCCGTGCCATGAGCGCGACTATCGAGGCGCCGAGCCGCTCGCTCGGGCGCACCATGCTGAACAAGGTCCCAGAGGTCACCCTCTACTTCTGGATCATCAAGATTCTCTGCACCACCGTCGGCGAAACGGCCGCCGACTACCTCAACGACAACCTTGGCTTCGGGCTGACGAAGACGACCTACGTCGCGGGCGGGCTGCTCGCAGTGCTGCTCATCGTCCAGTTCCGGCTGCGGCGCTACCTACCGGCTGCCTACTGGTCGGTCGTCGTCGTGGTCAGCGTCTTCGGCACGCTCATCACCGACAACATGAGCGACCACTACAACGTGGCGCTGACGACCAGCACCTCCATCTTCGCGGCGATACTCGCGATCGTCTTCGCGATCTGGTTCGGCTTCGAGCGCACGCTCTCGATCCACTCGATCGTCACCGGCCGCCGCGAGGCGTTCTACTGGCTGGCGATCCTCTTCACGTTCGCGCTCGGCACCGCCGCCGGGGACCTCACCGCCGAGAAGGCCGACCTCGGCTACGCGGTCTCGATCGCGATCTTCGGCGGCGCGATCGCGCTCGTCACGATCGCTCACTACGCCTTCAAGCTCAACGCCATCCTTGCCTTTTGGCTGGCCTACATCCTCACCCGACCGCTCGGCGCCTCGATCGGCGACTTCATGTCCCAACACGACCACAAGTACGGCGGCCTCGGACTCGGCACCACCGGCACCAGCTACATCTTCCTCGGCGCCATCCTCATCCTCGTCGCGTTCCTCTCGATCACCAAACGCGACCAGACACCGCCCGAGATCGTCCTCGCCGAGACCGCCGAGCACCCACCGCACGTCCACCAGCACCACGCCCACCACCACGGCATCGCGCCACAGCCCGCAACGCAAGAGGACAACTGAGCGCCTGCGATGCTCGGGCCGTCGCTCACGTCCGTCGACGGACCCACGGAGGCGGGTGTTCGCGTGGCCCGCGGCGCTCCCCGCATGACGCTGCGCCGCGAGGATTCCGTTCACGACGGCAGATCCCGCACTTCGACGAAGCGATAGCCGCGGTCGGGGAAATGCGTCAAGAACCCGCCCCCGATATGTCGAAGTTCCGCGACCGTCCGTCAGGGCGGCTCTCGTACCTCTCTCGATCCGAGTCACTGGTTCCGGCGATAGCCACGTTTGATCTGCTACACGCAGTTTCCACCAGTCCACGGTGGCAGACGTGGCGCGTCTGCTCGGCGTGAGCGAGGCCGAGGGAAACGCGCAGCTTCGGGACTCGCTGCGCGGTGGGCTGGTAGTCGAGGAATTCGATGAAAGCCGCGGGCTCCCGGCTGGAGCCGATCGCCAGCGGTGGTTCCTCAGCAAAGATGGCCTCAAGGAACACCACGACGCCGTGGCGCGTCGAGGCTAGCCACCAGGACGGGTATGCGAAGGGCCGCGCCGACCTCCGGCACGTACCCTTCCCTCGTGGCCAAGGTGGTTGACAAGCGCCCCAACGGAGTCGTGCTGGTCGAGGTTCCGGCCGAAGACGCCGCCGATCTGGAGATCGGCGCCGACGTTGAGGTTCGGCGTTCGCCGTCCGATCGGTTGACGAGTGGCCTGAGCCGTTCGGTGCGCTCGCCGGCGAGCTGTCCTCGATCGAGATCGAGGACATCAAGGCGGCGCGGCGTGAGGCACCGCAGGGCAGGATGCCCTAGCCACGGCTGCGCATGGGTACTGATCGACCAGCATGTCTTGCTGTGGATGCTGGATCACCAAGTCAGCTCGATCTCCAACTCGCGCTCGTCGCTGTCGACCTCGAGCTCGACCTTCAGCTCGATCTCGTCCGGCACGTGAACGGTGAAGCGCATCCCGTCGCGCTCGAACTCCACGTCGTTGTGACGCGCCAGCATGTCGGCGAGGTTGCGCAACCGTGCCGCAGCGTCCTCTCGGCTGATTCGCTCCTTGGTCTCGATCTCGAAGATGTCCATCGCACTTCCTTCCGCGTCAGGTCCATTCGGCAGCGTCTATACGTCGGCATTGCCGTTCGCGGCACTGACTACAACCCAGGGCCCCCAAATCCCCGCGGGTTGGCGCACGGCCGTCGCTGGTCGCATTGAGCTGTACGTCGATCACGCGGAAACGACGACCACGGCCGCGACTTCCGCGAGAGAAGCACGAACGCGACGCCGACGGAGCCGCACCGGCGCGGGCCGCCGGCAAGACGCTCGCTCGCGTTCGTCGGGCCGGGAATTAGTGCTGGCAGTCGACCGCGACGCTGAGTGCGTCGCAGATCTCGCGCATGCGTGTGTCTGCGAGGCGGCCGAGACGATCGGTCAGGGTGGCGAGTTCGACGCTCTCGACCGAGTCGAGGTTGACGGCGGAGCGCCGAGGGACGGGATCCGTGTCGGGCTCGAGGACGACCTCGCTGGCAAGCCCGCGGATCGTGGTCGTGCACGGTGCGATCAGCGCTCGCCGCAGGCGTGGGATCGCGGCGTCGCGCGACAGGACGATCACTGGCCGGCGGCCGATCCCGGGCAGCTCGCACCACCATGCCTCGCCGCGAGCTGGGAGGGCGGTCACGAAGCTGCGGCGGCGCGGCGGAACGACGCGAGGTCGCCCCACGCGTCGGGCTCGTTGAGCGGGTGGGCGTCGTAGGCGGCGTAGCTTGCGTCGAGCTCGGCGGCGCGATGGAGGGAGAGCAGCGCTTCGAGCGCCTCGTCGACGAGGCTGGCATCGGTGATGCCTGCGCGCAGCCTTCGCGCGATGTCGAGGAGATTCGCGTCGACGGTGGTGCTCAGGCGTGTGCGAGCCATGCCACGAGTATGCCACATGCTGTTCCGCGCTTCTCCCGGCCGTGACGCCGGAACGAGCTGCAGACGCCTCAATACCGCGCGGGCTACGCCCGCTGCAAGCACGTCTCGGACTTCGCCGGCTATGCCGCCTGCGGTTAAAGGCAGCTCTAGGGTTTGTGCCGATGAGGACCGGCCTGGAGCGAGCCGCCGATACTCCGATATCCTGCGCAACCTCGCAACCTCGCAACCTCGCAGCCTGGCAGCCGTTGGAGTCGGGCATGTGGCGCAATGTGCTCATCTCCCTCGCCTGTGACCTTGGCGGAGGGTCATGCAGCCACGGTCGCGTTCCATTTCAATCGAGAGTCACGGAGACCAACCCATGTCCAGGCTCAGTCATCGCTTCGTTCTGCTGAGTGTTCTATTGGCCGGGATCGTCGCGCCGGTCGCCAGTCACGGCGCGAGCGCGTTGGCTCAGGGTCCTGGCGCGAACGAGCGGCCGCCGAGTGCGATCGGAACGTTCAGTCGCCCAGCCGACGGACACCCGACGGCTGTGGCGGTAGCGGGCAGCTACGCCTACCTGACCTACTCATGCGGGGTCTATTGCTACAGCCCGCTGGACGTAATCGACATCTCGAATCCGGCCGCGCCGACGCTGGTTGGCGCCACGACGGTTTCCTGGGGCACCGCCGGCATCGCCGTCCAAGGGTCCTACGCTTACACGACCGGGTATTACGCCAACCCGAACTACCTGCGCATGGTGGATATCTCCAACCCGGCCACCCCGTTCTCCGCAGCCGTATTCACGCTCGCCGGCGCCCACCCGCAGGCCGTCGCCGTGCAAGGTCCTTACGCATACATGCTGGACTACGGGACCAACCGGCTGGAGGTGATCGACGTCTCTAACCCGGCCGCCAGCGCGTTCTCCGGAGATCAGAACACCTCGCCGAGTTCCTTGCCGCTGCTCGGCAGCACGACCACCGACGCGGGTCCTTCGAGCATCGCTCTGCAGGGTCACTACGGCTACGTCGTCAACGCAGTGGGCGGCACGGTGGAAGTGATCGACCTCGCTGATCCGGCCCATCCGTCGGTGGTCGGCCGCGCCAGCCTCGGAGCCGCTGGAGCCAGCGGCACGTCGTACTCGGGCATCGCGGTTCAGGGCTCCTTCGCCTACGTGGCCGACCACAACGCGAACGCACTGCAGGTGATCGACGTCTCGAATCCCACCAGCCCATCCGTCGTCGCCTCGGTTCCCGCGGGCCAGGGCCCGACCGCCGTCGCCGTTCAGGATCACCGTGCGTTCGTGACGAACAAGGCCTCCAACACGCTCCAGGTGTTCGACGTCAGCTCGCCCTCCGCCCCGACGTCGCTGGGGACGGTCCCGACCGAGGCCGGCCCCGGCGCGATGGCGGTCAGCGGTAACAACGTCTTGGTCGCGAACTACGCGGCGGGCAGCTTGCAGATCTTCGACATGAGCAGCGGCCCCCGCCCGGCGGGCCCCAGCGGCTCGTTCTTGCTTCCCTCGGCTGCTTCGCTGCCTGTCACCAACGGGGGCGCCGTGCGGTTCAGGGTGCGGTGCGTCGGCAAGGGACGATGCGTGGGTCGGGCGACGCTGCGCATCAAGGGCGTGACGATCGGCTCGGCCCACTTCTCAATTGCCGGTGGCCACTGGCGCACAGTCACGATCCATCTTAACTGGGCCGGGCGCATGCGACTCCGCGGGACCAAGAGAGCGCTCCGTGTGAGGCTGACGCTCGCCGACACGGCCTCCGGCCGCGCGCTGACCAAGAGCACGCGTTTCACGCTAAAGCCAGCGCGGTCCCGCCGGCGGGCGACGACCGCCCACTGACCGTCGCCGCCTCGATCGGGCCGAGGTACGGGTAGCAAGCCCGCTTCGCGGCCGACCTCTACTACCATTGCGCGCACACGGAACCCCGACTTCTACGGGGACCCGGCGGTCGTCAATGGGGTCGTGGCGTTCCTGGGATTGGAGACCGTGATAGTGGTGAGCGGCGTGCAGCTCAAGCGCTCGGACCGCCGGAGGAGTTCGATCAACTCCCGATCCGGCCTGAGCCTCGCGGCAGTCCCGGTCTTCGGACCGCCTGAGGAGGCGCTCCGCCAGCTCGCCGACGCAGTGGGCGAATTGCTGGCGGGACCTGATGCGGTAGACGTACGCTTTCTATAGCATCGCCGAGTTGCATGACCACCGGCGCGCGACACTCCCGCGACAGGCGCTCCCTTGGATCCGTTTAGCGCGGGTGCCTTTGCGAAGAGCGTCGTCACGGCCCTCTCGGCGCTCGAGGGCCCGATCGCGGCGGTGATCAAGCGCCGCCTGGTGAAGCGCAAAGTACGCAAGTCGATCGAGCGAGTCTCGTTGAAGTTCGTAGCCGAGCACCCGGCGACGGCAGAAGCGATGGCCGACTCTGCCGAAGCGATCGCCCACGAGTTGGCGCGGTTGGCCGAAGCTGGTCGACTAGCCGATGCGCAAGCGCTTGCGGAGCGCTGGGCGGCGACCGGACACCTCAGTCAGGATGACGCGAGATGGTATGCGGACGAGTACGTGCAGAGGTTGCACGACGAGCTGCTCAAGATCGACGGATTCCGGCCCTTGCTCGAGGCCCGCGCCGGGCTCACGGCGGCCGAGGAGCTGATGTTCATCGCTGAGAGCATGCGACGCATCGAAGCGTCGGCGCGAGCCCGTGACGAGCAGGAGATCGCAGTCCTCTACTTCGAGGCCGCGAAGGCGTACTTCCAGGCGGCGCTGGCCCTGATAGCCGGAGACGCGAGTGGAGCGATGCGATGCGAGTACGACGCTCACAGCCTCATCGACACGGCCAAGCTGGGGCGTGCCTCGCTGGCCCTGGTCAACTCGAAGGAGGTCCGGGAGCGATTCGCGGAGCTCGTCGAGCGCCGATTCGATTACGCCGAGGTCGCGTGCGCCAGCGGCGACCCTGCGGAGGCGCAGCGGGCGGTGGGAGCACTCTATGAAGGCTGCGAGGCGTTCAGGGCGCTCGTCAACGAGCGCTTGCGCGCGAGCTAGCCGCGGCGACGGACAGCGAGGACTCGCCGACCGGTTGATCGGCCCCGGTGGCGGCGTCTTCGAGCGCCGGCTCGACGCGCGCCTCGTTCTCGGCATCACGGGCCTGACGGTACGCCAGCACGTCGCGCAAGCTGATGCGGCGATGGCCTCCCGCGCCCGGTCCGACCCTCTGGACGGGGATGCCCAGGGCCTCGGTTTCGAGCAGGTGGACGAGATGTGGGCGCGACATCCCCAGAAGCTCCGCCGCCTCCCGCGTCGTGAGGATCTCGTCGTAGGGCTTCATCGTCACGGCCATGTCTGCAGCCAGGTAGGAGACCAGCCGTTCGAGGCCCTCGCGAGCGGACTCCGGAAGCGCCACGAGCTCTTCGTCGTCGCTGCGGACGAAGACCTTCTCGGCCCGGTCGAGGGCCTCGGCGAGGGCTTGGAGAAGCTCCAGGTCGTCCCCGTCTGGAGGAGTGATGACGAGATCGTCGGTTGCTTGAACCTGCATTCTGGGATTCTCCGCATCGGGATCGCCGACTGTGGGGGGGCGACTATACCGCGTCTGGGGCAAATCGCAACTATCGAAACTAGCGTCGATACCGAAAGCTCTTGCTGACCCGCGGTCACGTTCCGTGAGCCTTCAAGATTCAAGAGCCAGTCCGTGCCCGTGTTCCTCAGACTCGGATCCCACATGGTTGCGATGCGCGGTGCCGACGCGCGGCGGGCCTCATGGTCGGCAAGCCTGTTGGCGATGGTGTGGCGCTAGATCTTGGCGCTATGCTGCATCTATGGCTGTCGATACCGCGACGATTCGCGTGACGCGCGAGACGCGTGATCTGCTCGCCGACCAAGCGCGTGAGCGCGGGATGTCGCTGTCCGCGATGCTGACCGAGCTGGCGCATGACGTTGCGCGGGAGGCGGTCTTCCGCTCCGAGCGCGAGGCGTCTCGTGCGGACGCGTCGAGCCGCGACGCGCTTCGCGAGGAGCGCGAGTGGGAGGCGGCGCTGGGCGATGGTGTCGGCTGAGCCGCGGCGGGGCGAGATCTGGCTCGTCTCGCTCGGCGCGGCGCGCAAGGGGGAACCGGGCAAGAACCGGCCAGCGATCGTCCTATCGGCGGACGAGATCGTGGCGGGCATCGAACACGAGCTGTTCGTGGTAGTTCCTGTTTCGAGCTCGCGGGCGCCGTCGGCGTTGCGGCCGCGGGTGTCGCCGGAGGAGGGCATCGACGGGGAGAGCGCGGCGATCTGCCGTGGCATTCGCGCTGTGTCCCGGTCGCGGCTTCTGCGTCCAATCGGGCAGGTCCAGTCCGAGACGATGCGCGAGGTCGAGCAGGCGGTCGCGATGATCCTCGGGATTGACCGTCAGCGCTTGGCCTGAGCGCGGCAATCATCTGGGCCACGGAACCCCGACTTCTACGGCGACCCGCCGGCCGCCAACGGGACCGAATCGTTCCCCCGCTATTCGCAAAGGCCCCGTGACCACGGGGCTTTTGTCGTTTCTGGAGCAGTGCGCTGGCTCCGATGGCGGGAGGGAGTACCAGCCGGGAGTACCAAACTGCTTCGGCTCGGACGAGTCCGAGCAGCTCGCACGTCGCGCGCGCGGTCAGCGCGAGGGTTCAGGCCCGGATGGTCCAGGAGATCCTTGTTGTCGCCCGTCACGATCCCGCGCGCTCGCGCGGTGAGCGCGAGCGCGACGAGGTAGTTGTCGGAGGGGTCGCGGAGGATCGACCGCGGACGCTTCGGGTCGCGGAGTTGGACGCTTGCGCCTGCGATCGTGAGGACCGTGCGCTCGATCCCGTCCTCGGCGACGTGGTTGCGGAAGTAGCCGCGCGTGAGGCCGCGGCGGACTTCGCTGAGCAGTTGGGGCACACTCGTCCTCGGGGAGGTCGAAGCGCTGTTGCAGTCGGCGGACCGTCTTGAGCCCGAGCTTGCGCTGCGCCATGTCCTCGACCAGGTCGCGATCCGCCTTGCCCGGCTCGTCGGCGCGCAGCTCTTCGAGCAGGTCCGTGTCGATCAGGACGGATGTGGGCGGCTTGCTCATGCGACGGGCGTAGCGCCGTGCGCGGCGCGAGGACGTGCTCCAGCCCTTGAGGGGCCGGCGTTCAAGGATCTTCGGCCTCGGCGATCAGCTCGGAGAGTGGGATTGCGAGGCCGCGTTCGAGCTTGAGCAGGACTTTGGAAGGGGGCGCCTGCCCGCGCTTTCGCGACGGACTACGAGGGTGGAGCTGGACGACGCGCGCCGTCCGGAGGACCGCACGATCCTGAGGTTGGGCGAGGCGCTGGAGGCGACGGGAACTGCATCGACAGAAGTGAATGGAATGCGGTAGCGTTCCATTCGTGAGTGTCGATATAACGATTACCCCCAAGCAGAAGCGCGGGCCCGGCGAGCGCTGCTGCGAGCCGGTCGTGCTGCCCGACGTGGACCCGGCCGGCGCCGAGCGGATCGCCGTCGTGGCGAAGGCGCTCGCCGATCCGATCCGCGTGCAGCTCGTGGACGTGCTGCGTCGTCACGCCGGGGAGGTCTGCGTCTGCGAGCTGGAGCCGCTGTTCGACATCGCTCAGCCGACGCTCTCGCACCACCTGCGCAAGCTGCGCGAGGCCGACATCCTCGGCGTCGAGCGGCGCGGCCTGTGGGCCTACTACTACGTCCTGCCCGACGCACTGGAGGAGCTGCACCGATGGCTGTCCTGAACCCCCGCACCCTTGCCGTGCTCGCGCTCGGCGTCGGCATCGGCGCCGCGCTCGCGCGCCGCCGCCAGCCGGCCGGCGAGCCGTGCTGCGAGAAGCCCGCCGCGGGCGCGAGCTGCTGCTGATGGAACGCCCGGATCTCGCACGTCGTGCGTTCGCGGAAGGGCTCGCGGCGTTCGCGCTCGTCTTCGCCGGATGCGGCGCGATCGTCGCCAACACCGTCCACGCCGGAGCGCTCGGCGGGATCGGCGTCTCGGCGACGTTCGGCCTGGTCATCATGGCGATGATCTACGCGACCGGGCACCTGTCCGGCGCGCACATCAACCCCGCCGTCACCGTCGCGTTCACGCTGACCCGGCACTTCCCGCTGCGCGAAGCGCTCGCCTACATCGGCGCGCAGCTCGTCGGTGCCACCGCGGGAGCGTTCGTGCTGCTGGCGGCGTGGAGCGCGAAGCCGGCGCACCTGGGCGCGACGGTCCCGAGCGTCGGCGCCGGCACGGCGCTGCTCTACGAGATCGTGCTGTCGGCGTTCCTGATGTTCGTCGTCATCGCCGTCGCGACCGACACGCGCGCGGTCGGCGCCGCCGCCGCGCTCGCGATCGGCGGGACCGTGGGGCTCGATGCACTGTTCGGCGGGCCGATCACCGGCGCGTCGATGAACCCCGCGCGGTCCTTCGGCCCCGCGCTCGCGTCGGGCACCTGGCACGACTTCTGGATCTACGTCATCGGCCCGGTCGTCGGCGCCGCGCTCGGCGCGCTCGCGTACCAGCTCGTGCGCGGCGAGCACTCGCGCGCCGCCACGGTCGCGGAGACGGCGTAGATGGCAACGGCGCTGTTCGTCTGCCTGCACAACGCCGGGCGCTCGCAGATGAGCGCGGCCCTGTTCGAGCAGGCCGCCGCCGGCCGTCACCGCGCGCTGAGCGCGGGCACGACGCCGGCCGAGCGCGTCCACCCGGAGGTCGTGGAGGTCATGCGCGAGCTGGACATCGACCTCGCCGACCGCACGCCCCAGCTCCTGACGCGCGAGCTGGCCGAGCAGGCCGACGTGGTGGTCACGATGGGCTGCGGCGACGCCTGCCCCTACATCCACGGCAAGCGTTACATCGACTGGCAGCTCGCCGACCCGAAGGGCCGTCCGCTCGAAGACGTCCGCGCCACCCGCGACGACATCGCCCAGCGCGTCGCCGCGCTCGCCAACGAGCTGGACGGCTAGCGCGTCGTACCGAACGGGTGGGTCAGAAAGGCGACGTTGGCGCGCTGCAGGGGCGCCCCACCGCCGCTTGCACCGACAGGGCGCCGCTGGGCGGGTCGATGTCGGGGGTGGGGGAGACGAGCGCGATCAGCGCCGGGTGGGCGGCGGCGTTGTGCGGGGCGTTGGGGTTCGTCGAGGCCTTTTCCTCGCGCGGCGCCGACCGGCGGCTTGCGGCTGCCGGGCTGGGCGCCGGCCGGGTCGCGCTGGCGCGTATCGCGGCTGCGGTCGCGCTCGGGATCGCGACGCCGTCTCGGGGCCGACGATGACCGACAGCGGCGGGATCCTCGCGCACGGCCCCACCCGCGACGCGACAGGGTCGCGTGTCGCGCTCAGGGTCGGCGGGCGGTGCCGAGGATGTGCGGGTCGGGTGGGATCAGTGGCGCGGGGCTGTAGGCGAAGCGCTGGCAGGTCTCGATCGCGAAGCCGGCGCGCGCGATCGTGCGGGTGGTGTCGCGGGCGAGGTGGCAGCCGCCTGCGACGTGGGGCCAGAAGGTCGCGTCGGCGAGGCGTTGGAAGCGTGCCTGTCCGGGGCTGTTCGCGATGACGTGCTCGTAGAAGCGCAGCTCCCCGCCGGGGCGGATGACGCGGTGCAGCTCGGCGAGCGCGCGGCCGGGGTCGGGGACGGTGCAGAGCACGAGCGCGGCGACGGCGGCGTCATAGGAGGAGTCCTCGGCGGGCAGCGGGTCGGCGACGCCGTCGATGACCGTGATCGGCACGGGCGCGTGGGTCGCGGCGTGCTGGGCGCGTGCGCGCAGGTAGGGCTCGGGCTCGAGCGCGAGGACCTCGGTGACGGTCGTGGGGTAGTGAGCGAAGTTTGCGCCGGCGCCGGCGCCGATCTCGATCACGCGGCCGTGGAGACCGTCGAGCAGCTGGCGGCGGTGCTCGGCGCCGCCGCGGCGCTCGCTGACGGAGGCGACTCGTTGGTAGACGCGGGCGAAGATCGGGTGACGAGCGCGGGCGGCCATTGCGGGGCTCAGGGTACGAGCGCGGGCATGTTGTCGGCGTAAGTGTCGCGCTTGGCGCACGGTGACGGCCAACGCCCTCAATAGTTGAACGTCATCGCGCCGTCGGCGGCGAACTCCATCAGCGGGGTCGCGCCTTTGAGCTCGGCGCCGTCGACGAGCTGGGCGGCGTCGAGGTCGCGCTCGTTGAAGCAGATCGGGCAGACGTAGAAGCGGCCGCCCTTCTCGACGAACTGCTCGTGCATGCGTTGCGCGGGCGGTTCCTGGCCGGCGCGGATCGGCGCGGCGTAGCCGTCGGTGGCGAGGCGCACGCCGTCGCCGGTGAGCCACATGACGACCTCCTTGCCCTGGTCGAGCGCGGCGACGGCGGTGAGGTAGGCGACGATGACGCGGTCGGGCTCCTGGTCGCCGTGCGAGCAGCCGACGATGACGCGGTTGGCGTTGGGCATGCGAGTTGAACCTCCTCGGGGTTCGCTTGGGACGTGGATCAGCGCGGGCGCGCGAGCAGCGAGACGCTCGTGACGCCGTACTTGGTCGTGGCGTTGTCGGCGCGCTCGGAGACGAAGCCGTACTCGGGGTTCTCGCGCCAGGTCTCGATCGTCAAGCCGGCGGCCTCGATCGCGGTGCCGGTGGCGAGCGCGGCGAGGAAGCTGTCGGTGCCCGAGCCGGATCCGAGGTCGAGCACGGTCTCGCCCGGCGCGATCGCGGCAGGGTCGAGGAAGTGGCCGACGCCGGCGAACGAGTCGATCGCGGCGGCGGGGATCCGGTCGAGCTGCGCCGGCGGGTAGCCGAGGCGCTCGGCGAGCGGCCGGCCGGTCTCGAAGTGGAAGTCGCGCTCGGGCTCGCGCGCGACCTCCTCGTACATCAGCTTGACGCGCTGCTCGAGCTCGGCCGTGTCGAGCTGCGCCGTCCCGGTCGTGCTGGTCATGCGGCGTCCTCCTTGGTCGGTTCGGTGTCGTGGAGATGCCACTCCGGCCAGCCCTCCTGCAGGCGGCGGGCGTCCCTTCCGGCGGCGCGCAGCGTTCGCACGGCCTCGTGCGCGTAGGCGCAATACGGGCCGCGGCAGTAGGCGACGATCTCGGTGTCCTCGGGCAGCTCGGCGAGGCGTCGCTCCAGCTCGTCATGAGGGATCGAGCGCGCGCCCTCGATGTGGCCGGCCGCGAACTCCTCGGCGGGGCGGACGTCGATCAGCACGGCCCCGCCGCGGGCGAGGCGCTCGCGCAGCTCGTCGCGGTCGATCGCCTCGACCTCCTCGCCGAGGTAAGCGCGCGCGGCGCGCTCGACGTGCGCGAGCTGGGCGGCGGACGCGTCGCGCAGCGCGAGCCACAGGTGCAAGGCTTCATCGCCCGCGAGCGCGTAGCGCACGCTCGTGCCCTCGCGCGCGCGCGTCACCAGACCGGCCGCGTGCAGCGCCTGCAGGTGCTGGGAGGCGTTCGCGAGCGACTGGCCGCTCGCGCGCGCGAGCTGGTCGACGGTGCGGGGGCCCTGTGCGAGCAGGTCGAGCAGCTCGAGGCGGCGGGGGCTGGCAAGCGCCTTCCCGGTCAGCGCGATCGCTTCGAAGAGCGCGGTCTTGCGTTGGCGGGGCTCCATGCTTGGCTATTCAATTGAATCCTTGATAGCTTGTCAAGCCGCAACCGAGGTCAGCGACGCATTGGAGGTCGCACGACGTGTTCTTCCGACAGCTGCTCAACGACGAGACCGCGTGCGCGTCCTACCTGCTGGGGTGCAAGACGAGCGGCGAGCTCGCCGTCGTCGACGCCCACGTCGATCTGGTCGACGAGTACGTTGCGCTCGCCGGGGCGCAGGGCGCGCGGATCGCGGCGGTGCTGGAGACCCATCTCCAGGCTGACCACGTCTCAGGGCTGCCGCAGCTCGTCGCACGCACCGGCGCGACCGCGTACCTGCCGGCGGGCGCTGGCGTCGCGTTCGACCACGAGCCGCTGGCCGACGGGCAGACGATCAGGCTCGGCAACGTCGAGCTGGCCGCGGTCGCGACGCCCGGACACGCGCTCGCGCATCACGCCTACCTCGTGACCGACCGCACCCGCGGCGACGAGCCGTGGCTGGTGCTCAGCGGCGACGCGCTGCTGGTCGGCGACGCCGGGCGCCCGGACCTGCACGCCGGCGGCGAGCGGAGCGTCGAGGACATGGCGCGCCTGCTCTACCGCTCGCTGACCGAGCGGCTGCTGACGTTGCCCGACCACCTGCTGCTCTATCCGGCGCACTACTCGGGGTCGGTGTGCGGGCGCGGGCTGTCGGCCAACCCGGCCTCGACGGTCGGCTTCGAGCGCCGCCACAACCCGGCGCTGGCGCTCGACTCCGAGGACGCGTTCGTCGCCGCGCTCACGCAGGACATCCCGCCCGCACCGGAAGGCCAGGCCGCGATCGTGGCTGCCAACCGCGCCGCCCGCCCGCCCGCGACGGTGTCGTGAGCGCAGCCCCGGCCGCTCCCGTCCGCCTCGGCCTGCGCGAGAACGTCGGCCAGTTCGCGCTGCTGGTTGCCGTCAACGCATTCGTCGGCGCGATGGTTGGGCTCGAGCGCTCGACGCTGCCGCTGATCGGCCGCGCCGACTTCGGGCTCGCCTCCAGCGCCGCGGTGCTGTCGTTTATCGTCGCCTTCGGGGTCGCCAAGGCGCTGACGAACCTGGCGGCCGGCGCGCTCGCGCAGCGGGCCGGGCGCCGGCGGCTGCTGGTCGTCGGCTGGGGGGTCGCGCTGCCGGTGCCGGCGCTGCTCGCGGTCGCGCCGAGCTGGGGCTGGGTCGTCGCCGCCAACGCGCTGCTCGGCGTCAACCAGGGGCTCGCCTGGTCGATGACCGTCGTGATGAAGATCGACCTCGTCGGCCCGCGCCGCCGCGGGCTGGCGCTCGGCCTCAACGAGTCCGCCGGTTATGGCGGCCTCGCGTTGGCTGCCGGCCTGAGCGGCTTGCTGGCCGGCACGTTCGCGGCCCGCGACGTGCTCGTCGCCGCGAGCGCGCTGATCGCGCTCGTCGCGTTCCTGCTCTCGCTGCTGTTCGTGCGCGACACCGCCGGCCATGTCGCGCTCGAGCAGGCCCGCGACCACGCCGGCACCGACGGCGAGGCGCCTCGACTGCGGCGCGCGTTCGCGCTGGCCAGCTACCGCGAGCCGGCGTTGCGCTCCTGCTCCCAAGCCGGGCTCGTCAACAACCTCAACGACGCGCTCGCCTGGGGCCTCGTCCCGCTCTACCTCGCCGCCCACGGCGCGAGCGTCGGCGAGATCGGGCTCGTCGCCGCGCTCTACCCCGGTGTCTGGAGCATCGCGCAGATCGCCACCGGCCACTGGTCCGACCGTGCCGGGCGCAAGCCGCTGATCGTCGCCGGCATGCTCCTGCAGGCGGGGGCGCTCGCGCTGCTGGCGGTCAGCGACGGCGCGACCCCCGTCGCTGCGGCCGCGGCCGTGCTGCTCGGGCTGGGGACCGCGCTCGTCTACCCGACCCTGATCGCCGCGATCTCCGACGCCGTCACCCCGGTCGCCCGCGCTCCGGTCGTCGGCGTCTACCGCTTCTGGCGCGACAGCGGCTACGTCCTCGGCGGCCTGATCGCCGGCGCCACCGCCGACGCACTCGGCTACCCGGGCGCGATCGGCATCGTCGCCGCCGTCACCGCCGCCTCCGGCCTGTGGGTGCTCCACGACATGCCGACCGCGCACCCACCCCCCGGCGCCGGACAACCCCAAGCACACGCAAGATCGGCGCAACCCGCCGTCCGGGCGTGAACCCGCAGCGACGGCTCCGCTCGATCGAGTGCACCGACATGCTCGCCACCCGTCTACGCCCCGTGCCGACCGGTCCACGGTGACACCTCTCCGCGCACCGCGACTCGGGCTGTAGAGCGGTGGTCAGAGTGGCTGGCGAGATGTCTCGACATGCGCTACTTCGTGGACTCCGGGCGCCGTCCCGCGGATCTGCTCGGGAAGGGCGGCTTCTCGATGGCGTAGCGACAGCGATCAGGCGAACGGGTTCTCGACGACGACCTCGCCGAAGCGTTGGCCGGTATCGAGGTCCTCCGTGAGGATCGTTCGGCAGCGAGAGCGCTGGGCGGCGCACACGATCGCGGCGTCGAAGATCGACAGCTGGGCCGTTGCGGCGAGCTGCAATGCGTCCAGGGCGAGCGCGCGATCGGTGTGCGTGACGGGAAAGTCGGCGACGGCACGAACAGCAGCGCGGGCGTCGCCGCGGTCCATGTCGAGCTTGCGTGTGCACACCGCGTAGAGCTCGAACAGGACCTGTGTGCTCACCACGACCGCGCGGCGGTGGTCGTGGATGACGGCCTGCGCTCGGCGTTGCTTGGTGGTATCGGCGCGGTCGAGCGCGTACGCGAAGACGTTGGTGTCGACGAAGACCGGCGCGCTCGTCATCCGGGCTCGTCGCGATCTTCGTGCAGGCGTTGCTCGACCCGGAGCCGCTCAAGGTGCAACTCCTCGCGGGCCCACGAGCGACGCCCGCCGGCGCTGCGCCCGGCTCGCTCACTTGCGAGCGCGAGAAAGCCGGCGGCGGCACGATCGCCGGCGGCGGGATCGGCGAAGCGGATCAGCTGCTCCCGCAGCACGGCGTTGACCGAGGTGCCCTGCTCCGCCGCTCGCACGCGCGCGCGTTGCAGAACGTCATCGTCGATCGCGATCGTGAGATTGGCCACGAGATCAGTGTAGCACGGGATCAGTGTAGACGAGGTCACGACGGTGACGCCCCGTCACCGTCTGCGGTGTGCGCATCGGTCGCCTCGCTGTTACCGTCCCGTGCTCAGGCCGGACCGCGGGTCCGGCGCATCAGTGCCAGCGCTCGTCGTCGTTGCCCAGGAGGCGCCTCCGCGTTCGCTCAGCACAGGACTCGGAGGTATTCACAATGGCGACCGGAACCGTGAAGTGGTTCAGCGACGACAAGGGGTTCGGGTTCATCACGCCCGACGACCAGTCGAAGGACCTGTTCGTCCATCACAGCGCGATCGACGGCGAGGGCTATCGCTCGCTCGCGGAAGGGGCGAAGGTCTCCTACGACAGCGAACCGGGTCCGAAGGGTCCCAAGGCGATCAACGTCAAGGCGCTGTAGCCGCAGCTGACGAGGGCCGCCTGAGGCGGCCCTCGTCCTGCTCGAGGCGGCGCTGTTAGGCGACCGGCCGCGGGCGGCCGCTGCGCCGCCGCCTGCCGCGCGAGCGCGAGCGCGCGCCGCTGCCCGCCTGCGTCGTCGCGTGTCGCATCGGGGCGCCGCCCGTCCCGATTCCCGCAGCGCTCAGCTCGCGCTGCAAGCCCAGCCCGGCGCCCATCGCGGCCACCTCGCGGACCTGCCCGTCGAGCACGAACGTGATGCCGATCCCGGTCGCGCCGGCGCGGGCGGTGCGCCCGACGCGGTGGACGTAGTCCTCGGCGGCGCCGGGGAGGTCGAAGTTGATGACGTGCGTGACGTCGCGCACGTCGATGCCGCGCGCGGCGACGTCGGTCGCGACGAGCGTGTCGATGCGACCGTCCTCGAAGGAGGCGAGCGCGCGCTCGCGCTGGCGCTGGGACTTGTCGCCGTGCATCGCGGCGCAGTCGATCGCATGGCGGTCGAGCTGCTTGGCGAGGCGGTCCGCGCCGCGCTTCGTGCGCACGAACACGAGCGTGCGCCCGCGGCCGGGGGCGCTCAGCTCCTGCACGAGCCGCTCGGTGCGCCGCTCGGGCGCGACGCGCACGAAGCGGTGCTCGACCGTCCCGCGCGCCGCGGACCCGGTTCCCGCCCGCCCGTGCTCGTGGCGGCGCGGACGGGTGGTGTACGCCTTCGCGACGCGCCCCGCCTCGCCGTCGAGCGTGGCGGAGAAGAGCAGCGTCTGGCGGTCCTCCGGCATCAGGGCGACGAGCTGGTCGACGACCGGCCTGAAGCCCATGTCGAGCATGCGGTCGGCCTCGTCGAGCACGAGCACGCCGATCTCGCCGAGCGAGACGGCGCCGCGGTCGAGCAGGTCGACGAGCCGGCCGGGCGTCGCGACGAGCACGTCCGCGCGGCGCGCCGCTCTGATCTGGGGGCTGATCCCGGCGCCGCCGTAGACGACGGCGATCGACAGCCCGCCCGCACGGGTGATCGCGCCGAGCTCGTCGACGATCTGGCTCGCCAGCTCGCGCGTCGGCGCGAGCACGAGCGCGCCCGGCTCGCCCGGCTGGCGGCCGGCTCGGCGGCCGGGCTCCACGCGGTCGGCGAGCGGGATCCCGAACGCGAGCGTCTTGCCCGAGCCGGTCGGCGACTTGACGAGCACGTCGTGGCCGTCGAGCACGTCGCCGATCACGAGCTGCTGAACGGCGAACGGCCGCTCGATCCCGCGTGCGCGCAGGGCGCCGGCCACAGGCGCGGACACGCCGAGATCGGCGAAGGTGAGCTGCTGCTGCATGAACTGCTCCTCGGATGGCCGGCGCGTCGTGCGCCGGCGCTGTGGTGGGGAGATTCGACTGTCCCCAACCGCGCGTGGCGCCTTCAGGAGCAAAGAACCTCGCGAGCGACAACGCCGCCCGCGAGCGGGACGGTATCAGGAAGCGCCTCCCGGCTACACCGACGCGTACGCGAGGCTCGGGACCGCTCCACCGCGAGCGACGTGCGCCGGAAGCAGAACCAGGTCATGCGCGCGCCACCGACGCGATCGGCGGCGGGCTGCTCGGGCTGGAGGCCGCGCGCGTCTGATCCGCCCGCGCGACTCGAGCGCTACAGGCCCGTCGCCGCTTCGGGCCGTACGAGGCCCAGATCCCGAAAGCCCCTGCGAAGGAGCGCACGCATCACTCGGCTCGTGTGCGCGCCGGTCGTCGCCGAGACGTACCAGCGGCTCATTCGAAGGAGGAATTGCACGAGCGGCAGATAATCGAGCGATGCGAGCGAGCGAGCGATTTGATCGTGGTAGAACTGCGACTGCGCGACGGCAAAGCGATAGGCCGGATCGCCCGGATGCGGATCGGGGGGGCCGTCGAGCGCGGGATCCCACGCCTTCGTCCAAGCTCTCACGAACAGCAACCCAGGGCTCCGCTCGTCGAGCACCGCCTTCGACGTGATCGTCATGCGGCGGCTCATGCGCGTGCCGAGGCAGAAGCCGAGCGCCGCCAGGACGGCGAGGCGGTCCGTGTCGCAGGTCGTGTCCTCGGCGCGTGCCAGCTCGCGCAGCGGCGCTTCGGCGGTCAGGCGGTCCAGCAGCTCGTCGATCAGAAGCGCCTCGCCGGTGCTCGAGCTGACCGCCTCGCCCCCCTCTTCGACCATCTCGAGGAAGACGCAACGGGCCGGCTGCACCGGCACGCTCGGACACAGCTGTCGCAGGATCCGCTCGACGTACAGATGGTGCGCTCTCCACTCCGTCCCGCAGACCTGGATCATCGTCGCGTCTCGCAGCTCCAGCATCATGTCGTGATACGTGATGAGGGCTCGGAGGTTCTGGTTCGGGAACCCGTCCGCCCGCGCGAGCGGGAAGACGGGATAGTCCTCGTCGTCCGTGGCGTACGTGACGCGGCCGTCGGCCGTGCGAGCGAGGACGCCGGCTTGCACCGCGCGATCCACGAGCGCCGGGATCCTCGCAAAGGAGGCGGACTCGAACAGCTCGCGATCGACGCGGATGCCGAGGCGCGACAGCGTCGCACGGTGGCCGGTGGTGACCCAGTCGCGAAGCGTGCGCCACAGCTCGACGATCTCCTCGTCGCGCGCCACCCAGCCGCGCATGAGCCTGCTTGCCGCATCCGGCTCGGTGCGCATCTCGGCGGCCACGGGGAGGTCCGCCGCGTGGGAGGTTCCGCTCGCGGGCTGCTGGTCCGCGGCGACGGCGGCGTAGCAGCGTCCGACGAAGTGGTCGCTCTTCTCGCCCGTGGCCTCGGGACCGTCGTCGTCGACATGCCACAGATAGCCGGCCATCGCGTCGCCTATCTGATGACCGGCGTCGGCGACCTGGCTCTGCCGCACGACGCTTGCTCCCCCCGCCTCGAGCATGCTCGCCAGCGCGTTGCCGATCGCGAGATTGCGCAGATGGCCGACGTGGAGCGCCTTGGTGGCGTTCGGGTCGCAGAAGTCCACCACCCAGCGAGCGCCGTCGAGCAGGTCGGTGCAGTCGAGCGAGCGTCCCTCGCCCGCCTCGAGCCGGGCTCCGTGCGCCGCGATCGCATCGTCGCTGAAGCGCACGAGCAGCCGCTCCTGCGTGCGTTGCACCTCCTGCACGGCGGGAGCCGCATGCACCAGCGACGCTGCCTCGGAGGTGAGCCGTCCGACCACGGCGGCGTCGCGCCGGCCGGGCTTCTCGAGTGCCGCCACCGACAGGCCGGAGACGCGGTCGCTGGTGGCGAGGTGCGCCTGCAATTGGCGGACGAGGTCACTCATGGGTGCGGCGCGCGCCATGCGGCCACAGGCGCCTGACGGGACTCGAACCCGCATCTCCAGCTTAGGAGGCTGACGCTCTTAGGCTTCGCGGTACGACGCGGCGCGACGCGCATGATCGCGACGCGACAAACCGCCACCAGCAGAGAGCAACGCTTCCCCTGGTTCGAAGGCGGCATGCGCTCACTGCCGACATCGCCGACGCTGGGCCGTGACCATTGAGCTACAGGCGCTCGGTCAACTCGATTATACCGGAGTGGCGTAGAACGCGCCGCGGGAACGTTCATCGTGGACGGCCGTCGAGGTGATCGTCAAGTCGCGCGATCGCCGCGCCGAAGTTCCGTCGTCCGAGGCCGAGCCGCACGTGGCGCGGCTCGTCGAACACGGAGCCGGGAAGCAGGAGCACGCGTGCATGCTCGGCGAGGTGCCCGCACCAGCTGTCGACGTCGATCTCGTCGGCGACGCGCACGAGGCCGGTCGACCCGGCGACCGGTCTCACCCACGAGATCAGCTCGTCACGGCGCTCGACGAGGTCGTCGGCGACGGCGAGGTTGTCGGCGACCAGCTTTCGCGTTCGCCGCGTGAGCGTCTCGCGATGCCGCAGCGCGATCGCGGCGAGCAGCTCGCCGGGCGCGCTGGAGCAGATCGTCGTGTAGAGCTTGAGGTCGGCGATCGGCTCGAGCAGCGCGTGGTTGCGCGACGCCATCCAGGCGACGCGCAGGCCCGGCAGCCCGTAGGCCTTCGACACCGCGTTGAGCGAGATCGCGTTCTCGTAGCGGTCGCACGCCGCCGGAAGCCGCCGCTCGGGATCGTGCTCCAAGCCGGCGTAGACCTCGTCGGAGAGCACGATGAGCGACCGCTCGGCCGCCAGCTCCATCACTCCGTCGAACGTCTCCCTCGGCATCTGCGAGCCGGTCGGATTGTGAGGCGTGTTGACGTAGAGCAGCTTCGTGTCGGGTCGCAGCAGCCCGGCAAGCCGCTCGAGGTCGTATCCCCACGCGTCGGCGTCCCTGCGCTGCCAGCAGCTGACGTCCGCCCCGGCGCTGCGCGCGACCTCGACGGCCGACGCGTAGCAGGGCGTCTCGACGATCGCGTGGTCGCCGGGGCCCAACAGCGCGTGGTACGCGAGGAAGATGCCCTCCTCGGCGGCGGCGACGACCAGGACGTCGTCGTCCTCGACCCGCTCGTACGACGTGGCCGCCGCCGATCGCAGCTCGGCCGAGCCCTCGACCGGCGGGTAGCCCAGCTGGAGCTCGAGCAGCCGCTCCTGCGCCCCGGGCTCGAGGGCGAGGAGACGCGCGACCGAGAGCGTCTCGCAGTCGCTGCTCGACAGGCTGAAGTCCGTGGAGAACTCCCATCGCGCGAAGAACCGCTCGAGCCCGAACGGTCTGATCCTCACGGCCGATCACCGGACGCCGAGCGCCCCGAGCCGGACGCGAGGTCCAGGAAGTTCGCGAGGATGCGGCGGCCCGCCGCCCGAAACTCCGGATGGGCCTGGATGCCGAACTGCGGACGTTCGAGGTGCCGGATCGCCTCGACGGCGCAGCCGGCGGACCAGGCGATGCGGGCGAACCCCGCCGGCACCTCGCCGAGACGGAAGCGGTGGCGCTCGAACAGGACGGTCGGGTTCGTCAGACCCGCGAACAGAGGCTCCGCGAGGTCGAGCGCGACCGTCCAGCGCCCGACGGTCGGCGTGCAGTCGACGATCCCCTCGCCGTAGACACGCCCGATCAGGTGCATGCCACCGCAGATGCCGATCAGCGGGACCCGGCAGCCGCGGATCAGCTCGAGCTCGTCCGCATAGACCGGCGACGACGCCGGGACGTCGGTCCCGCTGAGGATGACCGCCGCCACGTCGGCGTCCAACGGGCCGAGTCGGGTGTGGCGCACGACGCGCGGCACCCAGCCGCCCGCGATCACCGCGCGCGTCAGCGCGCCGATCGAGAGGCTGCCGTTGTCGACGATCAACGCGACCCCGCTCATGCGCTGGCCACCCGGCCCTCCGCCACGAGCCGGGCGCATCCGCGCATCCCCAGCTCGCGACTGCGCGCGTTCCACTCGACCTCGATCGTCCCGCCGGGCTGGCGCACGCGTGTCGTGTCCGGCCAGTCGCCGGCCGCGGCCGCCGCGACGACGGCGGCCGCCGCTCCGGTGGCGCACCCGTCAACGGCGCCGACGCCGCGCTCCCACGGCCGCACCGTCAGCGACCCGGGTGCGTCGACGACCGCGAACATCACGTTGGTGCCTCCGTCGTGGAGCCGTTCGAGCGCGCGCCCGTCGCGCTCGAGGTCGAACCCTTCGGCCGCTGCGAAGACGACCAGCTGCGGCGTGCCGACGAGGCACTGGACCCGCGATCCGGTGCGGTCCAGGATCGGGTCGGTCGCGAGCGTCATCGTCGCCCACATGCGCATCGTCCGCCGATCCTCCAGCCGATGGCGTACCGTTCCGCCGGCCGCGCGCACGACCACGCGCTCAGGGTCGGCGTCGCCGCGCGAGATCGCGAGCGCGGCCACGCATCGCGCGCCGTTGCCGCACATCGGCGCCTCGCTCCCGTCCGCGTTGAAGATCCGCAGCATCACGCTCCCGTCGCGCGCGCAGCGGCTGACCAGCACGCCGTCGGCGCCGAGCCCGCGCCGCGGGTCGAGCAGGTCCGGCACGCGGTCGAGCACGTCGTCGGCGCCGTCGACGACGACGTAACTGTTGCCCTCGGCGTAGTACTTCCAGAACGGGACCCCCGCCGTCATCGCGCGAGATGCTCCGCGACCCGCTCCAGCCCATCGGCGAGCTGCGGTGTCGCGAAGCCGACGCGCAGATGCCCCTCGACCTCGTAGCAGGCGCTTCCGGGCGCGAACAGCACGCCGGTCTGCTCGACCAGTCGCCGGCAGAAGCCCTCGGTGTCCTCGCCCGAGCGCAGCCGGGGGAACAGCAGGGCGCCGCTCTCGGGCGGCTCGAGCTCGAAGTGCTGCTCGTGGGCGGCGAACCACGCCAGCGCATGGCGACGTCCCTCGCCGGCGAGCTTGTGCGTGCGCGCGAGGACGCGCTCGCGTGACGCGAGCACGCGCAGCGCCCACGCCTGGTCCAAGGCCCCCGGGTTCAAGCTGGTGTACTTGCGGAAGCGGCGTGCCTCGACGACCAGCTCCGGCGCCGCGACCAGCCATCCGATGCGCAGGCCGGGCAGGCCGTAGGCCTTGCTGAGACCGCCGGCGACGAGCAGGTTGGGCGAGCCGTCCCAGGCGCTGGGACCATGGTCGGGGGTGAGCTCCCGGAACACCTCGTCGACGAGCAGCGCGATGTCGCGCGACGCAAGCTCGCGCGCGAACGCGCGCAGCTCGTCGGCCGGCAACGTGCGCCCGGTCGGATTGTGCGGCACGTTGAGGACGACGAGTCGGGTGCGATCGGTCAGCTGCTCGCGCAGCATGTCGAACGTGAGCCTGAAGCCGTCGCGCGGGTCGAGCGCGGCGAAGCGCACGTGCGCGCCGGCTGCGGTCGCAAGCTCGTGCAGCGGCTGGTATGAGGGCCACAGGCAGACGAGCTCGTCGCCGGCGCCGAGGAGCAGGTTCATGACGATCAGCAGCGCCTCGATCGCGCCGACGGTGACGATCACGTGCTCCGCCTTCGCGGGCGGATGGAGCGCCGCGATCGCCGCTCGCAGCTCGGGGAAGCCTGCCGACGGGGTGTAGCCCAGCTCGAGGCTCGGCGGGGGCCCCTCGCCGGCGAGCGCGATCAGCTCCCCGTGGCGCAGCGGCTCCACGCCGCTGAGCGCGAGCATGTGGCGGCACGCGAACTCATAGCGCTCGAAGAACTCCTCCTGTCGGAAGACGGCCAGTCTCACGCGACGGCCTCCAACGGGACCAGCCGCGCCGCGCCAGCTGCCTCCGCGTTGACGATCGCGGACTCCGCACGCCTGATCGCCTGCTCGGGATCCCGCCCGCACGCCACCACGCCCAGCACCTCCCGCAGGCCTCTCGGCGGAAGGTGGTAGACGTCCCCGGGCCGCATCCACGCGTTGACCGCGACGATGCCCGGGAGCGCCAGCAGCGCCGCCGGATCGAGTCCGGCCACCCGGCCCGCCCGCGCCGGGAAGAGGCTGCGGCTGGCGGCGGCGCCGCGGTGGCGCGGGCGCGGCTCGGGCGTGCGGCCGAGCGCGAGGTCGAGGGTCAGCTCGAGCAGGTCGATCCCGGTCGCGAGACGCACGACCTGACGGATGGAGCCGCCGCCCATCCGCGCGCCGATCTCCAGCAGGCGCGGACCGTCGCGCGTGACCTTGAACTCGGCGTGCGTCACGCAGTGGTCGATCTCCAGCGCCGCGACCGTGCGGTCGGTGAGGTCGTGCAGCTCGCGCTCGGCCTGGCGGTCGATGCCGGCCGGGCTGGAGTGCCCGACCTCGCGGAAGAACGGCGGCGCGACCGACCCCTTGCGGCACGTCGCGAGGTGCGAGACGCGCCCGTCGACGACGAGCGACTCGACGCTGAAGGCCGGCCCGTCCAGGTACTCCTCGACGATCCAGCGATCCTCCATCCGCCGCAGCGGAGCCGGCGCGTGCGCGCGAACGTCGGCGCTGAAGCGCCTGAACCAGCGCTCCAGCTCGCCGAGCGTCTCGCAGCGCACGGTGTAGATGCTCGCGACGCCGGTGCTCGGCTTGAGCACGCACGGGAAGCCGACCCGCGCCGCGGCGGCGCCCAGCTCCCCGGCGCGCGTGACGACGCTGCGCAGCGCCTGCGGCACGCCCGCCGCCGGCAGGCGCTCGGCCATCAGCAGCTTGTCGCGACAGAGGCGCGCGAGCGCCGGCCGCGGGCCGGGCAGCTCGAGCCCCTCGGCGACGGCCGCGGCCGCCTCCAGGCACGACTCGCTGCAGTTCAGGACGCCCGCCAGCGGAGCGGCGCGACGCGCGGCCTCGAGCGCGACGGCGGGGTCGGTCGGGTCGCCCTCGATCCAGCGGTCGACCTGCCCGCGCTCCCATGGTCGCAGGACGCGATTGAGCAGCACGACCTCGACGCCGCGCTCGCGCATGCGCGAGTAGACGTCGCGGCGCGTGACGTCGGCGCCCGGATCGAGGCACAGGAGGCGGGCGGGGCCCGTCGCGCTCACGCGGCCGCCAGACGGTCGAGGCCCGCGGCGAGCTCGGCGGCCCGCACGCTGAGCGAGATCCTCAGGTGCCGGGAGGAGCCGCAGTAGTGCTCCCCGGGCGCGACGATCACGCCGGCGCGATCCGCGAGCTCGCGCACGCCCGCGCTCGTGCCGAGCCGCATGCCGGGCGGGCCGCCCGCCCACACGTAGTAGGTCCCCTGCGGCGCGTGCGCCTCGAAGCCGATCGCCGCGAGCCGGGCGAGCACCTGCTCGCGACGGCGCCGGTAGGGACGCATGTGATCGGACCCGCGGACGGCGGGCAGCGCCGCGGAGAACGCAAGCTGGGCGGGCACGCTGACGCCGCCGACGAAGCTCGCCGCGACGGCCGCCACCTGCGCGAGGAGGTCGCGCGGGCCGAGCAGCGCGCCGACGCGCAGGCCCGGGCGCCCGATCGTCTTCGACGCGCTGCGGACGACCAGCCAGGCGTCGCGCTCGCGCCCGAGCACGCCGGCGAGGCTCGCCGCCGGGCCGTCGTAGGCGAACTCGCCGTAGACCTCGTCGGCGATCAGGAGCACCTCCGGCCCGGCGGCCGCGGCGAGCTGGCGCAGCTCGCCGGCCGTGTAGACGACGCCGGTCGGGTTGGCGGGGTTGGACAGCAGCAACGCTCGCGTGCGCGGTCCGCGCGCGCGCTCGACAGCTTCCGGCGTGAGGCGCCAGCCGGTGGGCTCCGTGTCGATGGCAAGCGGGACGGCGCCGGCCAGCTCGACCTGCGCCAGGCTCGGCGGATAGCACGGCACCGGCACGAGCACCTCGCCGCCGTCGACCAGCGCCAGCAGCGCGACGGTGATGCCCGCGAGCGCGCCGGGGACGAGCACGACGTCGTGCTCGGTCAGCTCGCAGCCGAGCTGCTGCGCGTAGGCGCGCGCGACGGCGGCGCGGGCGGCCGGCAGCCCGGCGATCGGCGGGTAGCGGCGCGTCATCGCCCACACGTCGCACGGCTCGGACGTGCCCGGCCAGGCGGCGATCGGCTCCGAGCGGCTGAGGTCGATCAGCTCCTCGCCCCAGCGCGCCGCGCAGTGCCGGCGTATCTCGAGCAGCTCGCCGCGTCGGCGCACCGCCGCCGTGCGGCAGCCGCCGGAGGCGATCGTCGTCGCCGCCGCGCTCAAGTGGTCACCACCTGCGTGCCGACGCGTCCCGCGAGCAGCTCCGCCACCGGCGCGCTGCCGATCGCCGCGCACCGCACGCCGCCGTCGACCGCGTCCGCCGCCGCGAGCAGCTTCTTGCGCATGCCGCCGCTGCTCTCGGCGACGGCCGCGGCGACGTGCGCGACGCCCAGCCGCCGGATCGTCGAGCCGTCCCGCAGGAAGCCGTCCACGTCGGTCGCGAAGACGAGGTCGCGCGCTCCGAGCGCCCGCGCGATGCTGGCGGCGGCGCGGTCGCCGTCGACGTTGACGAGCGGATGCTCGGGCGAGCGCGCGAGCGGCGTGACGACGATCGCGGCGTGCGCCGCGAGCAGCGCGAGCATGCGCTCGCGCGCGACGGCGACGATCGGGCCGACCTTGTTGTCCATTGCCTTCAGCTCGGATCCGACCCACCAGCGCTGGGGTCTGACCGCGGCCTCCAGCAGCCCGTCATGGGCGGCGACGAGCCCGTGCGCTCGCACGCTGCGCGCCGCGAGCCGGGCGACGATCTGCGCCCGCAGGTGCGCGCTGACCGCGGCGATGTCGGCGAGCACCGAGTCGTCGGTCAGCCGGCTGCGATGCCCGTTCTGGCTGATGACGAAGCAGGTCTCGCGCCCGGCCCGCTCGCGCAGCTCGGCGAGCGGACGCGACCAGCCGTGGACGCACACGAGCGGCCGCCGGCGGGCGAGCCGGGCGACGTCGTCCCACCACGCCGGCGGCAGCGCGCCCAGGACGCTGCCGCCCAGCTTGAGCACGAGGATGTCGGACGTGGCAGGCACGGTCACACCGGGAACACCGGGAGCATCTGCAGGCCCGTCGCCTCGGCGAAGCCGAAGCGCACGTTGGCCGCCTGGATCGCCTGTCCCGCGCCGCCCTTGACGAGGTTGTCGAGCGCGCCGACGAGCACGACCCGGCCGGTCGCGGGATCGGCGAAGGCGCCGACGTCGCAGAAGTTCGAGCCGAGCGTCGCCTTGGGGTCGGGCAGCGGGATCGGCGTCCCGCTCGCCGGCTGGACGCGCACGAACGGCTCGTCGCGATAGGACTCGCGCAGCGCGCGGCGCAGGACGCCCTGGTCGATCCCGCCCTCGACGAACAGCGAGACGCTGACCGACAGGCCGCGCACCGCGTCGACGCCCCAGGCCGAGATGCCGAACCGCGGCGGCGCGCCCGCTATCTCGATGCCCTGCCGCCGGATCGCCGCGAGCACCTCGGGCGTCTGGCGATGGCGGATCGGCGCGTAGGGGCTGACGACGGAGCTGCGCAGCGCGTGCATCCCGGACGCGCGCGGCGCGAAGCCCGACCCGCTCGATCCGGACTTGGCGTCGACGCTCACGGCGTCGCATGTCACCCCCGCCAGCCGGCGCAGCGGCAGCATCGCGAGGATGATCGCGGTCGCGAAGCAGCCCGGAGCGGCGACGAGCCGCGCCTCGGCGAGCGCCGGGCGCTCGGTCTCCGGCAGGCCGTAGACGGCGAGCTGCGCCGCGGCCTCGTCGCGCCGGGCGTCCGGGTACCACCGCATGTGCTCGTCGGGGTCGCGCAGCCGGTGGGCCGGGCTGAGGTCGACGACCAGCTCGACGCCGGCGTCGAGCAGCTCCGGCACCAGGCGCGCGGAGGTCGCCGCCGGGGTCGCGAGGAAGGCGACCCGGCAGCGCTGCGCCGCGGCTGCGCTGTCGGGCTGCTCGAAGCTGAGCACCCGATCGACGGAGCCGTTCTGGCGCAGGCTCGGATGGACCTGCAGCAGCGAGGCGCCGGACACCTCGTCGGAGCGCGCGGCGTAGACGAGCTCGAAGTGCGGGTGCGCGTCCAGCAGGCGCAGCAGCTCGCCTCCGAGATGACCGCTCGCGCCGAAGATCCCGACCGGGACCGCCGTCATGTCGCCCCGTTCGCGACGGCCAGCGGCGGGCGCGGCGCAGGCGGGACGAGCGCGCCGGCCAGCAGCCGATCGACGATCCGCGCCGCGACGTCGACGCCGGTCACGGCGGCCGCGGCACGGAACATCGGCACGTGGTTGACCTCGCCGACGACGTAGCCGGCGCCGCTGCGGAACAGGTCGAGCCCGAAGATCGCGGCACCGGTGGTCGCCGCGACGCGTGCGGCGATCTCCTGCAGCTCCACGCAGCTCTGCAGCGAGGTCGCCACCGCGCCCGTGGCGACGTTGGCCCTCCAGTCCTCGCCGGCCCGCCTGACGATCGCGGTGAGCACCTCGTCGCCCGCGACGATCGCGCGCACGTCCGCTCCGGGCTGGAACGGCTGGGCCATCAGCACCCGGTCGTAGCTCTGCGCGAAGTGCTCGACGTAGTCGTACGTCGCATGCAGCAGGTCCGCGTCGCGCACGAGCAGCACGCGTCTGCCCAGCCCGCCGAGGATCGGCTTGAGCACGAGCGGCAGCCCGAACGCCGCCAGCGCCGCCTCGACGTCGGCGCGGCTGAGCACGAGCCGGAAGTCCACCGTCGGCACGCCTTCGCGCGCGAGCAGACGACTCGTCGCCAGCTTGCTCTGGCAGACCTCGATCGCCGTGCTGCAGTTGATCGTGCGCGCCCCGCCGTCCTCCAGCAGCGCGGCGAGCGCCGCGCCGCGCGTGTAGCTGCGGCTGCGGACGAGGTGGAGGTCGGCCGCCGGCATCCCGAGGCCGATCGGGCCGGCGCACAGCGCCCCGTCGTCGATCCACTGCGCCTCGAGGCCGGCCGCGCGGGCGGCGCGCAGCATCCCGCGCTCCTCGTAGCCGATGCGGTCGCTCAGGATCGCGACTCGGCGTATCGGCTCGTCGCTCATCGCGTCGCGCTCGGTGCAGCGCTTGGTCGGGGCCGGAGAGCGGCAGCCGGGACGGCGGTGTCGGTGCTCACGAGGTCGCGCCAGGTCTGCGCGCGCTGCACCACCCGGCTCTCGCCGCGCTCGACGAAGACGACCGCCGGGCGCATGGAGCGGTTGTAGTTGCTCGCCATCGCGTGGGTGTAGGCCCCGGTGGACTGAACGGCGACGACGTCGCCCGTCCGGATCGCGGGCAGGTCCACGCGCGGGAGCAGCACGTCGGGCTCGCAGTGGCGACCGCAGATCGCCACCGTCGTCCGCGCGGGCTCGTCCGCGGCGGCCGCGAGCAGCACCTCGTGGTGGGCCGCGTACATCAGCGGTCGCGGGTTGTCCGACAGACCGCCGTCGACGACCACGACCGCGTCCAGCCCGTGTGCGTCCTCGCCGGTCGCCTTGATCGGCCCGAGCGTGTAGAGCATCAGGCCGTGCTCCGCGACGATCGAGCGGCCCGGCTCGATGCCGAGCACGACGTCGTCGGCGCAGTGCGGCGCGAGCACGCGGGCGAACGCCTCGCAGATCGCTTCGGCCCATCGGCCGGGCGCAGGCGGACGCTCCTCCGGGCGGTAGCGCGCGGCCATCCCGCCGCCGACGACCACGCGCGAGGGACGCAGCGGGCGGTCGCGCTCGAGCTCGGCGAGGAGGCCGGCGGTCCGCTCGATCGCGGTGCGGTACGGCGCCGGGTCGAAGAGCTGCGAGCCGAGGTGGAAATGCAGCCCCTCGAGCAGCAGCGCATCCTGCGCGCGCACCGCTTCGATCGCGGTCCTGGCGGACCCGTCGCGGATCGCCAGCCCGAACTTCGCGTTCGCTCCGGTCGCGTAGCGTGGGTCGGTGTCGACCGCCACGCCCGCGTTCAGCCGGACCAGCACGGGCTGGCGGCGCCCGACTCGGCGCGCCGCGGCGGCCAGCGGCCCGATCTCCTCGAGCGAGTCCACGACGACGCGGCCGACGCCGCATAACAGGGCCAGCTCGATCTCGGCGGCCGTCTTGAAGCTGCCGTGCAGGGTGACGCAGCCGGGCTCGATGCCCGACCACAGCGCGAGTCGCAGCTCGCCCTCGGACACGACGTCGAGCCCGAGCCCCTCCTCGACGACGAGTTGCAGCATCGCGCCGACGGAGAACGCCTTGCAGGCGTATGCCACCTCGACGGCCGGCCAGCCTTCGGCGAAGGCTGAGCGATACGCCCGGCACGCGGCGCGGATCCCCTCGACGTCGTAGACGTACAGCGGCGTACCGAACCGGCGTGCCAGCTCGACCGCATCGCATCCCCCGACGATGAGGTGGCCGTCCGGTCCGACCTCCTGCGTGCCGAGCAGCACGCGGCTCACCTCGGTCTCATGGCTACTCGCCCCAGTCCGGCAGCGTCGTCTGCACGACCTCGACGGCGAGCGTGGCTCCTTCCACGGCGACGATCTGCAACGTCAGCGCGCACTCGGGGCACACGAGCGTCTCGCCGCGCTCGACGTCGGCAGCCGTGAACTCGAACTCACACTCCGGGCACGTCCCGTTCAACGTCATGGTCCCTCCGGTTCGTTGCGAACTGGCCGGCCGGGGCCGTGGCCGGCTTCGACCAGCCGCTGGCGACCCGCGGCTGCCAAGTCGGCTTCGGTCCAGACCCCGCGGGCCGCGAGCGGGTTGGCCGACAGGTCGGCGGCCACCAGGTCGAGGTCGAGCTGCTCCGCGACGTCCCGCGGCAGGCACATGTCGAGCAGAGCGGCCGTGACGCGCGTGCGTGCGCGGGCGAAGCGCCGGTTGCCCACCGTCTCGGCCGCGATCGCCTCGAACGCTTCGGGGTGGCGCAGCTGTCCGGGGATCTCGTAGCAGAAGCTCAGCTCGCCGGTCGGGCCCGCGGTCGGGCTCGCGGCGACGCCGGAGCGGGCGGCGACCTCGCGCGTCAGCGGCGTCAGGTGCTCCAGCGCGTAGCGGTCGTCGCCGCGGCAGCAGCGCAGGCAGCACAGCACCTCGGCGAGCGGGGTGTTGCCCCCGCGCTCGCCGGTGCCCGAGACTGTGGCGGAGATCCATCGGGCGCCTCCTTCCACCGCCGCGATCGAGTTGGCGACGGCCAGCCCGAGCATGTTGTGGCAGTGGACCTCGATCTCGGTCTCGCCCGCCACCGCCGTGAGACCGGCGACGAGCTCGCGGCAGTCGGAGGGCAGCAGGGTGGAGACCGTCTCGGCGAGCCGGAAGCGGTCGGCCCCGGCCGCCGCGCCGGTCGCGACGTACTGTGCGAGGACGTCGGGGCTCGTGCGCGCGCCGTCCTCCGCGCTGAACGTGACGGTCATCCCGAGCGCCTTCGCGTCGCGGATCGTCACGCGCGCCAGCGCGGCGGCACGTCGCGGGTCGTCGGTCCCGAGCTTCAGCGCCGAGTGCTCCCGCGAGGTCGGGATCGACAGCATGACGGCGCGGCAGCCCAGCTGCGAGACGAGCTCGAGATCCCGGCGCGTCTGCTCGCGCGACCGCGCGAGGACGACCGTCATGACGCGGTCGGCGCCGAGCGCGTCCAGCACCGTCGCCACGAGCGCCATGTCCCGGGGCGCGTCGGCGGACACGATCCCGACCTCGACGAGGTCGACGCCGACCTGGCCGAGCAGCGTGGCGATGCGGAGCGCGTCCTCCGGCGTGAGATCCACGCCGGCCATGTGCGCGGTGTCGCGGAGCGTCGCGTCGGAGATCCGCGGCAATGCAGGCGTGTCCGAGGTCTCAGACGCCGCCATGCGCCTCGGCTCCGCGGCGCCGGGGGCGCGTGCAAAGCGACGCTAAGGATCGCTTAATTCGCCCTTTCCACCCGTCGGCAAGCATCGTCCCCCGCGATCGCTCTGTGATGAACCCGGCGCGGCTCCGACCGACGGACCGTCGTCGTCGCCTGACGGGCTCATAATAACACGATCGAAGCGCGCGAAGACTCGTCGTGCATGCCCACTTCGTGAAGGCTCCACGCGATATCCGCGAGCTGATCTCGCTCGGATCGTGTGCCGACGGTCACCCGCAGACAGCGGTCGAGCGGAGGCGCGAAGCCGCGCCGCACGAAGACACCGCGCCGCGCGAGCGCCTCGACCCACGCGACCGCCGTCTCCAGGCTCGCCAGACGGAACGTCACAAAATTCGTGCGTGACGGCAGCGGACGCCACCCGAGCCGTCGTCCGAGCGCCGCGTAGTCGGAGCGTCCGGCGGCCACCTCGTCCACGACCGATCTGACGTGGTCCTGATCCTGGATGGCTGCAAGCGCGGCAGCATGCGCAATTCGATTCACGCCCGATTGCCGGTGCGCGCGAAGGACGTCCGCGTAATCCTCTCCGAGGATCGCGTAGCCGGCTCGCAGCCCGGCCAGGCCGTGGACCTTGGAGAAGGTCCGAAAGCGCACGACTCGCGCGCGAGCGGCCGGATCCCAGGACGTGCTCCGCGAGACGTCCGGACCCTGCCCGGCGAACTCGACGTACGCCTCGTCGAGGAACAGGGCGCAGTCGCCGGGGAGCCGGAGGCAGAAGTCGCTCAACTCGCGCTCGGGCAGATATGACCCGGTCGGATTGTCAGGATTGGCGACATACACGATCTTCGCGTCGACGCGGACCGCGAGGTCCGCCAATGCGGCGAGGTCGACCGTGAGGTCTGAGCGATAGGGCACCGTCGCGCAGCGGCCTGCGTTCGCCCGCACGTATGACTCGAGCATCGGATAAGTGCCGGCGGTGGTGACCGCTGTCTGCCCGGGGCGGAGCAGGCGCTCCGTCGCAAAGTCGAGCAGGTCGTCGATCCCCGCGCCGATCGCGATGCGGGACTCGGGAAGGCCGGTGGTCGCCGCGAGCTCGACGAGGAGCGGATGGTTCGTCGAGTCGCCGTACCACGAGACGCGCGCAAGCTCGCGGCGAATCGCGTCGATCGTCTGCTGCGACGGGCCGAACGTGCTCTCGTTCGCGCCGAGCCGCAGCGCGAACGGCCGTCCGTGGATGCGTTCCAGATGCTCCGGCGAGGTGAACGCGTCCTGGACGTCGCCTGCGAGGGGACGAGCGGTCACTCGACGGGCCGTCAGGTCGACGATGCGGGCTCGAGCTCCGGTCGCTGCATCCCGCGGTCGCGTGCATGCTCCACCATCAGGAGCGCCGGTCGCGGGCAGTCGGGCCGGCAGATGTCGCGGATCACCGATAGGTACTCGGGGCGCCGGCGCAGGAAGAAGCCGTCGCAGTGATGGCCCGCGGCGTACTCCGGGATCTGCAGCAGCTCGCGATGCAGCGCCTTTAGACGGTAATGCGGCACGCTGGCCACGAGATGGTGCGCCAGGTGATACGAGTCGGCATGGGGCGCGAGCAGCCAGCGGACGAGCGGCCCCGCGGTCCAGCTCCGGGTGGCCGTCCAGGGGTCGTCGGAACGCAGGCCGGAATGCTCCGCTGCGTCCGTCCAGTAGCGGATCACCTGCAGGACGACGAGGTAGGGCACGCCCCAATAGAGCAAAAGCTCCCGCTCGACGCCGCAGGCGACGGCGACGCCGACGACGACGAGCCAGTACGCGGCGCGGCCCCATGTCTCGACCCGGCTCCCGGCCTGGTGGGAGAGCGCCGCCCTGAGGTTGGCGGGAACCTGCCGCAGCGCGAGCGAGTAGCCGAGGTGGCGCAGGAGGAAGCGGCTGCGCCGAGGCGCGACGGTGACGAGTCTCAGCTCGCCGTAGCGGATCGTCTTCGGGTCCAGCTCCTCGTCCCAGAGATGGCGGTGGTGCGCGAGATGGCTCTTGCGGTACGACCCGAGGCCGATCAGCAGCGGGAAGGCGATCAGCAGCTGCCCGCACCAGTAGTTCGCGCGATGGTTGGCGAACAGCTGCGCGTGACTCGCCTGATGGAGGAGGTTCATGAGCGCGCGCTGCCGCGAGCCGATCACCATGAGCGCGCACACGAGGACGACGGTGCTCGGAACCAGCAGCGAGGTGACGACGGCACCGCCGATCGCCAGCCAGTCGGCTGCGATGTAGAAGACGTTCGTGTGATTGTCGGTGCGCTGGAGCCTCGCCAGCGTCGCTTGATCGACGTGGCGGCGCACGACGCGCATCGCGCTCAGTCGCGCGTCCTCGGCGGCGACGGGTGCCGGCGCGCTGGGCGCCTCCGCCGTCGGCGGACGCGGATCGGGCTCGAGATCTAAGCGCGCGTCAATCGAGTGCAACGGCGTCCCCCTCGTCGGTGCGACTGCCGAGCGATTATGACAGCGTTGTCAACGCGTGGGGAGGGGCCGCGGCGACGCTCAGGCTCCTCACCAGACGCGCAGGGACGGGTCGCCGAAGAGGTGCATGTACGTGAGGTAGATGCGCGGCGCCGCTCGGCCGGTCGGGATGCGGCTGGCGTCTCCGAGCAGCAGGATCCAACGGACGTTCAGCCAGACTGGGGATGCCGGTCGCGCGCTCGTGGGCGAGAAACGGCTCGGCCGCTCGGACGAAGTCATCGTGCGGGGCGATGACCAGCAGCGCTTTCATCGCGCGGTCATACGCGAACGTCTGCGCCATGCACCGCGTGCGCTCCGTTGGTCGGCGTCCAGTAGATCGAGCCATGCTGGAAGTGGTTGAAGCGACCGACGCCGTCGGGCGTCCCGGTCTCGTCGGTGGTCGGGTAGCCGAGCAGCCCTCGCTCCCAGCTCATCGCGGACCATCTCCGGTGAATGGCGCCATGGACCTCGAACGCCCCGATGGCGGGGAGGTAGCAGATCGACCCCCGCTCGTAATGACGGTAGCGCCCGTCGTCGATCGCTGTCACCGGCGCCTCCCCCGATGTCGACGCGGCGACGACCCTATCCGAAGGGCGACGCCGTGCGGGCGCCACCTAAGCCCGCGGCCTAGCTTGAACAGACTCCGGGTTGTGCCGACAGTGGTCGGTCATCTCGGTTCCATTTTGCGGGCACCGTAGACGAGTTGGGCCGGGCATCGCCCGGCCGTTGTCTTGCCGGTGTGGGCGC